>Ga0316204_10002275_pt1 | contig 44482 bp, 44 predicted proteins | sample 6monrhotite_MG_2_FD_205661 | JGI IMG/M metagenome (GOLD analysis project Ga0316204, IMG submission 205661) | Microbial mat bacterial communities from mineral coupon in-situ incubated in ocean water Damariscotta River, Maine, United States -... | ecosystem: Environmental > Aquatic > Marine >... | reverse complement strand
GGCAACGGCGGTGGAAAACGGAAACACGGTCGATGAGCCGACGATGCGGATCTGGTCGCGCGCTTGTGCGGTACCTGCAAAACAGATGCCGGCCAGCGCCGCAACGGTAAGGGTCTTCTTGAACATCAGAGATCGCTCCCAAAAGAATAACTGCTCGCTCGCCGACGCGGATCGCCAGCGCACGGACGAGACTGTATGGAGCTGTGCTTACGCTTTGATGTCCGTTTCGTTACGGGAATGTGACAGCGAAATCGCGGTTATGCGCCGCCCTTAAAAATTGGCAACCGCACGGAGAACGTCGAGCCCTCACCCAGCGTGCTTTCGATCTGAAAACGTCCCCGGTGACGGTTGACGATATGCTTGACGATGGCCAGGCCCAAGCCGGTGCCGCCCATGGACCGCGAACGGCCTTTGTCGATGCGATAAAAGCGTTCGGTCAAACGTGGAATGTGCTCGGCCTCAATGCCGTCGCCGAAATCGCGCACACAGACAAGCAGACTCGCGCCGCCATCGGGCAAGCCATTTTCAGATGCTTGGGCGCTGACATCGACGCGACCGCCACTGCCTCCATACTTGATCGCGTTAACCACCAAGTTGTGAAACACCTGGATCAACTGATCGCGGGCACCGCACGCGAACGGCAAATCGTCTGCGCACGAAAGCGTGATTTCCACCTGGTGGCGGTGTCCACGCGCTGCCAAGGCATCGACCACTTCACGCAACAGACCCGCAAGATCGACATGGTTACGCGGGCGTTCATGTTCGCGCAATTCCACATTGGTCAGCGAAAGTAAATCGTCGATCATGCGGCTCATGCGTTGCGCTTCGCCTTCCATGATGTTGAGGAAGCGGACATGTGCATTCATGTCCAATTCACTGGGATCGCTTGATGCGGACTGCATGGTTTCGATAAAGCCGATCAATGTCGCCAGCGGCGAGCGCAGCTCATGACTGACGTTGGCGACGAATTCCGAACGCATCGATTCGGTGCGTTTGATCAATGTCGTTTCTTGAAATTCCAAAACCGCATGTGGCGGTTCGGACGGCACCTCGGACAGGCGCGAAATGACCAACATGTATTGGCGCTGAATCGGCACGTCGAGGTTCACTTCCAAGCGTCGCGTGCCGCCGCCGCTCAACACCTCAGTCAGCATATCCAACGCTTTGGGTTCGCGAAAAAACAACGCCAAGTTCCGCCCGACGATTTTGTCGCCGAACAGTTCACGAGCTTCGGTGTTGACGTGCGCGACGAGGCGACGCGGCCCCACCACCACCACCGGGCTATGCAAGGCGTCCAAAGTCCGGGTTAAAATATCTGGAAACTTGGCTTTGCGCTGCTTGATATGGCGTGCGGGCACTGGATCAGGCGCGAAGCCTTGATCAAGTTCTCTGAACTCTGTGAAAGTTGGTTGGCTTTCCTGGTAAGGTTTGAACGGTTGTTCATGGGTGTCGTGAGCGGCCTTCTTTGCCCGCGGCGAAAAAAGTACATGAACAAAGCGCGCCACTGCGTTCACGAACCCGCTTTCCCCACGCGTGGCGCGGGTCAAGCCTGTTTGTGTCGGCATTTGATTGCGGTTATCCATGTTCATATTCAAAAGCCCTAGAGCGACGCGGCGACCTTAGCCGCCAAGTCCACCATGCGGTTTACGTAACCCCATTCGTTGTCGTACCAAGCGAGAACCTTCAACTGCGTACCATCCACGACCATGGTCGATGGGCCATCGATGATCGACGAGCGCGCATCGTTGACATAATCGGTGGACACCAACGGGCGCTCTTCGAACCCCAAAATGCCCTTGAGTGTGCCGTCGGCGGCAACGCGAAACATCTGGTTGACCTCATCCACCGTCACGGGGCGCTTGAGTTCGAATACACAATCGGTCAGCGACGCGTTGAGCAACGGCACACGCACCGCATGGCCGTTAAGTTTTCCGCTCAGTTCCGGGTAAATCATCGTGATTGCGGTCGCCGATCCGGTGGTGGTCGGCACCAAGTTCATCAGGCTCGAGCGCGCACGCCGTTTGTCTTTGTGCGGAAGATCCACCACCACTTGAGTATTGGTCACGTCATGAATGGTGGTGATCGCGCCGTGCTTGATGCCTATTTGTTCGTGAACGACCTTGACCACCGGGGCCAGGCAATTGGTGGTGCAGCTGGCCGCCGTCAGCAGATGATGTTGAGTAGGGTTGTATAAGTCGTCATTGACGCCGTAGACCACATTCAACGCACCGTCTTTGACCGGTGCCGCGACGATCACTTTTTTGACGCCTTGATCGAAATAACTTTGCAACTGTTCGGCTTTGCGAAACGTGCCGGTGCATTCCAAAACAATGTCGCAATCGCCCCACGCACCGTCTTCGATGGCGGGGGTTGACGTGTATGCGAGCGAGTGATCTTCGATAAGCACGGCGTCGCCGTCATGGCTGGCTTCGATATGCCAGCGGCCATGGACCGAATCAAACGTCAACAGATGCGCCGCACCATCCGCGTCAGTGGCGATTTCATTGATGCGGGTCCAATTCAGACCGACGCGCCCCCAACCTGCACGCAGCGCCAAACGCCCCATGCGACCAAAACCATTTATGCCTATGCGTACACTCACGTCGAAATCCCATGCCTAGTGTGAATCTTTTTCTTCTACGGCCTTCGCATGAAAAATTTATGACAATGGCGCGCAATCGGTATGTTAATTGAATTCGACATCCGCAACCACCGCCGTGTGATCGCTGGGGTAGAGCCCCGACGCATCATCGAGCGTGTTCAAAGCGGTGTGCGCACGAACCCGGAAATCGCCCGCCGCTTTGACAAACACATGATCTATGACGCCCATATCCGCCGTTTCGCCATCAATGGGGTTGAGGGTGGTGATCGGCGGCGCATCGTACTCAACGACCTGAAATCCCCGATCCGTATGCAGCGCAATCAGCGTGGAATGCCGCGCCGCCAAATTCATGTCGCCGCCCAACACCATCACATCGTGTTCAGGCAATCGTGCGGCGTGATCCATCAACACGTCGAGCTGGCGTTGGCGCAAGTCGTCTTCACCCGACAAATGACTGAGATGCACATTGGCGATCAGTACCTCTTGGCCATCAATGGTCGCCGACACCACTTGGCCCAAACGTTCGCCATCGCGCGCATCTTCGGGCAAACGAACGGTTTGGTGGTCGCGGATGGTCCCCCGCGTCAACACCGCCAAGCCTGAACAACTGAGCACCGGCGCACCGTTCACACTGCGCAGCTTTTTGCGTGCGGGCGCGGACACCACGTTCATCTTCAGCGCGTGAGCTATGGTGCGCGCCACGTCCTCGCCATTAGGTATTTGCGCGAACACTTCTTGCAACAAGATGACATCTGCGTTCAAAGCCTTGAGGCCAGCGCACATCAACGCCAAGCGGCGATCGAAATCCCCTTGGCCGTTCCAAGTGTTGAAGGTTACGACGCGCAGATGTGACATGGATGAGGGCATAACGGCACAATGTTACAAGAGTATTATGTCTCTTGCGTGCAGCCTTTCCCCATCTTCGCAATCGGCTTATCATCGCATTATGCCCGAGCCGTTTAAAAATAATTTCAACGTCCCCGTCATCCGCGCCATGGCCAAACACTTGGCCCGCGCGATGCCCGCATTCGACCAAAAGGGCTTCGTCGCCTTCGCCACCGACGGGCTTGAGCAGCTTGAATTGAAGCAGCGCGCAGACCGCAGACCGCATCACGGATGCCTTGGAGCGCCACCTCCCCCAAGACTTTCCCGCCGCCGCGAAGGTTCTGGTCGAGAGCTTAGAGCCTGCCTGCGATCAGCCCGTCAGTGCGTTCGAATCCGACCCAAACGACCGTGGCATCAGAGGCTGGGCCGTGATGGCGATGGCCGAGTACATCGCCCGGCGCGGCCAAGGACACGTGGCGCTGTCGCTCGATACACTCAAAGACATGACCTCGCGCTTTTCATCCGAGTTTGCCGTGCGTTCCTTTCTCACCAACCATCCAGAGCAAACGCTTGAAATGTTTTCGACATGGACGACGGATAAAAATGAACATGTACGCCGTCTGGTCAGCGAAGGCACCCGTCCGCGTCTGCCGTGGGGCATGCGATTGCACGCGTTCGTCGCCGATCCTTCTGCGGTGGTGACGTTACTTGAAACGCTCATGGACGATCCGTCCGAATACGTTCGCCGCTCAGTCGCCAACAACCTCAACGACATCGCCAAGGACCATCCCGACTTGGTCGCCGACATCGCCCAAAACTGGATGGTCGATGCCAGCGCTGACCGTCAACGCCTGATCCGTCACGGTCTGCGCACGTTGATCAAAGCTGGTCATGAAAATGCATTGCAAGCATTGGGATTTGGTCCGGCGCAAATTGAAGTGAAGGACTTTTCGCTGGGCACGCCCCAAGTGGTGTTGGGCGATGCACTGAGCTTTCACATCGAAATCGCATCCACGTCGAAATCGCACCAGCCTCTGGTGATCGATTATGCCGTTCATCACATGCGCGCCAACGGCCAAACCGCGCCCAAGGTGTTCAAGTGGAAAACCGTGCACCTTAACGCCGACGCTTCGCTGCATGCCGCCAAACGTCACGTCATCAAACCCATCACCACACGGCGCTACTATCCCGGGCTTCACCGGATTGAGGTGTTGATCAACGGCAAAGGCGTCGCCAGCGCCGATTTTGAGCTGTTGATGGCATAAAGCCCTCACCAACCGATACTTAAGTATCGCAATAAAGCTCGCATGCTATACCAAGGTAGGTGTCCACCATACCTATGCTTTCTTTGTCCGTGGCTGGGATAGCGTTAGCCTTAAAGCCTAAGCAAATTCAATGCATAATGGCGTAACCTTGAGCTCAACCACTTGACCTATCCTGCCTCAATGACGGATCGGTACAAAAAAATGGGTTGCTCAGGATGTCATTCGACCAAAGCCTGACGAGCGTGGATAAGCACCGGACCGAACCAACGAATTTGTGACAATGGGAGGGCGGTTTTCCGCCATACGGCCTTATGGGAAACGACAGCGAGCCTTCACGCCAGAGACCGGCGTCCAAACTCGGCTTACCGGCTGCGTGGATCGGGCTGATCGTGACGTTTATGCTCAGCCTCGCACTTTTCTTCGGCGCAGTCTTTTTCCATCTGCCATCAGAACACGACACCATCGAAAGAGCGCTGCTGATCGGCGCATCCATGTTGGCGTTAGGGGCTTTTAGCGCGCTTTTAATCTTGAGCCTGCGCGTGCGCGAAAGCGAGCACCGCACCGCCGTGGCCGAACACCACCTGCAAACCGCCATCGACAGCATTTCGGAAGGCTTCGTCATCTACGATAAAGACGAAGCCTTCGTGATGTGCAACGACCAGTACCGTGCACTCTACCCGCAAATCGCCGATCAACTGGTTCCCGGCGCGCGCTTTTTTGATCTCGCGCTCGCCATGACGAAAACCGGCGCAACCGTAAATGTCGGCCAAGATTCTCAGTCTTGGCATGAAAGCCGGGTGCGCGATTTCCGCAACCCTCAAGGTACGTCTGAAATGCAAATGGCCGACGGGCGCTGGATTCTCTTGCGCGACCGCAAACTGCCGGACGGTGGATCTGTGGGCATCCGCACCGACATCACCGAAATCAAAAAACGCGAGCAAGCCCTGATCGATAGTGAACGTCATCACCGCGACTTGATCGAACGCGCACCCGTGGCGATCTATGTTCACCGCGATAATGTTGTCCTGTATGCCAATTCAACGACCGCCGGCATGTTAGGTTATGACGACGCCGCGCAAATCATTGGCAAAGACATCTATGAACTGATCCACCCCGACCACCACAGGCTGGCCCAGGTGCGTATGGGCAAAGTCACCGCCAGCGATGAGGCGCTGCCCCAGGTCGATATGAAATTTAACCGCGCCGACGGCAGCGTCATTTATACCGAAGCCCAAGTCACCCCGGTGATGTTCGACGATCAGCCCGCGCTAGAAAGCATCTTGCGCAACATCACCGCACGCCGACGCACCGAACGGGCCTTAATGGAAAGCGAGCTGCGCTACCGTACGCTGTTTGAGCTGGCGCCGGATGCCATGTTGGTTCACGACGGTCAAAAAATCATATTCGCCAACGCCGCAGCGGCTAAAGTCTTTGGTGCGCAAGACGAACGCAATCTGTTTCACCTCGCCTTGGACGATATTTTAGCCAAGGATTCAAGCCCGGACGACCATGCCCGACTGGCCACATGGGAAGAAGGCGGACAAATCATCTCTTGCCGCTTGCGCCGACTGGATCAGCAAACGTTCGATGCGGAAGTCGTCACCGCGCCCACCAATTACCAAAGTGAAGCGGTTTGCCACACCGTGATCCGCGACGTCACAGAGCGCAAACTTGTGGATGCGACGATGGCGCAAAATGCCAAACTGGCGTCGTTGGGCGGGATGGCGGCCGGGCTTGCCCATGAACTGAGCCAGCCCCTCAACATCATGCGCTTCGCGGCCGAAGGCGGGTTGCTCAAAATGGACCGTGGTAAAGCCGATGACGCCCTGCACCTCAGAAATTACAAACTGATCCAAGACCAAGCTGAGCGCATGGGATCAATCATGGACAGCATGCGCATCTTCAGCCGCAAAGACCCAGGCCCCATCGTCGAGTTCGATCTGTCACTGTGTGTGCGCGACATCGTTCACCTGCTGCGCAATCCATTTCGCGTCGATAATGTAAACATCACCGTAACCGGCGCTGTTTCGGGGCTCATGGCTATGGGCAGCCAGATCCAGCTTGAGCAAGTGTTGCTCAACTTGCTGAAAAACGCGCGCGATTCCATCGTCGATTACCACCAGGGAAACGTCACCGGCTGGGACGGGCTGATCACCATCAACTGCCAAGCTCGCCCCGAACGCCAAGACGCCGTGATCCGCATTTTGGACAACGGCGGCGGCATCGATGATGACGATATCGAGCACATTTTCGATCCGTTCTTCACCACCAAGGATATCGGTCAAGGCACCGGATTGGGGCTGTCGCTGAGCCATGAAATCATCGTCGGCATGTCCGGAATTCTCAGCGCCGAAAACACCCCGGACGGGGCGTGCTTCACCATTGCCTTGCCGCTTTGCGAACACATCCACGCTGAAAACAAGCTCGCCGCAGCTGACGAATCTGAGCCCGTTCCCCTGACGCAATCCACCTTAACATCTGCCCAACCACTGTTTAAAAACCGCCATATTCTGGTCGTCGAGGATGAGGCCGAAGCGGCGCGCGCCATGGCCGACTACCTGACCGAAGAAGGCTTTACCGTCACCACCGCCAACGATGGCAAAACCGGGCTTGCGGCCTATCAGGCCCACAACCCTGATGTGGTCATCACCGACATCCGCATGCCTGGCTTCAGCGGCACCGAATTGATCCAAGCGCTGCGCCGGATCGACGCCGATTTGCCCATCATTGCCGTCACCGGACATTTGGGCGAGACGGAGAGTATCGATTCCGGCCCCGGCACCGCCCCGGTGGATGTTCTCAAAAAACCCGTCAGCCTGATGGAATTGAGCCAAAAAATCGGCGTTTTATGCGCGGTTTAAGCGCTCATGCGTTCTCATGCCCACCCCCCCTCACCCGCAATGGATACAATTGAATCCTTGCCCAATCCGATGATCTGCCCCTAGTCTGTTGGTTCTGGGGAGAAAATAGATGGTGTGCTAGGTTTTTGACGCGCCGCCTCCTGCCCAAAACAGACCGCGAAAACGCAATCCGGGGAAGGTCTACGTCGACATTATGCGCATCTTGTTCGCCGACGATCACACACTTGTACGCGAGGGCATCCGCCCTTTTCTGCGCGAACTGGCGACCGATGTCGAGGTTCTGGAAGCCGACAACCTGCCCGGCGCTGAGGCCAAGGCCAGCGACGCGGGTGAACTGGACCTCATTCTTCTCGACCTCAAAATGCCTGGCATGGATGGCTTCAACGGCATTTCAAAATTCACCAAAAGCCACCCCAACGTTCCCATCGTCATTTTGTCCGGTCACTACAACCGCAAAGACGTGATCGCTGCGCTCGAATACGGGATATCGGGCTATATCCCGAAAAATATTGGCGGCATGGCCATGGTTAACGCGCTGCGCTTGGTTCTGGCGGGTGAAAAGTACCTGCCTTCCGAGGCCTTTTCGGAAAGCGGACCCGACGAAGACGAAAGCATTTTCACCCCGCCGAGCCCCTCGGGAAGCCTAACGGTTGACCCCAAATTCGCCACGCTCACACAGCGCGAGACGGAAATTCTCGCCCACTTGATCGAAGGCGAAACCAACAAGCAAATTGCCCGCGCCCTGGATTTGCAAGAGATCACCGTGAAAATTCACGTGCGCAACGTCTACCGTAAAATCGGGGCGCAAAATCGCGCCCAAGCTGTGAGGATCACCTTGCAGTCGGGCTGGCAAGCCCCTCCCCTGTCGTAGATTAAGCATACTTTTGCTCTTCACGACGGGCATCACCTCCCAGATGCATACCCCTAAAGTATTAACACAACGTGTGGTTAATACCTAAGTCCCAACCATTACTACCTACGAACGCCCATCATTTTTGCTGGGGCTGCTAGGTTATCGTCACTGTTGTAGAAGACGCAGTCACAAAGCCTTAGGGCGAACCGATGGGGGAGACATCATCAACATGGATATCATCCTGGCCGATGACCACAAGCTGGTCCGCGATGGGCTGACGCCGTTCCTCGAAGAACTCGATGAAAACGTCAATGTCATCGAAGCCGCAGGCTTCGAGCATGCCATGAAAGCCGCCAAAGAAGCCCGCAATCTTCAACTGATCATCTTAGACCTTGGCATGCCGGGCATGAACGGTCTCGCCGGCGTGCGCCAAATGATGGAAAGCTACCCTAACGTTCCCGTGGTGATCTTGTCAGGCACCCATGATCAAAGCGCCATCCTCAAAGCCTTTAATCTCGGCATCGCCGGTTTCATCCCCAAAAGTGCGGGAAGCAGCGTGATGATGAGCGCCTTGCAGTTGGTGATGGCGGGGGAACGCTACATCCCTTCACAGATTTTGGTCGGCGCGGCCATTCAAGATGCAGACCGTCCGCAAGCCGCCACGACACTAGCAACGCCATCGACGCGTTCGATCAATGCGGCGCGCTTCGACAAATTGAGCAAACGCGAACAGCACGTTCTCGAATTGCTGGCCGGGGGCATGACCAACAAAGAGATCGCGCGCTCCATCGACCTTCAAGAAGCGACCATCAAAATTCATGTCAAAAACATCTATCGAAAAATGGGCGTCAACAATCGCGTTCAAGCGGTGCGCATGGTGATCCAGCCAGACTGGTGCGCGACAAGCACACCGCGCCTGCCAAACTGATTTTTTTATCGATACCAGACCACCAACCAGAGCCTCGGGGGGCCCAACCATGACCAAGTCAGACGAACAACACCCAATTTTCATCATGTGCGACGGCAGCAAAAACTTGCAAGCCCAAGCCCTAAACACCACACACCATGCCGAAGTTCATGCCAAACGCGCCCGCAAAGCCAGCTTGGACATTGCCAATCTTGATATTGAGAGCGCTTTTGAAAAGCTCCACCAGCTGGTCGAAATGGTCGGCGGCAAATCCAAGCATATCCGTCAGGACAATGCGCAACCGGCGCTGCAGATGGCCGCCGAATAAAACCAATCAGCACACCGGAAATGCCGATCAGCTTTGAGAACGGCCCCGCTCGCCGCACGCCACGTGCAGCCGCTGCGCCACCTCAGTCAAGCTGATCGGCTTATGCCAAAGATCCATCACCCCTTGTGGGCGGGGCGCGTCGGGATCCTCAAGGACATGCCCCGTCATGGCGAAAATTGGCAGCGTCGAAGACAGTTCGCGCAGTTTTAAGATCAGCGCCCAACCGTCCATCACCGGCATATGCAAATCTGTAATCACCACGTCCACAGGGTCGGATTCATATATCTTGATCGCTTCTTCGCCATTGTAAGCGGTGTAGACCAGATAGCCCATTTCTTGAAGAAAATCGGCTAGGCTGTGGGCTGCGCTGGTCTCGTCATCGACGACCAGAACGGTGGCGGAATCGATGCGCGTCGGCAGCGCGCCGCCATCAATGCGGGACTGTACCAAGGTGGGGCGTGCACCTCCAGCGACTTGCGCTTTTGTATCAAGCGCCAAGCTGTGTATATCCACCCGTGGCAATGTGATCTCAAAGCGCGCGCCTTCGTCTGTGTTGGCGATGCTGATAACGCCTTGCATGCCTTCAATGATGCCGTAGCTGATGGACAAGCCCAGGCCCGTTCCCTGACCGCTTTCTTTGGTCGTCACAAACGGCGCAAAGATGTGCGGCAAGACCTCCTCGGCAATACCGCCGCCATTATCATCGACGGCGATGTATATGGCGGCGCGTTCAACGTCTTCATGCATATGAACGCTGATCCGCCCTGCCGGGGCATCGCCTTCGCGGGCTTGGCGCGAAATGATGGCATCGCGCGCATTGCTCAGTAAGTTCAAGATCACTTGCTCAAGACGGATGGCGTGGCCGAGAACTTGTCCCTGCCCATCACATGCCTCATCACGCGTGCCTTCACTCTGCATCGGCACGTCCACAACCAAATCCACATTCACACCGACCAGTTGACCCGCAAACAATTTGCAGCCTTCGCGAACCGCTTGATAGGGATCGAACGGCACATGGCCTTCGGTGTCTTGGCGCGAATAAATTCGCATATGATTGACGATTTCGGACATACGCAGAATTTGGCTTTCAATCCGCGCCAAGGTTTCGGCCAGTGACGCAACATCCGCTTGGCCGCGTTGGATGCGAATTTGTGCGGCTTCCACGCCCATGCGCATGATGTTCATCGGCTGGTTCAACTCGTGGGTGATGCCCGAAGACATCTCGCCGATGGTCGCCATTTTCGCCGATTGCACCAATTGGCTCTCAGCGCGGCGTCGCTCGCTGATCTCATCTTCCAGCTCATTGGTGCGTTCACGCACGCGCTGCTCAAGTTCGTCGTGTGCTTGCTTGAGCGCCCCTTCGGCGAGTTTACGTTCGGTAACATCGCGCACGATTGCGGTGGCGATGCGCTTTCCACCCGACAACGAAAAATTCAAGCTGATTTCAACCGGCACTTCCCGGCCGTCTTTGGTCTGCGTGAACAGCGTCGCCCCACGACCAACGGGTCGCGACGACATGTCGTCGAAGGCCTGTTCGCGAATGCCAACATGATCGCCCTGATAACGTTGTGGGATCAGATCCTCGATGGATTTTTCCAACAACTCTTCACGCGAATAACCAAACAAAACCACGGCGCGATCATTTGCACGCAGAATTCGGCCATCGCTGCCAACGTGCAAAATGGCATCCGGCGCTTGACGCAAAAGCATCGCCAACTCGTCGCGCACTTCTGCCAGTTTCGCATTCGCGACCATGATCCGGCGCAAAAACAAAATCAACACCACACCCAAAAGCACCACCACCGGAACCACCGCGAGCAGCACCCAGACCATATTGGCGGCCGCCTTGAGCGCCATATTGATCTGGGTTTCCGCCAAGCGGGCGCGGGTCAAAAAGGAATGGTTGAGGACCGCGATGGCGGCGAGTGTGGGGCCGTTATCAATCTTCACCAAGATATCCACTTCAACCGACGACAGGCCGCGTTTAAACGCTTCCGCCGCACTGTTGACGCTTTCGGCGTATTTGTTGAACACGGCGCGAATCACGCCAAGCGCCGTTTTTTCCTCTTGAGAAATGACAAACCGTTCAAGCTTGTCCAAATCGGCGTCGACCGCTTCACGGTTGTTGGTCAACATCGCCATATCTTCGAGATCACGGCGTAAAATGAAATTTTTGAAATTATGAATGAACCCGCCATAGCCCATCTGGCGTGAAATGCTGTGCAACAACCGGCCGGCCTCGGTGGCGTCTTGGTTGTACACGACCCAGCGATCCTCGACCGCCTGGATGCGTTGCACCGACTGTACGCCAAACAGCACCAACACCCCTGCGACTGCCGCTGTGATCAGGACGATAAGCAATGCACGGCGTTTAAAGCCTACATGTCTGCGCGGTTGATGCACGAACGATTTCCCCAAATGATCTCAAGTTCTGATTGTAGGAAGCCGCAATGCCTTCTGACAAGCAAACAAAGCTTTTACACATGGCAAGCCGGATATAAAGTGACGCCATTGCGCTCAAACCAGAAGGACCGCCCCACCGTGGAACTCCGCTTTACCGTATGGCAATTCGTGCGTTTGATGGTCCACATCGAAGAACACGCCAACCCGCCGAAATCTTTCACCGCACTGCTTGCTGCGTGGGGCGGCATTTGGCAACCGCTCGACACCGATCTGGCCGAACTGGCTGAGCGCGATTTCGAAGCCTACAGCGAATTGATGATGGATCAAGAGGTGGTGATCGAAGACGCCACGTCAGAGCAAGCCCATGTTGCACAGCAAGCCAGCGACGAGATCATGGCGATCATGGACTGCGCCATCAAAGCCGACGAAGACAAGGGCGAGAACGGCGGAACGGATCCCGAGCACCTACAAAATCTAAAATTCGAGCGCCGTGAACTGCGCCAGTTGTCGCGCAAGCTTGGTCGGATCGCCTAACGCTACCTGCAATTCACGGGCATTAATTTATTGAGAGATCGTCCTCATCGTCATCCAAGCCGAACGCCACGATGCCGCCTGATCCCGACAGATGGTGGGTTTCCAAAAGGCCCATCATGGCGCGCGCCTTAATCCCGGCCCATTCCATTTTAGCCGCCGCATTGGTGTGACCCGATTCGCCAGCCTGTTCGGCGAGAATGCGCATGCCGCCCTCCAACATGGCGAAGGCGTGCGACAGCGGCAAGGCTTGGTCCTGATCGAATTCGAACCCACCTGTGGTCTCAAACGCTTCGGCCAATTCCAAGAACAGCTCACCCGTATGCGCCAAATCGCCGGGATCGACCCCCGGCTCGACATCGCTCAGGCGTTCCGCCAGATAGCGCACGATGGCGCCAAACACATGGGCTTCGGCTTGCGCGCTGTCTTCACCATCTTCGCCTGTAACTTTTTCGGGTTGGGTGTTATCTTTTTCAACCATGACGTCCGCCTGATCAGGGGGTAAAAATTCATCACATTTATAGTGAAAGCTGAGTGCGCACCATATACTCTTGCCCACTCTCTATTCAACAACCCGATTTCGATAGGCTTCACCGTGCCAGACCCCGCCAACAAAGAGCCCGCCCGTAAAGAACCCTCGGGCGCCATTCTCGATACCATTTATCGACCCGTGTGGGAAACCGGCAAGAGCCAAGTCGATTTATTTTACGCCAAGCCGATCCTGCGCGATGAAGCGGGCGAAGAGCTTGTTGGGCTCATCCCCCTGATCCGCCAGCCGACGGTGGACGCCACCATGCAGCGCCAAGTCAAATACCTCAAACAAGCTTTTGAGGCGCTACACATGCGCTTTGAACGCGGTGAGCGCTTTCGCATGTTGGTACGTATCAATTCGGTGGCCCTGGCCACGGCTGAGGCTGCCAGCGAAGTCACCGACGTCATGCGCACCCTAACGGTGGAAGAACGCCACCACATCATTCCCGAAATCATCGCGTTTCCCAAAAGCCTGTCGCTCAACACGCTCGACGACATCACCATCCCTTTGATGGCCTTTTTCGACACTTGGCTGGCCCAACCGGAAAAAGAACAAGCCGACTTCACGCCCTTTTCGAACCTCAACTACGCGGGCGTGACGTTGGATTTGCACGATGGACCCATGGATTTAAAATTGGCCGGCAAGGTCTTTCAGCTGTTCGCCGAGCGCGCATCGCACCGCCGCCTGCCCACCTGGGTGCTAGGCCTCGCCACCCCGGAACTGGCCAAAGTCGCGCGCATTTGCGGCATCAATGTTCTGAGCGGCGCTTATATGGATATGGACAGCATGCTGCCCGGTCCGGTGATCGAAGGCGATCAGGATTTCATGGTGTAATGAGGCTCGAGATCCTAAATCACCCCTGCAACGCGCAAGTGTTCAATTTGCGCTTCATCCACGCCTAAGACGTCGCGCAAAACCTCGCCTGTGTGCTGGCCAAGGCCCGGCGCCGAACGACGATAGCTGACCGGGGTTTGCGACAATTTAATGGGGCTGGCGATCTGACGCGCCATCACCCTAGGATCCGTTTCGTGGGGCAATTCCAGCAACATTTCGCGATGCTGAACTTGTGGGTCGTCGAACACCTGGGCGAGATCGTTGACCGGGCCGCACGGCACGCCGATGGCCTCCAGCCCCTGTAGCCAATGCGTGACAGAGTGCACTGCGATGGCCTCGTTGATGTGTTCGACCAAAGCCTCACGGTTTGCAACGCGCGCATTGTTGGTGGCGAAGCGCGCGTCATCGGCCAAATCATCCAACCCGGCAAACGCACAAAAACGACGAAACTGATTGTTATTGCCAACCGCCAAGATGATGTGGCCATCGCTGGCCTGAAAAGCCTGATAGGGCACGATGTTGGGATGCGCATTGCCATGGCGTCGGGGCGGCTGGCCGGTGGTCACAAAATCGAGTCCTTGATTGATCAGCCACGCCACTTGGGTGTCCAAAAGCGACATATCGACGTACTGGCCCGCGCCGCTGACATCGCGGTGGCGGATCGCGGCCAAGATTGCGGTGGAAGCGTACATCCCACACATCACGTCGGCGATGGCGACGCCGGTTTTCATCGGTGCGCCATCCGGCTCGCCGGTCAAGCTCATCACTCCGCCCATGCCTTGGATCATAAAATCATAGCCCGCGCGCCCGGCATACGGGCCAGTCTGGCCAAACCCGGTGATCGAACAATAAACCAGGCCCGGGTTTTCGGCCTTGAGATCGTCATAGCTCAATCCATATTTCGCCAATCCGCCGACTTTATAGTTTTCCACCAAGATGTCCGCTTGCAACGCCAGACGCCGCACCAATGCGGCACCCTCAGGTTGGCTCAAATCGATGGTCACGGAACGCTTGTTGCGGTTGGCGGATACAAAATAGGCGCTTTCGCCGGTATCGTTGCCATCCCCGTCGCGCACGTAATTTGGTCCCCAGTGGCGGGTGTCGTCGCCCGCGCCGGGACGTTCTATCTTGATCACATCCGCGCCCAGGTCGCCCAGCATTTGGGTGCAAAACGGCCCCGCCAGGATGCGCGTCAGGTCCAGCACCAAAAGGCCGTCGAGAGCCCCCGGCGGCGTGTCGTTAAAATCTTGGGAAAATGTGTCTGTCATGGCTGCATCATGACGCAAACTCAGCCCTTACGGCAAAGAGTTTTACGACCTCGTGTCAGGCTCGACCGGCAGCAAACTGCGCACCGGCGGGAAGATCACCGAAACGATGGTGCCGACGCCCAGTTCGCTGGTGACATCGACCCGGCCGCCGTGCATTTCCATAAACGCCTTGACCAAATACAGGCCCAGTCCGACGCCTTCGCGCGCCAAAGTGTTGCCTTCACTGGCTTGGCCGAAAGGTTCCAAGACCTTGCCCAAGTCCTCGGGCGCGATGCCGATGCCGGTGTCTTCCGTGCGCATGATGATGCCGCTGTCGTGCCCCAGTTCCATCGCCAAAGTGATGCGCCCGCCCGTGGGTGTAAACTTGATTGCATTGGTCAACAAGTTGAGCACAATCTGTTTGACCCGCACCTGATCGGCGAGAAGGTCGGGCAAACCGTTAGGGACATCAATGAACAAAGTCACGCCGTTTTGGTTGGCGCGATGGTTGAGAAGCTTGTGGCAGCTTTCAGCCAGTTCTTGCAGATGAATGCGACCGTCCGACAAATCCATTTTACCCGCCTCGACCTTAGAGACGTCCAAAATATCGGAAATCAGCGTCAGCAAATGTGTCGCCGAGGTGTGAATGTCGGAGCTGTATTCGCGGTACTTTTCATGTCCAAGCGGGCCGAACATTTCCATCCGCATCATGTCGGTAAAGCCGAGCACCGCATTGAGCGGGGTGCGCAATTCATGGCTCATATTGGCGAGAAATTGAGTTTTCACGCTGTTGGCGGATTCGGCGTTGATCTTGGCCTCGCGCAATTCCAGTTCGGTTTCTTTGCGCTTGGTGATGTCATCATGAATGCCGACAAAATGCGTAACGTGCCCTTCTTGATCCATGATCGGGCTGATGGTTTGGTTGACGATCACCAACGAGCCGTCTTTGCGCTTGTTGACGAACTCACCATTCCACGTCCGTCCGCCGAGGATCGATTCCCACATCTCCATCACGACTTTAGGCGACACCAAACCCGATTTCAGCAAGCGCGGCGTATGGCCGACGACTTCGTCGAACGCATAACCAAACTGGCTGCAAAAGGCATCGTTGACCCAAACGATGTTGGCATCCAGATCGGTGATCAACACCATGTTGGCTGAGGTCTTTAAAGCCGTGCCCAGCAACGTCACTTGTTTTTCCGAATGCTCGGCCGTAGCACGCTGGCGATATACGACCAGGGCCAGTATCAAAAGCACCGCCAGACCGCCGGTCATGACGATGGAAAAGCTCCACGCTTCCTGACGCCAGCTCGCCAACGCTTCGTTTTGGTCGAGGTACACCGCAACCAGCAGCGGCCAGCGCGTGGTGGCGCGGTAGCTGACAATGTGCGGGGCCGGATGATAGACATCCTCACCGTGACGAAAGGTACCCCACTCTCGCACCGGCAAATGCTCGGCGAACAATGGATGATACGCGTGATTGTCCGTACCAATCTCCAGACTGTCGGGACCGCCTTGCACCAAAAGCATGCCGTCATATCGATAGTACGCCACGAAACCCTTGCGCCCGACGTCGAGCGCACCGATTTGCTCTTGAAAATAACCTGGGTTGATCACCGCCAAAGCCACACCGATAAACATACCCTCATCATCGTGAACGGCTTGGGCGAAGATCAGATGCCACTGCTTTGTCGTTCGTCCGCCATCGGCAGCATCGCCAAGCAAGCGGCCTCGGTATGGCGTGCTGATGAAAAGCGGCGGCAGTTTTCCGTCTTTCGCCATCTTAAAATAGGGCTGTTGCGAAATATTCAGTGACGGATGTGCCGCGCGCCGCGACATGTCCGTGACGCGCCCCGCTGCATCGGCATATGCCACCTCTCGGACTTGTGGCGCCTCATCCAATAGAGATTGTAAAAAGTTTTTCCCGTCCCGGCCCTGGGCCCAGCCGCCTGGCTTCATACCCGCCGCGACGTTGCGCAAAATCAGATCGACCGCCTGAACGGTACGGGTGTTGGCATTTTCCATCGCGCGCACAAGGTTCGCTGCCGTGGTTTCCGCCACAACGATCGCGCGCTCGCGGCCCTGCCACAGCTGATGGGACCAAATCGCGACAAACGCGAGCATGACCACCAATGACAGGAACAGCACGCCATACCGGCCCCCCAGCCATGAAGTTTTGGAAACATCAAATTTCAACGATGGGGACCCCTACGGCCTTGCCAAAAAAACATGCCCTAAATTCGCATGCGATTGTACACTTCAAAATTATAAAATGACACTTTCTAGATTGGCGGGCCACCTGATAAGCTGGTGCTGGCACGCGGAGGTCCAAGGTCCCATGCAAATACTCATCAAATCCATGCTCGCCGCAGGCGCATTGCTGTTAACAGCATCCTCGCCGGCGCTAGCCGGTCAGCTGGACCGTATCAAGGCCGACAATGTTGTGCGTGTGTGCCATTGGCCTGCGTATTACGCCATTTCGTTTTACAATTCCAAAAGCGATAAGCTTGAAGGCATCGACATCGGTTTGGCCCAAGAACTGGCCAAGGATTTGGGCGTCAAGTTGAAATTCGTAAAAACCAGCTTCGCGACCTTCATCAAAGACATTCAGGCCGACAAGTGCGATATCGCCATGTTCGGCGTCGGCATCACCGAAGCCCGCACCAAGCACCTCGATTACAGCGCGCCGTATCTGCGCAGCGACATCTACGCCATCGTCACCAAGACCCATCCAACTTTAAAAGTCTGGGACGACATGGACCAAGAAGGGCACATCTTGGTGGTGCAAAAGGGCACCTTCATGGAAGACGCCGCCAGCGCGTTCAAAAACGCCTCGATCCTGTCGGTGGTGAAATTTCAACAACGCGAAAAAGAAGTCCGTTCCGGGCGCGCCGACGCGTTCCTCACCGATTATCCCTACGGCCAGAAAATCCTCGTCACCTATGACTGGGCGAAACTGCTGGAACCCAGCGCGCCGTTTCACAAGACCGAATACGCCTACGCCATCAACAAAGGCGATCCCGAATGGCTGGCCTACATCAACGGCTTCGTCCAACGCATCAAAACCGACGGACGGTTGAAAAATCACGCCGAAGCCAACGGCCTGCTGCCGATCGCAATTTTGGAGTGATTAATCAGAACATCGAACTTCTGAAATTGGAGCGGGTGAAGGGAATCGAACCCTCGTCGTAAGCTTGTCCGGTGTTGGCAGACCCGCCACCACGGACTTTGTGAGCTTAACTCGAGCCATTCAGATTGTTCCCTTTGCCGCGCAAAGACACAACAAGACCATCTATCAATAGGACAAGGCCCATCACCGTGAGAAGAAAGCAACACTCATAGAACACGTACTCCCAAACCAGCGCCCCATTATTCAAATATCCAGCGATCAGATACTCTTTAGAAACGAAGTTTTCTGGCGCAATATTGCGGCCAACGTTTAGTCCATAAATTCCACCACCTCCGAACATTGAGGCAAGCAGGCCATTAAGTGTTTTGGAATTCATTGCATACCGAATAGGCCGGGGTGCTTTTCGCCCTGTGTAATAGGGAGCGCCCCACAAGCCGAGCACAAGAGCCGAGATAAATGCCCCTGCAAATATATGACCTGAAACCAGAACACGGTCTGCATATTCAGAAGCGCCTATTTGGCTAAGACGATAAGTCGCCCCAGGGATAAGTGAATTGATAAAGTCTGTGATGGGTTTTGTGAAAGTTAGCCAAGAGGCAAACTGCGTACTCTCTGCGGAGTTGAATGCGGCAACAGCAATGCCATAGCCAAACAACAGAAAACACCCAAGCACTATTGGTTTGATCAACTGTCGCTTACTTACGACATCACCACCTGTCTTCTCATCAGACATATCGCTCACACCATCCCCAAAAGTAAGTGCATACGTAAGTTACCACATGGCATTACGTGTTGGCAGAAAATATGAGGTTTTCAGGGGGGAGGTGTTGGAGCGGGTGAAGGGAATCGAACCCTCGTCGTAAGCTTGGGAAGCTTCTGCTCTACCATTGAGCTACACCCGCTAAGATGGCTGTGCGCCAGCGTTCATCGGTATAGGCCATGATGCGGGGCAGCGCAATATCGATGCACAAATGCCCGCGTGTAACCTTGCCCCACCCGCCAACGAAACCTACATTGAACGTTATGCACCGGGAAAGTTACGCACCGGCCCGCCCACAGCACGACCACCCACAACACGGAAAGCCCCACAATGCCCGAAGGCGCTCACGATCTTACCCCTCTCGACCCGGCCAAGTTCCAAAATCCGTTCACAACGGCCAAGGGCGAGGCGCGGGCCTCGGTTGCGTTGAGCGCACTGAACACGCTGTGGTTCAACACCGGCAGCCTGTGCAACATCACCTGCGAAAACTGCTACATGAATTCCAGCCCGACCAATGACGATCTGGTGTATCTCAGCCGTGATCACGCGCGGACGTATCTGGACGAAATCGCGAGCCAGGGCTTGGCCGTCAAAGACATCGGCTTCACCGGCGGCGAGCCGTTCATGAACCGCGATTTGCTGGCTATGTTGGACGACACGATGGAGCGCGGCTTCACCGCCTTGGTCCTGACCAATGCCATGAAGCCGCTCTGGCAAAAGCGCAATGATTTGCTGGACTTTAAAACGCGCCATGGCGCTGAGCGCGTAAAATTTCGCGTCTCCATCGATCACCATAGCCCCCAAGGCCATGAACAAGAACGCGGCGAAGGCACTTGGGCGCCCATGGAACACGGCGTGAAATGGCTTATTGAGCACGGCTTTCACATCGACGTCGCCGGCCGCACCATGTGGGGCGAAACGCCTGAGGCCGCCCGCCAAGCCTACCAGCAGCTGTTTGACGCCTGGAACTTTGATTTGGATGCCCAAGATCCGGGGCGCTTGGTGTTGTTTCCCGAAATGGACGACACCTGCGACGTGCCGGAAATCACCACCCAATGTTGGGGCATATTGAACGTGCGCCCCGACGCCATGATGTGCGCCACATCGCGCATGGTGGTGCACCGCAACGGCGACGTGAGCCCGCGCATCGTGCCGTGCACCTTGTTGCCCTTTGATGCACGTTTCGATATGGGCGAAAGCCTAGCGGACGCGGGCGGCGCGGTGGCGCTCAACCACCCCCATTGCGCCAAATTCTGCGTCTTGGGCGGAGCGTCGTGTTCGGGCTGATCGTTTTCAGATCGAACAATCCTGGACATTGCCCATATAATCCCCAGATAATGCATAATGAATAAAAGAAGCCGCTCCGCACACACCGGAGCCAAAATGAAGAAAGGGCTCGTCATGGAGCACCTGGCCGCTGACCCCCTGGGGGTTTACACCCTCACCACCCGTTCCATCACCGTCTTGGTGGAGCCTGAGTTCCTTGACGAGCAAAGCGATCCCGAAGAGCACCGCTTTGTTTGGGCTTATCACGTGCGCATCGAAAACCGCGGCACCCAAGCCGTGCAACTGAAAAGCCGCTACTGGCGCATCACTGATGAACTGGGCCAAGTCCAGGAAGTCGCGGGCGCGGGCGTGATCGGCGAACAGCCGCTGTTATCGCCGGGTGAAAGCTTCGAATACACCAGTGGCACGCCGCTGGCGACGCCATCGGGCATCATGCAAGGGCATTACGTTATGGAAGCGGAAACCGGCGAATCCTTCGAAGCGACCATTCCGGCGTTTTCGTTGGACAGCCCCTACCACCGCCGCCAACTTCACTAAGGTGTAGGTTCACTAAAGCTCCGGCCCGCAGCAAACGGGCTTGAACACAAATCGCTTGAACGCAAAAACTGGCCCCCCATATGGGTTAAGCCGTCCAGGCGCGCACACTCGGTACGCGCTGGGCACCAGAACAAGGATACACACCGTGGCCAACCGCAAGCCGCTGAGCGTTGTAAACGACGACGCCAACCGCCCTGAACGCGCCGAAGCCGAACAGGCCGTGCGCACGCTGATCCAATGGGCCGGCGACAATCCCGACCGCGAGGGTTTGTTGGACACCCCGGCCCGTGTGGTGCGCGCGTTTGAAGAATATTTCCAAGGCTACAATGCCGATCCGCAAGACATCCTTGAGCGCACCTTCGAAGAAGTCGAGGGCTACGACGAAATGGTGCTGCTCAAAGACATCCGTTTCGAAAGCCATTGCGAGCATCACATGGCCCCGATCATCGGCAAAGCCCACGTTGCCTACTTGCCGAAAAACCGCGTGGTCGGCATTTCCAAGCTCGCGCGCGTGGTCGAACTGTATGCCCAACGCCTGCAAATCCAAGAAAAAATGACCGCGCAAATCGCCAACGCCATCAACGACGTTCTACAGCCGCTCGGCGTGGCGGTGGTGATCGATGCATCACACCAGTGCATGACGTGTCGGGGCGTGCACAAACCGGGCGTTTCCATGATCACATCGAAAATGCTCGGCGCGTTTCGTGAAGACGACCGCACCCGCCGGGAATTCCTCACGATGGTGTCCAACCCGTCTTCAGCCGCGTTCGAAATGGTCTAAGCTCGGGGCTGAGCTCGGGCCTGGGGGTTCTTTCCCCTTGACCCGCATCCCAAAGCCGTGAAGATTGCGCCCACGCGCGCATGCCCTTAGCATGTGCGCGTGAACACGGCATGTCGTTTGAGCGTGCGGCTTAGGGAAGGCTGAAACACCGTTCCATGATGGATTTTCGACCCATTTTGATGATTTTGGGTGTGCTGCTGGCGACCTTGGCGTTCGGCATGTGCATCCCCGCCCTTGTGGATGCCGTGCAAGGCAACCCCGATTGGCAAGTGTTCGCCGTCTCGGCTGGCCTGACGCTGTTCGTCGGCGTGTCCTTGACGTTGACCAGTTCCACCGGTCGGGTGCAGCTCAACGTCCGCCAAGCGTTCGTCATGACCACGCTGAGCTGGTTGGTGCTGACCGTTTTCGCCGCTTTGCCATTTATGTTTTCCGAGCTCAAATTGAGCTACACCGACGCGTTTTTCGAAGCTATGTCGGGCATCACCACCACCGGCTCCACCGTCATCACCGGACTAGACAACGCCCCGCCGGGCATTTTGCTGTGGCGCGGCATTTTGCAGTGGTTGGGCGGCTTGGGTATCGTCGTCATGGCCATCGCGGTGATGCCGATGATGGGCGTCGGCGGCATGCAGATGTTCAAAGTTGAAGCCTTCGACGCGGGCGAAAAGGTGTTGCCGCGCGCCGCCCAGATCTCCTTGGCGTTGGTGCTGATTTACGCCGCGCTCACCGGCATTTGGGGCATTTTGATGTGGTGGGCGGGGCTGACGCCGTTCGAATCCACCGTGCACGCCATGACCACCATCGCGACCGGTGGATTTTCCACCTCGGACGGTTCGGTCGGATCTTTTGACAACTGGCAGCTCGATTTGATCATCACCTTAGGGATGGTCGTCGGTTCTTTGCCGTTTTTGCTGTTCTTACAAGTGATCCGCGGCAAGCCCATGCAGCTGTGGCAAGACGAACAAGTGCGCGGCTTTATCGCCATCGCCGCGTCCATCGTGTTGGTGGTGGCGGCGCTGCTGTGGTTTGAAACCGGGATGGAGCCCGCCCAGGCGCTGCGTTACGCCGCGTTCAACGTGGTATCGATCATGACCGGTACCGGCTACGCCACCGACGATTACGGCCTGTGGGGCAGCTTTGCCCTGCCGGTGTTCTTTTTCATCATGTTCATCGGTGGCTGCGCCGGGTCCACCACCTGCGGTATCAAGGTGTTCCGTTTCCAAGTGCTCTATGCCGCCGCGCGCGTACAGGTGCGCCACCTGTTACAACCGCACGGCGTGTTCATTCCCTACTACAATCGCCGACCGGTCTCCGACGAGGTCATCATTTCGGTGCTGTCGTTCTTTTTCGTGTTTGGGTTGTCGTTCGCCTTTTTGGCGTTGGGCCTGGGCATGCTCGGCTTGGATTTTCTCACCGCCGTATCCAGCGCCGCCACCGCCATCTCCAACGTCGGCCCGGCGCTGGGGCCCATTGTCGGTCCATCGGGCACGTTCCAAAGCCTGCCCGACGCGGCCAAGTGGCTGATGAGCGCTGGCATGTTGCTGGGACGTTTGGAACTGTTCACCGTACTGGTGCTGTTTTCGCGCACCTTCTGGCGTGGATAGGCCCCACTCAGCATCATTGTGCATTGCAAAAAATCAGCCGTTGGCGCACTGTACGCTTAGCCTCGAGCTTAAGTTTCGGGTCCATATCGGCATCCTGAAGGACTCCATTGCATGCTATCTTATTTCACCCTCGCCTTTTTGATCGGCATGAGCCACGCGCTTGAGGCTGACCATGTCGCTGCGGTGTCTTCGATGGCGACGCGGCAGACGTCCGTGAAGCAAATCATGCGCACTGGCGCAGTGTGGGGTTTTGGCCACACCTTGACGCTGATGGCTTTTGCCGGTGCGGCGATTATGCTCGGCTTCACCATTCACGACAGCTTGGCCGGTTGGCTTGAGTTCACCGTCGGCGTGATGCTGGTGGGGCTTGGCGGGCATATTTTTTATCGCATGATCCGTGATCGCATTCACTTTCACATCCACAAGCACCAAGCGAGCGCCCCGCACTTTCATGCCCACAGCCACGCGGGCGAACAGCTAGAGCACACCCGCAGCGGCCATGAGCACGACCATGCGGCGTTTCCGTTGCGCGCCCTTTTGGTCGGCATGATGCACGGCATGGCCGGTTCAGCCGCCCTTTTGGTGCTCAGTGCATCAACCGCCCCAACAATGTCGAGCGGCTTTGCTTATGTCGTTGTTTTTGGTGTAGGTTCGATGTTGGGCATGGTGGCGCTCAGCGTTCTGATCGCCGTGCCCATTGCGTTTTCTGCGCGTTTTCTCACCTGGGCGCATCGCGGCCTGCAAACAGCCACCGGATTGGCGACCATGGCGCTGGGCTTGCTGACCATGTTTGAGACCCAGCTGCACGCCATTTGGGGCTAATGCACACTTATTCGGCGGCCAACCTTGCCGCCGCGCTATGGCGAGCCATCAAATACCCAGAGATCGATTGCGCCGCAGCCTCAAACTGTTGCCAGCCCAGACGTTCCGATTGCATCAAACCATCGGACTGCAGACGGCTCAGCAAACAGAAACCACAGAGCTTTTGATCGAGCATCTGGTTCTCGCAGATGCATTCTTCATGCTGGCTCATGTGCTTGTTCCACCTCACGATGGCAAGCGGAACTTGAGCGTCTTGGGCTAAACCATAAACGCATTCCAATGATTTCTGCTTAAGCGCATTCTTGTTTTTTCTGTTCATCACGCCGTTTCCTTCAATACATCAAGCCCCCTTTATAGGAGAGCGATGTAACAGATTTTCAATTAATGGTGTGACGATGACGCCAAAAATCTCAGACTTTCCAGGCACTAAGTCATACTTATTGATTCTCGTATTCAATAAGAAAAATTTATATTTGTGGAAAGTCAACGCCTTGAAGAAAATACCTTAGGCGATTCATGAACTTATAGTTGGCCTTGCCCACTGCACCCGACCGGAAAATATGTCGAATACAATAAGGCCATCACAGCCCAGGGCCATCCAACCAGCGCGGCAGGTGCGCCTGGATCTGGTTTTCCACCTGCGCATTGAAGTCCGCCATCAGCGCTTCCGTCATTTCGAACCAAGCTTTTTCGCGCTCGGCCAAGGTGGCGTTTTCGCGCACCTCGACAGACCGGCTGGCGGAGACCTTGATCTCGCCATGCGCGTCGTTTTGGCTGTTGTTGATCGTCAATCGCACCACGGCGGTGGCGTCATAACGCTCTGAAGGCTCATAGGTGAACATCCCCTTGAAGCCTTTGGTTTTGTCCAGCTGGGTTTCAACCACCGCAGCGTCTTCAATGACGAACGTCGCCACGCCGCTACCAGAGCCCCCGACGGCCTTAAGACGGCGGTTTGCCCAATTCGCCATCGCCTGTGCCGGCGAGGTGGGGAAACGATGTTCCGCATTCGGCGCTTTCATGGGGCTTTGATAGGCGCTATGCACCTCGACGCGGGCCACCTTCAAGCGAATGGGCGTCAAGTGCTGAAAGCCGACCTCCGGCACCGGTCCGGGGATGGGTGTATCGGTGGCGCAAGCGCTCAGCACAGCTGCAAAAGCGGCACCGGCGGTCAGTTTTACAAAATCTCTACGATTCATCATCTGTCGATGATGACGCCCGATTGTGACGGCATCAAGACGTTATCTGCAAAAATGAAATTTAGGCGTGCGGTCAGCTGTCCGTCGGGGCGAACAAGGCGTCCAAATCCGTCACCGTGAAGGTGTAGTCGGCTTTGCAGAACTCGCACACCACTTGAGAAACGCCGTCGTCGTCGGTGATTTCGGCGCGTGGAAACGACTTCAAGGTGTTCGCCACCTTGTCGCGCGAACAGCGGCAGCGGTGAAACAACTTATGGGCTTCGTAAGCCCGCACGCCGTCTTCGTGGTACAGGCGAAACAGCAACGCATCGTGATCCAGATCGGGGTCGAGCAGCTCATCCGCCGTCAAGCTGGCGAGAATCGCCACCGAACGCCGCCAGCCGTCTTCATCAATCTCAGCGTGGGGGTCTTGGTGCGGCATGCGTTGCACCATCAAGGCCCCGGCACGCACGCGGTCCGTATCCATATCGCGCTTAGAGGTGAGGAAAATGGCCGTGTCGAGCTGTTCGGAATTGCGAAAATAATGATGCGCGCAGTCCGATAGCGTCGCGCCATCCAGCTCGGCGATGCCTTGGTAGCGTTCCATGTCCTGGCCCTGGTCGACGGTAAACGCCAGATGACCGCTGCCCAACAAGCGCGGCACCGGGGCCGCACCGGCCAGAACCTCACCCGCCACCGCAGCCACACGCTGTTCATCAAAGCGCGCATAGCCGCGCACCGCGCCTTCGGACGTGATGTCGGCGACCAACACCGAAATCGGCCCGTCGCTTTGCACCTGAAGAGTGAAAATACCGTCATATTTCAGCGCACTGGCCAAGGTGACCGCCAACGTCAGGGTTTCGGCCAGCATCACCGAAACAGCGCCCGGATAGGCATGCGCGTCCAGCACCGCATCCAATGCCGGGCCAAGGCGCACCAAACGCCCACGCACGTCCAGACCTTCGATCTGGAAGGTCTGGGCGATATCGATGTTGTTTGGAACTGCGGCTGCGTTCTCGCTCATTGTGGTCGCGTTCAACTCATGCACCACGCCAAGATGCCCTTTTGCGCATGCAGGCGGTTTTCCGCTTCGTCCCAAATGACCGATTGCGGGCCTTCCAAGACCTCGGTCGTGACTTCTTCGTCGCGGTGCGCAGGCAGGCAGTGCATGAACAAGGCATCAGAATTGGCCAGCCCCATGCGCCGTGCATCCACCTGATAGGGCTGCAGCAGCTTATTGCGCGCATCCGCATCCTCATCACCCATCGACACCCAGGTGTCGGTGACGATCAAGTCCGCAGCCGTGCAGGCCTCATCGGCGTCGCGGGTGACGGTGATATCGGCACCTTGAGCTGCCGCCCAATCGAGGACGCCTTGATCGAGGCTCAGGTCTTGGGGCATCGCCAAGCTCAGCGCAAAGCCGAAACGCTCCGCCGCGTGCACAAAGCTCGCCGCCATGTTGTTGCCGTCGCCACACCACACCACTTTACGGCCTTTGATCGAACCGCGATGTTCTTCATAGGTCATGATGTCGGCCATCAGCTGACATGGGTGGCTGTCATCGGTCAAACCGTTGATCACCGGAACAGATGCATAGCTTGCTAATTCGGCCAGTTTAGCTGGATCATCGGTACGGATCATGATGGCATCGACATAGCGCGACAGCACCCGGGCGGTGTCCGCAACGGTTTCGCCACGGCCCAATTGGCTGCCCTGACCGTCCATCACGACCACATGACCGCCCAATTGCTGCATGCCGACTTCGAACGAAACGCGGGTTCGGGTCGAGGGTTTCTCGAAAATCATAGCAAGCGTTTTACCGCTGAGAATGTGCGTATCCCCATCCATGGCGCGCCCCGCCTTGATGGCCGAGCCGAGATCAAGGATTGAGCGCAGGGTGCCTGCGTCCAGCTTATGTAAATCGAGAAAATGCTTCGGAGCCGACATATCAGCTCTCCTTCACTTCAATATTTAGACGTGGCGTTTTGCCACGGTCTCAAAAATGGCGATGGCTTCGGCAACATGGCTGTCGTCGATGATCAGCGGCGGCAACAAGCGCAACACGTTGTCACCCGCGGGCGCAACCAACAGGCCTTCTCCCTCTAATTCCGCTTTGAACTCGCGATTGACGATGCGTTCCGCCAGCTTGATGCCCTGCATCAGGCCTTGGCCGCGTGCGTCATCGAACACGGTCGGATATTTATTCACCAAGTCGTTCAGCGCCGCGCTCAGGGTTTCGCCCACCGCGATCACGTGATCGAAGAACCCGTCTTTGAGCAGTTCGTCCAACACAGCGCCGCCCACAGCCATCGCCAACGGGTTGCCGCCATACGTGGTGCCGTGGTTGCCGACGTGCAAAACCGCCGCGTCCTCGGTGGTGAGGATCGCGCCGAGCGGAAAACCGCCGCCGATGCCCTTGGCCGTGGCGACCACGTCGGGGATCACATCGGCCCATTCGTGGGCGAACAGCTTGCCGGTGCGGCCCATGCCGCATTGCACTTCGTCGAACATCAACAACAAGCCGAACTCGTCGCAGATGTCGCGCAGACCTTGCAGATAATCCGCAGGGGCGGTGCGCAAGCCGCCTTCGCCTTGAACCGGCTCGACCAAAATGGCCGCCGTTTCGTCGGTGATGGCGGCGCGCATTTCGTTCAAGTTGCCGAACGCCACCTGATCGAAACCGTCCACCACCGGGCCGAAGCCTTCCAGCAGCTTTTCTTGGCCCGCCGCAGCGATGGTCGCCAAGGTGCGTCCGTGAAAGGCGCTTTCGCACGCGATCACCCGGTAACGTTCGGGATGGCCGTGGTCCTTTTGATACTTACGCGCAATCTTGATCGAACCTTCCAACGCTTCCGCGCCGGAATTGGAAAAGAACACCCGATCCGCAAACGAAGCCGCCGCCAGCCGATCCGCCAGTTCAATCTGGCCGGGGATGACGTAAAGGTTCGACACATGCCAAACCTTTTTGGCCTGTTCGGTCAGGGCTTCGACCAGATGAGGATGGGCATGACCCATGCAGTTCACCGCGATACCCGCGCAAAAATCCAGGAATCGTCGTCCGTCGACCGTGTACAGATAGACCCCCTCGCCTTTTACAAAAGCGAGATCCGCAGGCGCATAAGTCGGCATCAGCGCGGACATGACGAACGTTTCCTTTTTCCGAGTTCAAATCCAAAAAATAAAGACCGGGCGACTAATGCCGCCCGGGAAGCCGAGGATTATGGGAATCCAGACCCGTTCTGTCAATGGAAACGAATAACGAGCTTTACGGCTTGAGCTTATAGCCGCTTTCAAACATCCGCCAGCAGGTGATCCACAGCACCACGTCCATCAGCCCCACCACCAGCATGCCGGTGAGCACCGGGGCGTCGCTTTGGCCGATGAAGCCATAACGAAAACCGTCGATCATGTAGAAAAACGGGTTGAGGTGGGCGATAGTCTGGCCCAATTGGGGCAGCCGTTCGATGGAATAAAACGTCCCCGACAGAAACGACAGCGGGGTGATGATGAAGTTGGTCACCGCCGCGATGTGGTCGAACTTATCCGACCAGATGCCACCGATCACGCCCAACAAGGACAGCATCAACGACGCCGCCACGGCGTGAAACACGATCAAGCCCACATTGTGAAAGCTGATCGGCACCCAAAAGCTCAGCACCAACGTCACCGCGACGCCCACCGCGATGCCGCGGGTCATGCCGCCCATGGCAATGCCGAAGGTCAGCTCGTGGGCGCTCAACGGTGGCATTAAGGTGTCGACGATGTTGCCTTGAATCTTAGAAATCATCATCGAGCTCGACGTGTTGGCGAAGGCGTTTTGCACGATCGCCATCATGATCAGGCCGGGGGCGAGAAATTCCATGAACGGCACACCGTGCACTTCGGTCACCGCACGCCCCAACGCCAGCGAAAACACCGCCAGAAACAACAGCGTGGTGACCACCGGGCCGATGATGGTTTGGGTGTAAACCTTCACGAAACGGCGCACTTCGCGCATGTAAAGCGTATAAAGGCCGAGCCAGTTGCTGGTGGTGATCTGTTGCATGTTCTCGCCGATTATATGTTTGGGGCATATGTTTGGGGCATTGGTCTTAAGCGGAGCACCTTATATAGTCCTCCCATGAGCGAGCGCAAAGCAACTTCCGCAAAGGCCAAGCCACGCATCCCGCGCACCATCACGCCGGGGCGTCTGGCCAACATCGCCCTGCATTATCTGGAGCGGTACGCGTCGAGCGCCGAAAATTTGCGCCGGGTGCTGGAACGGCGGGTTTTCAAGGCGTCGCTGTTTCACGAAGACTTGGACGTCGACGTCGCCAAAGGTTGGATCGACGATCTCATCAAGCGCTACCAAGGCGCGGGCCTGCTCAACGATCTCAGCTACGCCGAAATCCGTGCTCGCTCGTTGATGGCGCGCGGCACCGCGACGCGGGTGATCCGCATGAAATTGATGGAAAAAGGCGTGGACGGGGACACCATCGACAAAGCCCTGGAAACCTTGCTCGATGAGCACCCCGAACCGGAACTGGCCGCCGCCATCAAACTGGCGCGCCGCCGACACCTCGGACCTTACAGCGACCCGGCCAAACGCGAAGACTATAAAGATAAGCACCTCGCCGCCATGGCGCGGGCGGGATTTTCCTACGACATGGCGCGGCGCATCGTCGAATGCGATGACAAGGAGGAGCTGGAAGACCTACTTCACCCCCCCTTGCACTCGCACAGGTGAATGCGTGTTTACGCAAGGCGACACAGCCAATGGCGCTTATTTTTTGGTTCGCGGGCGCATGAACGTGCTCATCGACGTGCCCGGCGCAAGCCGAAAAAACGTGTCAGCGCCCTAACCGACGGCACCATTTTTGGCGAAATGGGATTGCTGGACGGTGCGCCGCGTTCGGCCAGCGTGACGGCATCGCGCGACAGTGTCTGTTATGCCATCTATGCCGGACAGTATGCCGACCTGCAGGCGCACAACCCTGATTTGGTGGCGACGCTGCTGGGCAATGTCAGCCGCCAGTTTTCCAGCCGTCTGCGGGTCGCCAACATCATGATCGCCGAACTGGACCAGTGATCGAGCCGCCCTGGACTTCCGGCCTTTACACCCGCTGCGCAAAGGATATCATCCCCTTTCAGTTTTGAACGGTGGGAACGCATGCAAAATCTTGATGAATTTTGGGCCTTGGTCAAAGACGTCTGGCAAACCGGGGTATTCGGTGTCGATATCGGCGCGATGATCGCGGCACTGAGCATTTTCGTGCTGTTTTTGCTGCTGCGCGGTTTGCTCACGCGCTTCATCATCGGTGCGCTGCGCCTCAAGGTCGGCAAAACCGAAACCCGGCTTGATGACGATCTACTCACCGCGCTGGAAGAACCGATCCGTCTGGCGCCGCTGATTGTCGGCGCGTTCGTCGCCTTTCAATTCCTCAACCTTGAAGCCGGCATGCAAGACGTTGCCGACAAACTGATCCGATCCTTGATCACGGCGGCGATTTTCTGGGCGCTGTTTCGCGCTGTGGTGCCGCTGTCGAACCTGTTGACACGCCTGGAAAAGCTGTTCACCGCGGTGATGATGGACTGGCTGGTGAAGGCGGTGAAGATGTTGCTCGCCTTCATCGGTTTTGCCGCCGTGTTGGAAATCTGGGGCATTCAGGTGGGCCCGATCCTCGCCGGTCTGGGCTTGTTCGGCGTCGCCGTGGCGTTGGGCGCGCAGGATCTGTTCAAGAACCTTATCGCCGGCATCTTGATCATCGCCGAACGGCGCTTCAACAAAGGCGACTGGGTGCGCGTCGATGGCGTGGTCGAAGGCACCGTGGAGCAAATCGGCTTTCGCTCCACCATGATCCGGCGTTTTGACAAAGCCCCGGTGTACGTGCCCAACACCAAACTGGCCGACAACGCGGTGACCAACTTCACCGCCATGACCCATCGACGTATTTACTGGCACATTGGGGTCGAGTACCGCACCACCATCGATCAGTTGAAAACGATCCGCGACGGCATCGAGGACTACGTCCTGGGTTCCGATGAATTCGCCCATCCGCCCGAGGTTTCGACCTTCGTGCGTATCGATAAGTTCTCCAACAGCTCGATAGATATCATGCTGTATTGTTTCACCAAGACCACCGATTGGGGCACTTGGCTGGAAATCAAAGAACGCCTGGCCTACCACGTTAAAGACGTGGTCGAGGGTGCAGGTTCCAGCTTTGCATTCCCCTCAACGTCCCTATATATCGAATCCATGCCCGGCGATGCGCCGGAGGTGTTTATGCCACCATCCAACAAAGAGGCTTAAGTTCATGTCCGTGACCATTTACCACAATCCCCGCTGTTCCAAATCCCGCCAAACGCTGGAGCTGATCCGCGAAAAAGGCGTCGAGCCGGAAATCGTCGAGTATCTAGAAACACCGCCGAGCGCCGCCGAGCTGAAAGATATTTTGTCCAAGCTGGGCATGAGCGCGGCTGAAATCGTGCGCAGCAAAGAAGCCAAGGAAGAAGGCATCGATGTGAGCGCATTGGACAACGACGCGCTGATCGAAGCCCTGGCCGCCCACCCGCGCGCCATCGAACGCCCGATCGTGGTCAAGGACGCCAAAGCCGTCATGGGCCGTCCGCCCCAAAACGTCATCAACCTGCTCTGATGTAGTTTAGGCACAAAAAAACGGGCGCTCCGTGGGGAGCGCCCGTTTTTTTATATTTGACGCGTTAGCCGCGAATGGTGACCAGGAAGTTGTTCACCTCACTGTTGAGCCTATCGGACTGGCCGCCCAACTCGGTCGCCGCATCGAGAATTTGCGTCGCCGAGCTACCGGTTTCCGAGGCCGCCTGAGTGACCTGCGCAATGTTGGCAGAAACTTCCTGGGTGCCGCTTGAAGCTTGTTCGACGTTGCGGGCAATTTCTTGCGTCGCCGCACCTTGTTCTTCAACCGCTGCGGCAATCGCCGAGGTGATCTCGTTGATCTGGTTGATGATCCCGCCGATGGAGCCAATCGCCTGCACCGCATCTTGGGTCGCACCCTGGATGCCGCCGATCTGGTTGGAGATTTCTTCGGTCGCCTTGGCCGTCTGGTTGGCGAGGTTTTTCACTTCCGACGCCACAACGGCGAAGCCTTTGCCGGCTTCACCCGCACGCGCGGCTTCGATGGTGGCGTTCAGCGCGAGCAAGTTGGTTTGATCCGCAATGTCGGTGATCAACGCAACGACCTCACCGATCTTGTTGGCGGCAGCGGCCAAGCCTTGAACCTTTTCATTTGCGCCATCGACCTCGGCCACCGCAGCGCCCGCAACCTGGGTCGACTGAGAGACCTGACGCGATATTTCAGAGATCGAGCTGGACAGCTCTTCCGCAGCGCTGGCCACCGTCTGCACGTTGGCGGACGCCTGTTCTGCAGCAGCGGCCACGTTGGTCGCTTGCTGGCTGGTTTGATCGGCGGTGGTTGACACGGAACGCGCCGTGGTCTGCATTTCGCTGGCCGCCGCAGACACCGTTTCGACAACCGCGCCGACACTGGTTTCAAACTGTTCGGCCATGCGCATGCGCTCGACGCGACGTTGCTCAACCTGCGCTGTTTCGGCGGCTTTTTGTTCGCGTTCGCGATTTTCGCCTTCCGCAAGCGCTGCTTTGGTTTCATCCAAAGCGCGGGCTACGGTGCCGAATTCATCGGTGCGCTGCGTGCCCAGAACCGATTGTGCCGCATACTCGTGGTTGGAAATCTGGCTGATATCGGCCAGCAGCCCTTCGATCGAGCCCTTGATCACGGTGAACAAATATACCGCCGCGCCCAAGCCGATCACCAAGCCAATGGCGGTGAGGATCATGTTGAGCTTCGCCACACCTTCGATACTCGCCTGCACATCACCAATCGAAAGCTGAAGGTTTTCCAACCGCATGTTGGTCGCTTCTTCGACCTTTGCCGTCAATGCATCCATGTTTTCACCCATGGTGGCCGCGACGGCGTCGAAATTGCCCATCATCACGTTGCCCGCTTCAGGGCCTTCGGCGACGTAGATCTCGCCCATTTTAACGCCGGTTTCGTAGTATGGGCCAAAGGCAGCCTCGGCGGCATCAAGCGACGAAACGATTTCCGTCAACCCCAACCCGCTCGCCAATTGGCGTGCTTTCGCCACATCTTCGGAAAATTTCTGAGCAAAATTAGCGGCTTCGCCAAAGCCATCGTCAAAGCCCGGCAGACCGCGCGTCGCGGAGATATCGGAAATCCATTGCTGAACCTGAATCACGTCCAGCTTCACGTCCTTAATCAAAACCATCAGCGGGATGGCTTCGTTCGCCACCACATTGGCACTGTTTTCGGTCACTTCAAGCTTCGGAAGCTGAGCGTTCAGGTTAACCAGCGTCACCGCCGCTGCACCAGAAAACACCAACAAGATGATTGCGAGAACCGCAACCAAACGCGCTTTGATAGACATTAAATATCTCCCCACGAGGTCATGTGTCATATGCTCTGGGCCGCGAAAAATCCCCATTATAATTTTTGAGCGGCCCCGATGATTTGTGTATCAATATCATAAATGATTTGACGATGCCACAGCGCCAACCCAGAGCGTTTTTGGATGATTTGTATCATAAACCACGCAAATGCTGAGGCCTGAGCATTCCGGCACCGCCCTGAACGGCGTGGACCTGCGCCAATAAGACCTCTTTGTCGCGCGGCAGATTGCCCGCAAGCGCCAACGCGTTGGAGGCATGGTTGGAGCGAAAGATCACCGCTTTCGGCGGGTCGAGCAATTCCAAAAGGTACGCCAACTCGGCCAAAACGCCATCGTCGTCTTGCCATTCGAAACCTGCATCCGTGTCGGTATTCGCGGCTTCAAACGCCTCGCGAAAGCGCGGCTCCTGGTCTCCTTCCAAGCCCAATTGCAGCGTGGAGAGAAACTTCGGCGGCGCGCGGTTGATCAGCGCCGCGGTGCCTTCGATATGTTCGCGCCAATGGGCCTTGCCGCCGAGCCCGAGGATCACCGTGGCCGACACCTTGATGCCCGCCACGTCCGCAGCAAGCAGGGCTTTTTCCATCAACTTGGACGAGCCTTTGCGAATCCGTCTGAGCATCTTGTCGGAACCGGATTCGACCCCCAAATAAACCATGGTGAGGCGTTTTTCACGCAGCCGGGCGAGATCCTCAGACGATTTTTTGGTCAAATTTTGCGGTGTGGCGTAACACGTCACCCGTTGCAGGGCGGGAAACGTCGCGATGAGCTTGTCGAGAATTTGTTCCATATCCTCCGTCGGTAAGATCAGCGCGTCGCCATCGGCGAGAAATATGCGCGTTGCATCGGGCCAATCTTCGGCCGCGTCTTCGATATCGGCGAACACATCGGCCAGAGGACGGGCGACATATTCTTTGTGCTTGTACATGGTGCAAAACGTGCACGCGTTGAAGCTGCATCCCAGCGTCGCTTGGATGATCAGGTTCGGTCCTTCGGAAGGGGGGCGCCACAGCGGCATATCGTATACAATCATAAAAAGGAATGTAATGCCTTCTGCTTAAACTTTCCATGACCACTTTCCCTTGAACATCAGCCGCTTACATCCGATACTCCGCCAAGGAGATGAGTTCGTAAGATGACGACGCAAGAAAACGCAAAATCAGGCGCCAATCCTGACGCCAACGCGGCGCAGCAAAACGTGCGCAGTGAAAACGTGCGCAGTGAGCAGGCGGATGAGGCTCGGCGCATCTATGAACTTGCGCTGGAGCATCATCGCGCCGGTCGTCTGGACGTTGCCATCAAAGAATACGCGCGCGTGCTCAAGCTCGCCCCCGGTTCACCCGATGTTTATAACAATCTCGGCGTTGCCCTGCGTAGCGCCGGACGACCCGAAGCAGCGGTGGCATGTTACCGCCGATCACTGGGCATCCGACCGGGAGCCGCAGGGGCTTACACCAATCTCGGCAACGCCTTGCGCGACCTTGGCGAAACCACCCGCGCCGTTGAAGCGCATCGCCGCGCCGTCAAGCATGGTCCAAAATCCCCCAAAGCCCTTTACAATGCCGGACTGGCATTTCGTGAAGGCGGCCTTTCCAAAGTGGCGCTGGAACATTTTGAGCGCGCCATCAAGTTAGAGCCGACCTACGCGCAGTGCCGGGTCGAGCGCGCCATCACCTTATTGCTGATGGGCGAATGGCAGCGCGGCTTTAAGGAACTGGAAATCCGCTTCGCCTTGCCCGGGCGCGACCCGCGGCGCAAGGACATCGAAAACTGGAACGGCTCAGCGCTGCAAGGGCGCACGATCTTGATCAATTTCGAAGGTGACGAAGGCACGATCGTGCAATTCGCGCGCTTTGCCGCCGTGCTCAAGCGCAGCGGGGCCAAAGTGGTGATGGAATGCCCACCCAATCTCAAACACCTGCTGTCGTCATCACCCGACATTGATCAAACCATCAGTGTCGGCGCCGACGCGCCCGGCGTCGATGTGCAAGTGCCGCTGCTCAGCCTGCCCGCACGGCTCGGCACCTTGGTCGACACCGTGCCCGAGGAAACACCGTATCTTCCGGTGCCGCGCATCGGTTCTTCCAGACTTGACATTCATCCCGACACCCGCCTGGCCATCGGATTGGCCTGGTCGGCAAGCTGGGACGGGCGCGCCGCCAAAGGCCCCAAACGTCACGGCGATATGATGCTTGATGAGTTTTCGGAGCTGGCGGGTATTCCCGGTCTGCAACTGTTTTCGTTGGAACGCGGCGCGGGTGCCGGCGACATTGCGCGGTTGGGCTTTCAGCCGCTGATCGAGCAAACCGGTCAAACCCTGATGGACGCCGCCGATATGGCCTCGGCCATCGATCAGCTGGATCTGGTGATTTGCAGCAATTCGGTCGCCGCCCATATTGCCGGTGCGCTGGGCAAGCCGGTGTGGATATTGCTGGATGTCGGCGCCGATTGGAGCTGGCTACTGGATCGCGAGGACAGCCCGTGGTATCCCAGCATGCGTATCTTCCGACGCCCCGCCGACCAACCTTGGACCGAAACCGTATCCAAGGTCCGCCAAGCTTTGATGGAAGTCCTCAAAGGCGGCTGATGTGCCTTTTGAACGGAAACAAACATGAGCGACACGCCACAAGACCCAGCAGAGCAGGCGCCCGCCCCGGCGAAAAAACCGGGACTGTTTTCGCGCCTGTTTGGCCGCGGCGCGACGGCTTCGGAATTGGAAATCGCCATCGCCCCGTTCGTCGATATCGCCGGCGTGGATCATGCCCGCTCTCTCGCCAACGTGTTTTCCGACTTAGAGGGCGTGCACACCACGCATCTGCGCGAAAAGCCGATCCTGACACCCGAAGTGGCGCGCACAGAACACCTGCCAGCCGCGTGCGGCCAAGCCATGAACTGGATCGGCAAGTACGATGCCGATCTGGTCCTGTGGGGTGATGTGCCGCCGCCGGGCACCACGCTGTACATTCATTTTGCCGCCCCCCCGCCGACCGATGAAGATCCCGCGGGTACGATTTCACCCTTTCAGGCCTTGACCCTGCCGGTGGTTTTCGACCCCGAAGATTTGGGCGCGCTGTTGTTGGCCGCCGCACTGGCCGCGATGAACCCCAAAAGCGATGCGAAGCGCGCCAGTCGCCGCAATCTGGTCGCCGAAGCCTTGGAGCACGCGGCCGAAGCGATCGAGCGCATTCCGTCCGATTTCACCACCCGCGAGCAAGCCTCCATCCAAGCCATGTTCGCCAATTCCTTGGCGTCGTTCGGCCACCTGTTCCCCGGCACCGAAGTTTATCACCGCTCATCGCTGGCTTACACCAAGGCCATCAAAGGCACGTTGCGGTCCGAAAGCCCCACCAACTGGGCCTACCTGCAACGCAATATGGGCACGGTGCTGCAAGCCCTGGGCGAGCGTACCGACGACATCGACATCCTGGTTCAAGCCGCCGACGCCTACCGTGCGGCGCTGGAAGTGTTCAGCCTTGCAGCCACGCCGTTCCCTTGGGCGACGACGCAAAACCGCCTCGGCCAAGTGCTCTATCGTTTGGACAGCAAAAGCGGCGAAACCACGGGCCTGAAAGAGGCGCTGAGCATCTACCAAGGCGCGCTTAAAGTTTTGACCAAACGCTCCATGCCTTTGCTGTGGAGCGAAACCATGAACAATCTCGGCCAGACGGCGCAGGTGTTGGGCCGCGAACTCAACAATGAAGACGTTCTGGAACGCGCCGTCGCGGCCTACAAACAAGCGCTGATGATCCGCAAACGCGACACCCAACCGACGCTGTGGGCCGCAACGCAAAACAACATGGGCAGCGCGCTGTTCATTTTGGGCCGCATGACCAACCAAGATCAATATTTCGAAAACGCCCTGAGCGCTTTCATGGGGGCGCGCGAAGTCTACACCACGTTGGGACTGACACGCATGGTCGAGGTCACCGAAAAGAACATCGCCCATGCCGAACAACGACTTCCCGACGGGGCCGCAAAAGGCGACCAAAAAGACGCCGCTATGTGGTGGTTGGATGAAGAAGACCCGTCAAACAAAAGCTGATGGGCAAAAGCTGACGGCTCATAAAGCGTGTGATTAAGCGCGGCGCGACATATACGCGCTGACCAGTGACGACAGGGCCAAAAACGTCACCGTGGCGATCAACTGCCACATCAACAGCATCACCGTCGCATCGGGCGGATGAAACAGACGCAGCCCCACAGCGCCCAGCGCAGAGGCCGCCAACACCGCCAAACCGACGGTCATGGTCGGCGATGTCGATAGACCGCGCTTGAGCAAAATCACCATCACCAACGCCGGGGCCGCCCCGGTCGCCACCACGGACGGATAACAGGTCCAATGGGGTGCGAACGAAAACTGATCGGGGCCGACCTGTTCGAACAGCTGCCAACAGCTTTCCGTGATCAGCGCCAGCCAGGTGATAAACGGCACCGCCGGCAACATCCAGACTTTTTGACTGCGTCCCGGCTGGCTTGAGCACAACGCCGCATAGCCCGCCGTCAACGCCGTGATTAAGATCGCCGCCAGCTCAAACAGGCTGCGCGCACTCGTGAGCCGTTCGACGGCCAATTCAAAGGATTGGCGTTGCTCAAAGACCAAAGCAAACGATTGCTGTTCGACCAGCGCGCCCAAAACAAGCGACACCGGCAGCGCCAGCGCCACCCAGCCCAACAGCCTTTTGCCCGGAGACGCCAGACGCTTTACGGGCGTCAGGTCCAGAGACAGGGCGGCAATCAGGTTTTCGGTCGAATTGTTCATCTTTCCCTACTGCTCAGGTTTTGAAACCATTTGTGCGCGTAAGCCTTTCAGAGCTCTGTGCATGGCGACTTTCAGCGCCGCAACGGACATACCACTAGCTTCGGATGCCTCTTTAAGGCTCATTTCGCGCAATTTCAACAGTTCAACTGCGGTGCGTTGTCCCGCAGGCAGCGTATCCAGTGCGCGGTTGAGGTCATCGCCAAATGCAAAGACGAGGTCGTCCTCAGGTAAGGTATTCGTTTCATCCGCCAAAAAGGTTTCAGGATATTCGTCCACCAACACTTCACGTGCGCCTTGGCGATACATTTTGCGCAATGCATCTACGGTGCGCCGTTGGGCGATGGTGCCGATCCACGGCCTGAACGCCAAGGAGGGGTCGTAGGTGTGGCGGTTTTTGTGAACCGACATCAAGACCTCTTGCACAACATCTTCGATTTTATCGGGATCATTGATGCGTTTGCCAACGATGGCGCGCACCAAAGGCACAACCGCGCCAAGCAGCTTTTGATACGCCACAACATCGCCGTCTTGCGCCAACACCATCCATTGTGACCACTGTCTGTCTTGGCTCTCTTTAAGGTCGGAGCTGGATTGACGATCCGTCATAATGTTCCGGTTTTCAATTTTACGTTGAATCTAGTGCGCAACTATTTACTTTTAAAAAAACAGTGTAACCCAATTCACTGCCCCGGCGAACTAGTTGGGGACGGGCCACGAAATACCGTGTCCCAACCTTAGGCCCTGACCCTAAATGGGTCCCAAACCAAGTCAATCTTATTTTAGGAGGATTACATGTCCGTTAAGTCCATCACCAAAGCTTCTCTTCTCGCCGCCGCCATGACTGTTGCTCTGTCCACCGCAGCTGTGCAACAAGCAAACGCCGCAGAAATGGAAAAATGCTACGGCGTCGCCAAAGCCGGTCATAACGATTGCCAGACCGCCAACTCGTCTTGTGCTGGCACGTCCAAAATGAACGACCAAAAAGACGCCTTCATCGCTGTGCCCAAAGGCACCTGCGCGAAGATCACCGGCGGCACCTTGAAACCTATGTAAAGGTGAGTTGCGCACAATGGACCACACGGCCCACACAAAGCGCAGTCTTGTCAGCTCGATCCCAGCACGCGCTGGGATCGGGCTCAAGGCGCAGCATTACCAAGAAATTCTCGACACCCAGCCCGACATCGGTTGGCTCGAAGTGCACAGCGAGAATTATATGTGCGCGGGCGGCCCGACCCAAACGTGGCTGAGCGCGATGCGCGAACGCTTTCCTATTTCGCTGCACGGCGTCGGTCTGTCGTTGGGCAGCGCCGGGCCGTTGGACAGCTCACATCTCAAACGTCTGGTTGATCTGGAACGCCGCGTTGAGCCTGGGCAGGTGTCGGAACACCTGTCATGGAGCATCGCCGACGGCGTCTATCTCAACGACCTGATTGCGCTGCCGTATACCGAAGAAGCCTTAGAGGTTTTCTCAACCCACGTGCTGCAGATGCAAGACGCGCTTAAACGCCGGGTGTTGATCGAAAATCCTTCGTCCTATTTGCGTTATGAACATTCCGTCATTGCCGAGCCCGAGTTCCTGCTGGGCGTGGTCAACAAAAGCGACTGCGCCATCTTGCTCGACGTCAACAACGTCTTTGTCAGCGCCATGAACCACGGCTTCGACGCAACCGCATACCTGGATCAAATCCCCGCCGATTTGATCGGTGAAATTCATCTCGGCGGGCACAGCCAAGTTAAGATCGAGGGCCGCGTGCTGCGCATCGACGATCACGGATCGAAGGTGTGCGATGAGGTGTGGGCGCTGTATGAGCGCGTGATTGATCGTTGCGGCCCCAAGCCGACCTTGATCGAGTGGGACAGCAACGTCCCTGAACTCAGCGTGTTGCTGGATGAGGCCGCAAAGGCTGATCACATTTTGGCGCGCGCCGCTGTTCGTGAAGAGGTTCATCATGCCGTCGCTGTTTAAGCTGCAAAACGCCCTGCGCGATGTATCGCTCGGCGGGGATGCAAGCGCGCTCGCCGCGGACATCATTGGCGACGGTTTCGCGCCCGAGCAACGCCTCAACGTGCATCGCAACAACACCACGATTTTGCTCAGCGAGGCCTTGGGCGCAACCTATTCAGTGGTCAAAAAGCTGGTCGGCGATGAATTTTTCGAGGCCGTCGCGCGCCTGTTCGTGCGTGCTCAGCCGCCGCGCTCGCCGTGCTTGTTCGAATACGGCGAAGGCTTTGGCGATTTCCTTGCCACCCTTCCCGCCGCCTCGGACCTCCCCTATCTGTCCGACGTAGCCCGCTTGGAATGGATGTGGAACGCCGCCTTTCACGCCGCCGACGCCACACCGCTAACATCCGCTGATCTCGCCCCGGTGGCCCCGGAGGCTTACGGCGATCTGATTCTCAGCCCGCACCCCAGCTTGCGCCTAATCAGCTCGGCCTTTCCAATTAAGGAAATCTGGGACGTCAATCAATGCAGCGCCGACCCCGAGGCGACCGTCAACCTCGACGAAGGTCCTCAGGCGCTGGCGCTATTGCGTCCCAAAGCCAGCGTCGAAATGATCGAGCTTTCCCCTGCCGGTTTCGTTTTGGCAAACCAACTGTCCGAGGGCGCACCGCTCGAAGACGCCTTTTTCGCCGCGCAAAGCACCGCGCCGGACTTCGATCCCGCATCGACGTTGGCGGTCCTCATCAGCGTCGGTGCATTTCAAAGCTATACATTAAGGCCTTAAAAGGAGCCCTGCCGATGTCATCCCTGTCCGCCATGTACTGCCGTCTCGTTAAACGTTTCAAAGCGACCCCCGACGGCCTGATGGTCTTCATGGCGCGCGTAGGCTTAGGCGCGTTTTTCGTCCGCGCGGGCCAAACCAAAGTCGACGGTGATTTCAACCTCACCGACACCACCATGTATCTATTTCGCGAGGAATATAAAGTCCCGCTGCTGTCGCCCGAAGTCGCCGCCTACATGGCGACCGCGGCGGAGCACGTGTTCGGCGCGCTTTTGATCATCGGCTTGGCGACCCGGCTGTCGGCCTTGGGCTTGCTGGCCATGACGGTGGTCATTCAGGTGTTCATCTACCCGGGCAGCTGGCCCGACCATCTGTTATGGGCGGCGGTATTGATGTTCATTTTGGCGCGCGGGCCGGGATGGCTGGCGGTGGACCGCGGCGTGTGCAAACTGATGGGCCACAGGTGCGCATCCCAGGGCGACCCCCAGGACACCAAGACCACCGCCTCAACCTAAATTTCTCTCACTTCATCGTAAAATCTTTGACGTGTTTGGGCATTTCAACACCCGCTAAGTTGCGCGGATCGGGGACCGGTTCCCCGACCGTGTGGCGAACGGGTATGACACCCGCCCAAATCGGCAGCGCATAATCTTCTTCGTCATCATGCACGCCGTCGTCGCGAATTTTCGCCGAGGCCTCATCAATGGGCATGGACAGCACCGTGGTCGCCTTGGCTTCTTGATCGTTCATAGGACGTATGACTTCACTGCGTCCGGGATAAAGCGAATCGATAAACGCGTTCAAACTCGCGGCTTTTTGTTCGGGATCTTCAACCACGCTGGGGCGGCCAAAAATCATCGCTGAACGAAAGTTCGCTGAATGGTGCAGGCCTGAACGCGCCAGCACCAAGCTGTCCAACAGCGACACCGTCAGGCACACATCCATATCTTGCGATGCGCGGATGCCCCGGCTGGCTTTTGAGCCGTGCCAATAGATGTGATCGCCTTCGCGCCACTGAAAGGTCGGGATCACCACCGGCTTGTCGTTCAGCACAAAGCCCACATGACACAGCGGCATCGCATCCAAAATCGCATAGATGGTTTTGCGGTCAAAATGCCCCCGCTCGTGCAGACGGCGCAGCCGCGTTTGCTCGGTGACAGCCAATTCGTCGTTCATTCCAAATCTCCTTAAACACATGAAGTTTGACCTATACGCCGACATTGGCATGTTATAAATATCCAAAATCATCAAATTATGGCAGTCCAATTATGAGCGATCACCCCTTCATCGGTTTGCCCATCGATCCCAGCGCCGCCACGGCGTTGTTTGAGCAAATCTACGAAGCGCTGCGCCAAAGAATCGTATCGGGGTGCATCGGGGCGGGCAGCCGCCTGCCGCCGTCGCGCAGCTTTGCCGAAGAACTGGGCGTGTCGCGCACCACCATCGTCACCGCCTACGATCAACTGATCGCCGAAGGCTTCGCCCAAGGCCGTGGGGGTTCGGGGGTCTATGTCAGCGATATCGGCGAGGTCGAGATTGAACCTGCCAAGCCTGCCCAAAGCGACACCCGTGCGCCTTGCCCCCAACCTTCGCCCCATGCTTCACCATTGCGCCCGTTTCGCCCTGGACGACCGGACATGCGCCTGTTTCCTCACCGCCAGTGGGGGCAGTGCTTGTCACGCACCGCCCGAAACGACCCGCAGGCCCTAGCGATCCAGAGCGACCCGTTTGGCGATGTGGTGTTGCGCACCGCCATCGCCGATTATCTAGCCGAATGGCGCGCCATGCAGGTTTCGCCCGAACAAATCCTGATCACCGCCGGGGCCAGCGACGCCTTGGAAATTTGTGTGCGCACCTTGGCCGTACCCGGTGACATCATCGCGATGGAAGATCCAGGTTATCCGGTGCTGCGCACGCTTATCCAAAGCCTTGGCATGCAAACCACGTGGCTGGATGTGGATGAGCATGGGGCGAGGTTGCCAACCGATCCGCACCCACCGTTGATGAGTGTTTTAACCCCGTCGTCACAGTTTCCCTTAGGCGGCGCGATGCCGTTGGCGAGACGCCGCGATTTTTTGAACTGGAGCGAAAAAAATGCCCGCTGGATCGTCGAAGACGATTACGACAGCGAATTTCGATATGCCGGACGCCCGATTCGCGCTTTAGCGAGTTTGGACAAGCCCGGGGATATGCTCGGGGATATGCTCGGGGACACACACGAGCGCACGCTTTACATCGGTAGTTTTTCAAAAGTGTTTTCAGACACCCTGCGCTTGGGTTTTTTGGTGATGGGGCAAAATCTCATCCCTCAAATCACCGCGACACTTGAGCGTTTTGGCGCAAAAGCGTCCCTGGTCCCCCAGCGTCCCTTAGGCATGTTTATGCAAGATGGTGGGTTTTACCGTCATATCCGGCGCATGAGACGTATATATGCACAGCGCCGCCGCACCTTGATCGGCTTGTTGCGCCAACATCTCGATGACGCGCGCGTGCAGTGGCAGGACCATCACGGCGGCATGCATCTCGCCGTTCATCTGCCGCCGGACTGCGATGACGTAAAGATATCAACACGCGCCGCCGATGCGGGCCTCACCTGCCCGGCCCTGTCCACGTATTGCGCGCGGGCGCAGACCCAGCGCGGTCTGTTGCTTGGATTTTGCAGTTTTTCAGCCGATGAAATGGAAAATGCCATGCCAACCTTGGCGCGAATCGTCATTGATGTGCTGAACGATTCGCCCCCCAAAACAAAAGCCTCAGAGCTCTAAACCGCTGAACGGTTAAACTCTGAGGCCAATGTTTGGTGCACCCTGAGCGATTCGAACGCCCGACCTTCTGATTCGTAGTCAGATGCTCTATCCAGCTGAGCTAAGGGTGCATTGTGCTTGTCCGCCTTTCAGCGGAAGCGGGCGGAACCTACTCCAGCCCTGCTCCGTTGGCAAGAGGAACATCACAGTTTTTTTCAACTTTATGAAGCCTCGTGAAAGCCCGGTGTCGACAAATGCGTATAAAGCCTTGGCAATTATCGAAATCCGTCCTTGCCGCCGCTTAGGGCATTGAGTAAGATCGCTGCAAAAATCGCTGTGAGACATGTTATTCAAACGCTTTGAAGGACTTGCCTCATCTCGTGGGGGATGATCTTTTTAGACTCCAACTCTTAGGTTCCAAGTTTAAAGGCGAACGCGCGAAATGGATTTTTCGAAGTTCCGGGTAATGATCGTAGGGGCCGCTTTATTGCTGCCGGCCTGCTCGTTTTCTGAATCAGCCCTGTGGCCTTCTT
>Ga0316204_10002274_pt1 | contig 44494 bp, 32 predicted proteins | sample 6monrhotite_MG_2_FD_205661 | JGI IMG/M metagenome (GOLD analysis project Ga0316204, IMG submission 205661) | Microbial mat bacterial communities from mineral coupon in-situ incubated in ocean water Damariscotta River, Maine, United States -... | ecosystem: Environmental > Aquatic > Marine >... | reverse complement strand
GCCGCCAAGGGCGACGAGCCCAAGGCTGAAGAAGCCAAGGACGAGCCCGAGGCTGAAGAAGCCAAGGACGAGCCCAAGGCTGAAGAAGCCAAGGACGAGCCCAAGGCTGAAGAAGCCAAGGACGAGACTCCCGCTGCGGAGACTCCCGCTGCGGAGACTCCCGCTGCGGAGACTCCCGCTGCGGAGACTCCCGCTGCGGAGACTCCCGTCGCGGCTGCGGCCGAGGCTGACGTCCTCGGAATGCTGGTCGAGTTCGACAGCGAGGAGTCCCTCAAGGCTGGCTGCGCTCGCGTTCGCGACGCCGGCTACTCCAAGTGGGACGCCCACACGCCCTACCCCGTCCACGGCCTCGACCAGGCCATGGGCGTCAAGGCCACGATCCTCCCCTGGCTCGTGTTCGGCGGCGGGCTGACGGGCGCCATGGTCGGCCTCGGGCTCCAGCTCTACACCAACGGGATCGAGCTCCCCTTCAGCGTCTCCAGCACGCTGGGGAGCGTGGTCGATCCCTTCTTGCCGAGCGGCTACCCCTACGTGGTCAGCGGCAAGCCGGTGTTCAGCGTCCAGGCCAACATTCCCGTGATCTTCGAGCTCACGATTCTGCTCTCGGCCTTCGGGGCCTTCTTCGGGATGTGGGGCTTGAACCTCCTCCCGCGCTTCCACCACCCCGTGTTCTTCAGTGAGCGCTTCAAGCGCGCCACCCAAGACCGCTTCTTCATCAGCATCGAGGCGGGCGACCCCCTCTTCGATCGGGAGCGCACTCGTCGCCTAGCGACGGCCCTCGGCGGGACCTTCGTCGAGGAGCTCGTCCAAGGGCAGGAGGGTTAGCCATGCTGCGTTGGGGAATCCCAATCGTGATCCTGTTGGCCACGATCGCTGCCTTGCCCCTCGCGTACATCGCGAAGGCTCGGGTCAGCACGTCCAAGAAGCCGCGTCTGCACGGCTGGATCGACATGGACATTCAGCCCATGCACAACAAGCAGGGCGAGTCGGAGCTCTTCCGCGACAAGCGGCTGATGCGTCCGCCCGTCCCTGGGACCGTGGCGCGCGGCGAGGCCTTCCTCGACACGCACATGTGGCAGGGTCGGATCGCCGGGATCACCGGCAAGCTGACTTGGGCCGACTCCTTCCCCGCAGGAGTGAAGGTCGATCAAGACTTCCTCCGGCGCGGACGTGAGCGCTACGAGATCTACTGCAGCATGTGCCACGGCTACTCCGGGCAGGGCGACGGCGCCGTGCACGAGCGAGTCACGCTCCGCAAGCTGACCGGCGAGGCTGGCTTCGACGCCTGGGCCGCGCCTGCGAGCTATCACACCGACGCGGTTCGCAAGCAGCCTCTCGGTGAGCTCTTCAACACGATCAGCAACGGCAAGAACAACATGGCCGGCTATCGCGCTCAGATCCCAGCCCACGATCGCTGGGCAATCGTGGCCTACCTCAAGGCTCTCCAAGACGCGAAGCCGACCGACGCGGGCAAGGGGAAGTAGCTATGGGCTCCCACGGCAAGCCGACCGCGCTCTTCGACGCGCTCAACGACAAACTCCGAATCGACGAGTTCGCTCCCGCCGCCATGCGCGTCGCGGGCGGAATGGTCGTCGTCGGTGGACTCCTCGCGGCGCTCTTCGCCCTCTTCGGTCACGACCGGATCTGGGCCGCCTACCTGATCGGGTTCTGCTTCCTGCTCTCGATCTCGCTGGGGGCGCTCTTCTTCGTCCTGATCCAGCACCTGACCCGCGCGGGTTGGAGCGTCGCGGTTCGTCGCGTCGCCGAGGCGATCGCAGCAAACATTTGGGTCTGCGCGCTCCTCTTCATTCCCTTGATCTATGGGATCGGCGCCGGCCACCTGCACCCGCAGGCGGCTTGGCACGTCGAGCACCACGTGGCCGAGGCCGTGTCTGCGACCACCACCGTGGCCGACATGATCGGGCAGGGCGACTACCACTCGGGGCCCGCGCTCCCGAACGCCAAGCACCCGACCTTGGACCACGCCAAGGCGGTCTGGCTCTCCTTCCCCTGGTTCATGGGGCGAATGGCGATCTACTTCTTGATCTGGATCGGGCTCTCAGCCTTCTACTTCGCCACGAGCAAGAAGCAGGACGAGACCAAGGACGTCGCGCTGACGAGTCGAATGCAGGCCTTCTCGGCCCTCGGCGTGTTGCTCTTCGGCGGCAGCGTCAGCCTGGCGGGCTTCGACCTCCTCATGGCTCTAGACCCCTACTGGTACAGCACCATGTTCGGCGTCTACTTCTTCGCTGGCGGGTTCCTAGGCTTCTTCGCCACGCTGAACCTGACCCTCTACCTCCTGCGCCGCAAGGGGATCGGAGCCAAGGCGATCTCGTCGGAGCACTTCCACGACACGGGTAAGTTCATGTTCGCCTTCACGGTGTTCTGGGCCTACATCGGCTTCAGCCAATACATGCTGATCTGGTATGGAAACATCCCCGAGGAGTCGGCCTGGTTCCTGATTCGTCAGACCGGGGCTTGGCTGGGCGTGAGCGCCTTCCTGATCATTGGCCACTTCGTGGTGCCTTTCTTCCTGGGCATGAGTCGCTTCCCCAAGCGGCGCCCGGGCCTCCTGGCCATGCTCGCGGTCTACATCCTCTTCATGCACTTCGTCGACCTCTACTGGCTCGTCGCTCCGCAGAAGAGCCCGCTTGGCGTCGCTGATCCCCCCCTGATGGACTTCTTCCTCTTGATCGCCATGGTCGGCGTCTACGTCCTAGCCCTCGTCAAGAGCTTGGTCGGCGTGAACGTGATCCCCAGCGGGGATCCGCGCTTGGTCGAGTCCGTCCACTTCGAGAACCAGTAGGGAGCGCGCAGTGAGTAACCACGCAGTCGGCGAAGCCCTCGAGTCCCACGTCGTCCCCCCGGGCGGCTCCAAGGACCCCGAGCCCTTCTCGAGCGCCTACTTCGTCTTCTGGGGCTTTACGCTCCTGTTGGCCATGGTCGTCGCCCTCCAGTACCTGGCTTGGGACTGGGAGGCGTCCATGCGCGACCAGAACGCTGGGCACACCAACACTGGCCCCGCGGCCGAGCTCCGCGCCGAGCAAGAGGCTCGGATGCAGCGGATCGGGACCAGCATGAACGCGACGGCCAAGAAGCACGGCGGCCGGTGATTCGCACCCCCCTGGCAACTCGACTCTCCTGCGGGCTCCTGCTCGTGGGCCTCGTCTCTGGCCTGGCCGCTGCCCAAGAGGGCAGCGCCACGGCTGCTCGTCAGAGCAGCGCCCCGGTCACGAGCGCGGCTTCTGTGGGTCCGGACCTCTCGGGCTACGCCTCGCCTGAGGGCATGGGCGAAGAGGTCAGCAAGGAGTCTCAGGTCGTCGACAAGCGCGGCGACCAGCTCCCCCTCGACGCCGGCTTCGACAACGAAGACGGGACGCGAGTCAAGCTGGGCGACTACTTCGGCAAGGGCCGTCCGGTCCTGGTGCAGTTCGTTTACTTCCGCTGCCCGGGCCTCTGCAACGCGGTCCTCAACGGGACCCTCGAGGCGATCGGCGACCTGGACTCAATGAAGATCGGGCAGGACTACGACCTGCTCACGATCTCGATCAACCCCAGCGAGACCGCCAATCTGGCTCGCGCCAAGAAGGCTGCGTATCTCCGCCAGCTCGGGCGACCCGAAGCCGGCGAGGGTTGGCACTTCCTGACCGGCAACGAGCAGGAGATCCGCCGCGTCGCCAAGGCCGCCGGCTTCGGCTACCGCTTCGACGAGGAGAGCAAGGAGTTCGCCCACGGCGCCGCGCTCTTCGTCCTGACTCCCGAAGGCAAGATCTCGCGGACCGTGCCTGGCGCCTACTACTCAGAGCAGACCGTCCGCTTGAGCCTCGTCGAGGCTGCGGACGGTGGGATCGGGACTGCCCTCGATCAGATCCTCCTCTTCTGCTACCACTTCGACCCCGACACCGGCGAATACACGACCACGGTCATGCAGTTGACTCGCGTGTTCGGTGTCCTCCTGACCGCGCTGATCGTGACCACGATCAGCGGCTTCCTCTGGCTGGAGCGCCGTCAACGCGCCCGCCTGGCGGCCAACCCAACCACAGACTCGACCTCCGCGGACGTCACCGCAGAGGATGCCGCCACACCAGCGGGAGGCTCAGAATGAAGCTTCGCTCGATCGCAACCCGAACCTGGCAGGCCTTGGCCGCGCTAGCCGTCACTTTGCTGACCGGGTGCGGGAACCTCATGGGCGATCCAGACGGCAACTGGCAGATGCCAATGCAGGCGTCCGAACAGGCCGCCGGCGTCGACTGGATCTACTACTTCATCTTCTGGCTCTGCGTCTTCTACTTCGTCCACATCATGGCCGTGATGGCCTACTTCATGTGGCGCTACCGAAGGAACCCCGGCCAAGAGGTCGAGGAGAGCCCGCACCACAGCCTGAGCCTCGAGATCGCCTGGTCGCTCCCGCCGATCCTGCTCTGTGTAGCCATGTTCTATCTGGGCTTCGACCGCTACGTGAAGATGTCGACCCCGCCCGCGGACGCGATCAAGGTCGAGGTCACGGCCAAGAAGTGGGACTGGACCTTCCGCTACCACACGGGTCACGAGAGCAATGAGCTCAAGCTCCCGCGCGGCAAGCCCGTCGTGTTCCTGATGCAGTCCCGCGACGTGCTCCACGCCTTCTTCCTCCCCAAGATGCGGGTCAAGAAGGACATCGTCCCTGGCCGGACCACCAAGGCCTGGACCCAAGCCAACCGCGCCGGCAACTACACGCTCTACTGCGCCGAATACTGCGGGACGAACCACAGCATGATGCGCGCGCCAGTGATCGTGTATGAGACCGAGGCCGAGTGGCTCGAGTCGATCAAGCCCGTCAAGCCCGGGCCCGACAAGCTCTTCGCCATGAACTGCAAGAGCTGCCACAACATTGACACCAATGACATCATGGTCGGCCCCTCGCTCATGGGCATTGGAATGTCGAAGCGCCAGGTTGCGGACGCCTCCGGAGCTACCAAGGAGATCACCGCAGATCGAGCCTATCTCAAGGAGTCGATCATGGACCCCAGCGCCCTCCTGTCCCGTTCGGGCAAGGAGTTCGGCGACGAAATGACCAAGACCTTCGCCAAGCAGCTCAGCGCCGAGGAGATCGACATGCTCGTCGACTACCTCCTCGATCCAGAGAAGGCTGTGGCGGACTTCAACGCGAAGCAGAAGAAGGAGGGTGAGAAGTAGCCATGGCTCAAAATGACTACCTAAGCCGGACGCACTGCATCCTCGGCTGGAAGAAGGAGACCGGGATCCTGTCCTGGCTCCTGACCATTGACCACAAGCGCATTGGGATCATGTATCTCATTGCGACCCTCTCGAGCTTCCTCCTGGGCGGCGCCTTCGCGCTGGCCTTCCGGACCAAGCTCCTCTGGTCCGGTCCCGTCGAGTGGATGGAGCCAGACACTTACAACCGCCTGTTCACGCTCCACGGCGCGGTCATGGTGTTCCTGTTCATCGTCCCGGGCGTGCCTGCGGCGCTTGGCAACTTCGTGCTCCCGATCATGCTGGGAGCCAAGGACGTCGCCTTCCCGCGGCTGAACCTGCTCAGCTTCTACCTCTGGCTGATTGGTGCTGCGACCGCGATCGTGGCCATGTCCGTCGGCGGCCTCGACACGGGCTGGACCTTCTACACGCCCTACTCGACCGAGCCGATCCGCCAAGGCGTGATCTGGATGACGACGGGCGTGTTCATTCTCGGGTTCGCCTCGATCTTCACCGGGCTCAACTTCCTGGTCACGATCCACAAGCTGCGCCCGCCCGGCATGACCTGGTTCCGCCTCCCGCTCTTCGTCTGGGGCCTCTACGCCACGGCGATCATGCAGGTCCTCGCGACGCCGGTCCTCGGGATCACCCTCGCGCTCCTGATGGTCGAGCGCCTGATGGGGATCGGAATCTTCAACCCCGAGCTCGGCGGCGACCCGGTCCTCTTCCAGCACTTCTTCTGGTTCTACAGCCACCCGGCTGTCTACATCATGATCGTGCCGGGCTTCGGGATCGTGAGCGAGCTGATCTCGGTCTTTAGCCGCAAGCACATCTTCGGCTACAGCTTTATCGCCTTCAGCTCGGTCGCCATCGCGCTCCTCAGCTTCATTGTCTGGGGACACCACATGTTCACCAGCGGTCAGTCGGTCCTGGTCAACACGATCTTCTCGGCCCTGACCTTCTCGGTCGCGATCCCGACCGCGGTCAAGATCTACAACTGGGTCGCGACGCTCTACAAGGGCTCGATCAGCTTCGAGACGCCCATGCTCTACGGGCTCTCGTTCCTGTTCCTGTTCACGATCGGCGGCCTGACCGGCTTCCCCCTGGCGACGCTGGCGACGGACGTTCACCTTCACGACACCTACTTCGTGGTGGCTCACTTCCACTACGTCATGATGGGCGGCCTCGTGATCGCCATGCTGGGCGGTCTCCACTACTGGTGGCCCAAGATCACGGGTCGGATGTACCACGAGAAGCTGGGTCAGCTCTCGGCCTTCTTGGTCTTCACCGGGTTCAACGTGACCTTCTTCACGCAGTTCCTGATGGGCAGCCAAGGCATGCCGCGGCGCTACTACAGCTACGCCGAGGAGTTCACGATCTACCACCGGATCTCGACCGCGGGCAGCTACACCCTGGCCCTCGGGTTCCTGATCATGATCTGCTACCTCCTCTACTCGCTCAAGAACGGCGAGCGCGCGCCTGACAACCCTTGGGGTGGCGCGACGCTGGAGTGGAAGACCACCACTCCCCCGCACTTCGAGAACTTTGAGACCACCCCCACGGTGGCCGACCCCTACGACTACAGCGACCTGACCTACGACGCGGCGACGCGAAACTGGGTCGACAAGAACGCCAAGGCCTAAGGAAGAACCATGGGTCACGACCACGGGGGCGACCCGAACCTCGCCCACCACTTCGACAACATGCAGCAGCAGTTCGAGTCCGCAAAGCTCGGCATGTGGCTGTTCCTGGCGACCGAAGTCTTGCTCTTCGCCGGCTTGTTCTGCGCCTACACGGTGTATCGCTACCTCCACCCGGAGGTCTTCGAGCACGCCAGCGGGTTCTTGGACACGCCGCTGGGCGCGACCAACACCGCGGTCCTGCTCGCGAGCTCCCTGACGGCTGCTCTGGCGGTCCGCGCGGCGCAGCTCAAGAACAAGGCTCAACTCCAGCTGATGCTCGTGCTCACCATCGTGGGCGCCTGCGGCTTCTTGGTGATCAAGTACATCGAGTACTCCGCCAAGTTCGAGCACCACACCCTCTGGGGCATGAAGTTCGACCCTCGCAACGAGGACCTCACCGCCCACGACAAGGGCAAGAAGAAGCTCGAGGCCATTGCAGAGGCTGCTGCTGCGAGCTCGGACGTGGCCCTCCTGGGAGACTCCTTCGGGGACTACAAGGCCCCCGCGCCTGGCAGCGACCTCGTGGCCGCCGCCAACGTTCAGGTCCCGCCGACCGAGACCCTCGCGGTCACCTCGGCCGCGGATCGGAAGAAGGCCGAGCTCCTCGCCGAGCACAAATCCAAGGTTCGAGACGTTCACGTCTTCTTCGGGATCTACTTCTGCATGACGGGTCTCCACGGGATTCACGTCGTGATCGGAATGATCATTCTGATCTGGCTCCTCGTTCGGGCGACTCGCGGTGACTTCGACACGGGCTACTACCTCCCCGTCGATCTCGGCGCGCTCTACTGGCACTTGGTCGACTTGATCTGGATCTTCCTGTTCCCCCTCCTCTACCTCATCTAGCAGGGCGGAAAGAAAAGCACATGTCTGACGAGCACCATCCCGCCGACGGCAACCACCACCCTCACGTGGTCCCCGTCACCCTCCTAGTCGGAGTGATCAGCGCCCTCTTCGTGCTGACCTTCCTCACGGTCGCGGCCTCTTGGATCGACCTCGGCGCCATGAACGTGCCGCTGGCTCTCTTCATCGCTTCGATCAAGGGCACCCTCGTGGCGGCCTTCTTCATGCACCTCCGTTGGGACAAGCCCTTCAACACGATCATCCTCTCGCTCTCGATTGGCTTCCTGATCCTGTTCTTGGGCATCACGACCATGGACATGAGCGAGAACCAGCCGACCTTCGACACCGAGTACGCGCACAACTTCATGGAGGCGAAGCGCGAGGCCCTGGCTGCCGAAGCGCGCACCGACAAGGGCCTCTCCGGTTCAACCCTCGACGTCCTTTACCCGCAGCACCACGCGGCCGCGCACCCGACGCCGGGCGCCGGCGGTGACCCACGGGCCGCCGAGCTCCAGAAGGCGATGCTGAACTTCTTCAAGCCTCTGCCCAAGGTTATGGAGTCCCCAGCGGACAACCCAGCCACGGCGGAGAAGGTCGCGCTCGGGAAGTCGCTCTACTTCGAGGCTCGCCTGAGCAAGAGCGACAAGATCTCCTGCAACAGCTGCCACGGTCTCGGGACCTTCGGCGTGGACGGCCAGCCGACCTCTCCGGGTCACGGCGGCGCTCTCGGCGATCGCAACTCGCCGACGGTCCTCAACGCAGGCCTGTTCCAGACCCAGTTCTGGGACGGCCGCGCCGCGAGCCTCGAGGAGCAGGCCAAGGGCCCGATCCTGAACCCGGTCGAAATGGCCATGGCCGACGAGGCTGCGGTGATCGCGAAGCTGAAGGGAATCGCGGGTTACGCGCCGCTCTTCAAGGCGGCCTTCCCGGCTGATGCCGACCCGATCACCTACGACAACCTGGCCAAGGCCATAGCTGCCTTCGAGCGGACCCTGGTCACCCCGAGTCCCTTCGACGCCTTCTTGGCTGGCGACCTCAACGCGCTCAGCAAGGAGCAGCTCGACGGGTTCGAGGCCTTCCGCGAGGTCGGCTGCCTGACCTGTCACAAGGGCGTCCTCGTGGGCGACGGTTTCAAGAAGCTCGGCGAGGTGCTCGAGTATCCCGGCCTCAAGGACCGGGGTCGTGAGGCCGCGACCAACAGCGCCGCCGATCGCGGCATGTTCAAGGTCCCGACCTTGCGCAACGTGACCAAGACCGGGCCCTACCTCCACGATGGGTCGATCAAGAGCCTAGACGAGGTGATCACGATCATGGCCAAGCACCAGCTCGGCAAGGAAGTCGACGGCCCGACGGTCGCCAAGATCAAGGCCTTCCTCGAGAGCATGACCGGGACCCTCGACCCTGCGGTCGCTGCGGCTCCGGCACCAGTTCAGTAAGCCGCTTGGGTCGCGCAGCGACCCGAGAGGATCTCTTCGGGGCTCGCCGATCCTCTCGGCGGGCCCTGTTGGTGTACACCCAGCGACCTAGGAAGGTGTGAGCATGGACAAGCACGACCCTGCTCCAGGTGCCGGCCCCTTCGGGTTGGCCTGGTTCCTAGCCTCTCTCGGCGTCCTCTTCGCTGCGAGCATCGTGGCCTACTACGCGGTCCGAGTCCCCATGGCTGAGGCCTGGGACGAGGGGCTCCCGCCGCTGCCCGTGATCCTGTGGGTCAGCACCCTGGTCCTGCTCGTGAGCAGCGGGACCATGCACCTGGCGCTTCAGGGCGCGCGCCGCGACCAAGGCGCCAAGCTCCGCTGGGGCCTCTACCTGACCGATTTCTTGGGCGTGGCTTTCCTGGTCCTCCAGGTCGTGGCCTGGCGAATGCTCTACGAGCGGGCTGGAGCGCCGGCGCTCGAGACCCTCTACGGAGTCACCTTCTACTTCTTGACCGCGCTTCATGCTGCGCACGTCATTGGAGGACTCGTCCCCCTGGCGATCACGACCTACAAAGCGCGGCGCGGTGCCTACAGCTCAGAAGAGAGCACTGGCGTCTTGATGTGCGCGATGTATTGGCACTTCCTGGACGTGGTCTGGCTGATCCTGTTCGCGGTTCTAGTGCTCGTCGGCTAGCCGAGGTCCGCGGCTAACCTCCGCGAGTGCGGCTCTGCTGGAGCTCGCTCCAGCGAATGTCGCCCTCCTCGCCTTCGCCGCCAGGCTGTCCGCCCGCGCCCAGGGTCCAGATCTCATACTTCCCAGCCCGGGCCTCGTAGTGATAAGGCTGGTCCCAGGGGTCGATCAGGCTCCCCTCGAAGTAGGGAGGGACGCGGCGGTTGTTCTTGAGCGGAGGCTCGATCAGCTCCTCAATGCTCCGCGGATAGCGGTGGTATTCGAGCCGGAAGAGCTTGGCGCCCTCGGCGATCCCGCGAATGTCGGTCTTGGCCAGGCTGATCCGGGCCTTGATTACGCTGTTCATGACCGAGACCGAGACGATCGTGGCCAGGAGGCCCAAGATCGCGACCACGACCATGAGCTCGACGAGGGTGAAGGATCGGGACGAAGGGTGAGCCCTGGGCATGGTGCCTCCTGTGGGTCATCGAGATCGGAGTAGGGGTCGAGAGGAGCCTTGCGGTGCGTCCTGTTCACCCTCTAGACGCCCTCAGGAGGGGTCAGGATCAGCGGGAACTTCAGCCCCGCCGAGTCGGATACCTTCCCAGCGGTCGCACCTCTGGCCTCGCCACTAATGCTGATACATTTGGCCCCCCAGGGCGGCGACGTCCCAACGGCGTTGACACCTGGAGCCGGAGAATCGCGGCCCAAGACCTGTGGTACGCTTCGGCCCCTAAACACTTGGAAGGTCCATCCCTGCGTGCAGATCCAATTGGAGCTTGAGCAACCGGTGCTCACGGCCGAGGTCTCCTCGGCTGCCGAGCTAGACAAAGGTCGCTATCGCAGGGTCTACGCCTTCAGAGGACCACCCGGAGCGACCCTCTTGCAACAGGTCACCGTCGAGATCGAGCTCGAGCGGGGAGGCCAGGTCCTCGTGGGCTATCGGGGGCGCTACCTGGAGTATTTCGGGCTCGACGCCGAGGGCCGGGCCCAGCTCGACACCCACGACCTGGTCCTCCGCCGTGACGGCTGGGATCCGGCCTCTGTCCGCCGCCTCCTGCGACGCCACGGCCTCGACAAGGGAAGCAGCCATGAGTCCCGTCTCCGGGCCACCAAGAGCTTTCGTCTCGGCTTGGGTGAGGTCGAGCAGGCGCCCGTGCACGCCTCGCCCGAGACAGGCGCACCAGGAGGGCCCTTCGGGTTCCTGGCCGAAGGGCCCGCGCCCCTCGAGGCTGCTGTCTGGGTGTCCTCGGTGGACGGAAGCGGCGAGCGAGAGCTCGTGCCTGAGTCGCCCTGCCCCTTCGGCTACCGGCCGGCCGGCCGCGGGCGCTTCCTCAGCTCACGAGGCTGGGTCACCCGCGAGCGCTTCAGCTACCGCTACACGACACGGACAGGGCGTCTCGAGGTCGAGGGCTATCAGCCCTCGAGCCTAGCGCCCTTCGAAGCCCCCAACTTCTGGAGTGACTCCCATGAGTGATACGACCCTCAGCGCAGCCGAGCGAGCCCACGTCTCGCCGGACACGCGGCCCGGCTCCGATGCGCCCAGCGACTACCTCGGTCCGGGGCGCGTCCTCGAGGCGCTGCCCGCCGGCGGGCTCCGAGTGAGCCTCGAGGAGGGGAGCGAAGTCGAGGTCAGCCTGGCCCTGGCCTTCGCCTATCAGCCTTCCCCGGGCGACAGCCTCTTGATCGCGGGCCGCGATCGAGCCTGGTATGCGATCGGGGTCCTGGGCGGCAGCGGGAGCCCGAGCCTGAGCTTCGAGGGCGACGTCGACCTCCACGCGGTCGGCGGGACCCTGACCCTTAGCGGCGACGAGGGCGTCGAGGTCGAAGGTCGTGAGGTGACGCTTCGCGCCGACACCCTGAGGACCTTCGCCGGCTCCCTGAGCGAGAAGGCTGACGAGGCCTATCGCTGGGTGACCGGGCTGGTGACCCTCCGCGCCGGTCAGTCCCGTCGAGTGATCGAGGGCGAGGACTACAACCAGAGCCAGGACTCGATTCACCTCGCCAAGGGCACCGTCAAGATCGACGGCCACCAAATCCACATGGGCCACTAGGAGCAAGTCATGGCATTCGCGAACCAGGCGATCTCTTTCCACAGCGACGCGCTCGGGGCCGACACCCTGATCGTCAGGAACCTGACCGGGGAGGAGCAGCTCTCGGGCATGTTCCGCTTCGAGCTCGAGCTCGTGTCTCAAGACAAGGAGCTCAAGCTCGAGGAGATCGTGGCAGCTCCTGCCCGGATCAGCATCAAGCAGAAGATCGCCGTGAGCGGCGGCGCTGTGGCCAGCCGCCTGCGGGAGTTCAGCGGCGTCTTGACGCAGTTCGAGCAGCACGAAGAGGGGCACGGGTGGATCTCCTACCGCGCGACCCTGGTGCCGAAGGTCAGTGAGCTCGGCGAGTTCTGGCGCTCTCGGATCTTCCAAGACAAGTCGGCTCCCCAGATCGTGAAGGAGGTCCTGACGGACTTCGGCCTCGGCGCCAGCGCCGAGAAGGTGTTCGGCGACTTCCACTTCACGGACAACATCGCGAACGGAATGCGCGCTCCGACCAAGGACGTCATGGAGTATCCGCTGCGCACCTACGTCGTTCAGTACGAGGAGAGCGACTGGGACTTCCTGGCTCGTTGGCTTGAGCACGAGGGGATCTACTTCTTCTTCGAGAACAAGGATCAACAAGAGCGGATCGTGTTCAGCGACGCCTCGACGGGCTCAGAGCCGGTCTCGCGGAACCCCTCCGAGGCGACCTATCGCTACCGCCCGCAGACCGAAGCTGGGGCCGTCGGGAGCAGCGAAGAGGAGATCGTGGCTCAGTTCCTCTGTCGCCAGACGCGCGCTCCCAAGGAGGTCGCCCTCAACGACTACAACTGGCGAGACGCGGTCCGGCTCTCGACGGTTCAGAAGGTGGACGACAAGGGCGTCGGCCTCCAGACCGAATACAACGACCACTACAAGAACGCAGACCAAGGGAAGGCTCTGGCTAAGGTCCGCAAGGAAGAGCTCCTCTGCCGGACCCAGCTCTTCCACGGGATCAGCAACAGCCGCGCCATGCGCCCCGGGAAGTCGTTCACCCTCAGCGAGCACTATCGCGGCGACTGGAACCGTGACTACCTCTTGGTCTCTGTGACCCATGTGGCCGAGCAGAGCTTGAACGTCGCTGGGGCCACGGTCACGGGTTCGACCTACGAGAACAGCTTCACCGCGATCCCCCTCGCCGTCCCCTTCCGGCCCGAGCGCCTGACGGAGTGGCCCTCGATCAAGGGCGTGATGCACGGCAAGATCGACGCGACCGAGGGCAGCGAATACGCCGACCTCGACGAGGACGGCTGCTACACGGTCCGGATCCCCTACGACCCCAACTTCGACGACGAAGACACGGCCAAGGCTGGAGGCGCTTCGCGACGAATGCGAATGGCCCAGCCCTTCTCGGGCATGGACGCAGGGTTCCACTTTCCGCTCCGGAAGGGGACCGAGGTCATTCTGACCCACATTGACGGCGACCCCGATCGGCCGATCATTGCGGGTGCGGTCCCCAACGCGGAGACCGGCAACATTGGTCAGCAGGACGAGGCGCGAAACCAGATCGTGACCAACTCGGGCAACCGCTTCGAGATCCACGACACGAACGGCGCGACGGGCTTCGTGTGGCAGGACAGCTCAGGCAGCCTCTACTCGGACCAGCGCCACCGACTCGGCTCCGGTTCGGAGGGTGGCGGAGAGCCGAGCGGCGGCGGCGGCGGCGCGGCGCCTCCTCGGCGCCGAGGGGCCCGGAAGTCGGCCCCGAGGTCGGCTGAGGAGCTGGCCGAGTTCGCGGCGGCTGCGAACCTCCCTGGCCCTAAGACCAAGGCTGAAGCCGAGGCGCTCATGGGCGGCGAGAACTCCAAGCTCCCTCAGCCAGGCGCCGGAATGGTCGCGGGCGAGAAGGAGACGGGCGGCGGTGGCGGCTATCAGGATCCAGGGGAGCAATCGACCAGCGCCGCGCTGGACGCATTCCTCGCGGGCCAGGCAGCCCAGGATTTGGCCAACGGCTGCTACGTCGGAAACAACGAGCGCAAGATCACCTCCGACGACATTCGGGACATTATCGCCTCGACCGTCGCCAAGCACTCGGTGCTCGGCAGCCCTGGCGTGGCCAGCTTCGACGGCAACAACCTGGGCAGCAACCTCATCTCACCCGCGGTTCAGGGACTTGAAGCCGCCGGTAGCGCGATCCTCAACGCACTCGGCTTGGGCGGGGGCCCGGCAGGCGCGACAGCCGACGAGGTCTTGGCCCTAGTCAACAACTTCGAGGGCCAAGCCTTCGGCTCTCGCTTGCGGGTCTGGCTCGGCGACACGATCCAGATCAACCGCGGCGACAAATACACCTACGCCGACGTGACTCACGACGTGAGCTACGGGACGGGCGGCTATGGCTATCACTTGGAGGACGGCGAGACCAACGACGAGAGCGTCCAAACCATGAGCGCGAGCAGCAAGTCGACCTTCAAGGGAAACCAGAGCTCTTGGAGCTCGACCCACGGCGACTCGACCTCCTACTCGCAGACCCTCGGTTGTCAGGACGACACCTCTTACTTCATGGGGACCAAGGTCTCCTTCGACTTCAAGGCCTCGGCGGAGACGAGCACTTCGGTCGCGCTCTCGGGAGAGAACTCGAACTCCTTCATGCTCGGGGCCAAGGCCAGCGTTGACGTCTTCGTGGGGCTCAAGGGCAGCTTCGAGGTCGACATATCCGGCTCGGCCTCGCTCAAGCTCGCGATTACTCGCAACAAGATCTTTGGCGGCATAGACAACGAGATCAACTTCCCGCACAAGATGGAGATCGACGTCAACAAGCTCCAAACCGCGCTCAACGAGACGCAGGCGATCTTGGCCGTGACCACGGCGACCGTCAGCGAGAACAACGCGACCCTGGCCGAGACTCAGGCCGCGCTGAGCACGACCAACGCGGCGCTCTCGCAGAGCGTGGCGATCGGAACCGACAACCGGGCCGCCCTCGCCGCTAGCTCAGCGGAGCTCTCAGCCTCGTCGGCGAAGCTCAGCGAGAACGAAGCGAGCCTCAGCGCGACCAAGGCCGCGGCGAGCAGCACCTCGCTCTCCGGCATGACGATCATTAGTTAGGCCGGCGCAACGTGATCCACAAGAACCTGACCCCCTTCTACTGGGGCCCCAAGGTGACGTCTCGCAAGCCGCCCAAGCCAGAGGTCATGGTCTGCGTGCGGGGGGTGTTCAAGCTCGTCCCGGGGCAGCCCCTCGAGGCGATCGAGGACCCCATTGAGCAGGGCTTCATGTCGGGTGAGCTCTTCGAGCTCGAAGACATAGACCAGACTGGCGCCCTGACCTATCCCGGGGACTTCGCCGACTGGAAGCCCTTCGCCGAGGTCCTCGTCAAGGGGACGGCCTATCCGCCCAAGGGCGAGGACGTCGCCTGCACGGTCGGCGTCGGCGTCGGCGATTGGGAGAAGACCCTCCGCGTGACGGGTCCGCGGACCTTCATTCCAGGCGCGATCTTCGGCGGGAGCCTCTCCGAGCCGCGGCCCTTCAAGCAAATGCCGCTGACCTGGGCGAACGCCTACGGAGGACCAGGTTTTCCTCTCAATCCAGTCGGCCAGGGCTTCGCGGGACCCGAAATGGGAACCATTGAGTATCCGACCGAGCCCTTGACCAAGCCTGGCGTCAAGAAGATCGCGCCCGCCGGGTTCGGGCCGATCAGCCCCAACTGGCCTCAGCGGGTGAGCAAGCGGGGCAAGAAGTACGGGAAGAAGTGGCGGGCGACTCGCTACCCCTTCTTCTCGGAGGACTTCGACTGGACCTACTTCAACACGGCGCCCGAAGACCAGCGCCTCGAGAAGGACCCCCTCGGCGACGAGGTGATTCGCTTCCACAACCTGCATCCCGAACACCCGACCTGGACCGCCAAGCTCCCGAGTCTTCGGATTCGGGCCCTCGTCAAGACCGACGAGGACCTGATCCACGACCTCAAGATGCGCCTGGACACGATCTACGCTGACCTCGACGCAGGCCGGCTCTACCTGACCTGGCGCGGCCACGCTCCGGTGCGCGAGATCGACTTGGCAGACGTCGCGACGGTCCTGATCGCCTCAGAGCCCCTCGAGTCCGAGCCGCTCTCGACGGCGCACTACGAGAAGCTCTTGGCCGAGTTCGAGGCGGACCCCATAGGCCTGGAGGCGGCCTTCCCGCCCGGGTTCCTCGAGGTCGCTCAAGCGATCGAAGCCGCCGAACTCGCCGACCTCAACGGAACGCCCAAGCCGGATCTCAAGGCCCTCTCGGAGAATCTCCCAGCAGGCTGTCCCTTCCCGCCCTGGTTCCTGACGGCCGCCGCAGGCGACCCGGACCCGCTCGGGATCAAGGCCAAGCTCCCGCCGAGCTTCTTCGACGACGACCCCATGAAGCCGATCCTGCTCGAGCACGGCGTCCCGGAGCAGCTCGCCGACGAGGCACAGCGCGACGCGTTCATGGCTCAGCTGCAGCCGCCCCCCGCCGACGATCCCAAGGCGGGGCTGGACGGCCTGGCCGTGGTCGCAGAGCTGCTGCCTCCCGATCAGCAAGCGGGCTTCCTCGAGGCCCTCGAGGCGGCCAAGGAGGCAGCCAAAGAGGCGCCCGTCCCTGAGCCGGCTCCGCCCCCCGCGCCCGCAGCCGAGCAAATGGCCACGCTCAAGGCCCAAGCCATCGCCGGCGCTCCGGAGGGCACGACGGTCCCTGAGGTTCCGTCTCTCGACGACATTGTGGCCAAGATCTTGGCGCCTCTGGACGAGGTCCAACTCCCGGAGGTCCCAGACCCCGCAGCCGTGGACGCGGAGCTGGCGGCCAAGGCCGCTGAGCTGACAGAGCAGGAGGCCGCGCTCCGAGCGCGGGGCGTGGACAACCCGCTCCTCGGCTTGTTCGCGCTGGGTCACCGCTTGATCGAGAAGCTCCCGCGCCCCGCGGACTGCATGCCCGACATGAACCCCATGTTGGAGGGCCTGGGCAAGGCCAAGGCTGCCCTCGCGGCGCAGGGGGTCGGTGCCCTGGCGCTCGCGCCCCTGGCGGGCTTGATCGCCCGCGTGACTGCGATCCGAGACGCGGTCCCGCTGGCCCCAAAGCCCGAGAAGCGCGACTACGCCTACGCGAAGCTGACCGGTCATGACTTCTCTGGACAAAGCCTGGTCGGCAAGAGCTTCGCTTGCGCCGACCTCAAGCGCGCCAACTTCAGCGGGGCCGACCTGACCGACGCAGACCTGACCGAGGCCGTCCTGACCGGCGCCGACCTCACGGGGGCGACGCTCAAGGGAGCGAAGCTGGGGCGCGCCAAGGTGGAGAAAGCCAAGCTCCAAGGAGCGGACCTGGGGGGGGCCAACCTGGCGGGCGCGGACTTCACCTCGGCCGACCTCAGCCGCGCCAACCTCACCGGCGCGGACGGATTGGGCGCGACCTTCGCCAAGGCCGTCCTCAAGGGCGCGACCCTCGTCCAGATCAGCCTGATCGACGCGGACCTGACTGAGGCCGACTTCAGCCAGAGCGACCTCACCAAGTCCAAGCTGGAGTCGGCCAAGGGGCCCAAGGCGAACTTCGCGGGCGCGCGCCTGGTCGAGGCAGACCTCCGCTTCTGCGACTTCAGCAAGGGCGACCTGAGCGGGGCCGACCTGAGCGGGGCCGACCTTTCGCTAGCCATGCTGGACAAGGTCCGCGGCGACGAGGCCAACTTCAGCGGCGTCAAGTTGGACATGGCCAAGCTCACCAAGAGCCGGCTTCACAAGACGAACTTCACCGGGGCCCAAGCCGAAATGGGCTTCTTCGGCGGGAGCGTGTTTACGCGCTCGGTGCTCAAGGGAGCCAAGTTCACCAAGTGCGACTTCGCGGAGGCGGACATTGGCCAGGCCGACTTCTCGGAGTCGACGCTGCGGGGGGTGATCTTCCGCGACGTGCAGGCGGTTGGAGCACGCTTCGTCAAGGCGGACCTCGGCGGGACCTCGGTCACCGGTAAGTCGTCCTTTCGGGACGCCAACTTCGCGGGGCTCGAAGGGCACCGCTCGGTTTGGCAGGACGCCGACCTCCAAGACGCTGACTTCTCCTACGCCAACCTCCGTGAGTCCTACTTCACGAGCGCCAACTGCGAGGGCGCGAGCTTCTTTGGCGCCAGGCTCAAGAAGGCCAGCTTCATGCGCGCCAAGCTGATTCGGACGCGCTTCGTGAGCGCAGATCTCTGCTCGGCGGACCTGACCAAGACCACCATCGTGGACAGCCAGTTCACGCTCTCGAACTGCTACGACGTGAAGTTCCTCGGGGCCAAGATCGGGACCTGCGACTTCCTCGAGGCCAACCTTGCGGCCGCCCAGTTCGACCCTGACTACGAGGAGCGCAGATGAGCTGGGGAAGCCTGACTCGCGAGGAGCTCTTGGAGCGAGTCCAGGGCAAGACGCCCTTGGCCTCATGCATGATCGAGTCTCTCGACCTGACCGGCTGCAAGCTGGCAGGGGCCGACTTCGGGGGAGCCGTGGTCAGGAAGGTCGTGTTTAGCCACGCTGACCTCTCCGGCGCGACCCTCTCTGGTGGGACCTTCATGGAGTGCGATTTCTCCGACGCGCGCCTCGAAGGGGCGAGCCTCGGAGAGGCGATCGGAATGGGGAACAGCTTCGAGCGCGCCAAGCTGGCGAACACGACCTGGGCCCACGCCAAGCTCCCCAACAGCAACTTGTCAGGAGTAGACCTCTCCGGCCGGGACCTCTCAGAGGCGATCCTCTCAGGGTGCGACCTCTCGGGAGCGAACCTGTCTGGCGCGACGCTGCACAAGACCGTGCTCGCCCTGAGCGACCTCAGCGGCGCCAACCTGACTCGAGGCCAGCTCCAGGGCGCGATCATGGCTCAGGCCAAGGTCGCGGGAGCGGACTTCAGCGGAGCGGACCTCAAGGGCGGAGTCTTCGTGAAGTCGGAGGCTCAAGGCGCGAACTTCACAGGCGCCGTGCTGAGCGACGCGGTGTTCGTGATGGCCGAGCTCCAGGGCTCCAAGTTCAACGACGCCCGCATGACTCGTTGCAGCTTGATCAAGGCTGACGCGCGGGAGTGCGACTTCAGCGGCGCGGACCTCAACGGCGCGGCCCTCGGCTACGCCGACCTCCGAGGAGCTTCTCTCCCGGCGGGTGAGATCAGCGAGACGATGTTCACGGGCGCGAACTTCAGCGGGAACGACCTCTCGAAGACTCGGTTCCGCGAGTGTCTCCTCAACGAGGCCAGCTTCGAGGGCGCGAGCTTTGGTCTGACCTCGGTCACTGGCTGCATCATGAACGGCGCCAAGGCCAAGGGGGCCCTCTTCGGTGAGGCGAAGCTCGAGAAGCTCTTCCTCAACGACGCCGACCTGAGCGGGGCTGACCTGAGCGGAGTCAGCCTAGATCAAGTGAAAATGGCGGGGGCGGATCTCCGTGGGGCCAAGCTCCCTCAGGCCTTCCCTAACTGCTCTTTGGCGAACGCTCAGCTCGACCGGGACTCGCTCAAGGGCAAGGACCTGGAGGGGACCGACCTCGAAGGGATAGACGTTTCGGGCTGGGACTTCAGCGGCGCGAACCTCAAGCGGGCCTCCTTTAGGGGGGGCAAGCTGATCGGGACCAACTTCAGCGACGCGATCCTGGAGTGGGGGATCTTCAACGAGGCGGACCTCAGCCAGGCGACCTTCAAGGGCGCCAACCTGACCTACGCCAGCTTCGAGGGAGCCAGCCTCCCCGGCGCGGACCTCGCGGGCCACGACCTGACCCAGGCCGTGTTCATCAAGGCCAACTTGTCTCGCGCGGACTTGAGTCGGGCCGACCTGTCGCGGGTCAACTTGACCGAAGCCGACCTCCGAGGCGCGAACTTCACCAAGACTCAGTGCGTGAGCTGCATCCTCAATCACTCGCAGCTCGAGGGCGCGGTGTTCCACGAGACGGTCTTCCACTGCGACCTCAGCCACGTGGAATACGACCACCTGAGCTTTCAGGGCATGGACATGAGCCGCTGCATGTTCGTCGAGTCTGACCTCGAGGGCCGCGATCTTCGCGGCTGCGACTTCACCTCTGCGACCTTCATGAAGGCCAAGCTCAAGGGCGCCAACTTTGGCGGCTGCAAGCTCGACATGGCCAACTTCATGCAGGCCGACTTGGAGGGCGCCTACTTCGGCGGCGTCAAATCGGGAGCCATGGCGATCTTCGCCGAGGCCAAGCTCGACAAGGCCAACTTCGAGGGCAGCAACTTCCGTAACTCGATCTTGCCCGACGCCAGCGCCCAGCTCGCTGACTTCAGCGCTTGTGATCTGAGGGAGTCGGTCTGGACCAACGCCGACTTGAGCGCCGCGACCTTCCTGGGCGCGAACCTCAGGCACGCGGACCTCAGCTACGCCACCTTGGACGCCGCCAAAATGACCCAAGCCGACCTCTTCCGCGCGAACCTCCACGGGATCAGCGAGAAGGGGACGAGCTGGAGCGGCGCTTCCCAGCGAGCCGTGCAACGAACCGACGGCAAGCGACTCAAAGGCGAGCGGGGCTTCGAGCCTCCGCAGGCGGGTTAGGAGGCTCTCGTGCTGTCCAGAACAGAGACGCGTCGCACCCGGCGCACATCCACTGCGCGCGCGCAGGAAGAGGCCCCAAGCTGGCGCCTTCCGCGCGGCGCCAGCTTGGGGCCAGCCACGGTCGTCGAGCCGGACGCTGGGGGCCAACCCTTGCGCGTCCTCCTGAGCAGCGGCGAGATCGTTGAGGCCCTCTGGGCCTTGCCCTTTCGCTACCTGGCCCAGGCTGGCGACACGCTCCTGGTGATCGAGCGCGGCGAGCGCCACTACGTCCTGAGTGTGATCCACGGGCGCGGACGAACTCAGCTGGCGCTGAGCGGCGAGGGGCTCCTCCGGGCCGCAGGCGGGAAGCTCCGCCTGCGCGGTGAGCGGGGCGTCAAGCTCACAGGTCCACGCGTGACATTGCGAGGCCAGACCTTGGGCCTCGTGGCCCGCGTGGTGCACGAGAAGCTGGGCGAGGTGACCCAGCGGATCGCCAAGCGTGTCTTCGAGCGGGCCGGCCGGAGTCGGCGCGTGATCGAGGGCGACGACTGGCACTCGGCGGGCGAACGGACGGTCGTCGCGGCCGATTCGGCGCTCTTCAACGGCGACCTGATTCGGATCAGTTAGGGGGACTGCCATGATGCCAGCCTCAAACCAAGGCCTCGGAATGAACCTCGGGTTCCCCGACGTGTGCATGACGCCCATGGCGCCATCGCCGATTCCGATCCCTTATCCAAACCTGGGCATGAACGCTATGGCGATGCCCTTTATCCCGAACATCTTCGTGTCCTTCGTGCCGGCTCACAACATGGCGGCCAAGCCGCTCATGACCAACGGCGACAACGCCGGCGTGGCCCACCCGCTCGTGATGCAGCCGGGCGGCACGACCATGGGGAACCCCAAGATCCTGATGACGGGCATGCCGGCAGAGCACATGCTCGTGCCGACCTATGGGAACAACTTCAACGACCCGATCGGCGCCAAGATCGTGCCTAGCATCACGAATGTCCTCCTCTGTTCGCTCTCCGCCACTGCTCCGCGCGAGGGTCGGACCCGCTGGAGCGAGGCAGCCCTCGAGACGACCCGGCGCGAGCTCTCAGACCTCCCGGCTCCTTCCCTAGGGCTCACGACGGAGAGCGTCGAGGGCGGCCTGAAGGTCGTCCACGTGCGACGTGACGAGGCAGCGGCCGCGGCGGGGCTGCTCCCTGGGGACCTCCTGCTCGCAGTCGAGGGCGTCTCGACCGAAGACATGGAGGAGCTCCCCTGCCCCGAGCTCGGTCAGGCACTGAGCCTGGAGGTGGAGCGAGCCGGTGCCTCGCTAGAGCTCGAGGCGACGTGGGAGGGGACCCCTCCCGCCGTCTCTGGCAGCCTGCGCGAGGGAGGCGTGGGCCTCCTGACCCTCCGCCGCTTCTCGCTCCGCGTCGCGAGCCTGGTCGACGCCGAGGTCGAGCGCTTGGTCCGGGAGGGAGCTCGCAGCTTGGTCCTCGACCTCCGCGGGAGCCCAGGCGGGGCCCTCAGCGCGGCCCTCGAGACGGCGGAGCTCTTCCTGCGTGAGGGGGCGCCGGTGATCCGAATGCAGGCCCCCGGCCGGCGAGCTCAGCTCTTGAGCGCTGGCGAGACCGGCCGCTGGCAGGGGCTTCCCCTCGTGCTCTTGATCGATCGCCAGACAGCGTCAGCCGGTGAGGTCTTGGCCGCCGCGCTCCAAGACAACCGACGCGCGCCCCTCGTGGGTGAGCGCTCCTTCGGAAAGGGCGTCGCCGAGAGTCCCGGGGGAGCCTGGGCCAGCTTGACTCGCTCGGACGGGGCCCTGCTCCGCGGGCGAGGCGTGACTCCCGACCTGGGCGCCTCCCCAGCTGAGGGATTGACTCAGGCCCTCTCGGCAGCTTCGGCCTCGGGCCGGAGCAAGTGAGCATAGAGTGAGCGCAGGGCAGGCCGTCCCCGTCGACGAGTGGCTGAAGACCTTCGTTCCCCTCGGGACCTACACCGAGGACGCCTGGTCTCCAGCGGGCGCTGGCGTCCTCGTCGTCGACCTACCGGTGGTGTGGCTCGTGACGAGCAAGCGGCTCGTGCGCTCCATGTCTGGGCCCGTCGCAGCTTTCCTCGAGCACGACGAAGGAGCCACGATCCTGGACCTCAGCGAAGGTCACGCCAAGAGCGGCATGGACTGGATCGAGCACGAAGAGCTCGACCTGATCATTTCGCTCTTTCCCATGAGCCCGGCTTGGAAGATCAAGGCCTTCACTCAGCAGCAGTGCGTTCCCAGCGCTGACCTCTCTCAGCTCCAGCCCCTCGTCTCAGCAGGGTGTCCCTATGGGACGATTGAGGTCGAGCGCCCACGACCCTTCATGTTCGAGGGCTCGATCGCGAACCTCAGCCGGCCCCTGATCCACACCACGGCCCCCCTCCTGCCCCAGAACGCTGGCGCGCCACTCTTCCTGCCTGGGGTTGAGGCCTTCAAGCTGGCGGGCGTCCTCTCCCGAACCCTCCTCGTCCCAGAGGGGGACCCGCGGGTCCCGCCGGTCCGACTCGCGGAGGCGGTCGGAATGGAGCCGGTTTGGGACCTGGTTCGCGGTGAGAAAGCCCGAGCGCTCCGCAAGGTCGTGGTCGGCACCGGGAGCTAGCTGCTGGCTAGCCCGGGCTCATAGCGCCTCCGAGTCTCGCAGCCGAGAGTCCGGGCTAACCGACGAGGTCTTCCAGCTCGTTGAGGCGCCGCGGCGCCTGCCCGAAAGGCAGGTTGCTCAGGTAGACCTGGTCCACGCCGAGGTCGCGGAGGCTCTTGATCGTCTTGGCGCACACCTCGACCGCGCTCAGCCCGGCCTCGAAGTCGGCTGCGATCCCTTCGACGGGGATCGGGAGGTAGTTGGAGAGGCGCTCGAGGGTCTTGCGCTTGGCGCTCCGGTAGTAGAAGACGCCGAAGAGGGGGACCACGGGCAGCTCACGGGCCCGAAGCTCCTCGAGGAAGGCCTCTACTGCCGGGAGGTCGTGGTGGGACACGACCTGGGTCAGGAAGAACTCACCCGTGAAGCCGCTGTCTTCGAGGAAATCGACCTGCTGCTTAGCGTCGCGGTGGGGGTTGGCCCAGCCTCCGAGCGCCAGCTCGGGGACGCGCGCGCGGATCTTCTCGCGCAGCTCGTAGGCGTGGCCGACACAGCGCGGCGGGCCGGTCCGGTCGCCGCCGAGCACGACGAGGGCTTGGTGCCCGTTCGAGAGCGCGCGGTCGGCGTGCATCAGGCAGTAGTCGAGGGGGTGCTTGCAGGTCAGGAAGGGGACCAAGCGGGCTGGGTCTACAGCCTGGGCGAGGTTGTTCCGGAGGTGCTCGAGGTTCTCCTCCTCCTTGAGCCCGACCGCGTCGTCGGTCAGGAGCACAAAGGTGTCGCGTCGCACGATCCGTCGCACGGCGTGGTGGAGGTCGATCCAGGAGTCAATGCTCCGCTTGCGCGGGGTGTCGGCGCGAGGAGGCCGGAGCTCGACCGAGATCAGGGGCCGGCCGCTCCGGAGCCGCTCCAGAAAGGCTCCTGGAGCCTCTAGGGACGGTTTCGGGGCTGGACTGGTCATGGTGGCGAGGCTCGGGGGCGGGGATCGGAAGCTAGGAATCATAGAGAGGGGGTCTCCCACCTCAAGGTGAGCGGGGCCGGGGCCTCGTACAATCACACCTTCGGAATCTGCTGGCGGCGCTCCGCTCTAGGTTTCGCGGAGGCAGTATGGGGGCACGGCTCGAGATCTTGTCTGGGAAGCGCCAGGGGCAGGTCGTTGAGCTGAGTGAAGGATCGCATGAGGTAGGGACGTCCAAGCGTGTCGCCGTGCGAATTGCCGAGCGCGGCGTCTCCTATACCCACGCCCGCCTGGAGATCAGCGCTGAAGCCACGACCCTCGTCGACCTCCACTCGACGGCCGGGACGAGCGTCAACGGAGAGCGACTCGAGAAGCACTCGCCGCGGGCTCTGGTCAACGGAGACCTGTTGGCCTTCGGCCCCGTCGAGGCCAGGATCAGCCTCGAGAGCGAGCGCACGCCGAGCCAGCGCTTGGCTGTCCTGGAGGAAGTGGCAGAGGCCCTCGAGGCGCCCCCCGAGGAGCAGCCGGCCCTGGAGGCGCCCCCCGAGGAGCAGCCGGCCCTGGAGGCGCCCCCCGAGGAGCAGCCGGCCCTGGAGGCGTCCGCCGAGGACCCGCAAGGGGAGGCGGCGTCCGTAGGCGAGGAGCCCGTGCCCGTCGAGGAGCAGTCAGAAGCGAGCGAAGCCGTGGCTCCCGCCGCGAGCGAGGAGCCGGGGCTGCCCTTGGCCCTAGCCAAAGTGGCGGAACTCGAGGGAGACCTCGAGCGGACCCGGGCTCGGGTCGCAGACCTCGAGGAGGCCGCCGAGGGACACGCCAGCGCCCTCGAGGACGCGCTGAGAGGCCAGCGAGAAGCCCGGGAAGCTGCTGGGAGCGCGAGCAGTGAGCTGGACGCGAAGCTTCAGGCGACCGAAGAGATCATTCGCGAAGTCGAGGGCGAGAAGACGCGAGCGCAAGACCAGCTGGCGGTCGTGAGCGCAGAGTTGGAGTCGCTTAAGTCTTCTTTGGACAAGGAGGCCGGTTCGGCCGAGAGCCAGGCTGCCGAACTCGCGACCGCGCGGGCCGAGCTAGAGGCCTCTGCGAACGCGTTCGAGGCCGCGCAGACCGAGCTAGGGGCTGCGCTCGCCGAACGAGACGCGGCGGTGTCCGAGCGCGACTCGCTGAGCAGCGAACGAGACGCGGCGGTGGCCGAGCGCGACTCGCTGAGCAGCGAACGAGACGCGGCGGTGGCCGAGCGCGATTCGCTGAGCAGCGAACGAGACGCGGCGGTGGCCGAGCGCGACTCGCTGAGCAGCGAACGAGACGCGGCGGTGGCCGAGCGCGATTCGCTGAGCAGCGAACGAGACGCGGCGGTGGCCGAGCGCGAATCGCTGCGCAGCGAACGAGACGCGGCGGTGGCCGAGCGCGAGTCGCTGAGCAGCGAACGAGACGCGGCGGTGGCCGAGCGCGATTCGCTGAGCAGCGAACGAGACGCGGCGGTGGCCGAGCGCGACTCCCTGCGCGGCGAACGAGACGCGGCGGTGGCCGAGCGCGACTCCCTGCGCAGCGAACGAGACGCGGCGGTGGCCGAGCGTGACTCGCTCGCCAGTGAGCGTGATTCGCTCGCTGCAGAGCGAGACGCAGCGCGGGTCGAGCGCGAGACCATTCAGGAGGAGCGCGACGCAGCTCGGAGCGAGCTCGATCTCCTCCGAGAGCAGCACGATCAAGCGGTCGCCGAGAGCTCGAAATCCGGCGAGGCCCTCCGCGCGCTCGAGGCGGAACGCGACGCCGCTCGAAGTGAGCTCGAGACGAGCCAGGCTGAGTCGCGGAGCGCGAGCTCTGAGCGGGACGAGGCTCGGGGCGAGGCGGAGACCGTGGCGGCAGAACGAGACGAGGCTCGGGCTGAGCTGGGCGCGCTTCGGAAGGATCTCGAGACCGTCGCGGCTGAGCGAGACGAGCTTCGGGCTCAGCTCGAAGGCGCGGCCGCGCCTGCTCCTGCCGATCCCGCGCAGCTGGCAGCGCTCGAGAGTGAGCGGGACGCCGCGGTGGCCGAGGCGGCCGAGCTCCGCGAGCAAATCGAGGAGCTCAACAGCGACCTCCTCGACCTCGAGGACAAGCTGGAGGCCACAGAGGGCGGTGGCTCGGGAGAGGCCTCCTAGGCCTCAGAGACCCCTTGATAGACCGAATGCGCGTCAGAGAGGTGGCGGAAGGGCTCCGGATTCGTGCAGGAGGCCCGACTGAGGGTCACCCTCGGCCTCACTCCTAGTTGTCTCCTGATCTCAGTGCGGCTACCTTCCTGGCCCGCCTTAGGCGGAAGGAGATCCCATGCGCCTCGCCTCACTCTCTCTCGTTTGCCTCCTCTTCGCGGCCACTGGCTGCAGCTCCCTCTACGTGCCCAAGACCGCAACGCCCGAGGCTGAGGTCAGCTCGAGCGTGGCCGAAGCTCAAAGCACCAAGGAGGCTCGGGTCCAGGCTGAGATCGAGGCCGCGGCCAAGGCTGAGGCCGAGGGCGAAGCGGCCTGGCAAAAGGCGCAGCAGGACTACCTCGCGAGCCTCAAGCCGGCCCGCGCCAAGTGGTTCAAGGGCGTCCTGGCCAAGCCCCGCGTCACGATCGGCATGACCGAGCAGGAGATCAAGCTCCTGATTCACTGGAAGGTCGACGCCAAGATCGTGGTCACCACCGCGGACCTGAGCGACGCCAAGAAGGTCGGTGAGGTCACGGTCTGGGCCGGCGTTCCTCTCCCGGGTCCCACCGGCGGTGGGCACAAGGGCACGCTCACGGTCACCTTCCGCAAGGGCAAGGTCGTCTCCGTCGAGACCACGCGGGCCTAACTCGGACCACGCGACACGACACGTCCGGGTAGGGACCAGCTGCCTCGCTCGCAGAGGAAGCCAGGCGTCTACTCTTCGAAGGCAGCGAAGCGTGGGTCCCTCCGCAGGGGGTCGAAGAGTTTTCGCAAGGGGCCCGTGAGCCACCGCGGCGTCATGCCGCGCGCCTTGGCCAGCCTGAGGGACGCGAAGGCGGCGTCGAGGTCGCGGCGGACAGCGCTGACCATGGCCAGGTAGAAGTGCCCCTTCGCCTGGTCGGGGTGGTGCTTCGCGAGGAGTCGCGCCGGGCGTTCGGCTTGAGCCGGCGCGCGGCGGAGGACGGCTAGGAGGGCCCACAGCTCGAGGGCGACCGGGTCCTCGGGAGCCACGAGGAGTCGGCGCGCGACGGTGAGCCAGGTCTTCATGCGGTCGCGCGAGATCGCCTTCAAGCCTCCCTTTTGAAGCTTGCGGACTTCCGCCGCCAGGGACTTCCCCTCCGCGGGAGAGCCTGACCAACTGACGACGGGCAAGAGGGGCGCCGGTCGCGAGAGTCCGCGCAGGTTGAGGAGCCTGCGATCTTGCGCAGCCGGCGAGCCGGAGCGAATTCGCAGGTAGGCCGCTGCTGGGCTCTCGCCCCGCAGCGCGGGTGGGGGCGCCGGAGGGACGGCGCCGGTCAAGAGGCCGCAAAGTCCGCTGGGGTCTTTCGGCGTCGCTTGGCGCAAGATCCTCCCCACTCGAAGGCGAGGCTTGGCGTCCGCTCCCTGCAGGCAATCGTCGTAGGCGAGCGCGAAGCGATAGGGGTCTCTCCGGATCGCCGCCAGGACTTCCTCCTCGACTGCCTGAGCTTGCTGAGGGGTGCGCCAACTGGCAGCCCGGTGAATGACCGCCCTCGCGTCGCTTGGGTCTCGCTGCAGAGCTCGACCCCACAGATCGAAGGCTGAGCCGAAACGACCCGCGAGGTAGCGTGCTCCCGCCACGCCCGCTCGACGCACCAACGCGTCGGGCGTGCGCCACTCGGTTCCCTCCTGCGCTGCGCGCAGGCAGACCCGGTCGATCGCGAGCCTCGCCTCGCTTGGATAGGAGCTGTGGGTCAGCCACCCGTCCCCCTCGGGGGCGAAGAGACGAACGCCCAGAACGTAGTCGCCGAGGGCGGCGCCTGTGCCGGGCGCGAGGTCTTGAGTGCTCGAGACGAGGGTCCGCCCAGCGTCGAGGTCGATCAGCTCGAGGTGCTGCAGCCCCACCTCTGGGTAGTAGCCCAAGCGAATCCCCCACCGACCTCGATATCTGCTGAGCGGCGCCGAGAGGGGGTGCGTCAGGGTCAGCCCGGACCCGACCCACCCGCTCGCTTCGCTCAGGCTGAAGTGCACGGCGAGGGGCGAGTCCAGGCGATCTGCTCCTTCGGCAGGCAGGAGCCCGACGCCCACGCGAGTCGCGAAGCAGGCCGCCGAGAGCCGGAAGTCGAACTCGAGTTCGAGCGCGCCGCCGCCGTAGCGAAGCGGAAAGCCCAGGACCTGACTGCGCGTGTTGCTCTCGAAGCGGACCTCGCGCGCTTGGCCGACGAGAGGGGAGCGGAGCGGAGACTCCGTGAGCCAAGGCAGGTCGTCGGTGGGGGGCCCGTCGATCAGAACGCGCTCTCCGAGCTTGCTCAGGCGATCCAGAGCTTCGCTCAGGCGTGCTCCGTCCCGCGGGGACGCCTCGTCCGCGCGAACCTGAGCCGCCGCTGCCCGGTCCCAGGCTCGAGCCAAGACGGCCGCCTCGGCAGCTTGCTCCCAAAGCCGCCGCGCGAGCGTCCCTCGCTCGGCCCCCTCGGCTGCAGCTCGCGCCAAGCCCTCGGCACGATTTCGCGTCTCCGCCTCGCGCTCGCGGAGCTCCGCCGCGCGACCTGCCTGCTTGGATCCGTAGGCGTGAGCCAGGGCTCGCCGTCCTGTGCGCAGCTCCTGGAGGAGCCCGTCCACTTCGATCCGGGTCGCCTCGAGGGCCCCCCTGCCTCCACGAGCGCGAACCTCAGCCAGGAGTCCTCGCGCAGCGTCTTGTGCTTTGGGGCTGGAGTCGGCCAGGAGGTCTTCGGCAGCGTCGAGGAGAATCCGCTCGCGAGCTCGCTCCGCGGCGCGGGGAGCGGGAAGCTCCAAGGTCGGCGTGGCCGTCAGCGGGCCGCGCACGACGAGGGAGTCGGCGCGGACCAGGAGCAGCTCCTCGCCGACGCAGCGGAGCCCTCGCGCCGGCGGAATCCCAACGCGCACCGGAGCTGAGGAGCGGGGATCGCCGAGGCAAAGCCACAGTCGCCAGCCCTCGTCCAGGGGGACCCCAGCCTCCTCGGCGTTTCGCTCGAGAAAGAAGGCGAGGGCGGGCTGACCCGCGACCTGGCCTCCCGCGATGGCAAAGCGCTCCAGGCCGCGGGTCGTTTCACGGCTGAGCGGGACGTGGTGCTCCCGCAGCTCGCCTTCGCGATAGCGGAGGAGCTTGAGCGCAAACTGCCGCTGGGCCTCGGTCTGAGTGTCCGGTCCAGGGCTGACCAAGAGCGCCAGGTCTCCTCCCGGCAAGAGCTGCGGATACCGGCTGCGACCGACGTAGCAGGTCGCGGCAGGAGGGTTCGGCTGCAAGAGAGAGCGCGCGTCTTCAACGACGCAGGCCAAGCCCGAACTGGGCCCGCCCAGCAGGACCAGCTCGCCGTCGCCGTCGCCGTCGAGGTCTGCGTAGAGGGGCGTGTAGCCGACGCCTCCCAGGGGCGTGGGCAGGTGCGCGCGGCGACGTTCGATCCCCCGCTCCGTCGCGCCGACCCACCAGTGTTCCGGCTTGGCAGACTGGAAGCACACCAGGGCTTCGGCTCGACCCTGACCGTCGAAGTCCGCGACACAGAGCCCGGTCGGCTCGACGCGCTGGCCGAGGTCGATCGCCCGCACCTTCCAGCCCTTGGAGGTTGAGGCCAAGAGCGCGTAGCCCACGCCCGCCCCGGGGCGAGCCAGCGTGACGAAGAGCTCTGGCCGCTCGTCCCCGACGAAGTCGGCGGCGACGACATGGTGGACCTGGTCGCCGGGCTCGAGCGCCGCGGCCAAGGGCGAGGCGATTCGCCTCAGGTGGCCGCTCGAATCGGCTTCGAAGCAGGGCCAGCCGCGCCGCCAGGGCAGGAGCACGCGAAGCGGAGGGGTGTGGAGAACCGTGATCGGCTCGCGCTGGGTCCCAGGGTGGGTGACCGTGAGCGGGGGCAGGGCCAGCCGTTGGCGTCGCTCGCCGAAGGCGCGGGCCACGATCGCGGGCGGCTGGTCGGCGGCCTTGGGGTTCGCTGCCAGCGCGGCGTAGGCCTGGCTGACTTCGCCCTGCTCGAGGAGGACTCTGCCCAGCAAGGCAGGAACCTCCGCGCGCCGGGGGAAGTCTCCCTGACCTGCACGAGCTGCTGACTCGACTCGTCGGAGGATCGCGGCGGCCTGGGCGAGCTCGCCTCGACCCAGAGCCAGATCCGCGAGCTCGACCTGGGCGGCGAGGCCAACGGCGCTGTCGGGAGCGTAGCGGTAGGCCTCAGGCCAACGCTCCAGGTCGAAGCAGGCCTTCGCCAAGTGCGGGCTGGCGCGATACCCAGCGAGGACCTCGTCGAGCACCTCGACCTCGCGCGGATCGGTGCGGGCGAACTCGGCCCGCAGCCGGTTGCCGACGGACTCGACTCGCGCCTCTGAGAGGCGCTCCAAAGGGGGGAGCCCACTCAGGCGCCGACCCTCGCGGGTGAGCGCAGCTTCGACCTCGGCGCGCAACCCGGCCAAGGCCGTCTGCTGAGCGCGCGCCGCGAGCCGGGGCGATATCTGCGTCAAGTAGACGATCGTGGCCACGACGGCGAGGACTCCGACGCTCGCCGTCAGCGCGAAGGTCTTGTTGCGGCGCAGCCAAAGCCCGAAGCGACGCGCCGGTGAGGGAGGCCGAGCGACGATCGCCTCTCCCTGGCGAAAGCGCGCCAGGTCCTGCTCTAGGGCCTGCATGGAGGCGTAGCGGCGTTCGGGCTCCTTCTCGAGGCAGGTCATGCAGATCGTCTCGAGGTCGCGCGGGAGCCCAGGTCGAAGCGCGCTCGGGCGCGGGGCGGCCTTGGTCAGGACCGAGGTCAGGACGTTGAGGGCGGTCTCCCCCCGGAAGGGCGGCTGGCCGGTCAAGAGCGTGAAGAGGGTGGCCCCGAGCGAGTAGACGTCCGAGCGGCGATCGATCTGGTCGAGCTCTCCGCCTGCCTGTTCGGGTGGCATGAAGGCCGGGGTCCCCATGACCTCTCCTGCGACCGTCACGCCCTCGCCTGCCCGCACGTCCTTGGCGAGGCCGAAGTCGGTCAGGACGGGCCCGCCTGGCGTGCGGATCACGTTGGCTGGCTTGAGGTCCCGGTGCAGGATCGCCTGGCTGTGCGCGTAGTAGAGGGCGCCTGCGAGCAGCTCACAGACCCGCGCGGCGTCGCGAGGATCAAGCGGCCCCTCGCGCTCGAGCACCTCGTCGAGCGCTTCGCCCTCGAGGAAGTCCATGGCGAAGTAGGGTCGGCCAGCGTCCTCGCCGACCTCGTGGATCCCAACAATGTGCGGGTGACGCAGGCGCGCTGCCGCGCGTGCCTCAACGGCGAAACGCTCGACATCTTCCGGCGTCGCGTTCGCACCGGCGAGCATCATCTTCAGCGCGACGCGCCGGTCGAGGCGCTTGTGGCGAGCTAGGTAGACGACGCCCATCCCACCCCGGGCCAGCTCGCGCTCAACCTCGTATTCGCCCACCGATCCCGTAGGGGGGGACGATTTCGTCGGCGCGGGCGGAGCCGCGGGGAAGGTGGTGTCTCCCTTTCCCTGGGAAGGGGCTTGCGAGGGGCCCTCCGCCTGCGTCGCCGGGCCTTGGGGACCCGCCTCGCTGGACCCTGAAAGGGGAGGACGAGCGAGCGCTCCCAGACTCTGCACGGAGCTTCCGAGGGGCTCCTCGGGAGAGGCGCCAGCGGAATCCGAGCCGCTCAATGCGAGGCCCACAGCGAAGGAGACCCCGCAATGTGGGCAACGCTCCGGGCGACCCGCCCGGGCGGCTGTGACCGCAAAAGAGCTCTGACAGCCTGGGCAGGAGAAGGTGCGCACAGGACTCGTCTGCCTTCCGCTGAGATCACGACTAGGACCTCCTTGTCAGGCCAGAGGAGCGACCTCCGCTGCCTCGGTCCGACAGGCACCGACTTGGGCCCCCAGCGTCGTGGAAGCGATCTCCCTCCGCAAGGACGCCTTGGCGCATTGGAGCGCCAGGGAGGCGCTGGCCCAGGCCGCTGTCGGCAGCGCCCTAGCTACTCCCCAGCCAGGGCCTCGGCGTCCCAGATCTCGATTCGGTTGCGCCTGCCTCTGGCGGCCAGATAGCGACCCTCGGGCGAGAGCGCGAGGGCGAGGAGCGGGATCGGGCGGCCAATGCGTCGCGCCTGGACATATTCAGTCTGTGTTCGGCGCCAGAGGACGAGCTCCCTAGAGCCCGTTGGTGTCTGGCTCTCGGCTCCCCCATAACCCGTGAAGAGGACCTGGCCTCGCGCTGCGAAGGCGTTGAGAGGGGCTGGCTTGACGCCCGGCCCCCTGCGACGCGGCATGGCGGGAGGGAGCGCCCAAGGGCCGTCTTGGGAGAGCTGCAGGAGCTCCCCGTCCACCCCGCCCACGAGAAGCTGTCCTTCAGTGACGTAAAAGCCGCTCGTGCGGAGGGGGAGGGGCAGGCGCTCGAGGTCCAGCTCGTGACCCCTGAAGCGGACGAGGACGCTGGGGTCGTCTCCCCCTTGCTCGCGCAAGTAGCCGAGCAGGGTCTCGTCCGAGGGGAAGGCCAGGCTCGCGACGGAGGCGCCGAGCTCCCAGCTGCGGAGGAGGGCTCCCGCGGGGTCTAGGAGGTGGACGCTGCCGGGGTCAGTCACGACGCCCTCGCGCGTTCGACGCTCGGTCCCGACGGCGATCCGGCCGCTGGGGCTGCGCGCTAAGGCGAGGACGCTCCGGGCTGCGGTCGGGAGCGGGACTCTCTTCAGGGAGCCGTCTGCGAGAGTGATCTCATAGAGCGCACCCCCGAACTTGCCTCCCAGGAGGACGCGCCCTCCTGTGGGGCCAAGAGGGAGGATCAGGCTCGCCTCGGGCCTGTCGTGGTAGGGGCGTCCGCCAGGGCGGGTCAAGCCGAGGGGGGCCAGAGGTTGCCAGGTTCGCGTCTCCCAGCGCACGAGCTCAGGGCGCTGCCAAGTCCGCGCCAGGAGCTGGTGCCGGCCCTCTTCGAGGACGAAGTGGAGCCCGCTGCTGGGGCTGTGAGGCGTGGGACCGTGGTCGAGGACTCGAATCGGCAGGGCGCGCCGAGCGGCCAGCGAGAGGGCCTGGGCCCGCGAGGCCTGGCGGTGGTCGGGGTTCGCCGCGAGCCAGGCCTCGAGCTCGGCCACGAGCGTGTCTTCGGGGAAGGCGGGGTCGGGCGAGGGGCGATCCTTCGGCTCGACGCCGGGCTCCTGAGGGCGCTCACGGGCGTGGTTCCAGACTCGCTGGAGCCGATCGAGCTCCTCGCTGGCTGGGTCGGGCGCGCTGTCTATGAGGGAGGGAGACTTGGTGGGGCTAGGGTCTGTGCCGCCGCGGGTCGACGTCGGCGTGGGACGAGGAGGCTGAGGGGCTGGCTCCTGGCTCGGGAGCGCCCACGCCGCGAGCCCTCCGAGGCCGAGGCCCACGAGGAGGAGGCCCAAGAGGAGGGCGGCCGCTCGGGGCGCTTGGGGGGGCGAGGGAGGAGCCGCTTCCTGGGCGAGCCAAGCGTCGAGCTCCGCGCGGAGGGCGGCGGCGGTCGGCGTCCGGTCCTGAGGGCTGCGCGCGATGGCGCGCCGGCAAAGCTCGGCCAGCTCGGCGGGGATCTGGGGGTCATGCTCTCGCGGATCGGGGAGCTCTCGCGTCGGGTTGACCAGGGCCGCCAGGACCTCGACGCCGCTCCCCGGATAGGGCGGGAGCTTGGTCAGGAGGAAGAACAGGATCGCGCCCAGGGAGTAGACGTCGGTCCGAGGGTCTATGGGGCCGGTGGCCTCGGCCTGCTCGGGGGACATGTAGTGCAGCGTCCCTATGACCGCTCCCGTCTGGGTCAGGGTCTCGACCCCGGCGCCTCGCGCGACGCCGAAGTCGAGGAGGACTGGGGCTCCGCTGGGCGTCACGATCACGTTGGCCGGCTTGAGGTCGCGGTGGATCACGCCAGCCGCGTGGACGACCTCGAGGGCCGCGGCGAGGTCGCGGACCAGCTCGGCGCAACGCCGAGGCTCGAGGCTGCGTAGCTTGATCAGCTCGCGGAGCTCCTGGCCTTGGACATAGTCCGTGACCAGATATGGGTCCCCCGAGGACGTTCTGCCCAGGGTGTGGACCGTGACCACGCCGGGGTGCCGGATCTTGGCCAGGAGCTGGCCCTCGCGCCCGAAGCGGGCTAGGGCGTTGGGCGGGACGTCGCCCTTTATGACCTTGAGCGCCAGCGAGCGCGGGAACTCGGGGTGGGTGACTTCGTAGACGGCCCCCATGCCTCCTCGGCCCAGGAGGCGCACCACACGGTATGGCCCGATCGAGGTTGGCTGCACATTCGGAGCCTACGCCTATACTCCTCGCCATGCAGCGCCACGCCACGCTCCTCCTTGCCCTGACTGCCCTCCTCGCCGGGTGCTCCAGCCCCCCTCCGCCGCCCAAGGAGACCCCCGTTGAGGCCGCGCGCCCGGTCAAGGTCGACCGAGCCGTGCTGCGCGCCTTTAGGGCCTACGTCTACGCCTCCTATGGCTTGATCCTCGGTCGCGAGCGACCGGCCGGGAGCGACCCGGCCCTCCTGCGCGAACGCCAGGAGCTCGCTCGAGAGGAGCTGCGCCAGGCGCTGGTCGACGCCGGCGCCGCGGCCGAGTCTCTGGGGGAGCCTGCGACCTTGGTCGCGGCCGTTCGAGAGGGGATCGAGGTTGGCGGACGCTATGCCATGCTCGTGCGCCCCGGCGAGGTCGCGGCCGAGTCGGTCCTCGTGGTCCGAATCCAGGAGCTCGAGGTCAAGCGGAGCGTGCGGCTCTTCAACAAGCCCTTCACCTACAGGCTCACGAGCTACGACGAGACGATCGTGGCCGACTACCCCACCTGGCGGGCCGAGCAGCTGCGCCAGCCTGTGGCCCGCGAGGTCGCGACCTATCGCCGCGTCGAGGACAAGGGCCCGATCCCGGGTCTGGTCCAGGTCGATCGCTCCGCCGCCCGTGAGATCGGGGCGCGCCTCTTCCTGCCCCAGGTCGAGCGCCTGCGCGCCGCTGCCAGCGCTGCTGACGAGGCCGCCTTCGTGGCGCGGGCCCCGGAGTTGGCTCAGCTCCTGAGTCTGGCCAAGACCGTTCTCCGCTGGCGCTCGCTGGAGGGGCTCTGGTCTCGGATCGCCACCCGGAGCAGGGACGCGCAGCTGGGGCGCTTCACCGAGGACTACTCGGAGCGGGCCGAGCTGCGAGCCGTCGCGGAGCTCCACGCCCTAGCCGAGCTGAAGCTGACTTCCAGCGCGAGCGCCGAGGAGCGGCAGCGCCTCTTCGAGCTCGGGACCCTCTCGGCTGCGATCCACGGGGACCCCCTAGGGCAGGTCGCCGACGTCCTCGGCCTGGCCGTGATCTCGCTGGACGGACCCCGGCATGCCCCTCATTACCGAGCCGCTCGCCAGCTCGTGTTGGACCTCGTCGCCAAGCTCCGAGCGGGGGCCCCCAGCGGGGATCGGAACGACGCCCTGGCCCTCTCGCGCCTGGCTCGGGCGCCGGCAGAAACCCTCCGTCGCCTCGCCCGAGAGCTCCACGCAGAGCGTCTGGCGGCTCCTGTGCCCAAAATGACCGATTCCGCGCCTGGGGAGCCGGCTCAACCTTCGGGGGATTAGGAGCGGTTCAGGGGATCCAATCCTTTGCGGGATCACCATTTGCGGCTATAAAGTGGGCCCTTCAGCAGAGGACGCCCCGGTGCCCCTGACCGCGATCGTTAGTGATATCCACTCGAACCTCGCCGCCCTCACGGCCGTCCTTCAGGACGCCGAGGAGAACGGCGCTGATCGCGTCGTCTGCTTGGGCGACGTGATCGGCTATGGACCCCAACCGCTCCAGTGCGTGGACCTCGCGCGCAAGCAGTTCGAGTTCACGATCCTGGGCAACCACGAGGAGGCCGTGCTCTACGGCGCCGTCGGGTTCAACCCCAAGGCCAAGGCCGCGGTCGACTGGACCCGCGATCAGTTCCACCTCGAGAGCGAGGACGAGGAAGATCGCAACGGGCGCTGGCAGTTCCTCGGCGACATGCCGATCTCCGTCGAGGAGGGCGAGAAGGCCGAGGTCCAGTTCGTGCACGGCTCGCCGCGCGACCCGACCCGCGAGTACCTCTTCCCGACCGACGTCCTCAACCCCGAGAAGATCTACGGGATCTTCGAGCACGTCGAGAAGATCGCCTTCAACGGGCACACCCACGCGCCCGGCGTCATGACCGAGAGCGGCCTGTTCCGCCTCCCTCAGGACGGCGACAACGAATACCACCTCGAGGACGAGAAGGTGATCGTGAACGTGGGCTCCGTCGGTCAGCCGCGCGACGGCAACAACCGCTCGAGCTACGTCCTCTTCGACGGCGAGGTCGTCCGCTTCCGACGCGTGGCCTACGACATTGACACCACGATCGCGCTGATGGCGAAGATCGACCGCCTTCCGGAATACCTGGCGCTCAGGCTCAAGGAAGGCCGCTAGCAATAGCACCGGCAACCACCGGGGCGACCCGGCTAACCATCGGCCCCCTCGCCTCATAGAGGAGCCACCTGCGCCCGCCACGGCGCGGGGCGCTCGCGGTCGAAGAAGCGCTTAGGCATGGATTACTACGGTCCCCCACCCGGCGAGAAACCGGCTCGCGCCATGGATCTCAAGGCTTGGGTCATGATGGGCGGGATGGCCTTGATGGCCTTCGCCTACATGAACTTCATCTACATTCCGCAGCAGCAGGAGTGGCAGAAGAAGCAGCAGGCGCGAGCAGAGGCAGAGGCCAGCAAGTCTCCGAGCCCCTCGGGCTCGCCCGGAGCCAGCCCAGCCGCCACGCCAGGCGCCTCCCCCGCGAGCACGGCTCCCCTGGCCTCGGCCAGCACAGCGCCGCAGGGCAGCGCGACCGCCCCCGCTCCCGCGCCGGCGGGTCCCCTCGAGGCGGCCGAGACCTTCGCCTTCGAGACCCCTAGCCACACCATCAAGCTCTCCAGCCGCGGCGCGTCCCTCGAGGACTTGACCTTCAAGGACATCCACGAGAGCACCTTCGCCGGCGTCCAGAGCGCCGAGGCCGACAAGCGCAAGGCCGAGCTCTTCCACCTGATCAAGGCCTTCGTCCCCGCCGAGGACGGCGTCCTGGGTCTGGCCATCGAGCCTGAGAGCTACAAGGACGCCCGGAAGCAGATCTGGACTCACACCCCGCTCCCAGGCGGCGGGCACCGCTTCAGCCTCGTGCTCCCTGAGCAGTGGCGCCTCGAGAAGGACTACCTCCCTCCGGATCCGAGCACCGACGGCGAGGCCGAGAACCCCTTCCACTTCCGGCTCGTGGTCCGGGTCGTGAACATGGCCACGGTCCCGCGGGACTTCGGCTATTGGCTCCACGGCACGGCCGGGATCGTGAACCAGGACGTCGGGCGCGGCAGCTACGGCGTCGAGGCCGTGGTCGCGGGGCGCGACGCCGACGGGAGCGTCGACACCGACATGGAGTCGGCCACCGGCTTCGACGAAGAGGACTACGGCAAGCCCCAGGTCGAGCTGGCGGCGTCCGCCAAGGACAAGGTCACGGTCGCCTACCACGGCCTGGTCACGAAGTACTTCACGAGCATGGTCGTCCCCCTGGGCGAGACGGCCTTCGAGCGCGCCGAGGGCTGGGCTTTGATCGGCCAGGCCGGTCGCGCTCCGACCCTCGCTGAGGACAAGCTGGCGGGCAGCGTCGACGACCCCAAGCTCCAGGCGATCACCCGAGGGCTGGTCAAGGTCTCGGTTCCAGCCTCTGGGAGTCAGGATCAGCAGTTCCTGATCTACGTCGGCCCGCGCCAAGAGGCAGACGTGTTCGAGCAGAAGGCCTACGCGGCCTACGGCCTCGACGAGCTCGTCTACTACGGCTGGGCCCTCTTCGCGCCCATTGGCCGCGTCCTGCACTCGATCCTGGAGCTCTTCCACAGCGTGCTGGGGAACTGGGGACTCGCGATCCTCTGCCTGACGGTCATGGTCCGGCTCCTGATCCTCCCGCTCTCGCTGATGCAGCAGAAGAGCGCCATCGGGATGCAGAAGCTGACGCCCGAGCTGAACGCGCTCCGCGAGAAAATGTCCGGCGCTGACGGGCAAATGACCCGCGAGCAGCAGATGGCCTTCTCCCAGGCCCAAATGGCGCTCTTCAAGAAGCACGGGGTCAACCCCGTCGGCTGCTTGGGTCCCCTCTTCCTCCAAATGCCGATCTTCATCGCGCTCTACCAGGTCTGCTTCCAGGCCTCGGACCTCCGCGGCGCGCCCTTCTTCGGCTGGATCACGGACCTCAGCTCGCCGGACGTCCTGTTCCGAATGGGCGGCCTTACCCTGCCCTTCTTGGACACGAACGCCTTCTCGCTCTTGCCCCTGATCCTGGTCTGCCTCTACATCTTGCAGCAGAAGATCCAGCCGCCCCCGGCTGACGAGAAGGCTGCCGAGCAGCAGAAGATCATGAAGTTCATCTTCCCGGTCTTCGGCCTCCTCTTCTACACCATGCCCAGCGGGCTCCTCGTCTACTGGGTCGCCTCGACGCTCTGGGGAATCTGCGAGCAGAAGTTCGTCAAGAACAAGCTCTTCCCCCCCGCGGCCCGCGCGCCCGAGGCCAAGGCCGCGGTCGCGTTGCCTGGCTTGGAGAAGGTCGGTGAGACCCTGGAGCCCGCCACGACTCCCGCAGCCAGCGAGGGCGGCGAGAAGCCGGCCAACAACGCTGGCGGCGGCGGCGGCAAGGGGAAGAAGAAGCGCAAGGGGAAGAAGAAGAAGCGCTAGGGGGTCTTGGAGCGCGCCAAGCTTCGCCCCGCCAGGGGCGTGTGGCGCTAGGACTTTGAACCGCAGAGGCGCAGAGGACCCGGAGGGCGCCTTGGGGGAGGCAGGGCCTCTCGCGAGACGGGCTTCGGTCGCTCGGCGATCCAGGACGGCGGGGGCGTGGTTAGGAGGGACGCTTCGCGCCTCGAGGTCGTTCGGCGAGGTCGTGATCGAGCAACCGCCAAGGTCGCCAAGGCTTCGCCCGCCGAGGGCTGGCTGGCGGAGTCGGGAGCCCTGACGGATCCTCAACGCGGTGCGTCAGCGACTGTCACCTGGAGCATGGAAGGGAAGGACTTAGGCAGGGTCCTCGCCCTGCATAGAGCTACCTGAACGCCCTTGGAAGGAGCTTCCCATGTCCCTCGCCTCGCTCTCCTTTGCTCTCGTGACCACCTTCGCCGGCTTCACCTCGACGGGTGTCCAAGCCATGGTCGGGCCCGAGGGCCCGGCCGCCTTTGGCGGAACCCGGCTCTTCTTCGGCGAGACCCTTCGCAAGGAGCCCCTGCGCGCCGCCCTCTTCGCCGTGGACGCCCCCCTCTCGCTCGGGGCGGATCTCCTGATGCTCCCGGCGGCGATCCCCAACGAGCTGGCTCGGCTGCGTGAGGGTCGCTCGGTGCGACTCAGCGACGACCTCGGTCTAGACCTCGCCGAGTAGCGAGATTCGAACCTTGCGCCCTGAGTGAAGGAGCGAGAGGCTGCGCCAGCCTAGATTTCCTGGCGGTGCTTTGTGCTCGAACGTCTCCTCCCCTGGATCCCTTCAGCCCTGACCCTCGCGGTCGGGGTTCTCGTGTTGGGCGCCGCTCGCCTCTACTCGGCTCGCGGAGACAAGCGGACCAGCCTCTGGGTTCAGGTCGTCGTGATCACGGCGAGCCTGGTTCTCTTGGTGGCGATCCTGGCCACGATCCCGGTCGAGGAGAGCTTGCGGGGGCAGCTCTTCAGCCTCCTGGGCGTGGTCCTCAGCGCCGCGATCGCCCTCTCGTCGACGACCTTCATCGGGAACGCGATGGCGGGGCTGATGCTCGGGATCCTGCGCAACTTCCGCCCCGGCGACTTCGTGCGCGTGGGTGAGCACGTGGGTCGGGTCAGCGGGCGGGGGCTCTTTCACACTGAGCTCCAGACCGAGACCAGCGACCTGACCACCCTCCCGAACATGTTCCTGGTGACCAACGCCGTGACCGTCGTCCGCGCCAGCGGGACCCTCGTCACGGCCGAGGCCTCGCTCGGCTACGACGTGTCTCGTCACGACATTGAGGCCTGCCTCCTCGAGGCAGCCGTGGCGGCCGGGCTCGAGGAGCCCTTCGTTCAGATCGTGGAGCTCGGCGACTTCTCGGTCCTGTATCGGGTCTCGGGCCTGCTCAAGGAGGTCAAGTCCTTGATCTCGTCTCGCTCGCGCCTCCGGGCGGAGATCCTAGATGCGCTCCACGGGGCCGAGATCGAGATCGTCTCGCCCAACTTCATGAACAGTCGGGCGCTCCCCCCTGAGAGCAAGATCCTCCCTGCGAAGAAGCGTGGCCAGCTGTCGGCGGTCGAGGCTGGCTCCCCCGAATCGATCGTGTTCGACAAGGCCGAGGCGGCGGCCGAGACCGAGGCCCTCAAGGACGAGGCAGCGGCGCACCAAGCCGCCGCCGAAGCGCTCGAGGAGCAAGCTCGCCAGACCGAGGACGAGGTTCGAGCGGCGACCTTGGCGGCGGAGGCCGAGCGCCTCAAGGCTGAGGCCGAGCGGGTCGAGCAGGCCGCAGCCGAGCGAGAGGCGAACCCCGAGCGCGAGTCGCCTCCGGCGCGCTAGACCTCCGGACTGGTGGCCTCCGGATCGGGCTCCGAGCTCGGGGCAGCGCTGGAGTCTCCAGGCGCGGGCGGCTCGCTGCTCCGCGTCAGTCGGCGGACGATCCCCACCCAGAAGGGCGAGACCATGAGGGTCAGGGCGATGGTGGCGACGGTGGCTTGGTAGGCGAAGGTCGAGACGAACTGGGCCTGGAGGCCCACCGCGGCGAGGACGAAGCTGAACTCCCCGATCTGCGAGAGGAGCGCTCCGCCGTAGAGTCCGCTCCGCCAGCGATCCCCCAAGCCCCGCAGGATCGCGGCGTTGAGGAGGGTGTTGGTCAGGAGGACCCCGAACAGGAGCAGGGCCAAGACGCCGGCGTTTTGGCGCACGAAGTCGAGGTCTATCAGCATTCCAACCGAGACGAAGAACAGGGCCACGAACACGACTCGGAAGGACTCCATGCGCTCGGTGACCCACTTCGTCTCCTGCGCGGTCGAGATCACGACTCCGGCCAAGAAGGCGCCGAGGGCCGTCGAGAGCCCGAGGACTCCCGTCAGGAGCGCGAGCCCGAAGCAGAAGATCAGGGCGGTGAAGACCTGAAGCTCATGGTCTTCTCGGAGGGTCTTCCCGAGGGGGAGCCGGATCTCCTTCTTGACGACCAGCCAGCCGAGGCAGCCTACGAAGGCGACTCCGCCCACGATCTGGAGCGCGAGGGCCCCAGGTCCGATCTCTTCGCCGCCCATGATCTGGAGGGTCAAGAGCATGGGTACGATCGCGAGGTCCTGAGCGATCAGGATCGCGATCACGTCTTGGCCGATCTTGGAGTCGAGCTCGCCCCAGTCTTGGAGGAGCTTGATCACGATCGCCGTGCTGCTGAGGCTGATCACGAAGCCGAGCAGGATGATTCGCGAGAGCGGCCAGGCCAAGAGGTAGCCCAGGACTCCGACGAAGGCCAGGCTCCCCACGATCTGGAGCAGGGTCCCCAAGAGCGCGACCTTCCAGCGCTCCGCCAAGCGCGGGAGGGAGACCTCCATGCCCACGAAGAAGAGCAGGATCACGACCCCGAAGGCTCCCAGGCGCTGAACGCTGGCCTCGTCGTCGATCACACCCAGCCCGCTAGGTCCCAAGAGGACACCTGCGATCAGGTAGCCTATGGCGTAGGGCTGGCGGAGCAAGCGCAGGAGCGCGCCCAACACGAGGATCGCGAGGATGACGCCGACGAGCTTGGGGAGGATCGGGTCTAGGTGCATAGGGCACGATCCCAGGTGCACTCAGCCCGCGCCAGGCTAGTCAAGGCCCTCCGCTACCTGCCGGCCCTAGATTCCTCGGATGCGAAGGGAGGAGTGATTCCGCACTGGAAAGTCCCGCTTGCGGTCACGAAGAGGAAGAGGAGCAGAGACACGATCAGGCCGATCCTGAGGCCGAGCCAACGGGGTCGGCCTTGGTGATCGGGGACGCTCAACGCCCGCTAGAGCTGGTCAGGGGCGCGGTCCCGACGGGCCGCTCACTGGCAAGTCCAGGGACGCGCGAGCCTGGCGGGAGGAGGGCGTTGATCGCGCGGACGGCGCGGTCGCCTTGTCCTCCTGTCGAGTGGAGGAAGCGACCCACGGGCTTGGTGGGTTGGACCAGGCCTGCGTCGCGGCCGACGAGGACGCCAAAGAACACGGCCAGGAGCGCGGGCGCCAGGATCAGAGCCCAGGAGATCGCGGTTCGGAGCGCGCGCCGCTCCTCCTCTCGCTCGAGCTCGTTGCCGCGGTTCACAGCGCGCTTGATCCTGCCCGAGCTGACCTTGTTGAAGCGCTCCGAGGCCTTCTTGCCCTTGGGGACGACGCCCTTGCGCTTGGCGAGGGGCGCGGGCCCTTCGACCTTCTTGGGCGCCTTCGGGGCAGGCTCGGGGGAGGCCGGGCGCGGGAGCTTGTCGGTCCCACCCTTGGTCCGACCCGTGGTGCGCTTGCGACCCGTCGCCTTGGGACCTTTCCCGGTTCCCTTGCCGAAGCGCTGGGTCTTGGCCTTGAGGGACTGGGTGTCGAGGTTGATCCGTCCCTCGTCGCTCGCCCGGAGGTTGCTCGCGGCAGGCGTCTGAGACGAGGGCGCGAAGGTCCCGGTCGGGCGCAGCTCCAGGCCGCCTGCGGGGCTGCTCTGAAGGTTGGGGGCCAGCCCACCGCCGCCCAAGGCTTGCAGGGGGCGGGTCTTGTTCATGGCTGGCATCGGCTGAGTGCCCGAGTGGCCACCCGAGGGGGTCAGGCTGGGGAGCCCGACGTCCTCTTGGAGGAGGACCTGGGTCGTGTTGCCCTCCAGCTGGGCTGTGACGGTCCCATCTGAGTCTGCGTAGAAGGTCTCGCTGCAGCGCGGACAGCGCACGTGAAGACGATCGCCGGGAGGCACCGCCAGCCGGAGGACGGCGGAGCAGTAGGGGCAGCCGAACTGAATCTTCTCGTCGCTGGCTGGTTGGGCGAGGACCAGCTCCGAGTCGGACTCGACCATGACCTGGCGCGACGAAAAGCAGTCGTCGCAGATCACTCCCTCGGGGACGTCGGCGCCGCCGCCCTTGATCAGGACTCCACACACTTCGCAGTAAGTCAGCGCCACGGCTAGCCCGCTCCCAGCGCGAGGACCAAGAGGTCGAGGAGGAGGAGGGCTAGGGTCGCCAGGACGCCGGGGACGAAGAGCAGCTTGTGGGCTCCGCCCTTGATCGCGAGGCGGAGGGTCAAGCCGATCGAGATCAGGCTTTGGATCGCGAGGCCGCCCAAGAGCGCGCCGATCAGGCGCTGGTCGAGGGTGGCTCGGACCGCGAGCACGAGCCAGATCGCGAGGCCGACCCCCAGTCCGCTGGAGGCCAGGAGGAGTCCCTCGGCTCCGGCTTGGCGCTCGTCCTGTCGTCGCAGGCGAGTCAGGAGGGACACGCCGAGGAGGTAAAGGAGGACGCCGCCGATTCCGAGGAGTCGGCCGCCAGCCCAGGCGCCAAGCGCCTCGCTGCCTTCGACAGCCGGCAGGAGTCCGTCCGCACCGGTGGCCAGGAAGGTCAGCGAGAGGGCGATCCCGCAGAGGGTTAGCAGGCTTCCGAAGAACGCGGCCAAGGCAGCTCCGAAGTGTGGCTCGAACGCGACTATATTCTCCGCCAGGCAATGGGGCGAACCCCGCCGAGGAGGTCTGAGCATGCTGAAGGGGAAGCGGTTGGCCGTATTGGGGGTCGGAACCATGGGGGCGGCCCTGCTAAAGGGCCTCGCAGCCTCAGGTTTGGCGATCACGGGCACGGCCAAGCGCGGCGCCAGCAAGGCCCGCATCGAGGAGCTCGGCGCCACCTACGAGCAGGACAACGCCCAGGCCGCGGCTGGCGCCGAGATCGTGGTGATCGCGACCAAGCCCCAGGTCGTTCCCCAAGTGCTTCAACAGATCAAGGACTCGATCCAGCCAGGCACCCTCGTGATCTCCATCGCGGCCGGCGTCCCCACGAGCCGCATGGAGGCTGATCTCCCCGAGGGGACCCCAGTGATCCGTGTGATGCCCAACACCCCCTCGGTCCTCGGGGCAGGCATGAGCGTCCTCGCGCCCGGAGCCAACGCTAGCGAGGAGGACATGGCCCTCGCGGAGGCGCTCTTCGTCGCCCTCGGACGGACCGCGATCCTCGAAGAGCATCACATGGACGCCGTGACCGGCCTCTCGGGCAGCGGTCCGGCCTACGTCTACCTCGTGATCGAGTCCCTCGCCGAGGCAGGGGTCAAGGTCGGAATTCCGCGCGACACCTCGACCCTCCTCGCCGCTCAGACCGTCCTCGGCGCGGCCCGGATGGTCCTCGAGCTCGGCGCCCACCCCGCCCTCCTAAAGGACGCCGTGACCACCCCCGCCGGCTGCACCGTCGACGGGCTGATGGAGCTCGAGGAGGGCAAGCTGCGCGTGACCCTCCTCAAGGCCGTCGTCAAGGCGACCGAGCGCTCTCGAGAGCTCGCGCCAGATTGAGCGGTTTACTGGGGGATGCTGCTCCTCTACTGGGGGATGCTGCGCTCCCCCAGACCCCCTAAGCTTTTGGCCCGGGGCCCTAACGCTGCTTTCGTTGGAGTGAGGGACGGGGTTGGGTGCTCCAGAGGCGAAAGCAGCTGGGGGCCCCTCACG
>Ga0316204_10002273_pt1 | contig 44524 bp, 45 predicted proteins | sample 6monrhotite_MG_2_FD_205661 | JGI IMG/M metagenome (GOLD analysis project Ga0316204, IMG submission 205661) | Microbial mat bacterial communities from mineral coupon in-situ incubated in ocean water Damariscotta River, Maine, United States -... | ecosystem: Environmental > Aquatic > Marine >... | reverse complement strand
AAAACCCGTATAATCCCTTGTCTTGATGTTATGAATGCACGCCTCGCCCGCAGCACCTTTTTGTGCGAGGACGGGCAAGAGCAAGAATTGCGGCCAGCATCGATAATTTTCAAGGGGTTGAAAACATGAGCTTAAAAACCCGTATAATCCCTTGTCTTGATGTTATGAACGGCCGCGTGGTCAAGGGCGTAAATTTTGTTGATCTTGTTGATGCGGGAGATCCGGTGGAAGCGGCAATTGCCTATGATGCAGCCGGTGCTGATGAGCTGACATTTTTGGATATTACCGCTTCCCATGAGGGTCGGGATACTATTTTTGATGTGGTGCAGCGCACGGCTGAACATTGTTTTATGCCGGTAACGGTTGGTGGCGGTGTGCGCACCATTGAAGATATTCGCAAATTGTTGCTTTTTGGCGCTGATAAGGTAGCGATTAATTCTGCCGCGGTTGCCAACCCCGATTTTATTGCCCGGGCAGCAGATAAATTTGGCAATCAATGTATTGTTGTTTCAGTAGATGCAAAACGGGTACAACCCACACAAGAAAAAAGCGAAAATGCCTCAAAATGGCAGATTTTTACCCATGGCGGACGCAAAGCCACCGGAATTGATGCCATAGAGTTTGCCAAAAAAATGGCTGCCCTTGGCGCCGGAGAATTGTTGGTTACCTCGATGGATCGCGATGGCACAAAACTTGGCTTTGATCTGGAATTGACCGCAGCAATTTCTGATAATGTTCCGGTGCCAGTTATTGCTTCTGGCGGTGTTGGCACGCTTGATCATTTGGTTGATGGGGTAAAAATAGGCCATGCCAGCGCCGTTCTTGCAGCTTCCATTTTCCATTTTGGTACTTTTACCATCGAGCAGGCCAAATCCCACATGGCAGCAAACGGTATTGCCGTGCGTCGTGATGCAATTTGAGAGGAATTTTTTGTGAGTTTTACCCTAAAGGATTTGGAAAAAATTATTGGCGAACGGGCAAAAGCCGATCCCAAGAATTCCTATTCCGCTCATTTGTTAGACAAGGGAGTGGGCCATTGTGCGCAAAAATTTGGTGAAGAAGCCTTTGAAACCGTTATCAGCGCGCTGGAAAAAGATCAAAACGGGCTAAAGAGCGAAGCTGCCGATGTGCTTTATCATCTATTGGTTTTGCTGCGCGCAGCGGAGGTGCCTTTGGACGATGTTTTGCAAGAATTGCAAACCCGTACTGCTCGTTCGGGCATTGAAGAAAAATTGTCACGATAATTATAGGTCCTGACCCTAGAGCCTTGAAAAGCTTTCGGGCTGGCTTATAGGTGATGGTTTAAAAAGGCCAAAAGCTAAAAATTATAAAGTTCCAAGGGTAATTACGGAGTAAATTATGGCATTGTCACGCAAGGGCATTGATTTTTCACCCTATGACCAGTTTTCCATACAGCAATGGTCGGATTTGCGCGCCGATGAGCCAATGACCCTTGATAGTTCTGATATTGAACGCTTGCGCGCGTTAAACGATCCTATTTCTCTTGATGAGGCTCAAAGGGTCTATTTGCCCCTAACTCGTCTGCTATCCCTTTATGTGGAGGCGGTTCAGGGGTTGCATCAGGCAGCGGCAAAATTTTTGAGCAAGGAGTCCAGAGCCAAAACACCGTATATTATTGGTGTTTCCGGCTCGGTAGCAGTTGGAAAGTCAACAACAGCCAGAATTTTGCATGCTTTAATGCAGCGTTGGCCCTCATCGCCAAAGGTTGATTTGGTGACAACCGATGGGTTTTTATATTCCAATGCAGTGCTTGAAGAACGCGGCCTAATGACACAAAAAGGCTTTCCCAAAAGCTATGATCGGGCAAGATTCGTAAAATTCTTGAGTGATATTAAATCGGGTAAGCGCAATATTGCTGTACCGGTTTATTCGCACCTGATTTATGATGTTTTGCCCAATGAAGAAATAGAGATAGACCAGCCTGATATCTTGATTGTCGAGGGTTTGAATATTTTACATCCCGAAGAATTGCCAGAAGAGGGCAGCCCCATAGCCTTTGCGTCGGATTATCTGGATTTTGCTATTTATATGGATGCAAAGGAGCCAGATTTGCGCCAATGGTTTATTGATAGGTTTTTTCGACTGCGCGATACGGCATTTAAGGACCCAAGCTCGTTTTTTCATCAATTCTCAAAGCTTGATGAAAAAGAAGCAACCAAAATGGCAATCAATGTCTGGGAAAACATCAATTTACCCAATCTGGTGCAAAATATTTTGCCAACAAGGGGGCGAGCTGATCTGATCCTTACCAAGCAAAAAGACCACACTATTTCCCAGGTAGCTTTAAGAAAACTCTAAACCTCGGCTAAAATTATCATTTTAAAGCTTTAGTCCATATTCTTTTGCCATTGCTTGCAGGTCTTTTTGTGGTTTTGCGCCCATGTGGGAAATAACTTCGCTGGCGCACATGCAGCCAAGTTTTAGTGCCTCCTCGGTTTCTTGTCCGCGGGATGTTGCATATAAAAAGCCCGAGGCGAATAGATCACCAGCACCAGTTGCATCTTCGACCTTGTCTACTTTAAAAGCCGGTACGGTAATTATTTCACCATCTTTGATAGCCATAGCTCCATCCGCACCCATGGTAATGGCGGCGATTTCTGCATCCTTGGCGATGTTTTGCACAGCTTCACCCAAATCATTGGTTTCATAAAGAGATTTCAGCTCTTTGATATTGGCAAAAACATAATCACAGGTTTTCGAGCGGATAAGGTCGAGAAATTCTTCCCTGAAACGCTCTACACAAAACGGGTCAGAAAGGGTGATGGCCGCTGCGCGCTCGTTCTTGTGGGCAAAATGGGCCGCCTTGACAAATGCACGCTTGGCTTCGGGGGGGTCCCACAAATACCCCTCCATAAAGGTGATTGCAGCCCGCCCGATCTGCTCTTCAATAATATCGGCTTCCGTAAGGTCGTGGCAGGCCCCCAGATAAGTATTCATGGTGCGCTCGCCATCAGGGGTGACCATTATCATCGAATTTCCCGAGGCAGCACCATGTTCGAGCATCGGGGTGGTATATTCCACACCGGCAGAGCGCAGATCCCGATCGTAAAACCTGCCAATTTCATCATCGGCAACCTTGCCGACAAAGGCTGCCTTGCCGCCCAGTTTTTCGACCCCGATTGCCGTATTGGCGGCACTACCACCTGAAATTTGCTGGCGTTTTTTTGGAGCAACTTTAAGTAGATAATCAGCCCGCTCACCATCGATCAGATGCATTATTGACTTGGTAAGACCTTGTTGTTGTAAAAATTCCTCATCAACCCTGACCAGAATGTCGGTTATGGAATTGCCTATGGTTAAAATATCAAGTTGTTGGCCGGACATGGGTAATTTCCATTTTTTGGGGAGGTTTTTAAACGGGGGTAGTCGTAAGAGAAGGGTTAATTCATTGGGTATTAAGGCTGGTGGATAAGGAGTGCTAGCAAGAAAAAGGTAAATATCAACTAAATTTGTATTCCTTACCTGAGATCATAGCCCTAGCCATGTTCGGTTTTAGGCTTGAATTTGCACCATTGTTTTATAATACACTGATAACATTGTGGTTTTCTTGCTTTGCATATATATCGTCCATGCAAAATCAGCCAGTGATGCGCATGCATGCCATATTGTTTTGGAACTCGCTTAAGCAAGCCGCTTTCTACTTCCAACGGGTTTTTTCCCGGCGCCATTCCGGTGCGGTTGCTAACCCTGAACAAATGGGTGTCAACGGCAATTGTTGGCTGGCCAAAAGCAATATTCAAAACCACATTTGCCGTTTTGCGCCCCACGCCTGCAAGACTTTCAAGGTCCTTTAGATTATTCGGTACTTTTGCGCCAAAATCTTCAATCAATTGCTGGCTCAATTTTAGTAGGTTTTTTGCTTTGGTGCTCCAAAGACCGATTGTTTTGATATGATTTTCAATATCTTTTAGTCCGAGGTCAAGCATTTTTTGCGGGGTGTCGGCAATTTCAAATAATGATTTTGTGGCTTTGTTCACCCCTATATCGGTAGCTTGGGCGCTAAGAACTACTGCTACCAAAAGGGTAAAATCATTTGTATAGTCCAGTTCCCCTTTGGGCTCGGGGTCTGATTTTTCAAATGCAGCAAAAATATTGAAAATTTCATCGGCTTTGAGTTTTGAGCGCGGTATGTTTTTCGCCATTTTTTGTTCGGCTTCTTTTTGTTCGGCTTCTTGGGGTTTGACCATCCTTGGGCATTTTAAGATGCTTTGAACATGATTTTATCAAGAAAGTAAAATTTGAAAGCCCCTATATAAAACAATTTGGCTAAATATGAATAAATATCCACTGTTTCATGCAACATTTGCCTCCCCACCATTCCATAGGTTTTTGGTGTGCTGCCGCACATGGGTTTTATCAGGTAAAAATCGGGTCGCCTGAATAGAGTTAGTCCTTTAGTATCATTCCATGAACGGACAAAAAAACAATGATTATGAGAAAGTAAGGGCAGCAATTTCCTATCTTTCAACAACAACGCCCAATGAGCTGGATCTTGGAAAGTTTTCCCATAGTTTGGGCTTGAGTGAGCGCCAATTGGTTGAATTATTTCAACGATGGTGCTCTCTAACCCCAAAAAGCTTTGCCCAAGCGGTAGCGCTGGATCATGCAAAAACCTTACTAAAAAATAGCGCTAGTGTACTTGATACTGCCTATGAGGTCGGGCTTTCGTCACCTTCTCGATTGCATGATTTATTTGTTTCCCAACATGCAATGCCTCCGGGTGTTTGGGCTAACCGGGGGGCTGGTTTGGAGATGAAATGGGGAATAGTATCTAGCCCGTTTGGCGATGCCATTATTTTTCTCTCGAAATATGGTGTTACAGGTTTGGGTTTTGTGGGAGATTTTGGAGAAAAACAGGCATTTGAAGATTTTGCCAATCGCTGGCCCGAAGCAGGGTTTTTGCGTGATGATGCAATTATAAACCCTGTTTGTCAGCAAATATTTAGACCTGAATTATGGAAAGCCGACCAGCCGGTACGCATAGTTTTTATAGGGACGGACTTCGAAATAAAGGTCTGGCAAACTTTGCTGAAAATTCCTTTTGGCGAAGTTTCTACCTATGGAAAACTAGCGAATAGCATTGAAAAGCCAAAGGCGGCACGGGCAGTTGGTGCCGCAATTGGGCGCAACCCCATATCATTTGTGGTGCCCTGCCATCGAGTGGTTGGCGCAACCGGCAATTTAACGGGCTATCATTGGGGAATTACTCGCAAAAGAGCAATTCTTGGTTGGGAAAGTGGCCAAAAACATAAAATTTGCTAGTAATTTTGCCATCTATAGCTGGAAGTGCGCTAAACGCCTGTAATCGAGCTAACCTGATTATCATCATCAAAATGGTAAATCATTGGAACGCCAGTTGCTATTTCGCGCTTGATTATTTCATCGGGGCTGAGTTTTTCCAGATCCATAACCAAAGCCCTTAGTGAATTTCCATGGGCAGCTACCAGAATAGTTTTTCCCTTGAATACCAGTGGTTCAATCATCGATTTATAATATGGCAAAACTCGCTCGGCTGTGTCTTTGAGGCTTTCCCCCCCCGGAGGAGGAACGTCATAAGAACGCCGCCAGATATGCACCTGCTCTTTGCCCCATTTTACCCGCGCATCATCCTTGTTCAAACCGGAAAGTTCTCCATAATCACGCTCGTTTAGGGCCTGATTGCGCACAATGGTCATATTTTGAATGTCCATTTCTTCCAAAATCAGATCCAGAGTGCGCTGCGCCCTAACCAAAGCGGAAGTAAAACAAAGGTCGATCTTGAAATCATGGTTTTTCAAGCCAATTCCGGCAGATTTTGCTTCCTCTTTTCCCTTGGCGGTCAAGCCGGGATTACGCCAGCCGGTGAAAAGGTTTTTCAGGTTCCATTCGCTTTGTCCGTGGCGAACAAGTATCAATGTGCGTTTCATAATTTTCCCCTTGGCTCAAAATAGCCCCTGATAGTTATTTTATATAAATTGCTGCGCTTGTTTTGAATTAGGTATTCAGCCCCAAAACATCAAGCATTGAATAAAAACCCTTTGGTTGCTCTTTTGCCCATAGTGCAGCTGTTAATGCCCCATTAGCAAATAATGATCGATCCTGCGCAATATGGGAAAGCTCAATTCGTTCGCTTGGCCCGGCAAAAATAACCGTATGTTCACCAATTACCGATCCTCCCCTAAGGGTTGCAAAGCCAATAGTGCCTGTTTTGCGTTTTCCAGTGATGCCGTCACGGGATTTTACGGCATTTTCTTGCAGATTTATTTCCCGTCCCGCCGCTGCGGCCTCTCCCAGCAATAAAGCAGTGCCGGAAGGCGCATCGATTTTTTGATTATGGTGCATTTCAAGAATTTCGATGTCAAATTCTTCACCTAAGGCTTGTGCACCTTTTTTCACCAGCACTGATAAAAGATTTACCCCAAGGGACATATTTCCAGATTTGACTATGCGCGCGCCCTGCTTTGCAGCTTTTGCAAAGGCGTTTTCATCCTCATCATCACATCCCGTTGTGCCAATAATATGTACCAAAGAGCGTTCTGCTGCCTTCTGGGCCAATGCAACACTGGCCGCAGGAATGGTGAAATCAATAATCCCCTCAACTCCCTCAAGCGCTTGTTCAATATTGTCATTAATTATGGTGCCAATAGTGCCTAATCCGGCCAAAATACCTGCATCCTGACCAATTGTTCTGGACCCTTTGCGCTCAAGCGCCGAGTGCACAACAATTCCGTCTGTATTGGCAATCGCGCTAATAAGAGCTGCGCCCATGCGTCCGCCAGCGCCGGTTATACAAAGTTTCATATCAGCCATATTTAACAAATCTCCGCCTATCTGCATTGCCTATAGCAAACAAATTGACATAAAAAAACCGGCCATGACTATCAAGTCAAAAAGCAAAAGGGTTTTTTGGGGTATAACTTGTAGTATTTTGCTGGATAAAAAGTTCAGGCCAAAAACCTGTTTTGTTGCAGGGTTTTATTTTTTAGCCTGCTTGTTTTTTTTATCGGCCTCTTTTATTGCCTGATCAGCAAAAGCCATTTCTTCCAAAATTTTATAGGTTGCAGCAAGCGGATCAACAGCTCCGGTAATCGGGCGCCCCACCACCAGATGGGTAGAACCCCAGCTAAGGGCGTCAGCCGGTGTTACAACCCGTTTTTGATCTCCAGCATCTTCCCCGTCGGGGCGAATGCCCGGGGTTACGATATTCATGTTGTCCCCAACCATTTTTTTAACCAGGGCAGCTTCAAATGCCGAGCAGACAACGCCACCCATTCCCGCTTCTTTGGCCTGAAAAGCGCGTAATCCCACCAGACTTTCCACATCGCGGTCATATCCCGCTTCCATCAGGTTGTTTTCATCCATCGAAGTAAGAACGCTAACGGCCAACAGCGAAAGGTTAGAACCTTTTGCCGCCTCAACAGCACCCGCCATTGCCTGGGGATAGGCATGAATTGTCAACATGGAAGCGCCGGTTTTAGCAATCGCCTCAACGCCTTTAGCTACGGTATTATCGATATCGAGCAATTTTAGATCAAAAAACACTTTTTTGCCGGCGGCAATTAATTCGCGGCCCATCTCCAGTCCGTTATCACCATAGGCCAATTGATAGCCAATTTTATAATACGAGACTTTATCACCCAGTTTTTCAACCAAAGACTGGGCTTTTTGGCGGTCAGAATAATCAAGGGCCACGATTAAACGGGAATCAGACATGATATTTTTAAGCCTTGTAATAATTTGTTTGCAACGATTTTTATTGAGGGATTTGCCCTAAAAATTTCGCGAAGTGCTTGTTAGTTGCGCAACAATATTCTGCGCTCGTTTTTCTATTGCGCCATCAACAAGCAATCCGTTTCCATCAAAGGCACTGTTGGCATTGCCCACTCCAAGCGCCATCGGAACCACCAAAGCGCCAAGACGGTTTAATATATCGCGCAAATGCCCCAGCCCACCAATTCCGCCCAATTTTCCCGGAGATGCAGAACCTATGGCAAATACCGCCCGTGAATATGCCTTGAATTTTTGCCGTGAAATCCAGTCCAGAGTATTTTTGAGCAATGGTGATAGCGAGCCATTATATTCAGGCGAGGCAATAAAAATCACATCGGCTTCGCTAAACATTCTTGCCAGATCTATGGCCGCTTGTGGCTCCCCGTTTGTTTGTTCCACATCGGCATTAAACAGGGTTAGCTGATAATCTTTTAGATCGATATTATTCACCTCAAGGCCAGCTATTGAAAGTTTTGCTCCCATGCTTGTGGCCAGACGTCCATTGTGGGAATCCTTGCGAATAGATCCCGATAGTGTCAGCGCTTTTGCCATGAAAATTCCTAAAAATAAAATTTGGCCTAAAGAAGATCAACCAAAGATTGTTGAATCAACCCAGTTCAGATGATAATTATCGATGGTCTTAGCCGTATTAATTGGCCCTAACCCATTTTATCAAACAGGCCCTTTAGTTTAGAAAAGAACCCGGAGGAGGTGGGCGAATTATCATTAGTGGTAATCTTGGCGAGCTGCTCCAGCAAATCCCGCTGTTGGCGGTTCAGGTTTCTAGGGGTTTCCACATCCATTTGCACATAGAGATCTCCAACCTGGCTTGAGCGCAATACCGGCATTCCCTTGCCTTTTAGCCGTACTCTTTGACCAGGCTGGGTGCCTGAGGGCACTTTTACGCGTGCCCGCGCACCATCAAGGGTGGGCACTTCAAAATCCCCCCCAAGAGCAGCGGTTGTCATAGCGATGGGAACCCGTGCATAAAGATCAGCCCCGTCCCTTTGAAACAGATCATGGGGCGCAATGGAGATAAAAATATAAAGATCGCCAGAAGGACCGCCCCGAAGGCCGGCCTCCCCTTCATTGGAAAGGCGGATGCGGGTTCCATCTTCAATTCCCTTGGGAATATCTACCGAAAGATTACGGCTTTCCTGCTTGCGTCCCTGTCCGGTGCAATCGGTGCAGGGTTGATCCATGGTTTCGCCCTTACCCTGACAGGTAGGGCAGGTACGCTCGATAGAGAAAAAGCCCTGCGAAGTGCGTACTTTACCGTGACCATTGCACATTTTGCAGGTGGAAACACCGGTTCCAGGTTTTGCCCCGTCTCCCTCACAAGTATCACATTTCACCAAGGAGGGGACATCAACTTCCACTGTTTGTCCACCAAAAGCATCTTCAAGGGATACTTCCAGATTATATCTAAGATCAGCACCTCTAAACTGAGCAGCTCTGCCCCTTCTTTGAGTGCCGCCTCCCATAAAGTCGCCAAACATATCTTCAAACATATCTGACATGCTCGATGAGAAGTCCGGTCCAAATCCTGCCGCTCCTTGTCCCCCACCCTGCTCGAATGCCGCATGGCCAAACCTGTCATAAGCAGCTCGCTTATCCGGATCTTTCAGGGCTGCGTAGGCCGCGCTGACTTCTTTGAATTTTTGTTCAGCTTCATTATCATCCGGATTGCGGTCCGGATGATATTTCATCGCCATTTTGCGGTAGGCAGATTTAAGAGTAGCGCCATCTGCATCCCGCGATACACTTAACAGTTCATAATAATCAATTTGTGACATGGGTTAAATCAATAGCTGACTGGAGTTAAGCGTTGCTGGATTTTTGGTCCAGAACAAACAAGAATAAAAAAATAGAGGCGGGGCCATAATGCCCCGCCTTAAATTTAGTCTAGTTAAGCGGATTTTTTGTCGTCATCATCGCCAACTTCTTCGAAATCGACATCAACAACATCATCATCATCTTCCTCGTCAGAGGCATCGGCCGCAGCTTCTGCTTCTTCTTGTGAGGCTTTATACATAGCCTCGCCAAGTTTTAGGGAAGCCTTGGACAATGTTTCGGTTTTTTCAATGATTTCATCGACATTTTCACCCTCAAGGGCGCTTTTGAGATCATCGATTGCCGATTCGATAGCCGCCCCGTCTTCGTCGGCAACCTTGTCACTATATTCATCCATGGATTTTCTGGTCGAATGAACAAGGGATTCGGCACTATTGCGGGCTTCAACCATTTCGCGAAGTTTTTTGTCTGCATCGGCATTGGCTTCGGCTTCTTCCACCATTTTTTCGATATCAGCGTCCGAAAGCCCACCAGATGCCTGAATGCGGATCTGTTGTTCTTTTCCGGTTCCCAAGTCTTTTGCCGATACGTTGACAATGCCGTTGGCATCAATGTCAAAAGTAACCTCAATCTGGGGTACACCCCTTGGAGAGGGAGGGATGCCGGTTAGATCAAAGCGCCCAAGATTCTTGTTGTCTGCTGACATTTCCCGCTCGCCCTGAGCCACATTGATGGTCACGGCAGACTGATTATCTTCAGCCGTAGAAAAAGTCTGGGATTTTTTGGTTGGAATAGTAGTATTACGATCAATCAAGCGGGTAAATACGCCACCCAAAGTTTCAATGCCAAGGGACAAGGGGGTTACATCAAGCAGCAATACGTCTTTGACGTCTCCTTGCAAAACACCGGCCTGAATGGCAGCGCCCATGGCTACAACTTCATCCGGATTAACACCCTTGTTAGGCTCTTTGCCAAAAAACTTGCTAACGACTTCTTGAATGTGTGGCATACGGGTCATACCGCCAACCAGCACAACTTCGTCAATTTCTCCAGCACTGATACCCGCATCCTTCATCGCCGCTTTCAGGGGCTTGATGGTGCGCTTGACCAGGTCGTCAACCAATTGTTCGAATTTTGCTCTGGTAAGTTTAAGCTGTAGATGTTTGGGGCCGGAAGAATCAGCGGTAATAAATGGTAGATTGACTTCGGTCTGTGTTGCTGAAGACAATTCGATTTTTGCCTTTTCAGCAGCTTCCTTAAGTCTTTGCAGGGCCATTTTGTCACCGCGAAGGTCAATTCCCTGCTCTTTTTTGAACTCGTCAGCCAGATAATCAACAAGTTTGATATCAAAATCTTCTCCACCAAGGAAGGTATCGCCATTGGTTGATTTAACTTCAAATACCCCGTCGCCAATTTCCAGAATGGAAATATCAAAAGTGCCGCCACCAAGATCATAGACCGCGATGGTGCCACTATTGTTTTTATCCAGACCATAGGCCAGTGCGGCCGCTGTTGGCTCGTTGATTATGCGCAAAACTTCCAGACCGGCAATCTTGCCGGCATCTTTCGTGGCTTGGCGCTGACTATCGTTAAAATAGGCCGGAACAGTAATAACAGCCTGAGTGACGTCTTCACCCAAAAAGGCTTCGGCGGTTTCCTTCATTTTGGTCAGGATCATGGCCGAAACTTCGGATGGGGACATGCCCTTGCCGTTAACTTCGACCCAGGCGTCTCCATTGTCACCCTTGATAATTTTAAAGGGAACCATTTTTTTGTCTTTGGTTACCAGCGGATCATTATAGCGGCGCCCGATCAAACGTTTGAAAGCATATAGAGTGCCTTCAGGATTGGTCACAGCCTGGCGTTTGGCGGGTTGGCCCACAAGGCGCTCACCTTCAGGAGTAAACCCGACCATAGACGGGGTGGTTCGCACGCCCTCAGCATTTTCTATGACTTTAGGGTTTTTGCCGTCCATAACAGCAATGCATGAGTTGGTTGTACCAAGATCAATACCGATTACTTTTCCCATTTTCTACTACCTTTTGTTTAGCAGGCCTTATCAGGAATCCTTTTGCAGCAATTCCGTGATGCGGTGTTGTTCCGCATAGAGCCCCCAATTGGGATTAAAAATTAAACTCATTAATTGAGCATCGCGGCGTATATAAGCAGGGATTGCCATCCCTTCAAGCGTTGATATTGAATTTTTGGCTATCTAGGGCTGGTTTATTGCCTCAATTGGGATAATAGAGGTGTGGGCCATAATTTTTATCCATAACTGGCAGAACTATTTTGCCCATAGAGTTTAATAACGCTTGGTTGGCAAAATATGAATCGCTTGAAAAAGGCCCTTTATATGTTTTTGGGTGGGTTGAGCCTGTTACTGGGGCTTATTGGCGCTGTTTTGCCGATATTACCAACGACAATATTTTTGTTGCTGGCCGCGTTTTTTTTCGCCAAAAGCTCGCATCTCCTGCATAAATGGATCACCAATCATAAAATATTTGGCCCCCCGATTGTTGATTGGCAAAAATATGGTGCTGTTTCCAAAGTGGCGCGTATCAGAGCAGTTGTAACCATGGTTGGCCTGTTGCTGATCTCTATCCTGCTGTCTTTACCATTGCTGGTAATTGTTATTCAGGGTTTGGTAATGGGGACAGTCAGCGTGTTTTTGCTAACCCGCCGATATCCACCACAAAATCAAAACCGCTAAAAACTAAACCTGCTTATCAAGATGCACGCTGTTGGGGACAAAACCTTCTGCCTCTTCACTTTGTGACTGCTCATCTTGTGCGGATGCACCTGTGCCAGCTTTTGGCCCCCCTTTGGAAACCCCAACCATGGCTGGTCGTAAAACCCTGTCGCCAATTTCAAATCCCGTTTGTACCACCTGCACAACAATGCCAGCCGGTATATTGGGGTTTGGGACTTCAAACATTGCCTGATGCTTGTGGGGGTTGAATTTTTCGCCCTCGGCCAAAATCGGTTTAACGCCGTTTTTTTGCATGAGGCGCTGCATTTCCCTATTGGTCATCTCAATTCCCTCGATCAGGGATTTGGTTTGCGCGTCGCCATTTTGGCGAACTTCTTCGGGTATAACGCTTAAAGCCCGTGAAAGATTATCGGTAGCGTTGAGCATGTCACGGGCAAAATCAGCTATCGCATAGGAGCGGGTATCATTGATTTCGCGCTGGGTCCGCTTACGCAGATTTTCCATATCAGCCACAACTCGCAGCAAGCGGTCTTTGAGCTTGGCATTTTCTTCCTGGGCGTTAAGAAGCAATTCACTCATTTCCGCACTTGCCCCATCAGCCTCGTCAGCATTGATATTTCCCTGTTCGTCTTCACCAGTATTTTCATCAAAAGAAAAACCCTTCGGAATGGTGAATTCTGGTTCGCTTGGTTTGTCGCCCATTGTTTCCTCAATATTCTTGATTTTGGCCTGTTAGCCATTTCTCAGTATTGGCATATCGGCTAAATTAGCGCTCAGTTCAAGTGCAAGATATCAGTTTTTGCCCTTGCGGATCATTTCTCCAACCACATGGGCCGTATAATCAACAACCGGAACTATTCTTGCGTAGTTTAGTCTTGTGGGACCGATAATCCCCAAAACACCGACAATTTTGTCATTCGCACCCTTATAGGGCGAAAGAATAACCGAAGAACCGGAAAGGGAAAAAAGCTTGTTTTCCGAGCCGATAAATATACGTACGCCTTCGGCATTTTCTGCCCCATCGAGCAGATTGACCAATCCCTGCTTGTTTTCCAGCTCATCCAGCAACTCCCTTAATCTCTCCAAATCCTCCGATGCCATGGTATCATCAATCAGGTTTGAGCGCCCCCGAACAATAATCGTCGGGGTAGAGTTGTCAAAACTACCGCTTAAAGTGGCAATTCCCGCATCAACCAGTCGCAGCGAGATTTCATCTAGTTCCGCCCGCTGACTTTCATTGGCGGTTTCTATTTTCTTGCGGGCCTGATTCAGTGTGCACCCAGAAATATAATGGGACAAATAATTGGAGGCTCTACTAAGCGCACCACTGTCAAGGCCGGCTGGCAAGGGTACAACCCGGTTTTCAACCATCCCGTCCTCACCAACAAGCACCGCCATTGCGGTATTCTGGTCTAGTCGCACAAATTCTATATGCCGTAGTACCATGTCCGATTTTGCCGCAATCACCACCCCGGCCCCCTGGCTTAGCCCGGAAAGTAATTGGCTGGCCTCGGTCAAATAATCTTCAGGGGTTCCGCTCTGGGCGGTATCGGAAATTTGTTTGCTGATTTGTTCACGCTCAGCTGCCTCCATGGCGCCCAACTCGAGCATGGCATCGACAAAAAACCGCAAGCCTTCCTGGGTTGGCGCTCGTCCGGCCGAAACATGGGGCGCCTGAATCAGGCCCAATTCCTCAAGGTCAGCCATGACATTGCGAACGGAAGCTGGCGATAGGTTTAAATTCAGCATGCGCGAGAGTTGGCGCGAGCCAACAGGATCGCCGGTTTCCAGATAATTTTCGACTATTTTGGCAAAAATATCCTTGGATCGTGAGTTTAGTGCCTTGAGAAAGTCTTTTGGATCTTGGCCCATATTATATCCTTTCTCGCTTAACCAGCTGCAATCAGTGCTTCAAGACATTGAATTATCGTCTAGAGCATTTCCGGTTTATATTTTAACCAAAACCTATGCTCCAAGTCTTATTTTATTATGCTCCAATACTTTATTTTATAGAGTCTTTATTTTTATCGTATTTTCGAACCGGATAACCGGAGCCACTTATCCTGAAAACGCTCTAATGCAATATTTAAGGCGAAAACGAAGATTTTCAAAGAACAATTGTCAAACCGGACTTGTCTCACTTGTTCTAGAGCCTTAGCGGGGTTATTAGGCAAGTAATTTATTTTTATCAGGTAATTCGTTTTTTTAATAGAAAGTATATTTAATGCGCCCATCTGGACGAAAAAATGATCAAATGCGTTTTGTTAACATAGAGCGCCACATTGCACCTCAGGCCGAGGGCTCCTGCCTGATCAGTTTTGGCAATACCAAGGTTTTATGCACTGCTTCGGTTGAAACCTCGCTTCCCCCCTGGCGGCGCGGGCAAGGGTTGGGCTGGGTAACGGCGGAATATGGCATGTTGCCAAGAGCCACCGACAGGCGCACTCGTCGCGAGGCAACTGCTGGCAAGCAAAGCGGTAGAACTCAGGAAATCCAGCGCCTTATCGGTCGCTCCCTAAGGGCTGTGACTGATATGCAGGCACTGGGCGAGAACCAGATTGTGCTTGATTGTGATGTTTTGCAGGCCGATGGCGGCACTAGAACTGCCGCAATTACCGGTGCCTATGTGGCCTTAGTTGATGCGCTTGAATGGATGAATGTTCGTGATCTGGTTAAAACCAATCCCCTAAAAACCTCAATTGCGGCTGTGTCTTGCGGTATTTATCGTGGTTCTGCGGTTTTGGATCTGGATTATCCAGAGGACAGCGAAGCTGAAACCGATGCCAATTTCATTATGACCGGAACCGGCTACTTTGTAGAAATTCAGGGCACGGCCGAACAAGATCCGTTTACCAAAAATCAGTTGCTGGAATTGTTGGAGCTGGCAGAAAAAGGCATTGGTGAATTGAGCAAAATTCAGCAACAGGCTCTGGAGTTGAAGGGCCTCACCTCGTGAAAGATAATGTCACAACTGGCTTATTGAAGCTTCCAAAAGGCACAAAACTGTTGATTGCCACCCATAACGGGGGCAAACTGGCCGAATTCAAGCAATTATTTGCCCCTTTTGGGCTTGATCTGGTTTCAGCTGGAGAACTGGGATTGCCAGAACCTGAGGAAACCGGAACCAGTTTTGTTGAAAATTCCCGCATTAAAGCCCATGCGGCCGCCAGCGTGTCGGGTATTATTGCTTTGGCCGATGATAGCGGGCTTTGCATTGATGCTCTTGATGGTCAGCCGGGGGTGTATACGGCGGATTGGGCCGGAATACCCCGTGATTTCAACCGGGCCATGCAAAGGGTTGAGGATGAATTGATTGCTGCGGGAGCAAAAACCCCCGAGCAGCGTCAGGGGGCATTTTTTGCTACCCTTTGTCTGGCTTTGCCCGATGGTAGCGACAAGATTTTTGTCGGAGAGGCAAAGGGCACCCTGGTCTGGCCTCCCCGTGGAGATTTGGGCTTTGGGTTTGACCCCACATTCATGCCCGCCGGATTTGACATAACTTTTGGGCAAATGCCGGCAGAGAAAAAACATTCATGGAAAAAAGGCCAACCCGGTCTTTCCCACAGGGCACGTGCCTTTGCAAAACTGGTTGAGGATTGCTGTGATATCTGAACGCTCCAATGGCCTGTTTGGGATTTATATACATTGGCCGTTTTGTGCCGCCAAATGTCCCTATTGCGATTTTAATTCCCATGTTCGCCACACCCCGCTCGATCAGGCAGAATTTGTTAAGTCCTATATAAAAGAGCTTTCCCATTTCGGGGCTTTGACCAAGGGAAAAACCGTACAATCGATTTTTTTTGGCGGTGGCACCCCATCCCTGATGGAGCCAAGAACAGTTGAGACAATTCTTGATGCCATTGCTCAAAATTGGTCCATCGATTCTGAAGTAGAAATAAGCCTTGAGGCCAACCCTACCAGTGTCGAGGCTAACCGTTTTAAGGGGTATAAGAGCGCTGGTATTAATCGTGTATCATTGGGGGTGCAGTCTTTGCGGGCTGAGCCATTGGCAAAATTGGGGCGCATGCACAGTGTGGCAGAGGCAAAACTGGCTGTTGGTATTGCCCAGTCAATTTTTGATCGCTTCAGTTTTGATCTTATTTATGCCCGCCCCAACCAGACCCTTAAGGAATGGGAAGCAGAGCTTAACGAGGCACTGCTGATGTCTATGGGGCATTTATCCCTTTATCAGCTAACCATCGAACAGGGCACCAGATATTATGATTTGCGCGCGGCGGGTAAATTACCAATGCCCGATGCTGACCTTTGTGCAGATCTTTATCTTTTGACACAGGAAATAACTTCTGCTGCCGGCCTGCCGGCCTATGAAATATCCAACCATGCCCGCTTGGGCGACGAAAGCCGTCATAACCTGCTTTATTGGCGTTATGGAGAATATGCGGGCATTGGCCCTGGCGCCCATGGTCGCTTGTTAGTCGAGAATATCAGATATGCCACTTCCAATCATAAACAACCAGAAATATGGGCCAAACAGGTGATGGAAAATGGCTCGGCTTTGGTCGAAAATGACAAGCTGACATGGGAAGAGGAGGGCGATGAATATCTGGTTATGGGCTTGCGCCTGCGCGAGGGGATTTCCCCTGTACGCTATCATCAGCTTTCTTCTCGTCAACTGGATAAGGCCCAGATTGATGATTTGAGCAAAATCGGTTTTGTTGAAACCTTGCCCAACGGCAATATTCGGGTGACGGACAAGGGGTGGCCGGTTCTGGACGCGGTGGTTGCCGATCTGGCCATGTAATTTATTAGCCTATGGAATTTAGTCTAAAAAACTTGCCTTCAAAAGCTTTGCCTTAAAAGCCTGATTTTTAAGGAATTGCTGGCCCATCGACCCTTTGTGAACCACCAAAAATCACTTCTTTTATCACCAGCGCATATTGCGACCTTCCATCCCCAAAGAAGCGGAACAGGCCATCGCGGCCGTTAAATCCGGAAGGTCTGGTCAATTGAGCTTGGGAATAGCGGGGCTGGCTTTGGCTCAAGGATTGCGAATTGGCCAACAAAACCGCCGTATAGGATATGGTTGAAAGGGCATGGGGCTGTCCCCCGAACTGAGCCTCGTAATCAGGTGTAAGGGCGGCTAGGCCCGTTTCATCAACTGCCGGATAAATTGCCCCGACCAGAAATTGGGTCTGGGGGATTTGTAAATCGCCAGACCAGTCCAGCGAACCGATAATAGTTAGAGTGTCCTTATCAAGTCCGGCCTCTTCCAGCAAAATTCCAAAGCTGGAGGCAGTGCCTCTATCTGGAAGAAATATAGTATCGATGGCACCGGAGCTTAAAAATGGCAGGATTTGTGTAACCACATCACGGGCTTCTGCTTCATTGGAAAAACGATAAATTGCCCTTACCGGAATGCCAAGATCAGATGTTGCCTGTTGAAAGGCACCGGTTTGAATCTGGCCAAAATCTGTATTGGGAATAATGGCGGCAAATGCTTCGCTACCCTGGGCCTGAGCATATGCCAAAGAGCGCTTTACTTCGGTTTCTGGTAATATATTTAGCAGATAAACCCCCTGCGATGCGGCCCCGGAATTGTTTGAAAACCCGATAAGGGGAATCCCGGCCGAGCGGGCAACTGCGCCGGCAGCGCGCACACTTTCAGCCTTTAGGGGGCCAAGAATAAGGCTTGCCCCGCCCTGTATTGCTTCGGTAGCCTTGGTTGCGGCAACCGCCGGGTTTCCAACCGTATCCATTATTGTCACTGTGATATTGGAGCCAATGGTCGGGCTTTGATCAATAAAATCAATTGCCAGCTTTGCCGCATTGGCCATTGAAATACCCACGCTGCCCACATCGCCACTAAGGGGCAATAACAGAGCAACCTGAACCGGGCCATTTCCAATCACCTGCCCTGCAACGGGTGTTATACCATCAAGGGGAGCTGGCGTTGGCAAGGTTTGAAAAGACCCCTGAGGAAAACTTATGCTTGAACAGGCACCAAGAACAGCCAACAGCCCCAGACCAAAAGATAGTTTGATAGTTCTGCCAAACGTAAATTTTTTGACCAAAGTGCCAAATCTACGCATTCCCGTTTTGTGGGAGTTAACATCAACACAGCTATTCAATGGAATATTCCTCTATTATAAGTTTTACAAATGCTTCATTTGCAAAAAATTGGTCAGAATGATGTCTGCATGTATAAGCAGGACAGATAAAGCAGGCTCCCCTTATGGGGCAACCCAAAATTACACCTTATGGCCAGTTCAGGGACAAGACTATACATTCAACAAGTCCATGGTTAAAGCATGGACTTCAATTTTCACCAACCAAAAGGCTTCTTTGTGCCATTAAAAGAAGAAAATTCAGCTGATTATTGCATTTTCGGGGTTAAATTTGCAGCACCCGAGCTAATGCCCGGCCTTTATGTGGTTGCAACTCCTATTGGCAATTTGCGCGATATTTCCATTCGTGCCCTGCAAACCCTTGCAGCGGTTGATCTGGTTCTTTGTGAGGATACACGCCAAAGCGCGCGCCTTTTGGATCATTATTTGATTAATAGCCCTAAATCTTCTTTGCATGAACATAATGAGCGTGCCAAGTCCGCCAGCATCATTGAAAAACTTAAAAACGGAGCAAAAATTGCCCTCATTTCCGATGCCGGAACTCCCCTTATTTCCGATCCGGGTTTTCCGTTGGTTCAGGCGGCAAAAGAAAATAATATTGAAGTTTTTGCGCTTCCTGGTCCCTCGGCATTGCTTGGAGCGTTGATGGTTGCCGGTCTACCCACCGATCGCTTTACCTTTATCGGTTTTTTGCCGCCCAAAAAAATCGCCTGCCTGAAGGCGTTACAAAAAATTGCTAACGATTCGCAAACGCTGGTTTTTTATGAATCAGCCCGCCGTTTGCCCAAAACCATCAAAGCGATGATTGAGGTTTTTGGCCCTGATCGAAAGGGTGCCATTTCCCTTGAGCTGACCAAAAAATTTGAGCGCACCCTAACCGGATCCCTAAAAAAGCTGGAATTTGGGCTTGAAGAAACTCCGCCCCGTGGTGAAGCGGTGATTGTTATAGAGGGTGCTCTTGAGCAGGTGTTGAATGAGGATTTGTGGCTAAAAGCCCTTGAATTATCCTTAAGCGATCAACCGCTTCGATCGGCGGTTGATGAAATAGCGCAGCGCTTTGGTTTAAGGCGCAAGAAGGTTTATGATGCAGCACTCAAGCTCAGATCGTAAAATATCATCGGCCAAGCGCAAAAGGGCCGAAAAACTTGGTCGTCGGGCAGAATTTTTTGCGGGTCTTTTTTTGCGGGCAAAATTTTTTTCAATTTTGCAAAAACGCTATAAAACCCCTATTGGTGAAATTGATATAATTGCCAGACGGGGGGATTTATTGATTTTTGTTGAAATTAAATTACGCCGAAAAAAATCCGCTATAGCAGAAGCCCTGCAAGCGGTAAATCGACGCCGTATTGTTGGGGCGGCAAAACATTATCTGGCAAAAAACCCGCATCTGGCAGAAAAAAATATGCGTTTTGATGTGATTTTCCTTGCACCTTTTGTTATCCCGGTCCACCTCAAGGGGGCCTTTGAGGCGCATTGATGGTATAATTTTATAAATTCCTTGTGAAATTCCTTTTGGATGAAAAATGAAAAAACTTAAAATTGCTGTCCAGATGGACCCCATAGCCTCGATTGACCCCAAAGGGGATTCTACCTTTGCCATGATGTTGGAGGCGCAAAAGCGCGGCCATGAACTGAGCTATTATACGCCCCATAGCATGGCTTTGGACAATGGAATATTGAGCGCTAATGTAGCCAAAATTTCGGTAAGTGATGTCGAGCAGGATTTTTATTCTTTATTTGGCTTTAGGCGCACTGATTTGTCGACCTTTGATGTCGTTCTGCTGCGTCAGGACCCACCCTTTGATATGAATTATATTACCATCACCCATATGCTGGAAATAATTCACCCCAAAACTCTGGTGGTAAATGCTCCCGAGGCGGTTCGTAACGCGCCGGAGAAAATTCTGGTCACCCGGTTCCACGATTTGATGCCCCCCACCCTGATTACCCGTGATAGGCAAGCAATTGCGGATTTCCGTCAACAACACCGCGATATAATCGTTAAACCATTGCATGGTAATGGTGGGGCGGGTGTGTTTTTTATCCGTGAGGACGATCAAAATCTCATTTCATTATTGGAGATGTTTGAGGAGAATTTCCCCGAACCATTTATGATTCAAAAATATCTTCCCGATGTTAGAAAGGGTGACAAGCGCATTATCATCATTGATGGTGTGCCAATCGCTGGCCTCAACAGAATTCCGGCAAAAGGGGAAGCGCGCTCCAACATGCATGCGGGGGGGAGGCCGGAACTTTCGCCCCTGACGAAAAGGGAGCTGGAAATTTGCAAAACAATTGCACCCGTTCTCAAAGAAAGGGATTTTATTTTTGTTGGCATTGATGTCATTGGGGATTATTTAACAGAAATAAACGTTACTTCTCCAACGGGAATTCGCGAAATCCAACGCTTTGGCGGCCCTGATATCGCCTCTTTGATATTGGATGCCATTGAAAAACGGCGCCATTGAAAAACGTCGCCATTGAAAAACATCCCTGTTGATCTGGTGCCATTGATAAAATTTGCCTGATTTATAAAACTAAAAACCTGAAAGTTCTTAAGTAATGTCCGCTAGCTATTTCGTTGCCCTTGCTACTTTTTTTGCCACTGTTGGCCCGGCTGATATTGCCTTTATTTTTGCAGCCCTCACCAAGGATAACAGTGCTGCGCAACGTATGAAATTTGCCACACGGGCAATTTTGATTGCTACGGGCATTTTATTGGTGTTCGGGTTTTTGGGTAATCAGATATTGGATTTGTTTGGTATCACCATTCCGGCTCTAAGAACGGGTGGCGGTATTTTGCTAATGCTTATTGGTATTGATATGGTTTTTGCCCGCCATTCAGGGGGCACCTCAACGACCAATGAAGAAGATGCAGAAAGCCGCCAACGCGATGATATTTCAGTCTTTCCCATGGCTATGCCTCTTTTGGCGGGACCAGGTTCTATTTCTGCGGTAATACTTTTGACTACCGGATCCTCAACAGATAGCGAATTTTGGATAATTTTAGGCGCCTTGCTTTCAATAATGCTATTGACCTGGTTCATGCTGTTATTGGCTATTCCCATCCAGAGGGTTTTAGGTCTTACCGGTCTTTCGGTAGTTTCTAGAATTGTTGGAATATTGTTGGTAGCGCTGGCTGTGCAATTTATTTTTGATGGTATTGCTACCTCTGGTTTGCTTGGCTGATATATAAATTCTGAGCCCAAATATTTGTTCCCTAAATGTTCTTGAGTATATTTCTCTGACCTGCTAGCATTTATTCTGGTTGATATAGTTGGCTGCTGTAGCTTGGCAGGCAATATCAAGTATTTTGGTCTATATTTCAGGGGTCTATGTTTAGTGGTTACACGTGTGCAGACGGTGGCTTTTCAGGGCATAGATGCAGTGCTTGTTGATGTGCAGGTGCAGGTTGCGCCCGGGCTTCCCGCTTTTAATATTGTTGGTTTGCCAGATAAAGCGGTGGCCGAAAGCAAAGAGCGGGTAAGGGCGGCATTAATTGCTTCGGGTTTGAGCCTTCCCCCCAAACGAATAACCATAAACCTTGCTCCGGCAGATTTGCCCAAAGAAGGCTCCCATTATGATTTGCCCATTGCTTTGGGTTTAATGGGGGCGATTGGTGCTGTGGCGTCTGACGCGGTGCAAAATTTTTTGGTATTGGGTGAATTAGCGCTTGATGGTCGTATTTCGGCGGTTTCCGGTACTCTTCCGGCGGCAATCGCTGCCAATTCCCACGATATGGGGATTATTTGTCCGGCCCAATCGGGGCCGGAGGCAGCGTGGGCAGGCGAAGAAATTGAAATTATCGCAGTGCCAAATCTTTTGGCCTTGGCCAACCATCTTTCCGGACACCAATTGGCTGCCCGCCCGATTGCCGCAAAATATTCCACAACAAAAAATCTGGCGAATCTTGATGAAATTCGCGGTCAGGAAGTTGCAAGGCGGGTGTTGGAAATAGCTGCTGCCGGGGGGCATAATATGTTGATGATTGGCCCGCCAGGTTCTGGAAAATCCATGCTGGCGGCGCGCTTACCTTCAATTTTGCCCCCCCTTAACCCAAGGGAAATGCTGGATGTTTCTATGATCCGCTCAATTGCCGGCGAGCTTAGTGGTGGCCAAATTTCCGATCAGAGACCCTTTCGCAATCCCCATCATTCCGCTTCTATGGCCGCTTTGGTTGGCGGTGGCTTAAAAGTGCGGCCGGGGGAAGTTTCTTTGGCCCATAACGGGGTGTTGTTTTTAGACGAATTACCCGAATTCTCCCCGCAGGTCATTGATAGTTTGCGCCAGCCGCTGGAGGCAGGAGAAACTTCAATTGCCCGCGCCAATGCAAGAATAACCTATCCTGCAAGGTTTCAGCTTGTTGCAGCTATGAACCCTTGTAAATGCGGCATGGCGGGCACTCCGGGTCATACCTGTCGGCGTGGGGATCGTTGTGCCGGTGATTATCAGGCTCGCATATCCGGCCCGTTTCTTGACCGGATTGATCTACGCATTGATGTGCCGGCGGTTTCTGCACGGGATATGATTGGCCGCTCGAAATCGGAAAGTTCGCAGCAAGTGGCAAAGAGGGTAAATATGGCCCGAAAGCTCCAGCATGAACGGTTTTTGTCCCACGGAGTTTTTGATGTGCATACCAATGCTGCGGCCAGTCCCAGCCTGATTGAAAAGATAGCTGCGCCCGACAAGGAAAGCCAAAATTTGCTGCTTGCTGCGGCTGAAAAATTTTCTCTTTCAGCCAGAGCCTATCATCGGGTGCTAAAAGTTGCCCGCACTTTGGCAGACCTTGGCGGGGCTAAAAATATCAGTCGCCCCCATGTGGCCGAGGCTTTGAGCTATCGGCTTAATATTCCTTTTTCATAAAAGCTTAGTGGGCTTGATCATTTTGAAGGTTTTTCCTTTTTAGATTTTGTTAGCAATTCAAGTATTTTTTGTTGTCGTGCTTAGGGCTTGTTAATAGGCGTTTGATATAAATGCAGCAGTTGGTTTTATAAAATAGCGCGCCAGAGTTTCTAGCGCGATTTCAAAACTTTAGAAGCGGGGAAAATGTCGAGAACTCAGGCACAATTGGTTGACTGGAACGATCAGAGAGGCTTTGGTTTTGCTCGCCTGCATGGCGGAACAGAGCGGGTTTTTGTTCACATAAAATCCATAAACACCCATATGCCCCGCCCCCGAACCGGTGATCAGCTGGAACTGGAAGTTGTAAGGGGGAAAAACGGGCGGTACTCGGCAAAAGCGGTAAACATTTTAGGTATTAATACCGGCATTAAAGCATCGCTTTCTCCACATTTGGCAATTTCTGCCATGTTGCTGATCCTGCTACAATTAGGGATGGCTCTGGCGGTTGTTCCCCTTTGGCTGGCCTCACTCTATGTATCCATGGGCGCAATGGCGATGGTTGCATATTCGTGGGACAAAAAAGCGGCACGGCTTGGTATTTGGCGCATCAGCGAGCTGAAATTGCATATTATAGATTTTTGTGGCGGTATAATTGGCGGGCTACTGGCTCAACAAATGTATTGTCACAAGCGTAATAAGCAGGGGTTCCAAAAAACCACCATGGTTATTGTATTTTTTCATGCCGTGCTGCTTGGCGGTCTGGCGACTCAGTTGATTTCGCTAAAATAAACATATTGCAAATTCTTGGTGCTACAGCGGATTTTTATAAATCCATCCAGCACAAAAATATTGAAACTCATTGAAACTCACTGAAAACTATTGGCTTTAATGGCGCGTTGCACCTATTCATAAAAAAATTTACCCGAGCCTGGTTTGGTTTATAGCATTGGCAAAATAAAACGGGCTATAAACAAGATATATCCTATGGAGTAGGCATTTTATGAGTGTTAGCAAAAACAAAACCGGTCTGCATGTAGCTCTGGCTTTTGATGAAAAATTTGCCGTTCCGGCCTATGCAACCATGCGCTCCATTTGCCTTATGACCACAAGGCGAAAAGAGCTGGTTTTTCATTTGTGCCACCCCGGATTGGGTAAAAAATCTCTTGGGATTTTAGAAAAACTTACCGAAGAATTTGGTGCAAAAATAGTCCATTATGACCTTGGGGCAAATAATGATTACCAGCATTTTGCCGCTATTCTACCCCATACCAAGCATATTTCTGCGGTTATGTATGCGCGCATGATGCTTGATCAGATTGTGCCGTCCGATATTTTACGGTTGGTATATGTGGATTGTGATTTGTTGATCCGCGCCCCAATTGAAGAGCTGATTTTGAGCGAGTTGGGTGGGCTTCCGGTGGGGGCAATAAAAGAGCCTCATTCCCTGCGCTTTGCCCATGGCAGCGATGCTGTACAAAATCACGATCTGTTTGATTCTGCTGATCCGTTTTTCAATTCCGGCGTAATGGTTATGGATCTGGATCTATGGCGCAAAAATTCCAGCCTGCAAAAACTTCGCGAGGCCGAAAAATCAGGAGCGTTGGCTCGTCTGGCAAATGATCAACAGGTTTTGAACTTTTTGTTCAAAAACAACTGGAAGCAGTTGGATGGTGCGTGGAATATGTTTGGCGTTAGTCGGGCTATTGAAGGCCTTGACCCCAAAATTGTCCATTATACGGGCCTAAACAAGCCATGGAATATGTTTAGCGGCCTCCCCTTTGCAAGGGTTTATCGCCATGTGATGACCAATGATTTGTTCTATTCCTATATGCGCCAACGCTGGGCGCAAAAATTCAAATGGCTGGGCCGAAAACTTACTTTTCGTGGTTAGAGATAAATACCGCGCCCCCAAAAAAGCGCCTCTACCAAAAATTAGAACCGGTTTTGGGGTTAAAGACTTAGCGAAAACAAATAGATACAGCATGCTAAGTGAATGCGAATGAACGCGACATGCTTTAAGACTTGAAACCGCTCCTTGGTCACAAAAATTATTACAGCTTTTTAAGGCCGGTTAATAAACCGACGGGAGTAGCGTCAAGGCTTTTGGAATAGCGCCATTTATGGCTGAGCTTGTGGGCGGGAATAATTCGCTCTTTAATCGCCTTGATGGTATTTTGCGGAACGTTTTTTTCGAACGGCAATCCCTGAGTGATTAATGGCCCAAGAGCCGAAAGCCTAAATGTCGAGTTCCATGTTTTGGTAACTTCATCATTATTGTTGGCTAAAAACTCAAACAGATATTCCATCCAGTAATAATGGTGTGGTCGGTTGAAATGGGACCAATATTGCCCGACCATATTTAGCCATGCAGAAATTAGCGGAGTACTGGCAGCGCTGGCCAAAAACCAGATATCACTATAGCGATAGGGGCGCGGTTCACTAAACATAAAAAACCCAGATTGTGTAACTTTTGGCAACCATTGATCCAGGGGTTGTTGGCAAAACAGGGTTGAATCGGCCCAAACGCCGCCATTTTCTAACAACAGGGACAGGCGGGCGATATTGGAGCGCGCGGTTCGCGAGGCCTTTGGGGCCAGAATTTTTTCATAGGCGGGGGCAAAATCTTTGATGGTTTTTTCTTCCACCAGATGAACCTGCCAATTTGGATTCATCTCCTGCCATGATTTGGCGCAGGCCTTAACCAATGGCGGGGCCTTGTCCCAGCCCTGTTGCCATAAAATCCAGATATGGCGCGGAATTTGGGTGTTGGTTGTGGGCAGCGCAAGCGAGGCCAGCTCTTGATAGGGGGCTAAAATTTCCTCGATAATAGCAGCTTCCCCATAGCGGGGACGCTTTTCGGAGCTGTTAAATGCAGCTTGTAGCAAGCGCCAGTGTTTTTGGCGAAAAAATTTGGAAAATTCGGCTCTGGAATAAATTTGTATATCCTTATGCAGGCTTGGCAAGTTTTCAACATTCATTCTTTGCCTCGATGCAGGTTTTTACTGCGCTCTAAATAATCCTTAAACATTATTTTTACCTCTTTGGATGGTTGGCACAATATAGAGGGTTTTGTTTCTTTGGTTCGCTGCTGTTTCCAATTGGTATTTATGCCCTTGAAATGCCAATAACTGCCCTTGGTAGAAAGTTTTACCAAGGCTTTAGGCATTTGTTTTATCTTGTGCCAGCTTGGCTGCATGGCCAGATCATTAAGCCAGCTCCTGTTTGGGTCCAACACCCATTTTTTGGCATTCAGAGCGTGGCGGGGATCTATCAAAACATGATTGAAATCCGTATGAGATGGCTGGCTTGATAAATTTTTACCGCTTCTAACATTTTCCACCCACCGTCCCTCAAGAATATGAAATCCGCTTGGACAGTTTTTGGCCTTTTCAAAGATGTCACTGTTAGCAACAGGGGCAGCCAATTCATCAATATCAAGGTTAAGCAGGCTGTGGGCCTTGGCACCAAAGCGGCGCAAGATGTGGGAAAAGCTACTATTTTGTAAAAAATGTGCCCAATATGGATTAGTCAGCACCCCGGAATCAAAGGCGCCAAATTTATGGGGCCACGAAATAACCAGAATTTTCTTCAGCCCCTCGATTTGGGCCAGGGCCTGGCTTATATCGCCTATATTGTAATCACTAGAACCATTATCATATAAAATCACCCCGTCTGCATTGTGCATGAGATGATGAAATCTTGCCCATTCAACAATCCATGTCAGAGAATTATTCTTGTTCATGGAAAAAATGATTTTCTTGTCAGAAAATTCCTCCACAAGGTTTTTTTGCACCGGAATTATATAGGTGCTGCCGGCAAATTCCATTTCAATTTCGTTGCAATTATCAGGCGCCCCGACAAGCTCAACCAGCATTGACGATCTAGCCTTAAAAAATTTTGCCGTAAGGATTTTGCCGGAGCCTGTGGCGCAAAATTTTGCCTTAAGCCAGTTTTCTTCCAGATTCATCGGCGGCGGACATAGCAACAAAACACTTTTTTTATTTTGCTGCCAAAAGCAATCATAGATTAAGGCCTGGCTTTCAAATGCGGAAAAAAATCCGGACTGACGAGGAAAAATCGCCTTTCTAGGCTGGCGCTCCGGCTTGCCTTCCAGAGGCAAAAAAACCGGCGAACAAGTAACAGAAAGGATATTTGTGCCGGTCTGATTTTTTTCCTTCATTTTCTATTTGGTCCCAACCCTAAAGCGTGTCGCAGTCAATAATTTTGTTATGGCCCGATTTAGCTTCGCAGCACCCCGCCGCTGGCATTTTCAACCGATTTTACCACAGCCTGCGAAACCGCATCAATTTCCTCGTCGGTCAGGGTTTTATCCTTTGGTTGCAAGGTAACTTCCAGGCCAATGGATTTTTTCCCCTCTTCAATATTTTTTCCTTCAAAAACATCAAAAATCAAAACATCGCTGATAAGGTTTTTATTGGCCCCCAAGGCAGATTTTACTAGTTTGCCGGCTGGAATTGCTTGATCAACAATAAAGGCAAAATCGCGTTTCAAGGGCATAAGGTCAGACATTTTCAATGCCGGTTTGGTGCGTGATCCCTTGGATTTGGGGATTGGAATGGCATCAAGATTAATTTCAAATCCTACAGCGGGAAAAGAGATATCCAGTTCCGCCAAAATTGCCGGATGGATTTCGCCAAACCAGCCCAGAATATTTTTAGGCCCAAGCTGCACCCGACCACCACGACCCGGATGCGCCCAATCAGCACTTTCGTCAAGCAATTGTGCCTTGTTCATATCCATACCCAAGGTATTAAGAGCGGCTTCCATATCCGCCTTGGCATCAAAAACATCAACGATTTTTTGTTTATCATTCCAGTGGCGACCGCCACCATTTAGCCCGGCGATTCCGGTTCGCACCCCAGAAGCAAAGGTTTTTTGCCCATTGATCTCGTCAGTGAAAAACACCTGACCGACCTCAAATAACGATAGATCGACAATGGCGCGATTGCCGTTACGCTGGGCTGCGCTTAATAGTCCCGGAAGCAATGATGGGCGCATATCCGAAAGTTCGGCTGAAATTGGATTGGCCAGAGCCAGTTGTTTTGATCCGCCACCAAACATTTTTGCTTGGTTAGCGGAAATAAAAGACCATGTAACGGCTTCATCCATGCCCCGCGCGGCCAGAGCACGCTTAACTATGCGGCGCCGGTTTTGAATGGGGGTTAGAATTTTTTGAGCAACGCCTGAAAGGGGTGGTAACGGTGTTACCGGCACTCTTTGAAGCCCGACAATACGCATAACTTCCTCAACCAGATCAGCTTTTAGACTAATATCTGTGCGCCATGATGGCACAGCAACTTTTGCCACTTTTGGGGTGGCTGAAACCCAAAAACCCAACAGGGTAAGGGCCGCCCGTATTTCCGCCTCGCCAATGGTCAGGCCGGTAAGGCGTTTTACCTCTGAAAAGGGGAAGCTGATTACGATATCTGATGTTTCTTCTTCCCCGGAAATTACCGGCTCCATGGCCTTGCCGCCACATATATCAAGAATCATTTGTGAAGCCCATTCCATGGCAGGAATAGTAAGGGCCGGATCAACCGAGCGCTCAAGGCGATAGCGTGCATCGGATACAATGCCGGTTTTGCGGCCGGTTTTAGCAATTAACAGCGGGTCCCAACTAGCACTTTCAATCAAAACATTTTTAGTTTCACCGGTTACACCGGTTGCCAATCCACCCATAACTCCCCCAAGACATATGGCACCGCTCTCATCGGCAATCACACACATGGTTTCATCCAAGTGATGGGTTTTTCCATCAAGCGCTACGAATTTTTCGCCATTTTTTGCGTTTCTCAGATAGGGGGTGCCGGTTAGCTTGTCCACATCATAGGCGTGAAGAGGGCGGCCCCAGCCAAGAGAAATATAATTGGTTATATCAACAAGGGCATTTATTGGCCTTAAACCCACATCAAGCAGGCGCTTTTGCATCCAGTCCGGCGAGGGGCCATTATTGATATCTTTAATTACTCTGCCAACAAATTTGCGAATGGTTTTTGGCTCTTCATTGGCAAATTTTTGCTCAAGAGCGGGTACTGGCGAAGGGCCTGAAGAGGGAACAGGCTTTGTATTATTTTCTTTTAATGTACCAAGGCCGGCTGCTGCCAATTCACGCGCAATGCCATAAATGCCCACACAATCACCGCGATTGGGGGTGATTTCCACCTCGATCAGCACATCGTCTATGTTGGCATATTGTGCATATTTTTGCCCCAGCGGGGCATCATCAGGCAATTCGATTATACCCTCATGATCATCAGATAGCATCAGCTCGCGTTCCGAACATAACATGCCATTACTTTCTTCGCCGCGAATAACCCCTTTTTTCAGGGTGAAATCGGTGCCCGGAATATAGGTTCCGGCAGCGGCAAAAACCCCTTTCATGCCGGTTTTGGCGTTGGGTGCTCCGCAAACGACTTTTACCGGATTGCCGTTGCCTGTATTTATTATGCAGACTTTTAACCGGTCGGCATTGGGATGTTTTTGGGCGCTGATAACTTCGCAGACCACAAAATCCTCTAGCTGCTTGGCTTTGTCCTCAACCGCCTCAACCTCGGTGCCGGTCATGGTTAAACTATCAACGATTTGCTCGACACTTGCATTAGTATCAAGATGCTCTTTTAGCCACTCGATGGTAAATTTCATTTTTTATGCTCCGGCGGTATTGTCGGTTGTTGGCAGTTGTACGGTTTGTTCAAAAAAATGTGATTGTGATGTAAAGGAGCTTTTTTGCTTTGTCTTTCCCTCTCCCTCCGTGTGAGAGGGCGGGCTGGCGCCAGCCTGCTCGGGTGAGGGGGTTGGGTCCAGTTTTTCGGCTATACCGACACCCCTCATCCGCCCCGTTGGGGCACCTTCTCCCGGAAGGGGAGAAGGAAAGAAAAGAAATTCCGGCGCATTTCGCCTCATGGTGAGCCTGTCGAACCACGAGGCAATGTCGCCCACGTCCTTCGAGAAGCTCAGGATGAGGGCTTGCGATAAATTCCACACCGTCCCGGCCGTTTGCATTCCATCCGTCATTCCGGCGAAAGTCGGAATCCAGTTCTTCGGGGCCAGCTTTTCTCCAAACCACTCTGGACCCCGGAATAAATCCGGGATGTTGCGTGAGGCTGGCTCCAGGGTCAGTAACGCGAACTCCCTCCCCCTTTGCGGGGAGGGTTGGGGTAGATGTAAGGATGGCACGGGTGAAGTGAAAGTCATTGCGAGCACCTGCAAGGTGCGTGGCAATCCAGGAAATATCGCTGCACAAAAGAAATCTGGATTGCTTCGTCGCTTTGCTTCTCGCAATGACGGAAACGTATTGATGAAATAACTCATTTGAACGGCACCAATTTGATATTCATATTAAAGTAAGATTGGATTCTTCGAAACAGTCTTCTTTCACGAGCTAAGCCCGCCAAACAGGGTTGGGATATCAAGCGGGCGAAAACCATAATGATCGAGCCAGCGCTGGTCGGCATCAAAAAACGCTCTAAGATCAGGCATGCCATATTTGAGCATGGCAAGGCGGTCAATCCCGATTCCCCAGGCAAATCCCTGATAGACTTCCGGGTCAAGCCCGCTCATGCGCAGCACATTTGGGTGCACCATGCCGCAGCCAAGAATTTCCATCCAATCGTTTCCTTGCCCGATTTTTACCTCATTGCCAGAACGGTCGCACTGTACGTCAACTTCCATGGATGGTTCGGTAAAGGGGAAAAAGTGGGGGCGAAAACGGGTAACTACATTATCAACTTCAAAAAACGCCTTCAAAAATTCTTCGAGCACCCAGCGCAATTGCCCGATGTTGGAGCTTTTATCAATTACCAGCCCCTCAACCTGATGAAACATCGGGGTGTGTGTCTGATCGCTATCACAGCGATAGGTGCGACCGGGTATAACGATGCGGATCGGTGGTTCCTGAGTTTCCATCGTGCGGATTTGCACTGGCGAAGTATGGGTGCGCAAAACCTTGCGCTCACCATTCTCGTCCCTATTGAAAAAGAATGTATCGTGCATTTCGCGCGCCGGATGCCCTTTTGGGAAATTCAGGGCCGTAAAATTATAATAATCGGTTTCAATATCCGGCCCCTCGGCTATGGAAAAACCCATATCGGAAAAAATGGCGGTAATTTCATCTATTACTTGCGAAATCGGGTGGATTTTTCCACGGGCCAGCGGGCCGGGACGCAAGGGAAGGGTTACATCAACTTTTTCCGAGGCCAGACGGGCTTCAAGAGCTATGATTTTCAGCTCTTTTTGTCTGGCTTCAATCAATGCGCCAATGTCTTTTTTAAGACCGTTAATGCGTGGCCCTGCGACTTTTCTTTCCTCTTGGCTCATTTTACCCAGAGTTGACAACATTGCCGATATCGAGCCTTTTTTCCCCAAGGCGCCAACCCGAATTGCATCCAGATCGTTCAGGTTTTTAGCGTTTGCAATTGCTAATTCGATACTTTTGCTAAGTTCACTTATATTGTCTTGGTCGGCCATAAAAAATCCATTATTGCTGAAAATTCTGGTGATATTAGAAACACAGATAACCCCGCACCACACCGCTAATCAACGGCAAAAGGTGCAAGGTGAAAATTTTGTCGGCCTCAGTTGGCTGTTAACCGGCTTAAAAACAGGTTTTAAGCGGAAAAGCGTTCGTGGGTGGTTTTTTCTACTGGCGCAAGATAGGCCAGAGCGTCTTTGGCTTTGGTAACAAGCACAGCAAAAGCCTCAGGCTCACGCACTGCCAAATCAGCAAGTACTTTACGATCCACCGCAATCTCAGCTTTGCTGAGGCCGTCGATAAATCGACCATAGGTCAAACCATGTTCGCGGGCTCCGGCATTGATGCGCTGGATCCACAGGGCGCGGAAATTGCGCTTGCGGGTTTTGCGGTCGCGATATGCATATTGACCGGCCTTTTCCACGGCCTGTTTGGCGGCGCGGAAGGTGGATTTGCGGCGGCCATAATAACCTTTGGCCTTGTCGATAACTTTTTTGTGGCGGGCGTGGGCAGTTACGCCTCTTTTAACGCGGGACATCTCTTATGCTCCAAATATCTATAATGTTGTGTTGTCGCACTTTTAAAATCGAAAAACCGGCATGACTAGTTATTTAATAGGGGCCAGATGTTCAATAAAAGCGCTTCGAAATTAGCGATTATACGGCATATAAGACTTTACTGTGCGGGCATCCGCAGAGCAAAGTGCGGACGTGCCGCGATTTTGCCGAATATATTTCGAGTTATGGCTCATAAGGCGATGGCGTTTGCCAGCGGCCCCTGCGATCACTTTGCCAGTGGCTGTGACCTTAAAGCGTTTTTTAGCGCCTGATTTTGTCTTTAACTTTGGCATTTTCTCTTAACCTTTAGTTGATTCTGGACAAAGCCAGAAATAGAGATTTTGGGTAGCCACGGCATGCCTTTTTAGGCCGGACCACCCGGTTAGCTGGCGGGTTATACTGCCCCCTGACAAATGAAGCAAGCAAAATCCGCCAATCTGATTTTGCGTTTAATAGCCGAACCTAATAGCCAAGCCTAACGGCCCATGGCTCCGCCAGCTCTTGCCCAGGCACCAATGCCGCCGCTTAGATTGGCCACATTATCATAGCCAGCTTTTACCAATTGTTGAGCGGCGGCTCCCGAGCGGGCGCCAGAGGCACAAACAACGATTATTCTTTTGCCCGCATCAGCTGCTGGTAAAAGGGATGATCCATCGGGTTTTGCATGGGTTGCAAATTCTGGAAGCGGGGCAACCAATGCACCTTTTATCGTGCCTGAATTGGCAATTTCACCCGTACCGCGTACGTCGATAAAAACCGTATCTTTATCGCCAAAGAATTGTACGGCTGAATTGGCGGTAATGGTTTGCATTTTGTTGCCTGTATCATTGCTGGGAGAAAAAATCGAATTTAGGAAAGAGAAGCTCATTTTTTTGTTTCACTTTTTGAAGGAATTGAAGGTTAAGGGTTTGTGGTTGTTTTTAAGCAGTTAGTACCAGATCGGAATTTTTTGCCTTGACCGGAACCAATAGATAATGGACGCCGTTATTCTCGGCTTTGGGAAAACGCCCGGCCCGGATGTTGACCTGAATTGAGGGCAACAGCAAAAGAGGAGCGGCAAGAGCTGCATCACGTTTTTTGCGCATTTCAACAAACTGTTCTTTGGTGACGCCGTTTTTGATGTGCTTGTTGTTTTTTTGCTCTTTTACATTTGTTTCCCAAGCAAAATTATCGCGACCGGGTGCCTTGTAATCATGGCACATGAACAGGCGGGTTTCGTCTGGTAATCTCAATAATTTATGGATGGAATCAAACAATTGCTCAGCATCACCACCGGGAAAATCAGCTCGAGCGGTGCCAAAATCAGGCATGAACATGGTATCGCCAACAAAAACTGCATCCTCGATATGATAGCTTATATCAGCCGGGGTATGCCCCGGAGTATGCATGATTTCCATGGTAAAGCGGCCGATTTTTATCTCGTCGCCGTCAGCGAATAAACGATCAAAATCAGAGCCATCGGTATTTAGGTCATCAGCTGCAAACACGGGTCGGAAAATTTCTTGCACTTTGGTAATATACTCGCCAATACCAATTTTTGCTCCGGTCAAAAGTTTAATCATAGGTGAGCCGGACAAATGGTCTGCATGGGCGTGGGTTTCAAGAGTCCATATGATTTTTAGATCAAGCTCTTTGGCCCGCTTTAAAAGCGCCTCGACAGAGGCGGTGTCAACGGTGCCGCTTCTATGGTCATAATCAAGAACCGGATCAATAATCACCGCCTCTTTGGCTTTCAGGTCGCCAACCAAATAAGAGATTGTGTTGGTTGCCTTATCAAAGCTACCCTCGATAAATAGTTTTTCAGCTTCGGGAGAAGAATTTTTAGTCATGGCAATTCTCACTTTTGTTTTAATCGGACAGTGGTTTTAGCTTAATTGGATATTGGGAGTATTTTGCAACGCTCAGGAACAAATTAGTTGATTTATTTCCCTGACTATATATTAGTATATTCTAATATATCAAGGTGTATGGAAAAGAAAAATGCTGGATCTACCAAAAAATATTCAATCGCTTGAAAACAGGGCTTCTGAAGTGGCATCATTGCTCAAGGCAATTGGCAATGAAAAACGGTTGATAATTTTATGCCAACTTGCCGATCATGATGAACTTTCTGTCGGTGTTTTAGCCCAATCGGTGGGTTTGGGACAGTCTGCCCTTTCCCAGCATCTGGCCAAAATGCGTGAGGAGGGGATTGTTGCCACTCGTCGGCAGGGCCAGACAATCTGGTATCGAATAGCCGATACTCGCGTAAGAGAGCTGATGGCCATGCTTTATCAGCTTTATTGTTCCCAGGAAAATTAGGGCCCAAAGTCAGGCCCTAACCAATCCCAATTTTTCGCGCATGGCAAATCTGATGGTTAAAACCACAGAAACAAAGGCCAGCCCCGAGGCCAGCCCCAGCCAAATGCCAATTCCTCGCAAATCCAGCACAAACCCGGCCAGATAAGCGGTGCCAAGACCAACTCCCCAATAGCCAAAAATTGCCACCAGCATAGGTATGCGTGTATCGGAAAGTCCGCGCAGGGCTGCAACCATTAACACTTGAGCTCCATCAACCAGCTGGAAAGCTCCGGCAATTCCTAAATAGGAAGCAGCCAGCGCCAGTACCTCAAAATTTTTGGGATTGGAAGCATCAAGAAACGAAGCTACAATATAGGTTGGGAACAACAGAAAAATGAGCAAGGGGAAAACACTGAAAATCGTGCCAATCCCCATAGATGTCCAGCCTGCCAGCCCCACACCCAGAGGATTATTTGCTCCATGGGCAAGGCCAACCCGAATTGTTGTGGCCATGGATATGCCCAAAGGAACCATAAAGGCAATGGAAGCACCCTGTAGGGCAACGGCATGGGCGGCCAGTTCTTTGGTACCAAGCAGCCCCATTAATATAGAGGCGGCGCCAAATACTCCAACCTCGGACATGATGGTTAAACTAATGGGTGTGCCAATGCGTAGCATTTGGAAAAATCGCGGCCAATCAGATTTTAATGGCCTGACAAGAATATAATAACGCCGATAGCGACGGTTGAATATTACAAAAGCCAACAGGGTTAAAAACATTGCTAGATTAACCAGCGAGGTGGTAATTCCCGCCCCCAACATTTCCAGCCGTGGCAGGCCAAAATTGCCAAACATCAAACCATAATTGGCTATGGCATTAATAATTACCCCCCCAAGGGTAATCCAGAGCAATATTTTTGTGTCTTTTCGCGCTGCTAGTAACGAGCGAAAAATTACAATCCCCAAGGAGGGGAACAACATCCATACAGCGCTGGAAAGATAGGTTTTTGCCAGTGCAATAACTTCTGGGTCTTGTCCCAGCAGTTTGAATATCTTGCCAAATTGAAAAACTAGCGGTGTTACCAGAATAGTAAAAAATATTGCCACCCAAAACCCTTGACGAACAATTCTGCGCACAGATTTGTTCTGGCGAGCACCTATTGCCTGGGCAATCAGGGGGGCAGTTGCAGTAACCAGCCCTACTCCACCAAGAAACAGGGTAAAAAACAAAGAGTTGGCCAATGAGCCGGCCGCAAGACTGGTAGGCCCCAGCCAGCCCATCATGATCACATCGGTAGAGTTTAGAGCAATGCCGGCCAGTTGGGCAATTACCAAAGGCCAAGCCAGTGAAATGGTGGCAAAAAACTCTTTACGCCAGCCAGAATCATATCTCCATTTACCGGGCATAGTCCAATATCCTCTCCAGAAAATCTGGAGATGAAGCCGTTGGTAAATACTAACAATATACCCTTGTAAGATTTATTATCTTGGTGAGTTTTGTTAAATTCACGAATCGCTTGAGCGCCCCAGAGCAGGCAGAAAAATCTTTCCTGTTTGTATGAGGTTTGTCAATTGCAAATAGAGAATCTGGCAGCCAGAATTATAAAAACTGTCTGCCAGATTATTTATCGAGATACTTAGGGTCAGGACCTGTTAAATTCATTTATTCTGCGCCACTGGATTTTGTTTTATGAATAGGCGCAAACATGAAGGATAGTATATACTATTCAAGGGTTTGAAACGTATTCACAAAGCAAAATCCAGGAGCGCCCTTGCGGGTTTAAAATGAGCGCCCTTTCGGGTTTAAAACATGATATTCATCTAAAGCAAATCGGTGCTCAAAAAGGTACTTACATTATCTCGCACCGTTTTGCCTTATCTAAACACCCTCTTTTAAACAGAATGAAGCGAATTTAACAGGTCCTGACCCTAGATAGACGCAATATCGGTTTTGGGCCTATTTAGCAGGTGCTATAACCATAATCATCTGGCGGCCTTCAATTTTTGGCAGCGCTTCGACCTTGGCTATTTCTTCCATTTGATCACGAACCTTGTGCAGTAATTGCAAGCCCAGCTCCTGATGGGCCATTTCGCGGCCTCTAAATCGCATGGTTATCTTAACCTTGTCCCCTTCGCCGATAAATTTCTCTACGGCGCGCATTTTCACATCATAGTCATGGGTGTCGATATTGGGACGCAATTTGATTTCCTTGACGGCAATAATTTTTTGCCGTTTGCGCGCATCGGCAGCTTTTTTCTGCGCCTGATACTTATATTTACCAAGATCGAGAATTTTGCACACCGGCGGTTTGGCGTTTGGTGATATAGCCACCAGATCCAGACCTGCCTCTTGGGCCATTTCCATGGCCGTTTGTGTGGGTGTGGGGCCAAGGTGATTTCCCTCGGCGTCAATCAACTGCACTTCGGTGTCAGTGATATCTTTATTTGCGGGCGGCCCTTTTCTTTGGGGTGCCACTGGTCTCATCGGGCGTCGAATGTTGTATGATCCTTCAAATTGTTGATATTAAACTATTTGGCGCCGAGTTTTTTTGAGTAAAAATCAGGCGCTTCATATTTCTTGGTTAAAATCATGTCTGTTGGCGATAAAGTCAACAGGCAAATCATCTTGCTTTATACTTGTTTTTGCTGGTTTTACGGGTTTTTTGCCAAGTGTGTTAAATTTGTGATCCATAATTATCAATTGGAAGGGATATGTTTTGATCCATAAACCGGAATTTATCGACGTTAAAACCAATAATTATCCTCGAAAAATTGCCCTGCTAAAGCAAAAGGGCAATTCTGCTTCGCTATTTTGGCTTGGCGGTTATAAATCCGATATGCAGGGATCAAAAGCTATCGCCATGGCTCAATTTGCATCCGAATTGGGGCTGGGTGCTATCAGGTTTGATTATAGCGGCCACGGAAAATCAGGCGGAGAATTTATAAAGGGTGATATTAGTTGTTGGCTCGATGAAGCTTTGGCGGCATTTGAGCAAAGCGAGGGCGAGCAGATAATTATCGGTTCTTCCATGGGCGGGTGGTTGGCATTGTTGCTGAATAGAATTTTGCAGCAGCGCGAAAAAGCTCGGGTAAAGGCAATAATCCTCATTGCCCCAGCGGTTGATATGAGTGAAGAGCTGATGCGCAAAAGCTTCAGCGAGCAACAGTTTTCAGATCTTGAAAAAAATGGATATGTGAAGCAGCCATCCGATTATGACGAGCCATATATAATCACCAGACAATTACTTGAGGATGGCAAAAAGCACCTGTTGTTTGGCAAGCCGATTGAGACAAAATGTCCGGTTTATATATTGCAGGGTGCAAAAGATGAGGCAGTACCGGCATCCCATGCCCTGAAATTGCTAAGCCACATGATGCTCGATCCGGTATTTTTTACTCTGGTGCCTGATGGCGATCATTCCCTTAGCCGCGATAGTGATTTGATGTTATTAAAAAAAACTATCGAACAGGCAGTTAAATACGCGGTATAGCCAAAGAGGATTTTGCCATTGCGTTTTGATCGAAATTTTCGTGATCAAGCCAGGATTGATAATGTTTTTTGAATTCGCCCCATTCACTGTCCAGCATTGAATACCATGCAGTATCGCGGTTTGTGCCTTTTATAATTAAATCCTTGCGGAAAACGCCTTCAAACTTGAAGCCAAAACGAATTGCTGCCCGTTTTGATGCTTGATTGAGATTGTTGCATTTCCATTCAAAGCGCGAATATCCCAAATCCTCAAATACATGTTTGGCGCTCAAATAAAGTGCTTCAGTGGCAATGGCGGTGCGGGCAATGCCCTGTCCCCATAATATTGAACCAATTTCAATTGATGCGTGTTCCGGCCTGATTCGCAAAAACGCCTGTCGCCCACCACAAACTCCGCTTGCACTGTCTATCACCGCAAATTGCAAACGATCGGGGCGGGTAATTTCAACTGCTATCCAATCGCGCATTTCGTTTGCGCTTGCCGGGGGTTTTTCAAACAGATATTTGTGCCGCCTATCGCCCTTTTTATCACAAACCGCATTGAACAGATCTCTGGCATGACCTGTATTTAATGGCTCAAGGGTACAAAAATTCCCTGATAGCACTATTTTTTCAGGGGATTTGGCCATGTTTGTGTTGATCCCTAATTCCCTTCAAATATCGCGCGCAAGCCCTCGCGATAGGTTGGGTATAGCAATTCTATCCCCAGAGCTTTTTTGATTTTTGCGTTACAAACCCGCTTGTTATCTCCATAAAAGCTTTTGGCCATATCACTAAGTTCAGCCCTTTCGAACGGAATTGGTTTGGGCGGGTCGATTTTTAGCAGTTTGGCCCCAAAAGTAACCAGATCCTGCGGAGGGGCCGGCTCGTCATCGGTAAGGTTAAAAGTTCCCTCCAGCCGGTTTTGCATGGCCAAGGCAGTTATGCGGCCAATATCGGCACAATGTACTCTGTTAAACACTTGGCCAGGTTTTATGATGCGATGGGCCAGCCCGTCTTGTAATTTATTGATAGTAGAGCGGCCGGGACCATAAATTCCGGCAATTCGAAAAATTGCCAGCGGCACGCCCCGTTTGTTGGCATAGGCGCGCCAGCTTTCCTCTACCTTTATTCTATCGATTGCCCTTTGTTCCACCTGGGCCAGTTCTGCATCCTCATCAATCCACGCACCATCCGAGTTGGCATAAACCCCAACGGAGGAAAAATAGGCCAGCCATTGTAGGTCCTTGGCCCGATCCAGCTCTTGATGATGATGAACCAGCACCGGATCTGTTTCCCGGCTCGGGGGAATTGAAGCGATAACATGGGTGGATTTTAGCAAATCCACCGCCAGCATAAGTCCGGGTGCGCGTCCGTCAAAAGCGTGGGAGCGAATTTGGTCCCGGGCAAGCTTATCGGCCCGTATCCGCGAGCGGGTGGTGCCGAAAATGTCGATATTTTCATCAATGATTTTACGAATGGCTTTGGCCGTCGCCTGGGAGGAATAACCCATACCAAAGAAAAAAACGCTCATTGAAGTCCCTTAAAATTTTAGGCTATTCCCTTAGGTCTGTGACCATGAACTATTTAGGAAATAACATTCTTATCCACACATGTAGCAAATATTTTTGCTGATTCTTATATGTAACTATATATGGCTTTACCGATCCCATTCATCCAAAACTTGTCCGTCTGGCTCCTTGGGTCTGTATTGTTCACATATTTGCATGATTTTATCATCACTGGCCAATTGTTTAATGGCCCAAACAGCAGCCAGTCGCACTATCGGGTCCTGATGTTTGAGGGTTTTTACTATCAGGGGCAATAAATTTTGGTTATTGGAATTGCCGGTAGCAATCAGCACATTGCGCAAAAACCTTGCATGACCTAACCGTTTAACTGGCGAACCCGCAAAATATTTACGGAAATTTTCATCGTCAAAAGTAAGTAGCAACGACAGATCGGGAAGTGTCAACTCGCTACGGGGTTGCAGCTTGCTCTCGTTTGCTACCTTGGCAAATTTGTTCCATGGACATACGGCCAGACAATCATCGCAGCCAAAAACCCTGTTGCCCATGGGTTTGCGAAATTCTTCGGGGATATGCCCTTGATGTTCATTATTGTAATAGGCGAGGCATTTGCGGGCATCGAGCTGAAACGGAGCAGGGAAAGCATTGGTCGGGCACACCTCAAGGCAAGCGGTGCAGGAGCCACAAATCTGGGCATGTTCTTTATCGGGAGTTAGCTTGGCATCAGTAAAAATCAGCCCAAGAAACAGCCATGATCCATGCTGGCGCGAGGTAATGATAGTATTTTTCCCCTGCCAGCCAATTCCTGCGCTTTGGGCAAAGGGCTTTTCCATAACCGGAGCCGTATCAACAAATACTTTTACCTGAGCATTTGCATTGCGAGCCAGTAGCCCCGCCAATTCCTTCAATCGCCCCTTGATCAGGTCATGATAATCTTTGTTGCGGGCATAGACGGAGATATTTGCGGCTGATTTATGTTTTAGATCGGCAATAGGGTTGGAATTTGGAGCATAATTTATCCCCAGGACGATTATTGACTTCGCATCAGGCCAAAGGGTTTTGGGCGAGGATCGGCGGTTTTTGGTTTCAAGCATCCACTCCATGCCCGCGTGCCAGTTGTTTTGCAAAGCATATTCCAGCTTTTGTTTCAAATCCGGCCTTGAATCGGCGCTGGCAATTCCAAAGGCTGTAAATCCGAGTTTTTCCGCTCGAACTTTTAGCAGTTTTACCAATTTCTCCGGGTTTAAAATTTTGTTGGTGACGCTCATTGGCGCCCCTAAAAATCCAGATTGGTATAATTTTTTGACGGCAATAGTGAAACCAACCGGTCGGCAAGGATTGGCCTGAACGAGGGGCGCGATTTCATGCGGGCATAAAAATCTCGGGTTTCCTTGGCAGAATTCCAATCCATATCACCAAAATAGTCCAGCGTTGACAGGTGGGCGGCAAGGGCAAAATCCGCCAGACTCATTTCTTCTCCCGCCGTCCATGTTCGCGACCCAAGTATCCAGTCGAAATATAGCAGATGTTCATGTAAATTGGCTTTGGCGGCCCGCAAAACGGCAGTTTGTGGAGTTCCTTCACCGCGCTCGCGCCGGCCCAGCTTTTCTTCAAGAATATAGCGGGTCACTTCATCATTGAGCTTGAATAATATCCATTCAAGCAGGCGCCACATTTCCGCCTGCATGGCAATATCATCCGGAATCAAGGTTGTCACAGAGGTTGGTGCATATTTTTGCTCGACAAAGTGAATGGTGGCTAGCGGGCCAACTATTGGCGCTTTGTTTTCCTCGATTATAACCGGCAAAGTTGCCGCCGGAGAAATAGCGGTAAACTCAGCTTCTTTTTTCCATGGAGAAATTTGCTCCATATCAAGGGAAGCGCCATATTCGGCACACATAAGGCGAATCAGGCGCGAGGCGGGATCAAGCCGGTGATATAAAAATTTTGCCATGCTGCTTTTCCTTAGATTTTTCATCGGGTATTTAACAATTGAACTATTCCTATCACCTGTAAGGTTGGCGGGCTGGCCCAAATCGGTTTAAGAACCCCATAGATGAGTTAATGGATTATATGAATATGGATCAAGGTATTTTTGTGCCACTGGTGTTGGGCATTATTGAGGGGTTGACGGAATTCCTTCCCGTTTCATCAACCGGACACCTGCTTTTAACCGGGTATTTCTTTGATATGAAGCAGCCGGCAACCTTTGTTGTGCTTATCCAGCTTGGGGCAATTCTGGCCATTATTACAATCTATTTCTCCAAATTGCTTTCGCTTTTGTTAGCCGCACTAAGGGGGGAAAAGGGTGCGTGGCTGTTTGCCCTAAATGTCGTTCTTGCTTCGGTTCCAGCGGCAATTATGGGTGTGCTAGCCTATGATTTCATTCAAGGGGTACTATATGAAAGCGTGCAGACAATTTCCATAATGCTGATTGTCGGGGGTATAATATTGCTGATAGTTGATCGCTTGCCCCTAAAGCCAAAATATACTGATATTTATACTTACCCTTGGCATTTGTGCCTGATTATCGGCCTGTTCCAGATGCTGGCTCTTGTTCCAGGAGTTTCTCGATCCGGTGCTACTATTGTTGGCTCGCTATTGTTTGGCACTGACAAGCGCTCGGCTGCCGAGTTTACATTTTTTATTGCCCTGCCAATTATGACCGGAGCCTTTACCTTTGATTTTTATCAAAACCGCGAACTAATTATGAATGGCGGACTAGGGCTTGATATTGTTATCGGTTTTACCGCCGCCTTTATTGTTGGCACGCTGGTGGTGCGCTACTTGCTGGCTTTTGTTACAAAGCATGGTTTTGCTTTTTTTGGCTGGTGGCGAATTGTTGTTGGCAGCGCCAGCCTGCTGGCACTTTGGTATTTTTGAGCTTAAGACCCGCAGAGTCCAAGACCCGCAGAGCTTAAGACCCGCAGAGTCTAGGCTCTATAGAGCCAAAATCTGACAGGTTGAAACCTGACAGGTTAAAACCTCGCAGGGTTAAAACCCACAAAGGCAATACCTGTTAGAGGCAAAGACTTCGCTGCGCCAATAGGTATTGACCCTAGAGCGATGTTTATGCAGTTTCAATTTGCTCAAACTGTCCACGGCGACAAAAGCGCCACATGAAGGTTGGTAAAATTGCCTCCATGGTTTCAAGCTCAATATCAAAGGCATTAAAGCTGCGCTTTTGCGCAATGGCTTCCTCTGAAACTATAATGTCGGTGTTCCAGCGAATTACCTGATCGACAGTTAGCCATGGATTGGGCAATATTTGCAAAAAACGGGCTTCAAATTTTGCTATCGGGGCCGGAAAACTCACTAATATTCTGGAACGGTTGCTGGTTTTTAGAGCCCGCCCCATAATTTCTTTCATAGTTTCACTATTTGGCCCGCCCAATTCGTATATCTTGCCGCTTCGCACTTCGCCCGAGGCAGCTTGCACAAGGGCCTTGGCAATATCGCCCACGAATACCGGTTGTTGTTTGTTTTTTGCTCCAACAACAGGTAGAATGGGAGACAGGCGCGCCCAGGTTCCAAATAGATTGAAGAAGCGGTCGCCAGAGCCGAAAATTGTTGCCGGACGCAAAATTATTGCCTTTGGAAACAGTTTCATAACTGCCCTGTCACCAAGTTCGCGCGCCACAAGGTCAGCACTTTTTGAATTCTCGTCAGCACCAAGCTCTGACATATGGACAAGAGTTTTTGTGCCTGCTTCTTTTGCTGCGCGCGCCACATTTTGCGCTCCAAGATTATGCACGGCATCGAATTTTTGTTTGCCCCGCTCATACCAGATGCCCGCCAGATTGATAACGATATCAGCGCCATTTACTGCTCTGGCTACAGAATCAAAGTTTCTGACATTGACCTGAATTGGCAAAATTTGTCCCACAGTACCAAGTGGCAACAAGTGACCGGCCAAATCCGGACGTCTAACTCCAACACGAATGCGGCAACCTAGTTTGGCCAGTTTTTGCACAAACTGGGAACCGACGAAGCCGGACCCTCCGATAATTGTAACAAGTTTGGAGTTTAAATTCATAATGCCAGCATCCTTATTATCAGCGCAACTATTTTTACCAGTTGGGCTACCGGGAATCTCTTCTTTCAAGAACCTGTTGTTAGATAGCTTTATGCTCGGCGCTTGTCGAGGGTGCGTTTTGTAGCATTTTTAATTCAAGACATTAATTACCCGTGGAACATAGAATTTTGTCTGGAGTGAATATAAACTCGATGCGCGAATATAAACTGGATGATTGACAAGCTAGGCCGCTTTGCCTAGTGAACTGGCATAAATCCTGATGCCCCTTTGATTGCCCTGGTGGCGGAATTGGTAGACGCGCTAGCTTCAGGTGCTAGTTTCTGTATGGAAGTGGAAGTTCGAGTCTTCTCCAGGGCACCAAAATACAATTCAGTCTTATTGAATATAATTCAAAGTAATTCAGTCCCAATCATGTTGATACCATGAGGCTAATTTGGTTGCGTTTCGCACCATACCAAGTTTACTCAGACCATCACTCGGATCAGTAAAAATGGACACTCAATTAAGCGGCTTCTGGTAAAATCTCAGCCCCATATGTTGCTGGGCTTTGATAACCCAGACAGCTGTGAAGTCTGCGGCTGTTAAGCGCTTTAATCATGAAAACATATTTTGTTTCTATCCAAGTCCCTTACATAGCCAGAAAAACGAGGCCCCTTTTGATTTGGCTCTCCCTCGCAGGTGCCGCCCAATTCAATCGCCTTTTTATGAAACCTTTTTACGTCTTCGATAGATCCCACACCAAAACCAACCATTGTTCCATTTCCACTGGTTGCGGATTTCTCATCAAAGGGAATAGCTACTGCAAATGCAAAATCTTCACCCAGCCAGTAGGCCATTCTTTCAGTTGATGGAACTCGATTAACTTCTGTTTTCTCAAAGAGTGAGTCATAGAATTTAGTCGCGGCTTCCAAGTTGTTTGTCCCAACAACGAAATAGTTCATTTTCATAATTTAGTCTCCT
>Ga0316204_10002267_pt1 | contig 44660 bp, 36 predicted proteins | sample 6monrhotite_MG_2_FD_205661 | JGI IMG/M metagenome (GOLD analysis project Ga0316204, IMG submission 205661) | Microbial mat bacterial communities from mineral coupon in-situ incubated in ocean water Damariscotta River, Maine, United States -... | ecosystem: Environmental > Aquatic > Marine >... | reverse complement strand
TGATATGGATATGCTCTATAGCTATTCCTATTGCCGTTGCAGTTCTTTTTTCAATTCGGATTCCTGGTGTGGAACGCCTTGGCTTTTTACCACCCATCTATGCAAGTATTAATGGACTCACTGCCATATTATTAGTGCTTTCGGTCATTCAAATAAAAAAAGGAAACCGAAAGAATCACGAACGATTAATGAAAACATGCATTATCCTGTCGGTTGTTTTCTTGTTGATGTATGTGACTTACCATATGACTTCTGATTCCACTTCTTATGGCGGAGAAGGCGCCCTTAGGTATATTTATCTCGTTATATTGTTGAGTCATATCCTGCTTTCTGTAGTGGTTATACCTTTTGTGCTTATTACATATGTAAGAGCTATTTCGGGAAGATTTAAACAGCATAAAAAGATAGCCAGAGTTACTTTTCCGCTTTGGTTGTATGTTGCGGTAAGTGGCGTAATTGTATATCTAATGATTTCACCCTATTATTAATGGCATGAAGTACAAGTATCTCGTTTTTCTGTTGCTATGTTTTCTGGTGGTTGTGCCAGCTGATGCGCAATGTGCTATGTGTCGGGCAGTATTAGAAAGTGAAGAAAGCGGGCAGGCAGCAAAAGGCATTAACAATGGGATTATTTATTTAATGATATTTCCTTATCTACTCATAGGGGGAATTGGATATGCTGTATACAAAAGCAGACAAAAAGCCAAGATGGAATAGATTCTAGAAACAACTGTAACATTGTAGAATTTTAATTGTCTTATAACTAACACTTTTACTTGCTATTTTGGGCAAGTCTTAACATCTTTTTCACATTTTAACAATATTTAATCCTGTACTTTGTACAGTAATTATAGACTATGATTGAAATTAAAGACTTGCACAAGTCCTATCACATGGGAAGTAACTCTCTTCACGTATTAAAAGGGATTGATTTTAGTGTGGCAGAGGGCGAAATGGTTGCCATTATGGGATCTTCTGGTTCTGGTAAATCGACCTTGCTCAATATATTAGGTATGTTGGATGAAGCTGATGAAGGGACCTATACGCTCGATGGAAAGCTCATTAAAAACTTAAATGAAAAAATTGCAGCCAAATACCGCAATAAATTTCTAGGCTTTATCTTTCAATCATTCAACCTTATCAATTATAAAAGTGCTCTCGATAATGTAGCTATGCCGCTATATTATCAGGGTATAAAGCGGAATATACGCATGGAAAAAGCCATGCATTATCTTGATAGAGTAGGGTTAGCCAATTGGGCGACACATTTGCCTAACGAACTTTCAGGTGGACAAAAGCAAAGGGTAGCGATCGCTAGAGCTATGGCGAGTGAGCCAAAAGTTCTTTTGGCAGATGAGCCTACAGGAGCGCTAGATTCTAATACCTCCTATGAGGTCATGGATTTTATTCAATCCATTAATGATGAAGGTAAGACAATTCTTATTGTTACCCACGAAGACGATATAGCGCACATGTGTAAGCGCATCGTAAACCTTAAAGATGGGGTTATTATAAATGATTCAAATGTTGAACAAGTAAAAGCAAAATTAAAAGCACATGTTTAGTCTTGAACGTTGGCAGGAAATTTTTGAAACAATTCGTAAGAATAAATTACGCACGTTCTTAACGGGACTTTCTGTGGCTTCAGGGATATTTATTTTAGTGATTCTTTTAGCGATAGGCCAGGGAATGCAAAATGGAATTGCCAAAGAATTTGAAGAAGATGCCACAAATAGAATTAGTGTTTGGACAGGAGTAACTTCGGAAGGATATAAAGGATTAAATCCTGGTAGGCGTATCCAAATGGACAATCGAGATTATGAGATGACCGAAGCTAAACACCTTGATGAACTTGAATATAAATCGGGTGTGTATAGTGTTTGGGGTGGCCTCGCAACCTATGGTGCCGAAAGCGGAAGCTACCGTATTGAAGGTGTACGTGGAGATTATCAATTTCTTGAAAATGCTACTTTAACAGCAGGCAGATATATCAATCAAAAAGATCTAGATGCTTATGAAAAGGTAGCCGTTCTTGGACAGCGAGTATACCAAGACCTTTTTAAAAAGAAAAATGCACTTGGAGAATATATTGAAATAAGCGGAATTAAATATAAAGTGATCGGGGTATATACAGATCCCGGAGGTGAACGAGAAGAGAATCGAATATTTATTCCACTTTCTACCGCGCAACGAGTTTATAATGCAGGAGATAAATTGAGGTCTCTTGTTTTTACATTAGAAAAGCAAGATAAGTTTGAAGATGCCCTAGCCGCATCTGAAATTTTTACGGCACAACTAGAGAACGATCTTAAAACAAGATATACCATCTCTCCAACCGATGTAAGTGCAGTTAACATTAATAATTCTCTTGAGAATGCGAAACGATTTTATGATCTTATGGACATGATTCGCTGGTTCTTTTGGGGTGTGGGAATTTGTACCATTATAGCAGGAGTTGTTGGAGTGAGTAATATCATGCTAATTATTGTTAAAGAACGTACCAAAGAAATTGGAATACGAAAGGCCATAGGTGCACAACCTTGGTCTATTATTGCAATGATTTTGCATGAATCTATTTTTGTAACAGCCATAGCCGGCTTTTTTGGATTGGTGTTTAGCCTGTTCTTACTTGAAATAGTGGGGCCTCTAATTGAGACCGACTACATTCGTAACCCGTCGGTAAACTTTGGAGTGGCAATTACTACTGTAGTTATTTTGATTTTTGCCGGAGCATTGGCAGGATTTTTCCCGGCCAAACGAGCCTCTAATATAAAACCAATTGTTGCCTTGAGAGATGAGTAAATTATTCAGTAAAGATAGTTGGACAGAGATAATTGAAGCACTAAGTTCTAATTGGTTTAGAACTGTATTAACTGCCTTCGGGGTTTTATGGGGTATATTCATCCTTGTTATTTTATTGGCAGCTGGAAATGGTCTTGAAAATGGTGTTAAGCAAGGGTTTGATGGTATGGCCACAAATTCTATGTTCATGTGGACACAAACTGCATCAAAACCATATAAAGGACTTCCAAAAGGAAGACGCTATAGGTTTAAAATAAGCGACGTAGAGGCTATCAAGCAAAATGTTCCCAATCTTAGGTTTGTATCACCTCGCAATCAACTAGGAGGCTTTAGAGGATCCAATAATGTAGTAAGAGGCTTGAAAACAGGAGCGTTTAATGTCTATGGAGATTATCCCGAAATTATAGAACAACAACCTATGGATATCACATTAGGACGTTTCCTAAATTACTCGGATATTAAAGAGAAACGTAAGGTGGCCATCATAGGAGAGGCTGTTAAAACCAGCTTGTATGAGACAGGCGAAGAAGTAGTAGGAAGTTATATCAAGATCAATGGCGTTAATTTCATGGTAATTGGCGTTTATAAGAAGAAATCTAGCGGAGGCGGTGATGTTGAAGAAGGCCAAAAAGAAATATTTGTACCCTTTACATCATTTTCTCAGGCATTCAATATGGGCGAAAACGTAGGTTGGATGGCCATAACCGCCAACGATGGGTTTTCAATTACCAGCCTTAAAGAACAGGTTTTTGATGTAATAAAGAATAGACATTCTATTCATCCTGAAGACGATAGGGCTATCGGGAATTTTGATTTATTTCAAGAATTCAGTAAGATAACAGGGCTTTTTACAGCACTCAACTTTGTGGCATATTTTGTCGGAATCTTGGTGTTACTTTCAGGAATTATTGGGATAAGTAATATTATGCTTATTGTAGTAAAAGAACGTACTAAAGAAATTGGTGTCCGTAGGGCACTAGGTGCAACTCCATGGAGTATTAGATCGCAGATATTGCTTGAATCTATTTTCTTAACTATTATTTCCGGAATGGCAGGGATAGCATTGGCATCAGGTGTTTTGGTAGCCGTTAATGCTGTTATGGACGGCATGGACACTAGTGAGATGATGTTTGTGAGTCCTTCCGTAAATATTGGAGTGGTAATGGTAGCGCTTACTATATTAATTGTTTCGGGCTTATTGGCAGGATTAATTCCTGCACAAACCGCGATAAAAGTGAAACCTGTAGATGCATTACGAGCAGAATAAACTAACATAACGTCAACTAGAATACTTTAAAAATGAAGAAAAAAGGAACCATTATTACTCTTGTAGCTATTGTATTATTCTTTAGCGTATCCATGTATTGGTTGTATTCAAAAAATGCCGAAGATCCCGTAGTTTATACTACTCAAAAGGCAACCATAGAAACAATTATTAAGAAAACTGTGGCAACAGGAAGCATTGTACCCAAAGAAGAGGTGCTTATTAAGCCTAATATTTCAGGTATTATAGATGAAATTTACGTAGAAGCTGGAGATATTATTGAAAGTGGCGACCTTATTGCAAAAGTGAAAGTAGTACCTAATGTATCTTCCCTAAATAGCGCTCAAAATAATATAAACGCATCCAGAACGCAAGTAGAAACGGCTCGATTGGCTTTTGAAAATCAAAAGAGCATATACAATCGTCAAAAGGAACTATTTGATAAAGGAGTAATTTCTGCAAACGAATTTGACACAGCGCAAATCACCTATAATCAAGCGCAGCAAAGATATCGTCAAGAACAGGTGGGGCTTACAGGGGCTCGACAAAATTATGACATTATAAAAACGGGTACTACAAGTGGTATTGGGGCAGCCGCCAATACTGAAATAAGAGCTACTGTATCCGGGATGGTACTTGATGTGCCTGTAAAAACAGGAAATCAAGTTATAGAATCCAATAACTTTAATGATGGAACCACCATCGCGACGCTCGCAGATGTGGATAAAATGGTCTTTGAAGGAAAAGTTGATGAGAGCGAAGTTGGAAAAATTACCGAGGACCTTCCGCTTGAAATTACTGTGGGAGCCATTGAAAACAAAAAATTTGATGCCGTGCTGGATTATATCGCCCCCAAAGGAGTGAGCGAAAATGGAGCTATTCAGTTTGAAATAAAGGGAACTCTTAGTAAAAAAGATACCACCTTTATTAGAGCCGGCTTAAGTGCGAACGCTTCAATTATCCTTGCAAGAGCAGATAGCGTACTTTCTATTAAAGAAGCACTTGTGCAATATGACCCAAAAACTCAGGATCCTTTTGTTGAAGTGGAAGTTGGAGATCAAAAATTTGAACGTCGAGACATAGAATTGGGCATCAGTGATGGTATTAACGTCCAAATTATCAGCGGCATTTCAGAAGAAAACCTAATAAAAGTTTGGAATCAAATTAAAGCTGCTCCGGATTTCAGCAGACGATAAGAGTCACTATTTTTTACCATCTTTGTAACACTTTTGTATATCCATAGACAAATTCATCAACTACCAGCAATATGAAGAAGTTAATAATCATATTTTTTATCCTATTTGTAGGATTTCAAGTAAACGCGCAAAACAAGAAATGGACGCTTCAAGAGTGCGTTGTTTACGCTTTAGAGAATAACATTTCTATCAAACAAAGTGAACTAGACGTTCTCTCTACTGATATTGAGAAAAGAGATGCGATAGGTAATTTTCTTCCGTCCATTAATGCCAACGCGGGTGTGTCTGAAAATACGGGATTAAGTTTCGATCCAACAACTAACAATGCATCTACAACTACATTTCTTTCTGCTAACGGTGGAATTAATATAGGATATACTTTATTTGATGGATTAAGAAATATTAGGCAAGTTCAAAGAGCCAAGATATCTCGATTGGCAAGTGAATACAGGCTTGATAAAATGAAAGATGATATTTCATTGTTCGTAGCAAACGGGTATTTACAAGCCCTTTTAAATAAAGCCAATCTTGCTGCAGTTCTCGCTCAAAATGAAGTGACAAAAGAACAAATTTCTAGAACACAAAACCTTGTGGATGCTGGAGTACTCCCTAAAGGAGATCTTTTGGAAATTCAAGCTACAGACGCTAGCGAAATGCAGAGAATTGCAGTGGCCGAAAACTCAGTACGAATTTCTTTAGTTAGCCTTGCTCAGTTACTTCTTATTAAAGAATATGAGACCTTTGATATTGCTGATGATGATTACAATATTATTGATGGAGGTATGGCTGAAAAGCCGGTGGACGAATTAATCAACGCTGCTAAAGAAAATAGAAATGAAGTTAAAATTGCCAAAGCCAATTTGGAACTCGCAGAAAAAGACGTTCAAATAGCAAAAGGAGCTTTATTACCTACAATATCTGCCAACTTTGGTTATAACACTAGATATTCTGATGCAGGAATCGATGCATTACCATTTAATGAGCAGTTGTATATTAATGATGGAGTTGGTTATGGACTCTCATTAAGCGTACCAATTTTAAACGGTTTTAGCGCTAAAAACAATGTAAGTAGAAATAAAATCAATCTAGAAAGAACTCAATTTCAATTAGAGCAAGCCGAATTAGATTTAGAATCAAATGTTTATCAGGCATATGTAGATGCAAAAGGAGCACTAGCTTCTTATGAAGCGGCCCTTAAGGCCCTAGAGTCGCAAACGTTGGCGTATGAGTATGCTCGTAATCGATATGACGTTGGACTAACCAATGCCTTCGATTTTAGTCAATCAAAATTCAGATTAGATAATGCAACCATCGAGGTTAATAGATCCAAATATGATTATATCTTCAAACTGAAGGTACTAGAGTTATATTTTGGAGTTCCTGCAACCGAACTTAAGTTTTAGTTATGAAGAAAAAAACAATCATTTGGCTAAGTGTTTTACTAGTTGTTTTCATTGTTGCCCTTATAGCAGCGGCGAAAATGAATGTAATTGGAAATAGCAATAAGGGCAAAGAAGTGGAAGTTTCCAAGATTGAACCTATTGATATTGTAGAAACGGTAGCAGCTACCGGAAAGATTCAACCTGAAGTTGAGGTAATGCTTTCTTCTGAAGTATCGGGAGAAATTATTGAACTGCCTATAAAAGAAGGACAACAAGTTGAAAAAGGGGATCTTTTGGTACGTATTAATCCAGATTTGAGTCAATCGGCATTAAATCAATCACAGGCTGGACTGCAAAATGTTCGTGCTATGCTATCTCAGACGGAAGCGAGTTTAAAAAATGCTGAGCTCAATTACAATCGTAATAAAACCCTTTTTGATAAAGGAGTTATCTCTAAGTCTGAATGGGATCGTTCTGTGACTGATCTTGAAGTAGCTCAAGCCAATGTAAAATCTGCATATTATAATGTTCAAAGTGCCGCCGCTAACGTAAAGCAATCGCGGGACAACTTGTCACGAACATCTATTTATGCCCCAATGACGGGTACTGTGTCTAAACTTTCTGTTGAACTAGGGGAGCGCGTAGTAGGTACGGCTCAAATGGCAGGAACTGAAATTGTTCGTGTAGCCAATTTGGACAACATGGAGGTGGAAGTAGATGTAAATGAAAACGATATTGTAAAAGTCTCTTTGGGCGATTCAACACTCGTAGAAGTAGATGCCTATCTGAAAAGAGAATTTAAAGGAGTTGTCACTGAAATAGCCAATTCTGCCGAAAGTACTGTCTCAGCAGATCAGGTAACAAACTTCAAAGTTAAGGTGCGTATTTTGTCAGAATCCTATAGTGATTTAACCGAAGGAAAACCAGAGCACTTTTCGCCTTTCCGTCCCGGAATGACCGCAACGGTGGATGTGATTACCAATAAGAAAGTGCAAATTATTGGAGTTCCTATTAGTGCCATTGTTATTAAAAATGATACCACCGGAAAGCGCCGCCCAGGGGTTAAAGAAACAACCTCAAACAATGAAGAGAAATTTGAGTGCGTTTTTGTGAAAAATGGCGAAGAAGCTAAACTACGGGTTATAACTACAGGGATTCAGGATGACAGTAATATAGAAATCACATCTGGCTTAGCCGAAGATGATGTGGTTATCACAGGGCCTTATAATACCGTAACCAAACTTTTGAAAACTGGAGATAAAATTCAGGTGGATTCAGAAGAAAAAGAAAAAACAGATAGCGACGAGTAATGGCGACTATTTTATGTCTTGAAACAACAACAACAAATTGTTCAGTAACGCTTTCTGTAAATGGAAGCGTTATTGCGTTTTTAGAGGATAACGGTAGGCAGTATTCACATGCCGAAAGACTTCATGTTTATATAGAACAAATTCTGAGACAGGAAGGAATAAAGGAAACAGATCTGGACGCCATCGCGGTAAGTAAGGGTCCTGGATCTTATACGGGCCTTAGAATTGGTGTTTCTGCAGCAAAAGGCCTTTGCTTCGCGTTAGACATTCCGTTACTTTCAACGTCTACCTTGGAGGCCTTGGCTAGAAAACTAAATCAGGTTGAAGGCTTTGTGGTTTCTATGTTAGATGCCAGAAGGATGGAGGTATATTCAGCCGTGTATACATCACGATTTGATCAAATTAGGGAGACTCGAGCCGAAATTCTTTCTGAAACCTCTTTTTCAGAGTATTTAGAACAAGGAAAGGTTCATTTTATAGGAAATGGTGTTGAAAAATTTAAAGCCATCTGTGACCACAAGAATGCCGTTTATTGGGAAGAAATACTGCCATCATCTCAGGAAATGGGGGGAATGGCAGAGATCAAATTCAATACAAATGACTTTGAAGATCTGGCATATTTTGAACCCTACTATCTGAAAGATTTTATGGTGGGTTAACTTAGGGCAATTAATTAACGAGTTTCAGTGCTTCTTGTGTTTCTGTTACAGGAAGTTTACATGCATTATTAACACATACATAAATAAATGTTTGACCAGGCACAAAGCGTCCTTCCAAAAGCGGACTATTTCCCGATTGTGTCCCTCCAGCAATCAATTTATTGGGTAAATAGACACTATTGAGTTCTTGTATTTTTTCCTTGGCATTTTCTCCTACAACTACAATTTCATAGTATTTAGATTGGTAATTACTCAATAAATGGAACCAATTTGAAAAACCACCTGGGTAGATTGCCATTTCTTTCATTACATTTTTAAGCATTTGTGTTGCTATTTTATCAAATTCTCGCTCATCATAGTGATGAGAAAGAGTGAAAAGGTTTTTGGCCATCATTGAATTAGACGCAGGAATTACCTGATCAATATATTCGAAATTTCGGGTTATCAATTGGGTGTCCTCGTCAGAGGTAAAATAGAACATGCCTTTTTCGGCATCTAAAAAGTGTGTTATGGTATAATCTGTTAAGATTTTGGCTTTTTCGATCCATTGGTGATCCAACGTCACTTCGTGTAACGCAATATAGGCATCGATAACAGCGGCGTAATCTTCCAAGTAACCATTGATACTACTTTTACCATCCTTATAAATATGGAACAGAGAACCATCAGGTTTCATTTGATGATCTGCAATAAACTGAGCATTTTTCAAAGCCGTGTTTAAATATTCTTGTTTTTTGAAGACCTTATATGCATCAATATAACCTTTAAGCATCAGTCCATTCCAAGATGTCTGGGTTTTATCATCAAGGCGAGGTTTGGGTCGTTGATTTCTGAAATCCAACAACATTTTTTTCCAAGCTGTCTTCTTTTCATCAAGATCTTTTTGGGAGATTCCGTGGTTTTTGACAATCTCCACATCACTTTCATCCCGTATGAGTACATAATGTCCTTTCTCCCATTTTCCGAAGCCATTTACGTTGTAATATTCAGAAAAGAGAGCGAAATCATCTTTTAAAAGCCCTTCTAATTCTTCCTTCGTATAGATATAATAAGCACCCTCTTCTAGCTCACCGCTTACAGTTTCACTATCAGCATCCAAAGAAGAATAAAAAGCACCAGATTCATGGGTCATTTCTCGGTTAATAAACGCTAGCGTTTCTTCCACGACTTCTTGGTATAGCGGCTTTTGAGTTACCGTATAGGCATTACTGTATAGGCTTACCAATTGCGCATTGTCATAGAGCATTTTTTCAAAGTGGGGCACGTGCCAACGGGCATCCGTACTATAACGAGAAAATCCGCCACCAACATGATCGTAAATACCACCATATGCAATTTTGTCCAACGTAAGTTTGACATGTTCTAAAAGCTCTTTGTCTTTAGCCTGCATCGCTTGCCGAAGTAGGAAGCTAAAGTTACTTGGCATCATAAACTTTGGAGTGCGTTTGTAACCTCCGTCTTTCTTGTCAAAACTCTCCTTCCACTTAGACAAAACATCTTCGGTTTTATAAGCGGTAAAATCAACGTCATCGGTATTCACGGTAATCAAACCAGAGTTTTTTATACCCTGTTCAATTCTTGAAGCTTGTTCTTCAAGCCTTTGAGGGTTTTCTTCGTATAATTCCTGTATCCGTTCAATAGCATTTATCCAATCGTTTTTTCTGAAGTAAGTGCCTCCCCAAACAGGACGGCCATCGGGTAGGGTAATTACATTGAGGGGCCAACCTGCACTTCCCGTCATTAACTCGACTGCATTGATGTATATTCGGTCTACATCTGGCCTTTCTTCGCGATCCACTTTTACGGGAATAAAATTGTCATTCATCACCGAAGCTACTGTAGAATCTTCAAAACTTTCACGTTCCATAACATGACACCAATGGCAGGCAGAATACCCAATGCTAACAATCATGAGCTTATTTTGGTCTTTTGCTTGTTGCAGCGTGTTTTCATTCCAAGCCTTCCAGTTCACAGGGTTGTGAGCATGTTGTAGTAAATACGGACTTGTTTCGTTTATAAGATCATTGGTATAAGCGTGTGTTTCCAAAATTTCTTTTTTAGGGGTATTACAAGAAAGAAGTAATGCAATAAATAACAGGGATAGATAGCGCATGATAATTTTAATAATAACAACAAAAATACGCTTTTGAATATTCAAAAGCGTAGACATTTAGCACGTTTAACGTAATTATTCGATTTCAAAAGTAATTTTAATGTTGACACGAAATTCGGTAACGTTATCGCCATTTACAATTGCACTTTGATCTTGAACATATACAGATCGAATATTTTTTACACTTTTCGCGGCCTGTTTCACTGCATTTCTGGTGGCATCTTCCCAACTTTCATTGGAGTTTGCTAATACTTCTATTACTTTTAATATTGCCATAATCGTTGAATTTTAATGGTGAAACTCTAAGTTACGTATTTTTGACTAGAAGTATAATGAAATACAGGTATTACCCATTAATGGCTTCAACATGAGAAACTCTACCCTGCAACATTTCCTTAAGCATCGTTTCTATACCATTTTTTAAGGTAATTGTGGAAGAAGGACATCCACTACAGGCACCTTGAAGAATAACACGAACCGTTTTAGTTGATTCATCAAAAGATTCGAAAGCAATATGCCCTCCGTCACTGGCAACTGCCGGTTTTACATATTCGTCAAGTATAGAAATGATTTCCTTATCAATTTCGGTCAAATCTTCACGTTTTTCGCTCAAAACGGCCTCTTTTTTCACATTTTCGCTTAAAATCTCATCATTTAGAACTGTTTTTCCATTTTCTATATATGCACGAATGAATTCACGAAGTTCCATGGTAATCTCCTGCCAATCAGCAACATTGTATTTTGCTATGGAAACATAGTTTGCACTAATAAAGACTTCCTTTACAAAGGGAAATCCAAACAATTCTTTGGCGAGAGGGGCATGAACCGTATCGTCAATACTTTTAAATTCAAAGGTTCCCTCGGCAAGTGGCTTGTTAGCTACAAATTTCATTACCACAGGATTGGGAGTGCTTTCGGCATATACAGTGACCGGAACTTTTTTTGCGTTTTCTTGTTCAATAACAACGGGTTTGCCTGATTCTAGGTAGGTTTCGATGGATTTTGCTACTTCGTCCTGTACCTCTTCCCATGAAACAATATTGTATTTTTCAATAGCAATAAAATTTTGAGAGATGTACACTGTTTTAACAAAAGGTAAATAGAATAATTGCTGTGCTATGGGGCTGGGCTGGGCTTCTTCAATGTTATTGAATTCATAGCTTTGCGATTGCGTCAAAAATGAATCGGCAATAAACTTGACAATGTTTTCGTTGTTAGTAGGTTGAATTATAATGTTAAATTGACGCATTTGTAGCATTTTTTTTACAAAAATATGAAACAAAAGCAATGTATTCAATATATTTGGCAACTTAATGACCTACATATGAAGAAATTTCTACCCCCAATAGTCTTGCTGTTTTCTTTCTATGGGTTTTCCCAAATCACCGTAGACGAAACACTGACAGCCCAGCAACTAGTTGAAGACATTTTAGTAAATAGTACATGTGCAGAAGTATCGAACTTTATACAGCAAACAGGAACCGATTTTGGCGATGATAATGGAATTGCTTTTTTTGATGGAAATGGATCTGATTTTCCCTTTGCTTCCGGGGTTGTGTTAACCTCAGGAAATGTGGCAAATGCACCGGGGCCTAATACAAATCTTTTAAGTGACGGAGGCTTCGGCTGGCCGGGGGATGCTGATTTAGAAGCGAATACAACAGCAACAAACACGAACAATGCATCCTTTCTTCAGTTCGATTTTGTGCCTCAAATACCTGTGATTAGCTTCGATTTTATTATGGCTTCTGAAGAGTATAACCAGAACTTTGAATGTGTTTTTTCTGACGCCTTTGCTTTTATACTGACAGATCAGGTGACTGGTGTTGTTCAGAATTTGGCGGTACTTCCTGGAACTGCTATTCCTATTGAGGTAACTAACATTCGCCCTGAAGTAGTAGGGGGGTGTGCTGCTGTCAATGAAGAATTTTTTGATAAGTACAATTTCGAGCCTTTCAATATAGCGGCCAATGCGGCTATTAATTTTAATGGCCAAACCGTTCAATTAACCGCCATGGGCCCGGTGACCCCTGGAAATCCTTATACCATCAAACTAGTGGTGGCAGATGAAACCGATACAGCCTTTGATATTGCCGTTTTTTTAGAAGAAGGAAGTTTTAATATTGGAGATGTTGATCTCGGACTCGATTTAACGGTGATTAATGGTACAGCTAGATGTCAGGGAACGCCATTTATTATTACCCCAGATGTTACAGCGCCTCCGGGAACTACGTACCAATGGGCGTTCGAAAACCCCATAGGTTCAGGATTTACTGATATTCCCCCACCAGAAGGAACGCAGTTAAATTTGGAAGTGTCCGATGTTGGAATTGGTGGTTTGGGAACTGGAAATTATAGACTTACTGTTTCGTTTGGAGGCGGAGCGGCCTGTGATACATCAGGAGAGATTTTTATAGAATTTGTTGCCCCTCCCGTGGTTAACTTAACTCCAGACCCTTTAATAGAATGCGAGAACGATAATAACGGTTTTACAGAATTCACCTTATCTGATGCTGATGCCAGTATAACATTGGGCGACCCAGATTTATTTGTAACCTATCACGGTACTCCTTTGGATGCCATTAATGACGCCAATGAACTACCGGATCCATATATCAATGACGATATTTATAATGATACGGTCTACGCTCGTGTGGCTAGTATGACCAGTAGTTGTATTGCCGTTGTCGAATTAGACTTAGAGGTTCGATTTATGCCAGTTATCACGACCCCTGCGGAGCCGCTTCGCGCGTGTGACAATGATGATGGTGTTATAAATGATGCACATCCTTTTGATTTGACCCTAGTAGAGATGGAGGTATTGACGGGCTTGGATCCTACGATGTATGATGTTTATTATTACGAGGATGAGGCAGATGCTATTACTGCTGGGGATTTGGCTTTAACGGCTCCTGATTTTTCGGGTGCCTTAACCCTGCCTTATACCAATATTACGAATCCTCAGGTGATCTTTATTTTGGTTGTTGGTAATGACCTCAGTGTTACTCCGCCCAACCCTAATGGTGCTTCTGGCTGTTACGATATTGTTCCCTTAACCCTTATTGTAGATCCTGTTCCTGTAGATTTAGGTCCTTTTGAGGCCTTTTTATGTGATGATGATTTAAATGGCAGTACCCTTACCGATGAGATATCGACCTTTGATTTGACCTTAAATGATGCCGCTGTTATAGGAGCGGATCCTACCTTGGTAGTGACCTGGTATGAGACTGTTGCCGATGAGGCGATGGACAACCCAATAGCAGATCCTACGATGTTCCAAAATACGATAACCCCTCAGACGGTTATTGCCCGTGTGACCACGGAGTTTGGCTGTAATATTACCTCGACCCTTACCTTGACGGTACTTCCAAATCCTACGCCCAATACAACGCCTATTCCTTTAGAGCTTTGTGATGATAACGATGATGGACTAATTAGTGGTTTTGGTTTAGGTTTTGATCTTACCTTGGCCGATGCAGATATTATAGGAGCAGAGGCGGATGTCTCTGTGCTGTATTATTTTGATCTTGCTGATGCCCAGGCGGGTATTGCAGGGACAGAGTTGGTGAGTCCTTACGGTAATGTTGTTCCCAATCTTCAGACGGTCTATGCCCGTGTAACACGCGATGTTCCCCCAGGGATCTTGCCTTGTTTTACCATAGTGCCACTAGATCTGATAGTGATTGCGCTTCCCGATATGCCTGCGGTTGGTTTTCTAGATCCTATGGAGGTTTGTGATGATAATGGCGATGGTGAGGCTATTTTTGATCTAACCCTTAATGATCCTTTTGTTTTAGGAATCCAAGATCCTGCTGATTTTGTGCTTCCTATTACCTATTATACAGATGTTGCTGATGCCAATGCTGGTGTGAACGCAATTTTACCTGCTGATGTAGTGGCCTTCCCTAGCGCAGGTCAGACGATTTGGGTACGTTTGGAGAGCAGTGTTACGGGCTGTGCCCGTGTGAGTTCCTTTGAACTTGTTGTAGGGACCTTTCCTACCATAGGGGTAGGCGATGATTTATTTTTATGTGATGACGAGATAAATGATAGTACACCTACCGACGGTCTTTCGACCTTTAATCTTACATTGAATACCGATCTTATCGATTTGGGCGATGGCACCCTTGATGTTCAATATTTTGGGAGTCTTCCCGATCAGATGGCAGGTATTGTAATTGCAACTCCAGAAGCCTATCAAAATATAATAGCGGTTCAACAGGAAATCTTTGTGAGTGTTTTCAACGGTGAGGGCTGTAGTGCCTTGACTAGTTTTTTCATCAATGTTGAGCCAAATCCCAATGCTATCACTCCCACACCACTACGAGTTTGTGATGAGGACAATGATGGGTTTTTCACAGAATTTGATTTGACCCAGAAAGATATAGAGATTGCCAATGGAGAGACCGATGTAACGGTAGCCTATTACGGGACGATAAACGACGCAGTGTTAGGAAATCCTGGAGATGTTCTTCCAAACCCTTATAGTAATGTTGTTCCCTTTAATGAGACGGTCTATGCGCGGGTGACGCGAGACGTACCTCCTGGGGTATTACCTTGTTTTACCATCGTAGAGTTAGAACTTATTATTGATCAATTGCCGGCTGTTCCAGCAAACGGATTTATAGATCCTATGGAACTTTGTGATGATGATGGTGATGGTGAGGCTATTTTTGATCTAACCCTTAATGATCCTTTTGTTTTGGGCACCCAAGATCCGGCTGATTTTGTAGACCCTATTACCTATTATACAGATGTTGCCGATGCCGATGCTGGTATCAATGCGATATTGGCTGTTGATGCGATGGCGTTCCCTAGCACAGGTCAGACCATTTGGGTACGTTTGGAGAATATCAATACGGGTTGTGCTCGTGTGAGTTCTTTTGAACTGGTTGTCGCCCCTCTTCCTGTATTGGGAGCTGGTCCTTTTGATCAAGTTTTATGTGATGATGAAGTAGGAGGTAGTACTTCTACCGATGGGATATCGACCTTTAATTTGAGTTTGAATGATCCAGACATTACTTTAGGCGATGGTAGTTTATCGGTGTTCTATTATGAGACTATGGACGACCAGAACAACAATGTTCCCATTGCAGATCCTACGGCTTATCAAAATGTATTAGACAATCCACAAGATATTTTTGTAACGGTTTTTTCAATGGCCGGTTGCGAGGCTCGTACGAATCTTACCCTTCGAGTACTTCCTAACCCTACGCCTTCGACTCCAACTGCTTTGGAGGTTTGTGACGATGACCGTGATGGTTTTGCAGAATTTGATCTAACGTCTAAGGATGCGGAGATTTTAAATTCAGAGCCTGATGTTTCTGTGTTGTATTATATAGATTTTGCTACGGCAGAGGCTGGCGTTGTCGATACGGAATTGTTGAGTCCTTATACCAATGAGGTGGCCAACAATCAAATTGTATACGCTCGCGTGACTCGCGATGTTCCTCCGGGAGAGCTTCCTTGCTTTACCATCGTAGAACTAGAACTTATTGTAAACCCACTGCCAGATGATAGTGTTGATATCTCAGATGTGATCGACTGTCAGGTTCCCTTTGTAGGGACCAGCAGTATTATGCTCAATACCAAGGACGATGAGATTTTGAATGGTCAGGACGGATCGATTTTCACTGTTTTTTATTATGAGACACAGGCCGATGCCGATGCGATGACTAATGCCATAGCTTCAGACACTTTTTATCCTTATGACACTACTGAGATTACCTTGTATGTCGGGATTTTAAATACCGTAACAGGATGTTATATCACCAATATAGACGGGACCAATGATCTTAGCTTTACCTTGGTTGTAAAACAGGGAGCTACGGCGACCAGCCCGGCAGAGCCTTATACTGTTTGTGATACGGCCCCCAATGATGGGATGGCGGAGTTTGATTTGAGCGACCCTATGTTGATTGGAGAGATTTTAAACGGTCAGGACCCTTCTATATATGATCTTACCTTCCACCAGACTCCAGAGGAGGCTGATGCAGGTACGGGAGCCTTACCAACTATTTATACCAATGTGATTAATCCTCAGGTGATCTATGTTCGTGTAACCAATGGAGACAATACGGCTCCTCAGTGTTATGATGTAGCAGAGGTGATTTTAAATGTGGATCAGGCCCCAGAGATAGTTCTTGATGATCAATATCGTTTGTGTGTGGATGAGTTTGGGACTCCTATTGCGGAGGAATTTGGTGGGATGTCACCACCGCTCATTGATACGGGACTGGACCCTAGTGTGTATGTATTTACATGGAGTTTGGACGGTGTTGTATTGGCGGGGGAATTTGGTCCTTCCATTACGGCTGTAGCGGGAGGTTTGTATGAGGTAACGGCTACGGAGTTGCTCTCTGGTTGTAGTACAACCGCACAGACTACGGTAACGGTATCATCTGCTCCTATTACTTTTGATGCTCAGGTGGTCACGGGTGCTTTTGCTTCGAGTCATGCTATAGAGGCTACGGCAACGGGCTTAGGTGTTTACCAGTTCCAATTGGATACGGGTCCATTCCAAAGCAGTGGTTTGTTTGAAGATGTGTTCCCAGGGACTCATACTATTACGATTCAGGATGTTAATGGGTGTGGTAGTGTGATCATAGAGATTGGTGTGATCGATTACCCTCGTTTTGTGACCCCTAATCAGGATGGTTATCACGATACGTGGAATATCATTGGTATCGCTGATAGCGACCCTTCGGCAAAAATTTATATATTTGACAGAAATGGCAAGTTGTTGAAACAGGTAAGTCCACTTGGCCCAGGGTGGGACGGTACTTACAACGGCAATCCATTACCATCGAGTGATTATTGGTTCTTAGTGGAGTATGAAGAAGACCAATCCATAAAAGAATTTAGAGGACACTTTACCCTAAAACGATAGATAGATAACTACTATGAATATTAAAAGAACCTACCTAGTCCTAGCATTGCTAATAAGTCAATTTGCGTTTTCGCAGGATGGGATCCCCGTATATGCAGACTATTTCGCTGATAATCTGTATCTGCTTCATCCGTCTATGGCCGGTGCTGCATCACATAATCAAATTCGATTGACAGCCCGACAACAATGGTTTGATCAAAATGAGGCTCCAAATTTACAGACATTAAGTTTTAATGCTAGAATAGGGGATCGCTCGGGCGTTGGTGCCATAGTTTTTAACGATAAAAATGGATTTCACTCGCAAACGGGAGGGTATCTAACGTATGCACACCACCTTATGTTTTCTCGAAGCGAGGCTGACCTTAATCAGCTCTCCTTTGGTGTAAGTGCAGGTCTTATTCAATCTCGATTGGATGAAACACAATTCGATCCAAATGATTTTGATCCAATCATTGCAGGAATAATTCAGAGTAGTTCGTATTTCAATATTGATGCTGGACTTTCTTATAACTTTTTAAATTTCTCTGGCCACTTTACCATTAAGAATTTAATATTTCAGAGTAGAGATATTTTTACAGAGAATTTTGAGCCAGATAATCAAAGAAGATATGTTTTTTCCGCAGCGTATACCATTGGTAAATTTGGTGCCCGCTGGTCTTATGAACCCTCTTTCTTATTTCAGTGGATTGAAAGAACGGGCGAACAAGGAATAGATGTAAACTTCAAGGCATATCGTACTATGGATTTCGGAACCTTATGGGGTGGAATTTCTTATAGAAGAAGTTTTGATGGCGCAGAATTTCTTGATGGAACTGAGATCAGTGATCAAAAATTACAATATGTAACTCCAGTACTAGGAGTGAATTATAAGCAATTTATGTTCGCGTATACTTATTCGTATCAAATAGGAACAATACGATTTTCAAATGGCGGCTTTCACCAAATTACCTTAGGATATGATTTCTTAGGAGGAAGGCCAGAACCGTATGATTGTAACTGTCCCGCCATTAATTAAAAAATTAAAAAAGCCCTCAATTGAGGGCTTTTTTTTAATTCCAACTGTAGTTCTTTTTTTTCGCTTGCTTTCGTAACGCCTGAATCATGACGCCTTCTAATCCATTGGACTCTTCTTTTTTCTTACCAGAAATATAGTCTCGTCTTTGCTTGTTGAGTTCCGAAATTTCGTTTTGTACACGGGCTCTTTCGTCACGCATTTCTTTGACGTACTTTTGAATTTCTGCAGTACTTTTTCCCTTTAAGTTGTCAGGGAGATCGTCTTTTTCTAATTTGTCATAACTAAAGTCTTCTTCGTCTTCTGCATCTACCAAATCCCAAGTACTGTTTTTGTATAAATGTGATCCTTTAGTAACCGTTCTGCTAACGGCGTTGGCTTTGCTGTAGTTAGCGGCATTAGCATCTTGTTCCATTTGGACCGAAACTTTGTTTCTTCCTTGATTGCCGTAAGGAACATAGGTATTGTTTAATTTTATATTTAACTGAAGTATAAGGTCGTCATAGGGTGAAGCAATATGAACAGTTTGTTGATTGTGATTGATAGCCATATAATCGCCATACGCCAATTGTGCCCCGTCTCTCCAATACGAAGAAATACCTTGATTATAGTCTCCACAGAAAATAGTATTTACCACAATTCCCTTTTCCTTAGCATCAGTTATGGCATCTTTATAGTTTACTTTTCCTTGCGTAAAGGGTTCATTACCCGCAATAAAAATCATTTTAAGATCATCCGCGTCTCGACCCCAATCCAATTGATCTAGAGAAGTCTTTATTACAGTTCCACAGTATTCACTGCCTCCATTAGTGGTTAGAGAAAATAGTTCTTTGGAAATATCATCGAGGTCTTCAGTAAAAGCTAGTATTTTTCTAACATAACCTTTTTCGTCACTAAGATTGTCATTCCCATATTCATATAGCGCAATTTCTAAATTGGGTCGTTCGCCTTGACATTTGGCATAGGACAATTCATTTACTATTTCCCAAAGTTGTGCTTTGGCTTGATCAATTAGACCATCCATACTATTACTTGTATCAAGTAGTAATGCTACCTTTATGTAATGTTTGTTCACAACAGGTTCTGTTTCTGAACGACTATTGATGGACAATTCTTTTGAAGTCTCTGCTTTGCATGCGCCAAACGAGACGAGCGCCGCTAGAAGTGTTAAAATTTGTAGTGTTTTCATGATGCGTATCTTCATAGTGATTTATAAATTTTGAATAAACGTACTACGAACTTTTTCCATACAAAAACTACTTCGAGGGAACGAACCGTTTTGTTGAGGGAACAGGTCTGCTTTTTTAGTAAATAAAGCGATTAGGTGTTAAAATATCATGATTTGGGAAAACCGTAATTTTAGTAACTGGGGTAAAGTATGTATGTTTACCTTTTTAAAATGAAAATGAAAACGGTTTCTATATTATTTGTAATGTTATTCATGCTTGTGTCTGGAATGACCATGGCACAGGTGAGCAGATCTTCTACGGATCAATTTATGCTCAAAGGGCAAGTGATAAATGCGGAGGATGATTCTCCGGTAGCCAGAGTAAATATTGAAATAGATGGTGGGGGTTATGCAACCACAAATAGAGCAGGAGAATTTGTAATTGCTGCTAAACTTAAAGATCAGCTAACCATTAAAAGTGAAGATTTTCAAACCGTGTATATTACTGTTTTAAGTAGAGAACGTATTACGGTGAAAGTTCAAAAACCAGCGGCACAATCACTAGCCAATTCTACCGGTTTTGTTACGAAGAAGAAAAGTCGAGATGTGTTTATAATGTATATTGACTCTGCGAAAACTTTTTTAAGAAAGGATGCTAAAAGAAGCATACAGTTTGTAACTCAGGCATTGGAATCTATGGCGGCAGAAGGAGCGAGCGCCGCTCAAAACAGTAGCGCTTTTGAAGTGCTTGGAGATATAAATTCGTACTGGCAACAACATGATTTGGCAGTAGAAAACTATAAACGAAGCATACAGGCGGTCAATAAAGTAGATGTTGCTATAAAATTGGCTGCTGCGTATAGGGAGAATGGAAGTCATCAGGAAAGTATACAGGTGTATAACACCCTTATTTCTGGTAATAAGCTTACTAATTATCAGGAAGTCGAAGTGTACGAAGGGCTTGGTGACACGTACAACGCTATCGATGATCCGGTAAAGAGCGTTGAGAATTATGAAAAAGGATTGAGCATTGCCGAAACACGCAAGATAGTTCCCAAGATCACCGACCTGAATTCAAAAATAGGGACGGCCTATGCACAAGGGGGTGCCATTGAAGAGGCAGAGGATTATTTTGGAAATTCGTTAGATCTGGCTACAAAAGAAAACCAACGAAGAGCCGTTACTGAGAAGAACAAGGTGGCCGACTTCTATAGCACCAGCCAGAATTTTGATAAAGAAATAGAGCTTAGACAAGGCGTTCTTGATGAACTGGAAGCATTGGAAGACGATACCGAGACTAAAGAAGATGAAGATAATCCATTAACACCACAACGACAAAATTATAAAATTGCTAATGCGTACTTGGCTCAAGACAAATATGAAGAAGCCATTCCATATTTAGAAAAAAGTATCGAAGAGGCTGATAAGGTTGAAGACCTAACAGTTCAGAAAGACGCTACACGAAAACTTTCGGAGTTGTATAGAGATATTGGAGATTTTGATAAAGCTTCAGAAAGCTACCAGAATTATGTAGAAGTTTTTGATCAGTTATATATTAAAAAGGAACAGGAAATATCTCAGGCAGCTCGTTTTAGTAAAGAAATTGCTTTAACACAAAGTCGTATTGCTGGATTAGAGAATGAAAAAGAGCTCAATCAGAGCCGGTACCTACTCGCTTTTGAAAACCAGGAATTAATTGAAAAAAATGTACGCGTCCAAAAATGGATTATTGGCTCTCTTGTCTTGATTGCATTGCTGTTGATGTTTACGGCCTTTTCGCAGTTTAGAGGGATGAAGCAACAACGTTTTGCGAACGATTTACTCGCGTTAAAGTCTCTGCGTACTCAAATGAACCCGCATTTTATTTTTAATGCACTTAACTCGGTAAATAGTTTCATTGCTAGCAACGATGAACGGGCTGCAAATAGATATTTGAGCGAATTTTCACAGTTGATGCGTTCTGTACTTGAAAATAGTGAAGAGGATTTCATTCCATTAGCGAAAGAACTAGAATTACTTACGTTGTATGTTAAGTTGGAACATTTTAGATTTAAGGACAAATTTGATTATAACGTAATAGTTGACGAACAATTGAAACTAGATGATTTTATAATTCCTCCTATGTTACTTCAACCCTATGTTGAAAATGCCGTATGGCATGGATTGCGTTATAAAGAAGAAAGAGGGCTTTTAGAAATTTCTTTTCGGCAAGTGGATAACGAAACCGTGGTTATTACTATTGAAGACGATGGGATAGGCAGGAAAAAATCAAAATTACTCAAAACTGAAAATCAGAAGAAACAGAACTCTAAGGGTATGGGAAATATTCAGAAACGAATCTCCATTCTCAACACCATGTATAAAGATAAAGTAGATGTGAATGTTGAAAATATATTTGAGAGCGAAGAAGGAACCCGTGTAACACTTACTTTAAAGAAAGATTAATGAACTTAAGAGCTATTATTGTAGAGGACGAAGAAACAAGTCGGGAGATTTTAAAAAATTACTTACAGAAGTATTGCCCCAAAGTAACACTCATGGGGGAAGCTGCCAATGTAGAGGAAGCCCTAGTGCTTATACGAAATCATGAATTAGATTTGGTGTTCCTAGACGTTGAGATGCCATATGGTAATGCCTTCGATCTATTGGATAAAGTAGGAGATCGTCAGTTTGAGGCTGTGTTTGTTACTGCCTACGATCATTATGCTATCGATGCGCTAAATGCCCACGCTTCCTATTATTTGCTGAAACCTATATCAATTGATAAACTTATTGAGGCAGTAGATTATGTTTCAGAAATTAAAGAGAAAGAAAATAGCCTTCAGAATAAAGTGCTGCAACCTGTGAGTACACAAGTGACGGGTAAAATTACAATCCCCCTTCAAAATGGTTTTGAAGTGCTGCAAATAGAAGAGATTTTGTATTGTCAAGCCGATGATAATTATACTAGAATTTTTGTGGGCGACAAAAAGAAATTGGTGAGTAAAACGCTTAAGTATTTCGATGATATTTTATCCAAAAGTGGTTTTGTAAGGGTGCATAAATCATATCTGGTAAACGTTAATGCCATTACCGAATATAGAAAAGGAAAGGGAGGAAGTGTTGTTTTATCCAGCGGAAAAGAAATCATGGTTTCAGCATCCCGAAAAGCAGGACTACTAGCTTATTTTAAATAAAGAAGACATGATCATACGACCCTTGAATGGAAAATCACCTCAGATTCCAGAAGATTGTTTTATTGCCGAAAATGCAACCATTGTAGGGGATGTTACTTTGGGGAATCAATGTAGCGTGTGGTTTAACGCTGTGCTGAGAGGAGATGTTCATTTCATTAAGATAGGAAATAAGGTAAATGTTCAAGACGGAGCGGTGATACATGCTACGTATCAAACCTCTCCAACAACTATTGGAAACAATGTATCCATTGGTCATAATGCGATTGTGCATGGGTGTACGATACATGATAACGTGCTTATAGGGATGGGAAGCATTGTTATGGATGATTGTGTTATTGAAAGTAATAGCATCATTGCTGCGGGTGCAGTGGTCACTAAAAAGACCAGGGTAGAGGCCGGAAGTATCTATGCTGGTGTTCCTGCCAAAAAAGTGAAAGATATTAGTGAAGAATTAATCCATGGGGAAATCAATCGAATTGCCCATAACTATGTAGAATATTCAAGTTGGTTTAAAGACTAGAAATCGAGAAATTCCACGAAATAGTTTTGATCCAGTAATCGAGCAAGAATTTCAGGATTGCCATTAGAATAAAACTTGTGATAGCACTCCCCATTTTGTTTTTGTTCCAGATTGTATTGTGCTAAAATTGCCTGTGTTTGGCGAGCCACAGCTTCTCCCGAATCAATAATAGTAATGCCATCGGGAATGATCTTTTTTATTTGAGGAACTAAATACGGATAATGCGAGCAACCTAAGACGATATAGTCCACCTTGGCATTTATCATGAGTTGTATATATTGCTGGAGCAATAGGGTCATTTCTGGGCTATTTAGTTTTCCTTCTTCAATGAGGGATACCAATCCTTCTCCAATAATTTCAGTGACTTCAACATTTTGTGTGTGTTCTTGGGATGTTTTGTGAAACAGTTGACTGCTAAGGGTTCCTTTGGTGGCTAGAATACCGATATTTTTGGAACTACTTTGAAGCGCTGCTGGCTTTATGGCTGGTTCGATTCCTATAAACGGAATATCAAATGTGTTTCTTAATGTTGAAATGGCGTTGGTGGTTGCCGTATTGCATGCCACCACAATGAGTTTGCAGCCCATTTCCAAGAGTTTCTCTGTATTTTTAATACACAGCGCTAGGATATCTTTATCGGTGCGGACACCGTAAGGAGCGTTTTTGCTGTCGGCCAAATAGATGGTGCTCTCTGAGGGTAGAAGTTCACGAATTTCCTTCCAAATGGAAGTTCCTCCAACTCCAGAGTCAAATACACCAATAGGGCCTTTAGATTTCATATATGTAAAAATAAAAACTGCTTGCCAAAGGCAAGCAGTTTTATGATATTATTTAAGGAACGAATTAGATTCCTAATTCTTTTTTAACGTCTGCCAAAAGATCAAACCCATCAAAAAGGATTACACCATTTCCAGGAGCAGAATCAAGAACATATTCATACCCTTTCTCTCTTGCTACTTTTTGGATGGCTACACGTGCTTTATCCAAAAGAGGCTGGAAGATGTCAACTTCCTTTTGTCGAAGATCCTTCAAAGCTTCTTCACGGTAGGCTCCAATATTGTTTTGCATACCTTGAACTTCTTGAACACGCTTCCCGTTCTCTTCTTCTGTTTTGCTTTCTGCTTCTTGCTCATATTGCTTGATTTTAGCATCAAGCTCCTTAGCCATATTGGTAATCTCAGTGTCATAAGTTTTCTGTAACTTCTGAAGTTGACTTTGAGCATTTTTCATTTCTGGCATTACTTCCACAAGGGCTTGTGTGTTAATGTGTGCAACTTTAGCTTGCGCGTTAACAAAACTTGTAGCTCCAATGAACAGTAACATTGTTACCAATAATAATTTGAATCGTTTCATTGTAATAGTATTTATTTAAATTTAAGTGTTTAGATGTTTAAAATTTCTGACTTGGTTTAGATTCCACCATCTCCATCCGGCGGATTATTTTTATTGGCTCTTGCCGCTTTGATAGAATCCTGTCTTTTCTTTCTTTCTTCTAATAATCGTGCCCTGCGCGCATCAAATTCAGCTTTTTTAACGGCACGTATGGAATCTCTTTGCTTTTTACGTTCTGCTGCAGCAAGCTCTCTTTCGGTTTTCTTATCCTCTATGGCTTGTTCGCGCTCGGTAACAGCTTCATCTTCTTCAAGAGACAAATCGTCTCTTCGCTCTACTTCTTGTTTCTCTTTTTTAGAAGAGACCTCTTTTCTTTTGGCGGCACGATTAATACTTCTTAAAACTTGGTCGCTAATATCATTTCTTTCGGCAGCAAACAGCATTACAACATCTGCTGATTTGTCGAAAATAAAGTCATACTTTTTATTGACCGCTATCTCTTGAACAATATTGAAGACCTGATCTTGAATTGGCTGAACCAATTGCCTTCTTTGAATTACTAAATCACCATTAGGGCCAAAACGGTCCTGTTGGTACTTTAGCATCTCATCTTCTTTGATCTTTATCTCTTCTGAACGTTCTTCAATAAGTTCTTTTGTAAGTAATACCCGTTCGTTACTTAGGTTGAGTTTCATCTGGTCTATTTCTTGTCCTTTCTTCTCAATATCCTGCTTCCATCGTTGAACTTTACCATCTAGTTGGGTTGAAGCTTCTTTGTACTCAGGAACGTTTTCAAGAATATATTCCATATCAATATATCCTACACGAACTCCTCTTTGAGCTTCCGCGGCATACGAAAAGCACAAAATTGCGAGCGCAAAAAATAATAACTTTTTAGTTTTCATAATTGTTGGTTGTTGTTTAAGAAAATATCGTGCCAAAATTAAAATTGTTGTCCAATGATAAAATGTGTTTCCCAACCATTAGGTTCTGTACCCCCTAGGATTGGGTCAAATCCATATCCAAAATCAATTCCTAATAATCCAAACGCAGGCATAAAGATACGCAATCCTACACCAGCAGACCTATTAAGGCTAAATGGATTATAATTGCTGAACCCTTCATACGTAGCACCTCCTTCTATAAAAGTAAGCGCATAAATAGACGCTAACTGTTTCAATGTAATTGGATACCTCATTTCTAACGAAAATTTATTGTAAATGGTATTTCCATCTACATTAGATAATGATTGGTTAGGGTATCCTCGTAGTTGAATAACTTCTCTTCCATCCAAACTAAAAGCTCCAAGACCATCACCACCAATAAAAAATCGTTCAAAAGGAGGAACACCTCTATCTGCGTTATAGGCCCCTAAGAATCCAAATTCGGTATTGGTTCGAAGTACTAATTTATCAATAATTCTTGTATACCAAGTACCTTTGAACTTAATCTTGTAATATTCAAGCCATTTAAATCGCTCTTGATCGATTGTTGCGATTCTTTCTTGAGCGTCAACATCTCCAGGATTCAGGGCTAAAAATTCGTTTAATGATTCTCTTTCAGTGGCTAAATTTCCAAAATTTGTACTTCCAAAAGCAGAGTAAGGCACTGTGAGTTTCGCGGTTAGACTAAAATCAGAACCAGATACTGGGTAAATAGGGTTGGTTGCCGTATTGTTTCGACTAATTCCAATGGTATAGGCAAGGTTGTTTGAGAAACCATCTCCAAAAGTAAATAGACCCGTATTGTAATTTTTCAAATTATAGTGTTGAAAACTTACCGCTTGAGAAAGTGTAAAATAATCATCTGGCCACTTTAAACGTTTTGCCAATCCAACAGATCCTCCCGTAATTAAGAAACGACGATCTCTGTCTACATTGTTATTGGCAAAATCAAATAAGAATTGCACCGTATGTGAGAAAGACGTACTCAATTGAATAGGTTTTTTACCACCCAACCAAGGTTCAGTCAATGACAAGCTATAGGTCTGGAAAAATCTACTTGCTTGGGCTCTCAGTGAAAGTTTCTGACCATCACCCATAGGTAATGGCTTATAGGCATTTTTATTAAATATATTCCGAAGTGAAAAGTTGTTGAAAGAAAGTCCCAAAGTTCCAACAAAACCACCTCCACCATATCCTCCTTGTAGTTCTATTTGACTTGCGCCTTTTTCAACTACAGAATATTCCATATCCAAGGTTCCGTTGTTTGGATCTACATTTTTAAAATTAGGAGATAGTTGTTCTGCATCGAAGTATCCTAGTTGACCTAATTCACGAATAGTTCTAACTACATTTCTCTTGCTATATTTCTGACCAGGACGGGTACGAAGCTCTCTGTAAATCACATGATCGTTGGTCTTGGTATTACCCACTACAGTTACATGATCAAAATAAGCGAGTTTTCCTTCTCTAATCCGTATTTCGAAATCAATGGTGTCTTGTCTTACAGCAACTTCTACTGGGTTAATTTGAGAAAATAAATATCCGTTGTTCTGATACAAATTGGTAAGGTCGGCGGCCTCAGGGTCCTCATTGTCGGCAATTCTTTTTTGTAATAGAACGCCATCGTAGGTCTCTCCTTTTTTGATTCCCAATGCTTGTCGCAATAAGATATCTGTATAAACACTATTACCTATAAATCTTATATCTCCGAAATAGTATTTTTTACCTTCTTCAATATTTAATTTTAGGGTGATGTTTTTATCATTGTTTATAATGACAGTGTCTTTAATAATTCTGGCATCTCTGTATCCACTAGCTTTATATTTTTCGATAATGGAGACTTTGTCCTCTTCAAATGTGTCTTCGGTATATTTAGAGCGCTTATAGAAACGCAAGAAGTTTTTCTTCTTGATATTAGACATGGCGCCACGAAGCTTTTTATTAGAAAGTTCCTGATTGCCATCGAATTCGATAGATTTTACCTTAACACGTTCACCCTTGTCAATGGCTACTTTCATATCCTTTCCTGTCTCAACACCGGTTGAATCAACAAAAGGGACTGTGCTAATCACCACTTGGGTATTCAGATACCCTTGTTCTCTGTATTTGTTTCGAATATAGTTTTTGGTTGTAGTAACAAGATTTTTAGTGATTTTTACACCAGGATTAAGACCATTGTCCTTAATAATCTCCTTTACCTTTCTCTTAGGGAGCCCATTAATTTCAACCTTATTGAGTTTAGGTAACTCAACAATGTACAATTCAAGTTCAACATTATCCCCGTCTACTCCGGTTACATAAAACGCAATATCACTAAAGAGGTTTTGTTCCCAAAGCTTCTTAGTAATTGCACTCAATTTCTCTCCTGGAATAAATATTCGATCCCCTCTTTTTAAGCCCGTAAAAGCAACAACCGTTTGTTCATTAAAACTTTGTGCCCCGGTTACAGTAATTTTGTTAACGGTGTATTTTCTACCACTGTCAAGTTCTTTTTGCTGAGCATTAAGACTAAAAACAGATACTACTGTAAATAAAAAAATACAATAAAACTTTTTGTAGAAATGTGATAGAAGTCTATTGTTTAAGTTGTTCACTGGTCTTTCCAAATCGTCGTTCTCTGTTTTGATAATTTAATATTGCTTCAAATAGGTGGTCTTTCGTATAATCAGGCCAAAGAGTTTCCGTAAAAAACAGTTCAGCATATGCAATTTGCCAAAGCAGAAAATTGCTAATTCTATGCTCTCCACTCGTTCGTATCAACAGATCAACATCTGGGAGGTCACGTGTGTAAAGATGATTATTAATAACCGATTCGTCAATATTTTCGGGCGAAATTAGGTTATTTTTAACTTTATGACTAATCTCTTTAATAGTTTTTATGATTTCTTCTCGAGAACCATAGCTTAGAGCTAGAGTTAAGGTCATTCTGGAATTGTTTTTTGTACGTTCTATTACATCAATCAATTCGTTATAAGCTTTTTGAGGCAGGGCATCTAAATTCCCAATTGCATTCAGGCGAATGTCATTATCCTCTAATGTTTTTATTTCTTTTCGCAACGATGACACTAATAATTTCATTAGTGTGTCAACCTCTAATTTTGGGCGATTCCAATTTTCAGTAGAAAAAGCATAAAGGGTAAGATAGGATATGTTGAGCTCAGCACAAGCCTCTACGGTCTCACGAACGGCTTTAGAGCCATTTTCATGACCTATGGATCTGAACAAGCCTTTTTTCTTGGCCCATCGTCCATTTCCGTCCATAATAACCGCCAAGTGTTGGGGGAGTCTGTTTTTATCTATCTGGCTCTCTAATGTCATGTTAAAAATTACAGTAACAGGGCTTTCTACCAAAGGTGAAGGTAAGGGTTATCCCTGTAAAAACATACCAATCATCACTATTGGTATTTCCAAATTTAAGGTTTTCTTCGCTTTCAAGGTCTTTAACGGGGTTGCTACCGTCTAAATCATCAGTAAACGTGTATCTAGCTCCAATTTCCATACCAAGCACCAATTTTCCGCCAAGCGTAGTTTTGTACCCAATTACCATTGGGATTGCAAAAGTAGCAGCATTATCAAATTTTACGATGGCATCGTCACTTCTTTTAACCAAAGCGTTGTATTGAAAATACGTTAGTCCAGTATATAGATAAGGAGCAGATGCGGGAGATCCACTATACATACTAAATTCCCAGAACGTATATTCTAACCCTACAGAAAGCTCCTTAATCGTATTTTGAAATGAATAGCCTCTTTGTTTTCGGCGATTATCGCTGGCGTCAGCATCATCCCCTTTAATATTAGCTACCAATATAGAAGCTCTAAAAGAGTGCCTGGGGCTTCTATTCCATTTAAAAATTCCTCCAGCGGCCAGTGTGTTAGGCGCTATATAATTGGTGCGACCCACGTCCCCAATATAGTTAGCCCCACCTAGTATACCTCCAATCTCATACGTTTGAGAATGTCCTATAAATGTGGCTATTACAATTAAAATAATGGATGCGAAATACTTCATATGCCTAAAAGTTTGCAAATATAACAATAAACTTCGCTTAACGGTAGTATAAGCGAATTAGTCTCTGTTGATTAACAAATTTTGGGGTGTTTTATTGTCTAATTTCTCTTGTCTTCACCCCATAGTAGTTTTTTTCTGAGGGTTTTGATAAAGCTGTCGTTGCGCAGTTGAACCAATTTGACAGAGAAGGGGGCTTTTTTAATTTCAATTGTCGTTTCATTGTCCAGAGTAGCAATACGCGAGTCCAATGAAACAAGATACGATTTCTCACGTCCAGATACCTGTAGCGATATCGTAGCGTTGTCTGGAATAACCAAAGGGCGAGCATTTAAATTGTGTGGAGCGATGGGTGTAATAACAAGACTGTTAGTGCTAGGGTCTATAACTGGACCACCACAACTTAAAGAGTACCCTGTGGACCCGGTGGGCGTAGCCACTATAAGTCCGTCTGACCAATATGAAGTAAGGTATTTGTCATTAACCATTGTTTCAACCTTAATCATCGAAGTTGTGTTTTTTCGATTAACAGCCACTTCGTTCAAAGCAAAATTGAGTGGCTCAAGGGCATCACAACTAGGCGTGGTTTTAATAGTGAGTAAACTTCTTTCTGAAATGATATAATCCCCACGGAGAATTTGATCAATGCTTTCAGTAATATTTTCTTTTTGAATAGTGGACAAAAAACCAAGACGCCCGGTATTGATGCCAACAATTGGAATACCCAGATCTGCAACATAGGTTACCGATTTTAGTATAGTACCATCCCCACCTATACTAAAGAAAAGGTCATAAGAGCCGTCTAATTTTTCGAAGGTGGAAACTCCGGATAAACTACTATTTATCTCTTTGTGAAGGTTGATCATGGCAAGAAAATTTTTCTCGATGACCACTTCAACATTATTGTCATGGAGCGCGTCCAAAATTTTCTGAATATGAGTTTCAGAATTTTTATGATAAAACTGGCCGTAGATCCCTATTTTCATCGCGTTACATGTTTAAATATCGATCCAAATAATTTGACCTTTCTTTTAGGTCATCCATAAACTTGTCCTCCTCGTGATTAGAGACCACATTGTAATTATAGCGACGGAAAGTTTGTACAATGGGATTCATACCGCTATGACCAATTTTTATGGTGGCCTGGACCACATCATTTTCAATTTTGGAAATAAAAACACCCAAGATACGACCCTCATTAGATTCCACAATTTGGCAAATCTCACTAAAAGAATAATCACGCATCCCTTTTTCAATAACAATAATACCACCCGCTTCATTAAGAAAAGGGGTGTCATTAAAAATGCTCATAATATCACCTAGTTCATAATAACCTAAATATTGATTCTTGTCATCAAGCACAGGCATTACATTCGTGCTATGGAGGGCAAAGGCTTCCAAAATATCCAACCAGTTCGTGTTCTTGTTCACGTAAAAAGGTTCAAGAGCATATTGGTATTCGGTCAATGTTTTAACAGCTTCAAAACAATGCGCATCTGTTTCTGAAATACAACCTTCATATTCTCCCTTACTAAATACTGGAATGTGAGAATAAGTGAGCTGATTAAACAAATTTTGAACCTCTGTAATTTCCGAGGAAATATCAAAAGGTTGAATGTCATTGATTATATAATGATGTGTGGTCACGCTGTCAAATTTTATGCAAATTACTTAAAATAAAGATGTAAAACCGAGGTTCAACTTTGTATTTTTGCCATTCATAACTAACTATTATGACGAAATTAAGTGTAAATATTAACAAAATTGCTACCCTAAGGAACGCTCGAGGAGGTAATGTGCCAAGTGTCTTGCAGGTGGCACAAGACGTGCAAAAATTTGGAGCGCAAGGAGTTACTATACATCCGCGTCCTGATGAAAGACATATTAGATATAAGGATGCTTATGACCTCAAGCCCCTCGTAGTCACCGAATATAACATTGAAGGCAACCCCATAGATCAATTTCTTGATATGGTTTTGGAACTAAAACCTACACAAGTCACGTTGGTACCGGATGCCGGAGATGCTATTACCTCAAATTCAGGATGGGATACGCTCACTCATAAAAGTTACTTAGGTGAGATTATTTCTGAATGTAAAAAAGCCGGAATCCGAACTTCAATTTTTGTAGATCCATCCCTAAAGATGATCGAAGGAGCTGCCAATACAGGAGCCGATAGAATAGAACTATACACTGAAGAATTTGCCAAACAATACGAATTAGGCAATGAAAATGCCATTAAACCTTATACAGAATGTGCTCTCAAAGCTCATGAATTGGGACTAGGTATTAATGCTGGACATGACCTGTCTTTGTCGAATATTCAATTTTTCAAAGAAAATATACCACACCTTCTGGAAGTATCTATAGGGCATGCCCTTGTCTGTGAGGCCATTTATCAAGGCCTAGAACAGGTTGTAAAAAGGTATCTTCAGAAACTATCATAGTATGATCTTACATTCTAAAATAATAGGAGAAGGAACTCCTTTTGTTATTCTTCATGGATTTCTGGGAATGGGTGACAATTGGAAAACCTTAGGAAATCGATTTTCTGAAGCTGGGTACCAAGTGCATTTGGTGGATCAACGCAACCATGGCCGAAGTTTTCATAGCGAGATGTTTAGCTATGAGTTGATGGCGCAAGACCTTAAAGAGTACTGTGATCATTATAAATTAGAAAATTTCGTGTTACTGGGTCATTCCATGGGAGGAAAGACGGCGATGTTATTTGCAGTCACCTACCCTGAGCTTGTTTCCAAGTTAATAGTTGCTGATATAGGGCCCAAAGAATACCCTTCACATCATCAAGATATATTGAAGGCACTATCTTCATTGGATTTTTCAGAAATTAAGACAAGAGGAGAGGCCGATGCTTTGCTTTCAGAATATATTAAAGAGGTAGGAACGAGGCTATTTTTGCTTAAAAACTTGTATTGGAAAGAAAAAAAGGAATTGGGATTGCGAATAAATCTTCCCGTGTTAATCGAAAAAGTAACCGAAATTGGACGCCCTTTGCCAGAACACGCTAGATATGTTGGCGATGTTTTGTTTCTGAAAGGGGGTGCGTCTGGATATATAGGAGCTACGGACGAAATTCTTATTAAAAAACATTTTGTAAAAGCCACAATAACAACTGTTTTGGGAGCGGGACATTGGTTGCATGCAGAAAATCCCGAAGAATGTTATCGAAATGTTATGAATTTTTTATACATTTCATAAATGATTTATTATGTATGCATAGTAAATTAAAGAAATTTATCCCCTAAATTTTTATTGATATAATAACTTAAAAGTACTAACAAATCACAATCTAATATGAAGACCTTAATAACAATTTGTTGCTTGTGTTTTTGCATGATTTCAACTGCGCAAACAACTATTACTGGAAATGTTGTCGATGAATCTCTTGAACCAGTGCTTGGTGCCAACATTATCGTTGTTGGAACTTCTGTAGGAACGGCCACCGACTTTGATGGTAACTTTACACTAACAGTTAATGAAACCCCTCCGTTTCAAATTGAAGTGAGTAGTATTGGTTATCAAAGCGTTACACAAGATGTAACGGAAAACAATCAAACGTTCACCATTACACTCTTAGAAGGAAGTGAATTGGATGAAGTGGTAATATCGGCCTCCAGAACACCTGAACGAATTTTTGAATCGCCGGTTACCGTGGAGCGCATGGGTATTCGAGAAATAAGGAATACAGCTTCTGTAGATTTTTATGACGGCCTTGAAAACCTAAAAGGAGTTGATGTTAACACAAATAGTTTAACATTTAAATCTGTGAACACTAGAGGTTTCGCAACTTTTGCCAACACACGTTTTATGCAGTTGGTGGACGGTATGGATAATTCTACACCAGCATTGAACTTCCCCATTGGAAACTTGGTGGGAATGGTAGAAACGGATGTGCAAAGTGTTGAATTACTGCCAGGAGCGGCGTCTGCCCTCTATGGAGCCAACGCCTTTAATGGTATTCTATTTATGCGAAGCAAGAGCCCGTTTGATACCGATGGAATTAGTATAAGCCTAAAACAAGGAATTACTTCTCAAGAAGCAGCGGGAGATAATTCATATACAGATTTTGGTATTCGAGTGGCGCACAAGTTTAGCGATAAATTTGCCGCCAAAGTGAACTTTGGGTATCTAAAAGGAACCGACTGGGCAGCCAATAATGAAACCGATAAATTAAATAGAGGTATTGATCGAAGTGCGATTGACTATGACGGTGTAAATGTCTACGGTGATGAGGTAAGCACAGACATTAAGGCTGTGGCCGAAGCATTGGTTGGGCTGGGAATTTTACCCAACGGAGCAGATGCTCTAGTGCCTTCAGTTAATGTTAGTAGAACGGGATATAATGAAGCCGACCTAACGGAATACAATGCGGAAAGTATTAAGTCTGACTGGGGTTTATTTTACAGACCTTGGGGAAATGACCTCGAGATATCTTATGTAGGTAAAGTAGGTACTGGTACCACTATTTATCAGGGAGCCAACCGATATACAATCGATGGGTTCTTTCAGCAACAACATAAATTAGAAATAAGAAATGATAATTTCTTTTTACGAGGATATGTGGTTGAAGATAAAGCAGGATCTTCGTATGATATGGTCTTTACAGGTATTAATATAAACAGAGCCTGGAAAGACGACCAAACTTGGTTTGGAGAGTACGTAGGGGCTTTTGTACAGGCATCCTTGGGAGGAGTTCTTCCCGAACAAGCACATGCGTTGGCAAGGCAAACTGCAGATACAGGTAGATTTGAGCCCGGTTCTCCAGAGTTTCAAGCGGCCTTCAATAAAAGTATCAATGATCCAGACTTAACTACCGGATCCAGATTCCAGGATAACTCCAAGTATTATCATGCCGATGCAAATTATAATTTTAGCCACATGTGGGATGTTGCAGAAGTGCAGGTTGGTGGTTCGTATAGAAAATATAGATTGAACTCTTCAGGAACTATCTATACAGATGCCGATGGACCGATTGATTATTCAGAATTTGGGGTGTATACGCAAATTCAAAAGATGTTAGAACTTACAGATAACTTAGATTTGAAACTAACAGGGTCTATTCGCTATGACAAGTCTGAATTGTTCGATGGTTTTGTTTCGCCAAGATTGGCAGCGGGTCTTACCGTAAATGACAAACATAATATTAGAGCGTCTTTTCAAACAGGTTTTAGAAACCCGACTACTCAAGATTTATATATAGGATTGGATGTAGGACGTGCTATTTTAGTTGGTGGTGCTGAAGATAACCCAGCCAGAGATATTAGACCTTATGGTTTGAGCCCAACGGGTCAGGCAATTTTGGGTGGACCAAGTATCCAATTCGATGGAACGGCAGCATATACTAATTCTTATTTTGCCAGTTCCGTTACTAGTTTTGCAGCATCGGGCGATATAACAGATCTGCAAATAGCCAATTCAAATTTGGTGCAACCAGAACAAGTAACGTCATTTGAAGTAGGATATCGTGGAAAATTGAATAAGATTATTGTTGATCTTAGTGCTTACTATAACTCATATAAAGATTTTCTAGCCAATGAGACTGTTATTGCTCCTTTCTATGGAGATGTTCAGTTATCTCAAACGGTTCCTGGGTCGGCAACACCTTTAGCAGTGGCTGCTATTGCCAATGGCGATTTTCAGGCCTATCAAACGTACACCAATTCTGATGCAGATGTGAATTCATATGGAGGAGCTATTGGAGTAAGTGCCAAAGTATTTGGAAACTTTGACCTTGGTGCCAACTATACGTATGCGTATTTGGATTTTGACACTGAAGCCAATCCAGATTTTAGAACTAATTTCAATACACCTGAACATAAAGTAAAAGCCACTTTTGGTAATAGAGAGTTGTTTAAAAACTTTGGATTTAATGTGGCTTGGAGATGGAGTGATAACTATGTATGGGAAGCTTCTTTTGGAGATGGCGATGTACCTGCATTTAATGTTTTGGATGCTCAGTTAAACTTTAGAGCACCAAAATTCTTAAAGTCTACGTTCAAAGTTGGAGCGACCAACCTATTGGCTGATGAATACTTCACTGCCTTTGGTACCGGGTTTATCGGTTCTCAATATTATGTTTCTTGGACGATCAATAATTTATAAAATAGAGTTTTCAAAATAATCTAAAAACACCCTTATGAATACAAAATATATATGGCTACTGTTGGTTTTTGTGGGTTTAATGGCCTGTGAAAGTGATGATGGTGCCACTACAACCGATACAAGTGTGCCCTTAATGGCGGGAACTGCCGATTTTTCAAATTATGTAGCGCTAGGAGCCTCTTTTACGGCCGGATTTACCGACGGAGCCTTATTTATAGCCAGTCAGGAAAATTCATTTCCAAATATTTTATCGCAACAATTCGCGGCGCTTGGAGGAGGAGATTTCTCTCAACCTTTTATGAATGATAATAATGGAGGACTACTCTTGGGAGGAAACCAAATTGCCAATCCACGCCTGTTCTTTAATGGAGCCGGACCAGCAGTGTTAAACGCTGTTCCAAGTACAGAAGTGTCTAATGTGCAAGCTGGACCCTATAGCAATATGGGAGTTCCTGGCGCGAAAAGTTTTCACGTGCTTGCCAATGGATATGGTAATGTTGCTGGAGTTCCAAGTGGGCTAGCAAATCCATACTATGCAAGAATGGCTTCAAATCCAGGTGCATCGATGTTAGAAGATGCATTGGCTCAGAGCCCTAGTTTCTTTACCATTTCAGAGATGGGAGGGAATGATGTTTTAAGTTTTGCTACCTCTGGAGGTTTGGGAGTAGACCAAACAGGAAATCTTGATCCTTCAACCTATGGAGGAAATGATATTACAGACCCATTAGTGTTTGCGGGTACTTTAGACGCTATTGTTAGTGCTATGACTGCCGGTGGGGCAAAAGGCGCCTTAACCAATGTGCCTTATGTCACGAGTCTGCCTTATTTTACAACAGTGCCTTTTAACCCAGTACCGCTGGATGCGGCTACTGCTGGTCTTGTAAATCAAGGATATGCCGCCTACAATGGTGGATTATTGCAAGCGGAAGCTGGTGGACTTATTAGTGCCGAAGAAAGAGCCGCAAGAACAATTTTGTTTGTTGAAGGGCAAAACGCTGTGGTATTGGAAGATGAAGACCTAACCGATTTATCAGGCCTTGGGTTACCAAACTTTAGACAATCAACCGCTGCCGATCTAGTAGTGCTTCCGGCATCTGCCTTTATTGGTACTACCGTTAACAATAACCCTTTACTTATTAATGGTGTATCAGTGCCATTAACAGATCAATGGGTGCTTACAAGTACCGAAACACAGTCGGTTATCACTGCCACAGATGCATACAATGTGACCATAGAGGCCGTGGCCGCTGCCAACGGATTGGCCTTTGTAGATTTAAGATCCATATTGGAACAAGCTTCTACAACGGGGATCTTTTTTGATGACTATAATATGAACACTAGTCTTGTTTTTGGAGGTTTGGTAAGTCTAGATGGTATTCACCTAACGGCCCGAGGATATGCGCTTATGGCGAACAAATTCTTAGAAGCCATAGATGCTACTTACGGTTCTAATTTTATAGAAGCCGGCCAAAGAGCAAAAGCAGATGACTATGTTGTAGCCTATCCTGAATCACTATAAATAGGTTCGCTACTGTCATATAAAAATATAGGTGAGGCCGCTCTTTGGGACGGCCTCACTGATTTATAGTATAGGAATATGCGGCTATTTGTGGTATCTTTAAACAGATTAATTATAGTTCATGAAAACACTACTTAAAGTACTCCTTACTGCCGTTGCCGTAGTTGTGCTGGCCAAGGTGCTCCCGGGAGTTTCCGTAGATGGTTATGTCTCTGCTGTGATCGTGGCAGTGGTTCTAGCAATTCTTAGGTTCACCGTGAAACCTATTCTCATAATATTCACACTGCCCATTACCGTGATAACCTTAGGGTTGTTCCTATTAATTATCAATGGGATAATTATATTATTGGCCGATTATTTTGTTAGTGGATTTGGGGTAGAAAACATTTGGTGGGCATTACTCTTTAGTTTGTTACTGTCATTTCTACAATCAATATTACATTCTATCCTAAAGAAGGAAAAATAATTCCCTGTAATCCAGCCTTTAAAATCTTGTTCGATTGTTTTAAAAGTCGTATTTTTGCACCCGCCTTTCTGGGATGAAAGGCACTATTTTTTATAGGAAAAATTTTAGTCATACCATGAATATCACAAAAAAAGACATAGATAGTTTAAACGCCGTTGTCACTGTAGAAGTTTCCAAAGAGGATTATTCCGAAAAAGTAAATAAAATACTTAGCGATTATCGTAAAAATGCGAATATTCCTGGTTTTAGAAAGGGACATGTGCCTATGGGAATGGTCAAGAAACAATATGGACAGGCTGTGTTGGTAGAGGAAGTAAACAAAATACTACAAGAAGGCTTGCATAAATTCCTAACGGAAGAAAAGCTAGAAGTTCTTGGAAATCCATTGCCAAAGAATGATACCGAAATTGACTGGAATAGTGAGAACTTTTCATTCGAATTTGATTTAGGACTCTCACCAGAATTTGAAGTTGACGTAAAAGGAAAGAAAGCAATTACACATTATAAAGTGATTGCAGATGACGAAATGTTAGACAATCAAGTCAAAACAATACGGAAGCAATACGGAAAGCTTATAGCGAAAGATGCTGTTGAAAAAGGAGTTGAAATTACTGGAACCTTTACTTCCGAAGAAAAAGGAATTGAGAAGCAAACTACCATTGAAACCGATGTGATCAAAGGTAAAAAACAACTAACTGCTTTGTTAGGTGCTAAACCGGGAGATGTAGTAGTGCTGAAAACAAAAGGTCTTTTCTCAGACGATCATGATAATCAAAAATACCTTGGGGTCCCTCATGATGATGCGCACGGATTGGATATCGAAGTTTCTTTGAAAATTGAAGAAATTAACGCACGTGAAATGGCCACACTTGATCAAGAGCTTTTTGATAAATTATTTGGTGAAGCAGTAGTTTCTTCTGAAGAGGAATTAAAAGTGAAGATCAAAGAAGATGCTGAGAAGCAATTTGAACAACAGAGCGATCAGAAATTATTAAATGACGTTGTTGAAGCGCTTATTGAAAATACTAAGTTTGATCTTCCCAATGAGTTTTTACAGCGATGGATGCAAGTTTCTGGCGAAAAGCCATTAACCGAAGAAGAAGCCAAAGCAGAGTATGAACGTTCCGAAAAAGGATTGAGATATCAATTGATTGAAGGAAAATTACGTAATGAACACAAGCTTCAGATTACCTTTGAAGAAGTAAAAGGTTTCGCTCAAAACATGATCAAAGGACAAATGGCTCAGTTTGGACAAATGAATCCATCTGAGGAAGAACTGGAAGGCATTACCGCCCGTATCATGTCAAATGAAGAAGAGGTTAGACGAATTAGTGAACAACTAAATACGAATAAGTTACTTGACTTCTTTAAGGAAAATGCGAAATTAAAGACTAAGGAAATATCGTATGAGAAGTTCATAAAGGAAGCTTATCAATAATTCAGCAATAAAATAGTTATATTTAGGCGTTGAATTGAGAAATTCAACGCCTTTTTATTTTTCAGAAAAAAGTTTAAAAATTATATGAATTACGGAAAAGAATTTAAAAATTTTGCCATCAAGGATCAGGGGATAAGTAGTACTTATTATGATACTATCCTAAGTAGTATGTACCCTGTAGGCCTAACACCCAATATTATTGAAGAACGCCAAATGAATGCGGTAGCAATGGATGTGTTTTCACGTTTAATGATGGATCGCATTATATTTTTGGGAACAGGAATCAATGATCAAGTAGCAAATATAGTACAGGCACAGTTGCTGTTTTTAGAAAGTACAGATGCCTCAAAAGATATTCAGATATATATCAATTCACCCGGAGGGAGCGTGTATGCAGGCTTAGGAATTTATGATACCATGCAATTCATCAAGCCCGATGTTGCCACTATTTGTACAGGTATGGCGGCTTCTATGGGAGCGGTGTTGCTTTGTGCCGGGCAAAAAGGGAAACGTAGTGGTTTAACACACTCCAGAGTTATGATTCACCAACCTATGGGCGGAGCTCAGGGTCAAGCGAGTGATATTGAGATAACGGCAAGAGAAATTATCACCTTAAAAGAAGAACTGTACAATATCATTGCGACGCATAGCGGACAAACCTATGATAAGGTATATGAAGATAGTGATCGTGATTTTTGGATGAAAGCCGATAAGGCCCTTGAATACGGAATGATTGATGAAATACTGTCCCGTGGATAGTATCATAATTGAAAGAAGTTAGAAAAAATTAGTATGTCGAAAGAAGAATTGGAATGTTCCTTTTGTGGGCGTAAAAAGCCCGAAACCAATCTGCTTATAGCTGGATTGGATGCACATATCTGTGATCGCTGTATTGAACAAGCACATGGAATTGTTGTAGAAGAGGCCTTGCATTCCACAAATAACGAATTGAGCAAAGAACTCATGCTCAAGAAACCGAAGGCAATTAAGGAGTTTCTAGATGATTATATTATAGGGCAGCACCATACCAAAAAGATTATGTCAGTTGCAGTGTATAATCACTATAAGCGTTTGCTTCAGCCTAAAAGTGACGATGATATTGAAATTGAAAAAAGTAATATCATTATCGTTGGACAAACGGGCACAGGAAAGACGCTCATGGCAAAAACAGTAGCTCGTATGCTCAATGTGCCATTGGCTATTGTTGATGCAACAGTGCTTACCGAAGCGGGGTATGTTGGAGAAGATGTAGAGAGTATTTTAACTCGTTTGTTACAGGCTGCCGATTATAATTTGGAAAAAGCTCAAAATGGGATCGTTTTTATTGATGAGATCGATAAAATCGCCCGTAAAAGTGATAACCCTTCCATTACGAGAGATGTGAGTGGAGAAGGTGTGCAACAGGCCTTACTGAAACTTTTAGAAGGAACTGTAGTGAATGTGCCGCCCAAAGGAGGTCGTAAACACCCAGACCAAAAATTTATTGAAGTAAATACAGAAAATATTCTGTTTATAGCGGGAGGTGCCTTTGACGGTATTGAGCGAAATATTTCAAAGCGTCTCAATATGCAGGCCGTTGGATTTAGCGCGTCTAAAAAAGAGGACACCATGGAGCGAGACAATTTACTAAAATACATCGTTCCAAAAGACTTAAAAGATTACGGTTTGATTCCCGAGATTATAGGTAGATTACCTGTTCTTGCTTATATGAATCCATTGGATAAAGGAACGCTTCGAGCTATTTTAACCGAACCGAAGAATGCGATTATCAAACAGTATAAAAAGCTGTTTGAAATGGATGATATCGATTTTGTTATTACTGAAGAAGCATTGGATTTCATTGTAGAACAAGCCATAGAATATAAACTTGGTGCCAGAGGATTACGTTCTCTGTGCGAAGCAGTACTTACGGATGCGATGTACGATTTGCCAGGGGAAGAAGAAAAAGAGCTTCATGTAACCATGGAGTATGCACAAGAAAAACTCAACAAGACAACCATTAAGAAGTTGAAGGCGGTTTCCTAAAACGTTGAAATAATCATATTAAAAAAGCCTCGGAAATTCCGGGGCTTTTTAACTACTTCATATGTATGGTATGAAATACCCTACTAGGGTGCTGTAATAACCGTTTTATTCTTTTTTTTAAGGATCTCTTGCTGTAGCAATTCCTTTTTGTTTTTCAATGTGTACCCTGCCAGTTCGTTACTGGTGGTAGAAGCACCTGCTTTACACGAGAAAATGGTAATTATTAGTGAGAAAGCTATCCCCAAACTAGCTATCTTTTTCATTGTATGATAATTGAATTTAACGATACAAATCTATTAAGTAGGAAAAGTACTACCAAAACTATTAGATGAAGACGACGGAAATTCGATGAACTACCTAATTAGCCCATTTTTCCTGTAAATATCGACAAATGAAGGAATTATCATACAAGTTTATCACTGTCTTTGAAGCGAATAGCAATATTCATTAAGTACCTCATGTTCAGGAAGCGAGGGTTCAATAGCATGTAGAAGTTTGCCTAAAGCAAGGGTACTTCCTTGCTTGATGGTTTCATATCCGCTGATGTTCTCGTAAAAAGAGTGAGGCATCAAAGTATATGGATTGTTTTCGCTTTTTAATACTTCAGAAAAATAATGGACCAACCTTTTGAAGACCTTGGTTTCACGAATTTTTTCATCAAAAGAAACACATAGCAAGAGATCTCCGTTCTTCTGAATCTGCTCACAAAAAGAAAGTGTTTTGGCGATACGTGAGACCGGCAAAAAAAAGAAAACTCCTTCAATTAAAATAACCATTTTATGATTTGGGTAGTTCGACACAAATTCGGCTATTTTTTGCTGCCCCTCGGGTTTTGTAATATCAGCTGGGATATGTGTGACCTCCCGATACGGTAGCGTGTCTTCTTTGATAAATTGTTCAACATGTTGTTGCTTGTATTGTACTATCTCCGGAAAATCTACTTCTAGTGTCACGGTAGATTCAGGAAGAACATAGGGGTACATACTAAAGCCCGCTCCTAAGTTTACAAATAAAATGGGTTGTTCTTGTTTCGAGATGGCTCGTAATTCTTCATAAAAATAGCGATTGCGGATGCAATGAAGCACTTTGTCATAAGGGGAGACCTTTTCAGCAAAATCTTGAGACCACTTTTCTAAACTGGGACGCAGCCAAAGGGTAGCATATGGATCTTTACTGAGATCTTCATGAAGTGCCCGATAGTGAGCAATAATGAAGGCCGTGTCATGCACAAAGATATCCATGACTATTTGTTTAACGAGAGTAATTCTTCCAAATAATCCCTGGAATTTGATAAGCGAGGAACTTTATGTTGCCCCCCCAATTTATCTTTTTCCTTTAGCCAATCATAAAACAAACGCTCCCGTGCACAATGAATGGTGGGCGCATTTAGTGTTGTGTTGTTATACCGTTTTGCCTCATAATCACTGTTCACCTCTTGTAGTGACTTATCTAATAACTGGGTGAAGATTTCAGGGTTTTCAGGCGGGTTCTTAAATTCAATGATCCATTCATGTGCTCCTTTTTCTTTGCCCTCCATAAAAATAGGTCCTGCGGTATAATCAATAATTTCTGTATTGGTTAGCGAAGCCGTTTTCCGTAAGGCCATTTCCGCATTTTCAATAATCAGTTCTTCTCCAAAAACGTTGATGTGATGCTTGGTTCTCCCTGTCACCTTTATGCGATAGGGTTGTATGGAGGTAAAACGTACCGTATCTCCTATCTTATAGCGCCAAAGGCCGGCGTTGGTGGTAATTATAATGGCATAATTTTTACCCACTTCAACATCGCTTAACGGAATAACCTTTTCATTTGAAGAACCGTAGGTATCCATTTCAATGAACTCATAAAAAATACCATAGTCTAGCATTAACAATAGGTCTTTACTATCATTCTGATCCTGAATAGCAAAAAAGCCTTCAGAAGCGTTGTATATCTCGTAATATTTGAAGCTGTCTTTGGGCAAGATTCTCTTATACTGTTCCATGTAGGGGTCGAAACTAACACCGCCATGGAAGTATACTTCGAGATTAGGCCAGATATCAAAGAGGTTTTCTTTGCCAGTGGTTTCAATCACATTGTTGAGCAACACTAGCATCCAGGAAGGAACACCGGCGAGACTTGTGACATTTTCGGTAATGGTTTCGTTCACGATGGCCTGCATCTTGGTTTCCCAATCAGACATCAAGGAGATTTCACTACTTGGAGTGCTACTGAATTCGGCCCAAAAAGGCATGTTGTCAATAAGAATAGCCGAAAGGTCTCCAAAGGCAGTGCCATTCTCTTTATATAATTCTTTACTTCCTCCCAAACGAAGACTCTTTCCAACAAAGAGCTGCGCATCTGGATTATTATTGAGGTACATACACAGCAGATCCTTACTGGCCGCATAGTGACAGTTTTCTAAAGACTCATTGCTTACGGGAATAAATTTGCTCTTTGCATTGGTCGTGCCACTGGATTTGGCAAACCACTTAATAGGGCTTGGCCAAAAAATATTGCCTTCACCAGCACGCGCACGCTGGATCACCTTTTCGTTGTCTTCGTAGGATGTGACAGGGACTCTCGCAGCAAATTCAGTATAACTCTTAACAGAGGCAAAGTCATATTGCTTACCCAATTCGGTGTTTTTTGCTTTTTGTAAAAGCTGCTGAAGCAATTCTTCCTGAACCTCAATAGGGTATTTTAAAAAGAGCTCGATTTGATGAAAGCGCTTTTTTAAAAACCAAGTGGCAATAGAATTTACTATGGGTATTGGCATATATTTGACTTATCTTTATTCAATAAAAATAGCAATTTTCTTTTTATGCAGTTTGAAGGAGTATTAACAAAAATGAATACTGAAAATGGGACGCCCATTCAGTACTATCTGGTTTTTGAAGATGACTTTCTAAATATCAACCAATTAATTAATAAAAAGGTAGCCATCCAGTTTTTGAGATATCAATGCCTTAATTGTGGACGGGATCGAAAAATTTACCGTCAGGGGTTTTGTTATGAGTCTTTTTATGAGATTCCGCAAGCCGCAGATTGGGTGATTAAACCAGAGTTGAGCAAGGCACATTTAGATCAAGAAGAACGAGATCTGGAATATGAAAAAAAGGTACAGCTTCAACCACATATTGTGTATTTGGCCAATAGCAGTAATGTAAAAGTTGGGGTGACCAGAAAGACTCAAGTGCCTACACGTTGGATTGATCAGGGCGCTCATGAAGCCCTTGAGATTGTTGAGGTGCCTAACAGGTATTTAGCTGGAATAACCGAAGTAGCCCTAAAAGACCACGTAAGTGATAAGACGAACTGGCGCAGCATGCTT
>Ga0316204_10002264_pt1 | contig 44686 bp, 37 predicted proteins | sample 6monrhotite_MG_2_FD_205661 | JGI IMG/M metagenome (GOLD analysis project Ga0316204, IMG submission 205661) | Microbial mat bacterial communities from mineral coupon in-situ incubated in ocean water Damariscotta River, Maine, United States -... | ecosystem: Environmental > Aquatic > Marine >... | reverse complement strand
CTTAGCCTACTTAGAACTAACAGGCATAGGAACTGCAACAGGTATCGGCGAAGTAACTATTTCTCACCTAGGAAACAGCACCTTCGTTAGCGCAAACGACTTTGACTTTGTTATCGAACTAGCCGGAACACACACATTAACAGACACTGACTTTGTGTGGACCGTATAATACCACTATATCCAACGGAAGAAAAGAGAAGGGCCTAAAAAGCTCTTCTCTTTTTTTATGCCAAATAGCAACCGTTTTTAGTGGTATTTTTACAATAGCCCTGTTATCATCCGCCGATTTTAAAAATAGGACACCTTCAGCAACCCAAAATAGTAATAAATAAAAAGAGAGAGATTTTCTATGACTACGGTAACTATTGTCGGAACAGAAAACACTGATACATTACTAGGAACAAATGCAGACGACCTAATACAAGGCCTTGGCGGCGGTGACACGATTTGGGGTCTTGAAGGAGATGACACCCTTGATGGCGGCGCTCATAGTGACAGCTTACTTGGCGGGGCAGGAAACGACAACCTGCTTGGTGGCGACGGCAAGGATAGGCTTTTGGGCGATGACGGCAATGACACCCTCGATGGCGGTAGCGGTACTGACGTCCTTGATGGCGGTGACGGTAATGACAGCCTACTTGGCGGGGCAGGAAACGACTGGCTCCATTCTAGCACTGGTGATGACACCCTTGATGGCGGCCTTGGAAATGACTATCTCAATGGCAGCTGGAATAGGGAAAACTCCTCCCTCTTTGGTGGCGCAGGTGATGACACCCTCTTGGGCGGTCCTGGCAACGACACCCTTGATGGCGGGGATGGTAATGATACCTTCCTACTCACATCCTACCGCTTTATCCACGTATCCCAAAGCAATAGCTACATAACAGGGGGCGCAGGAATAGACAGCTATGTCTTTAATTTCAATCAAAATCTTACCAGTATTATCACTGACTTCTCAATTGCAGACGGCGATACATTATCTTTCACAGCAGGGGATATGGAAGGCCTAACATTTGGTGATTTAATTATTACGCAAAATGGAGCACATACGGAAATTGCACTTAAGGAAGGCCAGTTAATTATCCTAGAAAATTTCACAGCTACAGATTTAACAGAAAGCCAGTTTAGCTTCCAACCCTACAGCCCTCCAGTTGCAACAGAAAACAATGACAGTCTTCGTGGCAGCTATCATAATGATACGATTGATGGGCTAGAAGGTGATGACTGGCTTTGGGGCCGCGTTGGCAATGACAACCTCGATGGCGGTGATGGAAATGACCAGCTCTATGGTGGTGACGGCGATGACATCCTCCGTGGCGGTGATGGAAATGACTCCCTCTATGGCGGTGGTGATCATGACTCGCTCTATGGGGGGGCTGGTAATGACACTTTAGTTGGCGGTCACGGCGCAGACCTACTCCGAGGCGGTCAGGATAACGACTCCCTAACTGGCGGTATAGGTAACGACTCCTTATTTGGCGATGACGGTAATGACACTTTAGTTGGCGATGAAGGAAACGACTTCCTTGTTGGCGGCGGTGATGACACCCTCAATGGCGGCCTTGGCAATAACATCTTAACTGGCAGCACTGGAACTGACAGCTTCATGGTTGGTTACAACCCCAACGCTACCGATATAATCACCGACTTCTCTATTACAGATGGCGAAATAATCTCTTTCACAGGAGAAGCTATAGCAGGACTAACATTCAGCGATTTAGTTATCACACAAAACGGCGCCAACACTGATATTACCTTAAAATATGGACAAAAAATTGTACTGGAAAACTTTACCGCAACTGATTTAAGTGAGAGCCAGTTTAGCTTTACAGGACTCCCCCCTATTGTTGCCACAGAAAATGGAGAACGCATTCATGGCAGCTACCATGATGATGCTATTGACGGCCTTGGCGGCGACGACAGCATCTGGGGCGAACTAGGCAATGACACCCTCGATGGCGGCGAAGGCAATGACTTCCTCTATGGCGGTGAAGGCAATGATATAAGCTCCGGCGGCGAAGGCAATGACTATATTCATGACGGCGCTGGCGATGATACCCTCTATGGCAATGCCGGCCTAGACACCCTTGTTGGCGGCTTAGGCAATGACACCCTCATCGGCGGTGATGATGCCGATAGGCTTTATGGCCGTGAAGATAATGATAGCCTTAATGGGGGCACCGGCAACGATACCCTACGTGGCGACCAAGGCAGCGACACCCTCATCGGTGATGCAGGAGATGACCAACTATTCGGCGGCGCAGGAAACGATAGCAACGCAGGCGGCTTGGGCAATGACTATATCCATGATGAAGCCGGAGATGACACTATAGATGGCGGCGCCGGTCAAGACACCCTTGTTGGCGGCCTTGGTAATGACCAGCTTTTCGGCGGTGCGGATGCAGACATACTCTATGGTCGCGAAAATGATGACGAGTTATATGGCGATGGCGGCAATGATACCCTACGCGGCGAAAACGGTAATGACGTCCTCTTTGGCGACGCAGGCGATGACTTCATCTATGGCGGTGTTGGAAATGATTACAGCGATGGCGGCGAAGGCAATGACTATATCCACGACAATCTCGGTAATAATACATTAAACGGCTGGGATGGAGCAGACACTCTTGTGGGCGGCGTTGGCGCTGACTGGATCACTGGCGGAGATGGTGCTGATATGCTCTATGGCCGCGCCGAAGCCGATATATTCGTTTTTGGCGGGTTAACCGACTCAACTGCCGCAGCAATGGATAGCATCCGCGATTTCGGCAATGGGGCTGATAAAATTCACCTATCAGATCTAGTACTAACAGGCATAGGCTCAGGCGCAAACCAGGTAACTATTTCCCACTTAGGAAACAGCACCTTTGTTAGCGCAAACGACTTTGACTTTGTTGTTGAACTAGCAGGAACACACAACCTAACCGATACAGACTTTGTGTGGGTGTAATACCAACAAACAAGTAGTAGACACTTTGAGAACAAAACACAGCATCTCAAAGTAGAAACAAAAAAGGAGAAAAGCCACCAAGCTCTTCTCCTTTTTTATTGCATTATTCAATTATAAAACCTAACTCTTTAACCAAATTCTTGGTCCTGCACACCCTCATCAGACTCCGCCTCAACATCCGACTCATCCGACTCATCTTTATCAAATTCGTGACGAAATATTTTCACCTGATCCAGAAGCGCTCTTAACAATTCTTCTGTTCCCTTTCTTGCAACTGAAGAAATTATAAACACGCTTTTGCCACAAACCTCTTCCAATTCCAACTTCTTAGCTTCAACTTCATCAGGCAACATAGCATCACACTTTGTTAATGCCACCACCTCATGCTTTTCTGCCAATAGTGGATTATATTGCTCAAGTTCATTACGGATTACCTGATAGCGTTCCGCCACCCCAGCTCCAGAACCATCATCTGTTCCATCCACCAAATGCAAGATTACACCACATCTTTCAACATGCTTTAAAAAACGATGCCCTAAACCATGCCCTTCATGCGCCCCTTCAATCAACCCAGGCAAATCAGCAATCACAAACTCACTACCATCAACATATGTTACGCCAAGCTGAGGCTTAATTGTAGTAAAGGGATAATCTGCAATTTTTGGCTTAGCCCTTGTTACAGCACTAAGAAATGTTGATTTTCCCGCATTAGGCAATCCTACCAGTCCAGCATCTGATAACAGCTTTAGCTTAAGCCAAACCCAAATTTCCTGCGCTGGCCAACCTGGTGTTGCTTTACGAGGAGCTTGGTTTACTGAACTTTTAAATTCAGCATTTCCTTTACCGCCATCTCCACCTTTAAGCACAACATGACGCTCGCCCTCTTGCGTAATATCATACAATATAGTTTCGCCATCATCGGCTAATATTTGCGTACCAATGGGAACTTTTACAATCAAGTCTTCCGAAGCCTTGCCATCACGACAACTCCCCTTACCATGCTCACCTTTACGCGCCTTAAAATGTTGCTGATAGCGAAAATCAATAAGCGTGTTTAAGCCTGGAACCGACTCAACTATAACACTACCGCCGCGCCCCCCATTTCCACCATCTGGACCACCACGCGGAACATGAGCTTCCCTTCTAAAACTAACGCAGCCAGATCCACCCTCTCCACTCTTGAGAAATATTTTAGCCTCATCAATAAACTGCATGCTTTTTCTCCATATGCAAAAAGGGGCATAAGCCCCTTCGCAATACTTTTATTTCATCGAACTAACTACTACACTGCAGCTACTGGCTCAACTGAAACATATAAGCGATTTTTTGCCTTACGTTGGAAAGTCACTTGACCTTCTTCGGTTGCAAATAAAGTATGATCTTTACCCATACCTACATTATTTCCAGGCCATACTTTTGTACCACGCTGACGCACGATAATATTACCAGATATAACGAATTCTCCGCCATATTTTTTTATACCTAAGCGACGACCAGCTGAATCGCGACCGTTACGTGAACTACCACCAGCTTTCTTATGTGCCATAACTCAATCTCCGTATAATCCTAGTCTTCAGACTTTTTGGATGCTGTTTCTTTTTTAGCTGGAGCTTTTTTAGCCTCAACCTTTTTTTCTGCAGTTTTAGCTGCTGCTTTTGGCGCAACCTTCTTCGCTTCTGAATTTGCCGCTGCTTTTGGAGCTGCTGCTTTTTTAGCAGGAGATGCCTTTAGGCCTTTGCCAATATCCGCGATACGAATCCACGCCACTTGTTGACGATGACCAAGCTTACGACGATAGTTATGACGGCGCTTCTTTTTAAAGATAATAACTTTTTTATCTTTTTTCTGCTCAATCACTTCAGCAGCCACCGAGATACCTTTTACGAAAGGCTCACCAATTGTTACCTTTCCACTTTCATCACCATATGCAAGCACTTCGTCAAAAACGATAGTAGACCCAGCTTCACCATCAAGCTTTTCAACTTTAATAGCATCACCCGGTGTGACTTTATACTGCTTTCCGCCAGTTTTAATTACTGCAAACATTGCTTTATTCCGCTTATTTGATAATAACCTATATTACAAGGAAGAGGTAATATAGTGCCGTGGATTGTTTTGTCAAACTATTTAATAGCTATTTCCACGCTTTTTCTAATTAAACTAAGGGATATTATGTTTCAGCAAACCATAGACCTACTTTTTACAGCCTCCTCCCCCTGTTTTCTAAAATAAATCTTCTCCCAAAGACAAACTAAAGCTAGGCTTTAGTTATATTGTCTAAGGAAGAAGAAAAAGTGATAGTTACAACATTATAACTCTATCACTATGCGGCAGCGGCAATTTTTACACGAGATTCACCTTCGACTTCTGCTGCATTGATGATGACGTTAAAACTACTAGCTTTTAAACTTGCACCTCCAACTAAACCACCTGCAACCGAATCAATCTGAAAGATTTCTGCTGCATTTTTATCATTAACACTGCCACCATAGAGGACTTGTGCTCCTGACCAACCTGCGCTTTCAGAAAGAAAATTGATGATAAAGTCATGCACTTCACGTATCTGAGCCACTGTAGGAGTTAAACCTGTTCCTATTGCCCAGATTGGTTCATATGCAATCACCGTATTTTCTGCATTGCAACGATCAGGAAGGCCACGTTTGAGTTGCTTTTCTAGAACTTTTAACGTTTCACCTGCTTCACGTTGCTTCAATGACTCACCAATACAAAACACCGGTTTTAGCTTGTTATCCAATGCCGCCACTGTTTTACGTTTTAGTAAAGCGTGACTTTCACTGAAAGGACCTGCACGACGTTCTGAATGTCCAATAATTGCCCAACGTGCTCCAGATGCAAATGCGTGTGCAGGACTGTTTTCTCCTGTATATGCACCACTATTTGCAAAATGGATATTTTGTACACCTGCTGTAAAACCACGTGCTACAGCTGAGTGAACAAAAAAAGCTGGTGGACAAACAACAACATCGCAATGCTTGGTTCCTTTTAACATACGCGGCAATTGTGCGGCTGCATCATTTGACTTATGATTAGCTATTACTAACATATAATATCTCCTAACAATTTAAGTGATTTAACCTGCAAAAAGAATTTTATGCAGGGAAGAAAAAGAAAATATAAGGAACTATATCTTCTATTAAGTTGTATTCTGAACTAAGCAATACGTTTGCAATGTAACATTACCCTCTGTTTTTGTCACGCTTTTAGATAATGGAACTTATTATAGGAAAGTTGTGAATATGATAAGGAAGCACACTTCCTTATCATATTCACAACTTCATTTGTCATTGTAATTTAAGGTACTCAACGATACCCACCTTCCCTTCTTCTTGCGCTAAATCTTGAGGCAATTTACCCTCTTCCATTTGCGCCGCATAGTCGGCCCCTTTTTCCACTAAAAATCTTACAGTTTTTAAATCACCATTACGCGCAACCCAGTGAAGTGGTGTCGCCTGAACATTATTACGCACATGAATATCGGCACCATTTTTCACCAACATTTGTACAGTTTTATTGCTTGGCCCCGCCCAATGCAATGGAGTGTTACCGTGGCTATCTTGTAAATTAACATCAGCCCCATTCGCAATTAAATATTCACCAATTTCAGTATTCTCCACGGCCAAATGCAGCGCTGAATTTCCATGTTTATCCATAAGTGTTATATCTGCTTTTGCTTCGATCAATGCCCTAGCAATATCCAGTGACTGAGGGTTCCGCGCAACCAAGTGCAATGGAGTCCACCCTGCTTTATCCTTTGCGTTAGGGTTCGCGCCCTGCTGCAATAAGAATTTCACTATTTCTAGATTACCATTTTTTGCTCTATTCATAGATGCCAAATGCAGTGGCGTTTGACCTTGACGATCTTTTTTGTCTATATCCATTCCAGAATCAATTTCTTTTTGTAATACAGCAACATTTCCACCATATGCTGCCCAATGAATCAATTTACGCCCCTTTGGCCTACCCGTCTTAAGTAAGTCCTTTACTTGATCCATATCATTTTCAGCCGCAACTTTTTCTAATATCCGAAATTTTTCTGCTGCCGATTTGGAAGCTGCCATTACAGAATTAGCTGCGCCTCCCACCACGGATATGCACCACAATACGCAAAATAGAAAAATATATCCCCGCACAAACTACCTACTTGCTTTAAGCTGTTTACCAATTAGATAACTAATACTATCATAAGGCCTTGCCTGCTGTGAATGGAATTAACATCTGATATGGTTTTTAGCGCTCCTTTATTTTTATTTTTACTGTTGCCACTTGCATTGGCATTGCATGTGGCATTACGTAAAACTAGGCACCTGCGCAACCTCCTTTTGCTTGGTATTAGCTTAGTTTTTTATGCTTGGGGCGAAGGTTATTATGTCTTTTTATTATTGATATCTATCGTTTGGAATTACCTAGCAGGCATTGCAATATCCTATTTTCCTCGCAAAAAATTATGCCTTGCCTTTGCTATCATCGGCAATTTAGCATTGCTCGCTTATTATAAATATGCAGGCTTCCTAATAGAAGGGGTTAATACCCTTACCTCTACCGCAGGCTACCAACCCATAATTCAGCCCTACCCGATTCATTTACCCATTGGCCTATCATTTTTTACTTTTCAAGCCCTGTCTTACCTTATTGATTTATATCGCAAACAAATAACCGTACAAAAGAACCCTCTTAATTTAGCACTTTATATTGCTTTATTTCCACAACTTATTGCCGGCCCGATTGTTCGCTATACCGATATTGAATCAGCCCTATCTTCGCGCCGTGTTGATCATGATGATATTATTTATGGTATGCGCCGTTTTATTATTGGCCTAAGCAAAAAGGTTCTCCTCGCAGATAACCTAGCAATCGTTAGTCATTACAGTTTCTCCACGTCACCTGACCTACTCACCACTCCAATGGCTTGGTTTGGATTATTATGCGCTACATTACAGCTCTATTTTGACTTCTCCGGTTATAGTGATATGGCTATCGGACTAGGGCGTATGTTTGGCTTTCGCTTTAAAGAAAATTTTCAACACCCCTTCACGGCAACCTCTATGCGCAATTTTTGGCGTAAATGGCATATCTCCTTATCGACATGGCTTCGCGACTATCTTTACATCCCCTTAGGAGGTAATAAATGCGGTGAACTGCGCACTTGGCTTAACCTTTTTATAGTCTTCTTCCTTTGTGGATTATGGCATGGTGCCAGTTGGAATTTTATTCTATGGGGGCTTTTTCAAGGAACATTTATGGCCTTAGAACGTGCCCTTTACCCCACAAAAACAGGGCAGTTTTTAAGTAACAACACACCTTATTTACTACGTTCTGTTTATGTAAACTTAGTGTTCATGCTTGCTTGTGTATTGTTCTTTAGCCCAGACTTAATCACTGCAAAACTTTATTATCATACCCTATTAGGACAAACAGATAGCCTATTATTTATGGATATTTCTCCACTTTTAATAATAGTATTGCTTTCTGCAATTATTGGAAGCACCCCTATTTGTTTAAATTTCTATAACAAACATCTTCATCATTCATTTCCTGTTGCTGCTGCTCTGCTTCGTGATACGGTATTAACATTCCTCTTATTTTTGTGCTTAATTACCAGTGCTGCAAAAACTTATGTTCCTTTTATCTATTTTCGGTTTTAGGAGGAAATATTATGAAAAAACCTTTCTTTTCTTACATTTTTCTCACCTTGTGGATAGTATTTTTATTTATCCCTGCAACCGGTTTTTTCTTCTTTTACAAAACAGAATCCGACATTTTTCAAAGCCGATCCAACTTTGAATCTAGCTTTAATAAAAATTACAGCACACGTGAGCAAGCTATAAAGTTATATAGTGACATAATTTATCACGGATTTAATACGATACCATTTCCACAAGTTGTTCGAGGTGATGATGACTTTCTTTTCAGTAAAGCCAGTGTACAAGCCCATTGCCATGAAAAACTATATACACAACAAGAGCTATCTCGCCTTATAAAAACATTAACTAGCAATGCAAAAAAGGCTGAACTTAAGTCTCTTACTTATATCCCAATTTTTATTCCATCCAAAGTGATGAACTATCAAGACAAACTTCCTAAAGGATTAGACTGCTATCCAACAGAAACACGCTTGTCCCAAGCAAGCATATCTTTATTAGAAAGTAAAAACATCCAACATAATTTTATTGCAATTGATAACTTATATAGCAACATAACCGATGAATATTTAGCACTACATGGCCCCACATTTTATCGTACAGATCACCACCTAACAAATAGCGGTGAATGGCTTTTATATCAGAATATAATTTCGTACCTAACAAAGGAAAGTACCGCCCATATTCCATTTAGTGATTTAAAAGTTTCGAAGATCCGTTTCCAAGGCGGATCATTAGCCCGCCTCTTGAACCTCAGCAATCTTAATGAGGAAAGCATAATACTGAGTATTCCGAAGAAAAAAGACTATTCTCTATCAAAAATTCTACCTGTATCTTTGGTGTATAATAGTGATATTAAACGAAATTTACTGGAACCACTTATTGCCCAACATGCTCAAATAGTTAACAACTTTGAACAGCCACAGCTTAACATACAAAACATAATAGCTGACATGACTCATAAGCCTCATGCGGAAAAACAACTGATACTACACGTCATCCGCTTACGCGAATCAGGTTATAACTTGTAAATATAGCTTATGAATAAATATTTTTGATAGTCAAATAGAACTCTAAACAAAGACTTATTTAGAAGCCCCTCCACCTTTAGTGGCTCCCTTTTCTTCATTTTTAGGAGTATTATTGGGGGAAGACATCCCTCCTTCAGCCACTTGAACTGAGCCTGCAATTTTCTCAACTGCACTTTTAGCTCTTATTTTAGCAATATCTTTATGAGCATCTTCTCTAAATTTATCTAACCCGCCTTCATAACCAGAAAGATAACAAGCCTCACCATGTGTTAGCAAAGTACTATCTGGACGCAGCTTTTTAGAATCCCTAATAGCCCGCTCTCCTTCCGGTTCAGGAAGACCAAACATTTCCTTATGTAGCTTTGCAGCATCTTGGCCATATTCTTGATTTAGTCGATTAATTGCCTTTGGTGACGGAGCAACTTTTTGCCCGTTTCGTCCTGCCGTCATCGTACTCATTGCCAGCACTTCACCACCTTGCTGCATAATATGGTCAGCAAGGTTACGCAATGTTCCACCCATTGCCGCATGATCATCCACTAAAACAAACTTTCTTTTAGGGTCAATTTCTCCTTCAAATGATGCCTGCGCAGTAAAACGTGACGTACCGCCCATTCCTGTTCGGCCCTCTTTTCTTACCTGAAAAACATCAGCTTGAACATCCCACCCTGTTTGCGCTCCAATTTCTTTTGCCAATGCCAAAGGAATTTTGTTAATGCTATCTTTTTCCATTCCAAGCACAGGAATTATTACAGGCTTTTCTTTATCATATTTAGATACAAGGTCAGATACTTTGTCTGGAGACACCATGATATGCGCTAATTCTATTGCAGCATCAGTGTCCCCTCCACGTTTTGCTTTTTCATACAGCTCATCAACGTGAGGATTTTTTTTACTACGTTCTGGATCTTCCGTACTAGCATGCACCACAACATCAGGGAACCCCTCTGGTAACGGACATGATCTTGGAACAATTTTAGGAAGTGGCTCAGTCATATTATTAATCTGATACAATATTATGCTTATATTGTTCTAGGCCCCGGTTTGTTTGACGCACGACTACTTAGCACTTTGCTCGAAAATTGACCATTAGATAAACCATCTGATCCATCTCCTTTAGAGGTACCCTTTTTTTTTAGCAACTCTTCACGACGCTCATCATAGTTATCCAACTCTTCGCCGACTTTATTTTTTAGGCCTGTTTTTTCTGCATCATTTAACTGTTGCTCTTCCCAAACAGCTTTATCCTTTGGCGGGGTTTTATCTTCAGACACTATTTTTCTCCAGAGTCTATAATTAAACTTACACTAACTTACACTAAAACAACCTAAAAAGCAAAAAACTCATAGAAATCTTACTTAAGCTAGGTTCTTCTAACTCAAAAATACAGGCTATAACTCAGACTGCATAATATTATCCAGCTTCTGGTGCCAACGTTAATTCTAATCCATCTAAGGACTCAGTAAGTAATATTTGGCATGAAAGTCTAGAATTATCTTCTACATCGAATGCTTCATCCAGCATTTCAATCTCTTCATCACGTGGTACTTCTAACTTTTCCACCCAAGCAGCATCTACATATACATGACATGTAGCACAAGCACACGCTCCGCCACATTCTGCTTTAATTGGCAGTCCGTTATCACGGATAACTTCCATTACTCTCCAGCCTTCTGGGCCTTCTAATTCGTGAATCTTCCCTTCACGATCTTTTACTTTGATGCTGTAAATATTCATGCAGCAACTCCAAGCTTTTTCTGAAGATCCGTACTCGATGTAGTATATTGAAAGCGTAATTTCTGATCTGGGTGAACATAACGAAACGCTTGCTGCGCCATTAATGCTGCCTCATGAAATCCCGATAGAATAAGTTTCAGCTTTCCTGGGTAGTGATTAATATCACCAATTGCAAAGATACCGGCTTCACTAGTTTCAAATTTTTCAGTATCCACTGGAATTAGATTTTCATTTAAATTTAGTCCGAAGTTAGCGATCGGACCTAACTTCATAGTTAGGCCAAAAAACGGAAGCAAATTATCACACGTGATTTTCACTTCTTCTTTTTCACTGTTTTTAACTACCACAGAGCTTAACTGACCATCCGCACCCTCAAGCGATGACACCTGACCAATTACTAAGTCCATTTTCCCTTCATCCACAAGATTCCGCATTTTACTTACTGAATCCGGCGCTGCACGGAAATTATCACGTCGATGGATTAAAGTGATGCGTTTTGCTAACGGCTGTAAATTCAAAGACCAATCCAAGGCAGAATCTCCACCTCCAACAATTACCAAATGCTTATCACGAAACTGCTCCATTTTACGCACGGCATAAAAAACAGAAGTCCCTTCATAGGCATCAATACCACTAATTGGTGGCTTTTTCGGCATAAAGCTACCACCTCCTGCAGCCACAACAACCACAGGGGCTTGAAAAACATTACCCTCATCTGTTGTTAATTCCCAACGTCCATCATCCAGCTTTTTCATACCCTCAACCATTTGCTGCAAATGATATTGTGGGTTAAATGGCTCTGCCTGCTCTAAAAGCCTATCTGTCAATTCTTGACCGCTTATAACAGGATAACCCGGAATGTCGTATATCGGTTTTTCTGGATATAACTCAGCACATTGACCACCTGGTTTGTCTAATATATCAATGAGATGGCACTTTAAATTTAGCAATCCCAATTCAAATACCGCGAATAAACCTACTGGTCCTGCGCCAATAATAAGAACATCAGTTTCAACAGCCCTGTTATCTGCCATGGTAGCATTCCTTATATAAATACTATATGCAGTCCTCACAGACTACATGAGAAAAAACGGTTTGCACTATACGTATCAAACGAAAAATGTAAACCCCTATCCGCACATGTAATTTTTTCTATCATTCTTACATATGCTAATTTCAAACAATCTACTGATAGACAAAAGGGCAACCATAATCACAATGGCCACCCTTTTGCTTCAACTAAATCATAAAAATGTTTAGTACATCGGCTCAGGTGTTGGCTGCATTTGCATTTCCTCTGCCTGTGCCTGAAATTCTTCAACTAGTGGAGTTAGCACTTCTTGCGCAACAGCCATAGCCTCTCCCATTGAAAGACTGTTAAACTGCACATCTTGTGCACCAGCTTCACGCTTAACCACTAATTCGAACTCACTTCCGCCTGGCTGAGTTGCTCCCATGCGCTCAAAAAACGTATAAACTATATCTAAATGACGCTGCTCCACTTTCGGCATAGCAACAGACATATCTTGTTTGCCCATTTCTGTAGCAATCATTGGAATTAGCACTTCATTATACATTGATACATAAAGGCTAATAAGCTCTTTATAGTTCGTCATACGAATGCGCACATAACCATTTGGAAACGGCTCTTCTGCCACTGTTGAAATTTTACCGTCCAAACTAAACCCAAAAAGATCACAAGCAAGGGCAAATTGATTAATGCTTACCTCAACAATAGGAGGAGCCTGCTTCAATAGCTCTTCTTTGAGTGGCCCAGTATAACTGATGTCAATATTGCCTGAACTAGCACCAACTTTTTCGTTCATTGCTACAATAAACTCAGTTAATTCTGCAGGAACATCCGGTGTCAGACTATAAATTGCCCGATAATAGTCACCTGAAATGCTAGCATTATCAATTTTATATTTGAAATTAACCGTTCCGGTTTCTCCATCAGCAGTATTAACTGATCCTGAAAGAATAAAGTTATCATAAGACATAAGTGACTTATTTGTAGATTTATTTACAATTGATACACCATTGCTTTCGATTGAAATACCTCTGAAGTATTTAAGGAAATTGGCTGCAAAATCTTCAACCGCTTTAATATCTGCTGGATAAGGCTTTCCACCTTCCATTAAGAAATCAAAAGGACTTTTTGTAAGCGTTAGAACTAACGCACCTTTCTTTTCTTTAGCCGATAACTCAACATCAAGACCATTACCTTTTATAGTAAATAATGAATCTCCACCTGTAGCTTCCCAGCGATATACAGGGTTAAATAGATCTGCTGTAATTCTGCTAGGTGATGACGAAGAGAAATTAAGCACCAGCGGCTCCATTCCGCTTTCGCCTTCAGGAAGCACTAAACCACCTTCTTGCTGTAAATGCTGTATAGCGGCCCCTGGTATTTCAATAGTACCAGCCATTCCTTGAAAGTTAACATTCATTGCAAGTGGGAAACCATCTACTGTAATATCACCAAGCTTAAATTCAGCATTTACACCGTCAGCTTTTGCTTCAGCCAGCGCCTCATCCAGCTTTGTTTGCAGGAATGCAATGTCGCTTTCAACCTTTCCGGCCATGTGGAACCAGAACCCAGCCCAGCCACCAACGGCAAGCATTACTAGCACAGCCAGTAGGACAATTAATTTTTTCATGATGGTCTCCTAATATTTCAAAACGCAGGCATTATACATACCCTGTACTTACAACCAAGTATTTTTATACAAAGCTTCCATTGTAAAAACGGCCTTAAGACAAACAAGGTGTATAGATATTACACCACTCACTTGTTTACTCTGCATTATACAACGGCATCTGTGAACTGATTTTACACCGACATATTACGTGTGGCAGCAGGCAAACGCACCACCATGCCATCCAGTGCGTCACTAACCATAATCTGGCAACCAAGCCGTGAAGTATGCGTTAAACCAAATGCAAGATCTAACATATCTTCTTCATCCTCTGTTGCTTCTGATAGGGCGTTATACCTATCTTCATCCTCAATAATAAGGTGACATGTTGAACATGCAAGCGACCCTTCACAGGCACCTTCTAAAGGAATATCATTTTTATGAGCCACCTCAAGCAATGAAATGCCATTAGGAGCTTCAATCACTTTCTCTGCTCCATCGGGAGATTTAAATATAATTTTTGCCATATTTTTCAAACCTGTACTAATAAATAAAATAATAGTTAAATATTTTACAATTCATCGCCTTAATTACACTCAACATTTATGCGATTAATCATCTATAACTCAGCTAAATCATGCACTATTTTTCTGAATAATATCTTTCTCTACAGCCTGCATTTCCTGCCCTTGCAAAAATGAACCAATTGCCTGGTTTAACCTAACCTCTGCAAAAGGTGCACTTGCAGCATCCAATTCCTGCGCCAAATAATCTATTTGATCGCGATCACCACCGGATACAGCACTCCTTAACTGCTTAATTTTTTGATCCATTTCTGTTTTTTGTGCAGTCGTCAACAAATCAGAGTCGGACGTTAAAGCAGATTCTATACTAAGAAGCAAACGATTTGCGTCAAGTTTAGACTCCGCCAGCAAGCGAGCAGTAATGTCTTCCCGTGCAAATTCCATACTTTCACGCAGCATTTTCTCTATTTTCTCTGGAGGCAACCCATAAGATGGCTTTACCTGAACCTTCTGTTCTATTCCTGTTGTTTCTTCTCTTGCTGATACAGTAAGCAAGCCGTCCGCATCAATAACAAAATTAACTTCAACCACAGCCGCACCTGCAACCATTAAAGGAATCCCCTTTAATTCAAAGCGAGCAAGTGACCTACATAAGTTAACTAATTCTCTTTCTCCTTGCACAACATGAATCAATAACCCAGTTTGTCCATCTTTATACGTAGTAAATTTTTGAGAAACAGAAGCTGGTATTGCCGTATTACGTGGAATTACCACCTCCACCAAATTGCCCATCGTTTCAATACCAAGCGATAAAGGAGTAACATCCAACAATAATGTGTCCGAACCATGAGTTAATGCACGCGCTTGCATTGCAGCGCCTAGAGCAACCACTTGATCAGGATCAAGGTTAGTCAGCGGATCTTGCCCTATTAGCTCTTTTACCTTTTCTAAAACTAACGGAGTTCTAGTAGATCCGCCCACCATCACCACACCGAGTATATCGCGTGGTTCAAGCTTCACATCCTTCAATACATTATTAAATATATCCGTTGTTTTGTGTACTAATCCTATAATTAGAGACTCATATTGCTCTCTACTATAATCGACAGAGACAATCTTCCCATCGGATACTTCTATATGATCCGTTACCTCTTCATTTGCACTCAGCGCCTCTTTCACTCTTCTTGCACTTTGCAGCAATTGCACTACATCATCTGCTGTTGGCTCTTTATCTGACATATAGCGAGCGATTATATCTTTAACTAGTGCTTGGTCAAAATCATCTCCTCCCAACCCAGCATCTCCGCCCGTTGCTAATACTTGGAACACTCCTTTTTCCATCTTCAGCAACGATACATCAAACGTTCCTCCCCCTAAATCATACACAGCGTATAACCCTTCTGCTCCATTCTCCAAACCATAAGCTAGCGCAGCGGCCGTTGGCTCATTAATAAGCCTTAGCACCTCCAGTCCAGCAAGATGTGCAGCATCCTTTGTTGCATTTCGTGCAGCATCATCAAAATGCGCAGGTACAGTAATCACCGCTTGGTGAACCCCTTCTCCCAATTCACCTTCAGCTTGCGTCCGTAATATCTTAAGTATTTCCGATGACACTTCTACCGGAGACACTTCCTCTCCGTGAACTTCCAACGTCACCATTCCATTTTCTATCCCGTTATCTTGCGCATCATCTAACGCATCACCGGCAGCATAAACTGGCCAAGGAAAATGCTCTGCTACTTTTGCAATATCACCTAATCCACGCCCCATTAACCGCTTTACTGAACGAATAGATTTTGGCTGATTAAGCGCTTCATCACCTACAGATACATCACCTTGCGCGGCATAATGGACAACAGACGGCAATGACGAATTACCTCGGGCATCAGGGATAACACGCCCTCCTTTATCGTCAGCAACAGCCACTAATGAGTTGGTAGTGCCCAAATCAATTCCTACAGCAATAGGTTTGTGAACTGGCTGATCTGCACCAGCCCCCGGCTCTTGTATATCAATCAACATCATTACGATATTCCCTTATCTATCATCCAATTTTATATAGCCTAATATATTATTTACGCCCAATTACTCTAATTTTCTGCTGGATTTCATCATTTATTTTGGTGCAATAGCGTAATGCCAGTGTACAATTCATTGCCTCAGATATTTCTTTCTGATCAAAAGCATTTGAAATTGCAATATATAATGATGCAATTTCTTCTTCTTGCGCTTGGCTTAACTCTTCTAAATCCTCTAAATCACAAGCCTCCATCAATTGCTCACGTTGCTGCATAGCCTTCTCTAATAACGCCATATTAGGCTTGCTATTCTCAACATCTATTCCGCTTAATTGCAGCATGTATTCAGCTCGCGATAAGGGATCATTTAACACAGAAAACCCTTCGTTAATATAGGCCGATTGCTGAGCGGCTAACATACGCAAAGATGATGAATGACCCGTTAATCGATCAGGATGATATTGTTGCTGTAGCTTTACATAGCACGATTTCAAATTATCTTGGTCAAGGCTATATTTCTCCAACAACCCGAACAAATCAAAAAATGATTTCTTATCTTTAGAGGAAAAATTCATTATTAAAAAACATTAAATTTCAGGTTATTATATAATAAATACAATCTATTAAATTATATTTATTTGGCTTACACATGGAATGATTCACCGCACCCGCACTTACCTTTTTCATTTGGGTTACGGAAAGTAAAACCAGAGCGCATTTTCTCTTCTACAAAATCCATTTCTGTTCCTAATAAATACATCATCGCTTTTGGATCGATAATTACTGTAACATCTTTTTCCTGCACCACTTCTTCAAACTTCTCAACCGCATCAGCATATTCGATAGTATAAGCCAGACCAGAACATCCACCCTTTTTTACACCCACACGAATTCCCGCAGACGGCTTACCCCGCTGCTCAAGCAAATATTTAACCCGCGTAATAGCCGCATCAGTTATAGATATGGGAGGTGGTAATGACATTATATAACAGTCTCTTATTTGTAATTATTAATGCTTCTTCTTATAATCATCAATTGCAGCTTTAATGGCATCTTCTGCCAACATCGAGCAATGAATTTTTACTGGAGGCAACGAAAGCTCTTGTGCAATATCAATATTTTTTATCGCCTGTGCCTCATCTAACGTTTTTCCTTTCACCCACTCTGTTGCAAGTGAGCTAGAAGCAATAGCAGATCCGCAGCCAAATGTTTTAAATTTAGCCTCTTCAATTACTCCTTCATCACTAACACGAATTTGCAGCTTCATTACATCGCCACAAGCTGGCGCTCCAACCAAGCCAGTTCCTACATCTTGCGATTCCTGATCCATTGCCCCAACATTACGTGGGTTCTCATAATGATCAATTACCTTTTCACCATATGCCATGTCTTAATCTCCTTTATCCATATCTTAAATATTTTTATTAAATTAATGCGCTGCCCATTCAATTGACTGAATATCAATTCCCTGCTGCGCCATCTCCCATAACGGGCTCATTTCGCGTAACTTTTCTACATTCTTAACTACAATTTCAATTGCAGCATCCACTTCGGCCTCTGTTGTAAAGCGACCAAGCCCAAAACGAATTGAAGTATGCGCTAATTCGTCACCCACACCCAATGCGCGCAATACATATGACGGCTCTAAACTTGCCGATGTACATGCCGAACCACTTGAAACAGCCAACTGACGAATTGCCATTAACATTGACTCCCCTTCAACATAAGCAAAGCTAAGGTTAATATTACCGGCTACTCTCTTCTCTAAACTGCCATTAACATATACCTCTGGCACCACATCCATAATTCCTTTACGAAGTCGTTCACGCAATTTAAGAATCCGCTCCTCACTTTCAGCCATTTCTTTTCCAGCAATTTCTGCAGCGACACCAAAACCAACAACTAGAGGCACAGGCAGCGTACCGGAACGAAAGCCACGCTCTTGACCACCACCGGTGATCAAAGCCTCCAACCTCACTCTAGGACGCCGACGAACATATAACGCCCCAACACCATTAGGCCCATATGCTTTATGACCAGAAATACTCATGAGGTCTATATTCATCGTTTCTACATCTAGTGCAATTTTTCCGAACGCTTGTGCGGCATCAGTATGAAAAAACACCTTACTCTCCCTGCATATAGCCCCTATCTCTGCCAATGGCTGTATAACACCGATTTCATTATTTACCGCCATCACTGAAACTACCAACGTATCCTCACGTAATGCCTCTTTTAATACTTCTACATCTAAAATTCCATCTTCTTGCACCGGCAGGTATGTTACCTCAAACCCCTCTCGTTCCAAGTGACGACAAGAATCAAGCACGCACTTATGCTCTGTTTGAACTGTTATAATATGCTTCTTCTTATCACCATAAAAATGAGCCAACCCTTTAAGCGCCAAATTGTTGGACTCGGTTGCTCCGCTAGTGAAAATAATTTCTTTTGAGCTTGCCCCAACAAGGTCAGCAACCTGACCACGCGCTATTTCCACCGCCTCTTCTGCCTCCCATCCATATGCATGACTACGCGAATGTGGATTACCAAATTTCTCTGTGAAGTAAGGCTTCATTGCCTCAAAAACTCTCGGATCCATTGGGGTGGTTGACTGATAGTCCATATAAATTGGAAATTTAATATTGCTATTAGCTGTTGTTTTTGTCATCGGATTATCCGCCTTTATTTTACTCGTAATAAAATCTAATTATTAACCTTAACCAACAATTTATTTCTTATCATTGTCGGCACTTATTTCTTAAAACCAATATTTTCTAACTGCCTGTTTTAATAGACTTAATATATCTTATTTTATATAAACCATCACAGTGACCTAAGCAGGTATATCCTGCATAATATTACACCTTGCCTTATCGTAATTTTTTTTCCAGAGACGTATAAATTTTTGAATTTCCTCTTCTGTTGTCCTCTCTCCATAACTCACACGAATGCTGCTTCGTGCCAAATCCTCACTATAGCCCATGGCTAACAATACATGCGATGTAGCCACTTTCCCTGATGAACAAGCAGAACCTGATGAAACCGCAACACCACCAAGGTCAAACGTCATTAACTGCAATTCACTACTCATCCCATTCAATATAATACAGCTTGTATTAGGAATCCGTTGCGCTCCTTCCCCTGCTATAATTGCGTCAGGCGCATATTGCTTAATTTCTTCTTCTAAATATTTTTGCAGCACGATATTAGGAAATCTTATCTGTTTCAATGCTTCGGCAAAACCACAAATACCCGCAATATTTTCTGTTCCTGCACGATAGCCACGCTCTTGACCACCTCCAAAATGCAGCGGCTTTATATGCAAACCACGTTTTACAACCAACGCCCCTACGCCCTGCGGTCCACCGGCTTTATGCGCAGATATTGTCATCATGTCCACATTGAGCTCTGTAAAATCAACGGGAATTTTTCCTATTGCCTGCGATGCATCACAATGCATAAAGCCGCCGCATTGATAAACAGCTTGCGCGATTTCTGCCACAGGCTGAATTACACCTGTTTCATTATTTACTAACATTACTGACACTAAAAATTTTTGCGCTGTAATTTCTTGTGAATCTTTCAGTTCTTTTAGCTTCTCACTTAATGCCCCAACATCCACCACACCATCACCTGTCACAGGAATAACATAGGGTGCTTTAACAATTCCGGATTCCGTCATTTCTTTTACAGGGTTATGCAATGAAACATGCTCAATAGATGAGTGCATTACAACATCAATGCTTTCAATAGCTTTAACAGAGTGATTATTAGCTTCCGTACCTCCGCTAGTAAAAATAATTTCTGCGCCTTGTGCTCCAATTGCTTTAGCAATATCTTTTCTTGCCTCACGCAACATTTGCTTTCCCTTGCGCCCGAATCCATGCACGGATGATGCATTAACAGGAAGTTGCCATACACACCTCATTGCCTCCACAACAGCAGGCAGAACCGGAGCCGTTGCATTATAATCAAGATACGCAATTTGTGCATCTGCACGTGTCATTTTTTAAATACCTTTACTTTGCTTAACGAGTAATTAGCTAATACACACTTATACCAATCCAATATTTTTCTTACTTCCGTCATCAGCTATCATATATATTTCTGGGGACTTTTCAGGAGAATGACAGACATCCATCAACGTAATTGATGATAAATAATCCTTAATGTGATCACCTAATCCACGCCATAAATCATGCGTTATACACCGCACACCATGCTGCATACATCCTGCATTACTGTTTGCCTTGCCCTTTATTCCATTCATATTATCATTTTTCTTTTTACTGTTTGCAGTGCCGCAACGTGTCATTCTTATAGACTCTTCCACTGCAGCTACCACATCAGCAATTGTGATTGCATCAGCATCCTGCGCCAAACGATAACCTCCGCCGGGCCCCCGCACAGAATTAACAAGACCTGCCTGTTTCAGACGAGAGAATATTTGCTCCAAATACGGCACAGTAATATCTTGCCTCCGCGCAATTTCAGCTAACGAGATTGGCTTTTTATTCTCAGACTCCAAAGCCAAATCGACCATCGCCATCACCGCATAGCGCCCTTTTGAAGTTAACATCATAGTCCACCTCCTCCAGATGCATTATCACCACCGTTTGCCTTGTTCTCTATACCTTCCTCATCACTCTCATCACTAGATATCTTTACATCTAATTTAGCAGAACTAACCATATCTTCATTTGCAACTTCATTAGCAGTTTTGCTACCACTTTTCCAATGCCCCGCTGTTTTTTCACTGTCGGACATATCATCAAACTCGCTGATTTTTTGCTGCAATGCTTGCACTTGTTCAAACAATTTATCAATTGCCTGCTGCCGAGGGTCTTCAGCATCTGGAGAAATACCGTAAGCGCTAAATAACTTATCCGATACATCCCTATCTTTCCGCCTTTCATCAACACATCGAGCAGGCACGCCAACCATTGTGCTTCCAGCCTCAACATCTTTCACCACTACCGCGTTGGAACCAATCTGAGCACCATCACCTATATTAATTGGACCTAGCAACTGGGCGCCCGAACCAATAACAATATCATTTCCTAACTGAGGGTGACGCACACCTGGCTGCGTTGAAGTGCCCCCTAAAGTAACACCGTGATACATAGTAACACGATCACCTATTGTCGCTGTTTCACCAATTACAACACCGGTACCATGATCAATAAAAAAATGTTTTCCAATTGTTGCCCCAGGATGAATCTCAATACCAGATACCATCCTAGCCATATGCGATATCAACCGCGCCAATAAACGCCAATTACGTACCCACAGCCAATGAGACAACCGAAACCACACCATTGCATGAAACCCTGGATAACAAAGCGCAACCTCCAACCTAGAACGAGCCGCTGGGTCCCTTGAAAAATAGGAATCTATTTCTTCTTTGAGTGTTTTGAACATAAAATTCCGGCCACTACGCTATTTGATAACCACCATTAACACACTGCATTAACTCAATTACTACAATCGCCACTTTACAATAGGCGTATAAATAGATATAAAGCCTGACATTCTGCCAAAGAAGGTGTTGTGCTGCGCTTTACTATAATAACCAAGTAAAATAGTCAAGTATTATCGTAACACTATTACCTCACCGCAGCAAGCTTAGAAATACGGGGTTATTAAACAATTTATTCGTAAATTTTACTGCATAAAACAGGACTGATTAAGCCATATGCCAGAAATTATCATTAACGGACCAGAAGGCCGTATTGAAGGACGTTATCATCATTCAGAAGAAAATAATGCACCTGTTGCCTTAGTTCTTCATCCGCACCCGAAACATGGCGGAACCATGAATAACAAGGTAACATATAACCTGTTTCATACCTTCGCCCGCAACGGCTTTTCTGTATTACGGTTTAATTTTCGTGGCGTTGGCCGCTCTCAGGGAGAGTTTGACCATGGTATTGGTGAATTAAGCGATGCCGCCGCGGCCTTAGACTGGCTTCAAGCACAAAACCCTGACGCATCTTCCTATTGGATATCAGGCTTTTCATTTGGTGCATGGCTTGCATTACAATTGTTAATGCGTCGCCCTGAATTAGAAAAATTTGTTGCAGTTTCACCACCGGCCTCCATGTATGACTTCAGCTTCCTTGCGCCATGTCCGCGGGATGGACTAATCATCCAAGGGGACCAAGACAGCATAGTTGTCGAAGAAGATGTAGTAAAACTTTCCACTCGCCTAAACAGTACACGTAATGTGAATGTTCAATACACCCCCATTGCTGGAGCAGATCACTTCTTCCGCGCACATATGGAACTACTTGTAGAACATGCCGATGAGTATATCGCAACACGGGCTGATGAAATCAGGCAGCGGGGGCAGTTCCGGCCGGACAGAAAACGCCGCCAGTTGCCGAAGACATCTTAATTCCCGTTGTATTTTGAAACGTGATAGGAAGCTTACGCATTGAGCGCATCGCTAAATAGCCAAAGCATTCCGCCTCCAAGCTGTCACCATTTAATCCAATTTCTTCTACTGGAAAAACTTTGGCCTCTAAACGACGAGCCAAACCCTCCATGATAATGGCATTATGCCTACCGCCACCACAAATATACCAAGCCTTAGGCTCCTGTTTAAAAAATGCTTTAGAGGCAACAATCGACTCCACCGTAAAAGCTGCCAATGTAGCAGCCCCCTGCGCGGCTGAAACTCCGGCTGCTTCTAACTGCTTTATAACATCTGAAAATTGATTTCTATCTAACGATTTTGGCGGCAGATCTTTAAAATACTGATTATCCATAAAGCTAGATAATAATTCTTTACTTACCTCACCACTTCTAGCCAAGTTACCATCAGTATCACAGTGAAGACCCATATTTTGCAACATCCAATCATCTATCAAAGCGTTACCAGGCCCCGTATCAAAAGCCATAATGGACTCTATCCCATCATCACTAATATAGGTTACATTTGCTACCCCACCAATATTTACAAAGACCAGTGGCTTTGGCAACTCTTTCACTAAAGCGGCATGGTAAACCGGAACTAAAGGAGCGCCCTGACCACCAGCTTTCAAATCTGCGGCACGAAAATTATTAACAACATTAATGCCCGTCATTTTAGCTAATTTATTACCATCACCTATCTGCCAGCTAGTTTGCTGTTCTGGACGGTGGTCAATTGTCTGCCCATGGAACCCTATAATATCAATATTTTTAGGTGTCAAACCTGCCTTCAATAATAACTGGCGTACTGCCTGCACGTGACGTAATGTCACCTCCTCTTCAACTTCTTCAATTAATTCATATAATTCACCTTTTTCCATGGATGACTTTTTATTAATCACACTATGCAAATTTTTTCTTAACTGCCCATCATAAGGCACTGTAATGCAATGATCCGTTCTTTCCACTTTTTCTCCATCAGTACGAATAAGTGCCGCATCAACCCCATCTAGTGATGTACCGCTCATTAAACCAATTGCTGTAAACATTAATGATGCCACTATTCCTCCACCCTCTTGTTAAAAATCGTTATGTAAACTTCATATCCCAACAACAATAATCTATACTAATAAAACCCCGTATGCTAGAACAACTGCTTGCCAAGCTTTGTGAGTATTACTGGAATTTTTTAATTCCCCATGTGCAATCACATATATCACACTATAGCACAAGCCTTCCCACCTATTATAGCCCGGGATGTAATAACAGAAATAACAACAAAACACTAAAACAACAGTTGGTAGCTATGCATATGCAATCCCCATTCCTTAACACACTTCAATCTCGTGGCTTTATTGCGGACTGTACTGATTTTGATCACCTAGACAAACTTTTAACCTCACAGCAAAATCCGGTTCCAGCTTATATCGGTTTTGATTGCACCGCACCCTCTCTACATGTTGGCAGCTTGATGCAAATCATGACTCTGCGCTGGTTTCAAAAATCTGGTCACAAACCCATTATTTTAGTAGGGGGAGGAACAACTAAGGTAGGTGACCCATCTGGAAAAGATGAATCACGTAAATTACTCACAGATGAATTAATTCATAAAAATAAAAATGCAATTAAAAGCATCTTCGGACAATTTATTACATTTGAAGGTGAGTTCACACCATCCAGCACCAATGCATTCTTAGTTGATAACGCTGATTGGCTTAATGATATTAACTACATTGATTTTCTACGCGATTACGGCCGCCATTTCTCAGTTAACCGTATGCTTGGCATGGAAAGTGTGAAATTACGCCTTGAAAGAGAACATCACTTAAGCTTTTTAGAATTTAATTACATGATTTTGCAAGCCTATGACTTTACAAAACTCAATGAGGTTCATGGCTGCCGCTTACAAATTGGCGGATCAGACCAATGGGGCAATATTGTCAACGGCATAGAACTACAACGTCGCCTAAATGCTAGCACCGAAACAAGAGGAGATGAACTTTTTGGCCTAACAACACCTCTCCTTACCACTGCAAGCGGCACCAAAATGGGCAAAACCGAACAAGGAGCGGTATGGCTTAATAAAGAAATGTTATCTACCTATGATTACTGGCAGTTCTGGCGCAACACTGAAGATGCTGATGTGGGTAAGTTTCTGCGCTTATTTACTGAACTTCCGTTAGAAGAAATTTTACGCCTAGAATCGCTAGAGGGAGCTGAAATAAACCAAGCAAAAATTACCTTAGCCAATGAAGTAACCGCATTAACTCACAGCAGAGAAGATGCTACTGCGGCTGAAGAAACAGCACGCAAAGTATTTGAACAAGGAGGCGTAGGCGATAACCTCCCTATTGTCGAAATTTCACGGTCACTTCTCGAAACTGGAATACCCGCTTTTGCATTATTTAAAGAAGCAGGTATGGAACCATCCGGTGGAGCTGCACGACGACTTATTACTGGTGGCGGAGCTAAAATAAACGATGAAAAAGTTAACAATGCCGAACAAGCCATAAGTTTAGAAAACATCACAGACGAAGGCCATATTAAACTTTCTGCAGGAAAAAAACGCCATGTCCTTGTAATAACTGTGTAGTATTTTTTAGATAAATTTGCAGTTAAAACAAATAAATAAATATTACACTGGCTCTTTTTTAAACATTATAGGAGGGGTAATATTTATTTTACGCTTGAAAGAATGTAAATTAGCATTTACTGTTGCCCAACAAGGCAAGGGGTTACTAAATGCATGTTTCTAAAGAGAAATTAACATCTTCTCAACCAAATTGTGGCTTTACACTTATTGAAATATCAATAGTTCTTGTTATCATTGGCCTAGTTATCTCCTCTGTTATAGTTGGAGGAAATCTAATCAGAAGCGCAAAATTAAAAGACATCTCTTCTGATTTTAATAAATACCAAACAATAATTAATACCTTCACCGATAAGTATGATGCATTTCCTGGCGATATGAGCAACGCAACAATTTATTGGTCCGCATGCGTTGATGTAGGCGCAAATACATGTAATGGAAATGGTGATAGACAGGTATTATCAGGAAGCACAGAAAGTTATAGGGTTTTTGAACATTTACATCATGCAGACCTCATATCTAGTACATATATATATGATGGAAATGTTGCAAGCACACAGCCAAGTTCTGCATTTAACTCTTCTGTAACTGTGCTTGATTGGAACCAAACACTTTATGGAAAAAATTACGCAACTAATACCATATTAATAGCATCCTTTGAACCATTTATTACCCCAACAGAGGCCTATCTAATAGATAAAAAAATAGATGACGGAAATGCCGACAGCGGCAAATTGCTTTCCACATGGATAAATGATAGCACAGGCTGTGTTGATGGAACATACTGGGCAAACACATCAGCCAATTATGTACTCTCTCGCGATACAGATCGATGCTGGCTAATAATGCTTATAGGAAATTAGAGTATTTGTTATACAAAAAATCTCTAAATTTCCTACTCCGATGAGAAGATACTTCCCTCATCACCTGTTTCGCTAGGCCGATAAATAAATGGCTGATTATTAGTAGGGCTTATAGGCTTTATTATCTGAATTTCTTTTTCACTATTATTAACTATTATTCCTTCTGGATCATCCTCTATTGCTTTCAGAACACCCTTTTGCTTAACAGGCTCAGTTTTACTTTCCGCCTTTATGCCATTATTTATCTCATTTTCTACTACTGGCGAATCCGACGAAACCGTTTCTCCCTCTTCCTCAGCACGAATACCCCATATATTGCGCAGGAACCCTGGCGCAAGCATTGTAAGGGGATTTACTCCAATATCAGGTCGATTGGGATTACCCTTTAGGCTATAACTTGTTGCCAGAATTCCTTCGCCCTCTCCACCGGTCATCATATGTCCAATAAGCGGTATATTACCAAGGAAACTATTAACACTATACGCAGGAACTAACACTCCTTTTATATCAAACACCACCTCAGGAACCAGTTGTAACACGCCATCTGCTGTAACCCCTACTGCATCACCATACATTTTTACACCAGAAACCGTTACTCTATCACCACTATAACGAAAACCAGCCTTCAATTTATTAAAAGCTATTCCAGAACCATTAAGCAAATTAACAATACCGCTCAATGATGCAAAAGAGAGTAATTTACCTAATGCTGGCGCACGCACCACATGAAAATCATTTATGACTACTCTGCCTGCTTGCAGATGGTTAGAGCGCTCTATTGCACTGGCTGAAATATCTATTTCACCACCATTAACATGCTCCACTAAATTCAAACCAGAAAGTATATCTCCAGCATTATCACTATGCATTGTTAGAGCACGCAAATGCCCCTCCATTGTTCTGCCTTCCTCTGGTTGCTTACGGCCGAATTTAGCTGTTAGCTCTCCTTTATCGTTATGCTTAGCTTGCAATTCTCCTGATTCACAATAATCAGGCGAGCACTTTAACTGCGCTGAAACATCCTTAAGAACTCGCTCATTTGCCAGCCAGAGTGTACCTGCATTTATTTCTAATTCTAGCGTAATACCGGGATGAGTTATGTCTAAATATTCTACAACCCCGGCTTTAGCGCCTTCTGTTCTAGCACTTTCTTTAGCCTTACCCATATCTTCTACCGCCAACTTATCATCACCATCACTTCCCTCCCCTTTATTACTCGATTCTACTCCCTTTACTGTCATATTTTCTTCTGAATCAGTAAAAAATCGGATTAAAGGTTCTGCATCTAAAGATAATCCTGTGGCTTCTATCCTGTAGTTGTTTTCATGAGGCATCACAATGCGGAACTGACTATTATTTCGTCCATAACGCAAATTAGAGAACTCTACATCAATATATTCCTCATCATCAAACTGAGCCTTTCCTTTACCATTTATGCTATCACCAACCATTACAAATGATGGCATATTATAGAAATTGCCGTAATGATGCAGGGTGAAGTCTAATTGCAGCTTTTCTCCTATCTCTTTTTTCATTCCAACTAAAGGAAAGGACATCTCTAAGTCAGAGCTATCTACCTTACCATTAATGGTAATATATTTTTTACTGTTATCCTTAATTTCCAACTCAACTTGTGACGCGCCACCAGTAACAAAAAATGGCACCGGCACACCCAAACCTTGCCATTCTTGAGGAGTAACATATGTTTTGACCGTATATGTCTCAGGAAATCCTTCTGCCTTTAAATCTTGATGATAGGACAATTCAGCATCCACAGTTCCTAAATACCCCTTTCCTTTTGCTGTCACCTGATCATTGGTTACATGCAGCGTTAGTTGAGCATCATTAAGATCTATTTCATTATGTACATCTGGCAGCCAAAGTTTTTCTGTAACAATTGTTACATCCATTAACACATCTTCAAGAAGCAGATCTTCTAAAAGAGGGAATGATAAGCCAAAATGAGACTTAACCTTACCTCTAATATCTTCTTTCTTATAAGGAAGTTGTGTATTACTGGTATTTATAAATTCTCCATTTTCTCTTATGCTCCCTTGTATTCCACCTTCACCTTCACCTTCACCTTCACCTTCACCTTCCACTTCTTCTTCCATTGTAGCTAGGTTATAAAAAGGTATCAAATCTTGAGCCGGTCCTACTAAAGTACCACCCACTTCTGCTCTCACATCATCGTTAAATATATCGAAAATAGTAATCCGACCATTTTTAACTTCAGAATCCATTAATTGAGCAGAGTGAAGAACCCCCTCAAGCACACCATTTTCTAGCTTAACCTCCCCCTTAGAGCCAAGAAGGTTAGGAAGCTCTGGTACATATGACATCTCCACGCCTTCAAACATTACCTCTAACGAAATATTCTCTTCTGGTAATACAAAGTCAGTAAAAAACTTAGGCTCTAATACTATGTCTAATGTTGTTTTTTTATATACACCATCATAAAGACGAGATACAAACCATTGCCTTGCATTACTGTCATAACGCTCTGGCCACCAATTTTTTAAATCAGCCACAGGCATATCATTTAACTGCACTTCCATTTTCACCTGTGGAAATATAAATTTGCCCTCATTAATATCTATATTAGAAAAATCATTCAATGGCGGCTTAACTTTAGGATGACTTGCTCTACCTTTAATTATAAAACTAGGCTTTTCAGGATGAGATGACACTAATGAGAAAGATGCTTCTTCTAACTGCCCCCCAGGACTAAGCAATACTTCCGTTTCACCTTGCAATATTACTGGCCAAGAATTTAGCCAGTCTAAATCTTTTATCAAACTTGCCACCATTTTTAGCGGCACTTGATCATAATGTGTTGCAACCCAAAGACTTCCCTTTTCTTTTAAGCGACCTTCAGCCTGTAAAACAACATCTGATCCTAAATAATCACCTGTTATGTTTGCACGAAATTGCACAGCTCCATCACTATATAAAAAAGTAACTTCTATTAACGGCAAATACCACACAGTCTCCTGCTGCGGAGCATTATAGATCACCCGAGCCTTATGCATAACAATCTGCCTAAATGGCATATAGTCATTTTTTTCTATGGTCTGTAAAATATCAGCAATAATTGCTTGATACGATAAAAACGGATTTACGGCCTCTCCGTCCAACACCGGATGAAAACCTCCTTCTAAATCATCATTTTTTTGCTCATCCAACTGGTCTTTAACAGCATATTTTTTATCATATACGTGAAATTCTGGCGCTGTAATATAGACTTCTGAAAATTCAACACTACCAAAAACCAAACGCAGCAAATTAAGATTCATACTTACATTAGGTAAGTTAGCTAGCTCCATCCCCTCACGGTCTACAACTGAGATATAATTCACATGTAGACTGATACCATTCCCAACACCGCCCCAATGGACCAATGCTTTATCCACACGAAAATTATATCTATCTCCGATAGTGTTTAGTGCTTTTTCAAACTGATCTGCTAGCAACGGTATTGACCGCGCACCTGTACCCAGCCATATTGCTCCACCAACGATAGCCAATAAAAAAAGCACCATTGATAAGACAGTTAAGCGTTTTATAATCTTTAAGAATTGCCGCATGAAGAAAAACACATTATAAATTTGCAGCCCTGTTATATCGTTTCTTTGCAGAGTATACCAGCAACTTAAGACTTTGTGCGTTATTATTTTTTATTGGAAGCATTATGGAAGCTAACCTAACACACATTATATCAAACCAGTTCACACCTCTTCCTAGAAACTCGGACACCCAACTTAATGCTTATCTAGATGAGTGGAACACACTCATTAATAACTATAACCAAGCACGCAATAACGCCCCACCTCTTTTTCCGGATATTCCAGAATCATCACATTTGTTTAGTTTACTTTGTGGAATTTTTGATAACAGCCCATATCTAAGCACTATCCTTAAAAAAGAAATACCTTTTTTTCATACATTATTAACTGATGGATACGAAACTGGTTTTCAAGGTATCCTCCATTTATTACAACATGATGTTCATCCGTCGGTGAGTCAAACTGAACTATGCCGCACATTACGTGTTGCCAAACGACGCGCGGGACTGCTTATTGCCCTAGCGGATATTAGCGGTTTTTGGTCCTTGGATGAAGTTACCTCTCACCTAAGCAGTTTTGCTGATAGCTGCCTTCGCCTTACAGTACGGCATTTACTTTTTCATGCTCACCAAAGTGGCGAAATTTCTTGTTCAGACCTTGAGAATCCAGAAAATGGATCTGGCCTTATTATACTTGCGATGGGAAAGCTGGGTGCTGGAGAATTAAATTATTCAAGTGATATTGATCTAATATTATTTTTTGATGAAAGTAAGTTACACTATACTGGTCGCCTCACCGTTCACCGTTTTTTTATCCGTTTAGCACAAAATCTTACCACCATTATGCAGGACCGCACCCGAGATGGTTATGTATTTCGTATTGATTTACGCTTACGTCCAGACCCTGGGTCAACCCCCGCAGCCGTTTCTTTAAGTAATGCAGAATCTTATTATGAAAACCTTGGCCAAAACTGGGAACGTGCGGCCATGATAAAGCATAGATTTGTTGCAGGAGACCCTGAAACTGGAGCTTATTTTTCTGACTTTATCATTCCGTTTATTTGGCGCAAATCACTAGATTTTTATAGCATTCAAGATATCCACTCTATCAAGCGTCAAATAGACAGCAAACAAGGTGACGTTCCTGAAAATCTGTATAACTACAACATCAAACTAGGTGGAGGCGGCATTCGAGAAATTGAGTTCTTTGTACAAACACAACAGCTAATTTTTGGCGGAAGAAGGCCTGTTCTCCGTGTTCCTGCCACTTGTCAAGCGCTTCAGGCCTTAGTAACTGCAGGAGAGATTGAGCAAAAAACATGCAACGAATTAGAAGAAGCCTATTGTTTCTATCGCACTGTAGAACACCGCTTGCAAATGGTTGGAGATCACCAAACTCACTCTTTACCTGATAATGATGAACAAATGGAGTGTATTGCACATTTCCTTGGCTTTGCAGACACGAATGCATTTACCAACCAATTACGCAATCATATTGCTACTGTGCAAGCACATTACAGCACATTATTCGACAGCTCCCCTTCTCTAACCAGCCTATCACCTAATGTACGAGGAAATCTTGTCTTTACTGGCTCTGATGATGACCCCAGTACCGTTGCTACTTTAGAAAAAATGGGTTTTGAATCCTGCAGTGACATTTCTCAAACCATTCGAGGCTGGCATCATGGCCGCTATCGCGCAACCAGAACCTATCGCGCTCGTGAATTATTAACGGAACTAATGCCCTTGTTGTTAGACGCACTAGCGCGCACCGTACACCCAACTGCAGCTTTTTTGCGCTTTGATGATTTCTTACAAAAACTTCCCTCTGGGATTCAGATATTCTCATTATTTTATAACAACCCACGACTACTACAATTTATTGCCAATATCATGGGTGGATACCCCTATATCGCGCAAAGTCTAAATCGCACCCCATCTTTACTTGATTACGTACTTGCACCTGAGTTCTACGAAAGACTTCCTAACCAAAACTACCTAGAAGACCATCTGTGCCGTGCACTATCTTATGGTCGTAATTTTGAAGATATACTCAATATTTCTCGACGTTGGACCCATGACCAACAATTTCGAGCTGGCATCCAGTTTATCCAACATAACCAAAATGCATCACGTACAGCAGCATCACTATCTGCTATTGCAGATGTTACTACCCAAGCGCTCTATCGTGAAGTGGTTGAAGATTTTCAGCGACAATATGGAGAGATGAATGAGGGAGAATTTGCAGTTGTTGCATTTGGAAAATTAGGCGGCAATGAACTTACTTTTGGATCTGATCTTGATTTGGTTTTTCTTTATAACTTACCCAAAAAAGAAAATGACTCTGATGGCCTTACCTCACTATCTGGAGGCCAATATTATGCTCGTCTAAGCCGAAGATTTATCACCGCAATCACAGCCTCTACACACGAAGGGTCACTATATGAAATTGATCTTCGCTTACGCCCTTCCGGCAAAGATGGTCCTATGGCCTCCAGTTTAGAAGCTTTTAGTCAATATTATGGCACATCAGCATGGGCATGGGAATATATGGCACTTACTAGGGCACGCGTTATTGTTGCCTCATCCAGCGCTTTCCGGCTCCAAGTAGAAACTACAATTTCGCGTAAATTATGTCGCACTTGGGACAGTGAAAAACTATGCGAACATATATTAGACATCCACCAACGCGCTCATGCAACTCATTCCGGAGATAACCCATTTCATCTTAAATATGCTAGAGGCGGGCTATTAGACCTAGAATATATTTGCCAATATTTACAATTACGCTTTGCTGCCAAACAACCAGAAATACTTGCAACCAACACTCAGGATGCTTTTTTTCGCCTATACCGCGCTCATTTACTTAATGATGATGATTTTTCGATTGTTAATGATGCCTGCATTTTATATAGCGACCTTTTATGTAAATTACGCTTGTTGCAACAAAAAGCTCCGGTCAGCAAATCAATGACTAGAGGAATGCAAGCAACACTTATAGAGAATACAGGATTTGACACATTTGATAGTTTTGAGAAAAAACTTGTGCAAACACAAAAAAACGTGCAAAACCTGTTTTATCGGGTATTTTGTATTGATCCCCAATTATAAAATTCTCCGCCAATATAAACCATATACAACTAACTATTTTGGTTAAAGTTATAGGCAGATAACAAAGGAGCCTTATCGTGAGCAATGAAGACTTACTGAAAACTGGAAATTTTGCACCAGACTTCACATTAGGCACAGATGGTGATGGCAGCCTAACCCTTTCTGAAATGCGTGGCAGCCCTGTTGTGCTATATTTTTACCCTAAAGACAATACTCCGGGATGTACAACCCAAGCAAAAGATTTTCGTGATAACAGTGCAGCTTTTGAACGTGAGGATGTAAAAATAGTTGGAATTTCTAAGGATTCTATAGCTTCTCACGATAAATTCAAAGCTAATCATGACCTTAACTTTGCTCTTGCTTCTGATGAGCAAGGCAGCGTGTGTAATGCCTATAATTGTTGGGTTGAAAAAAATATGTATGGCCGTAAATATATGGGCATCCGACGTGATACTTATTTAATTGATAGTAAAGGTATTATCCAAAAAATATGGCGAAAAGTACGCGTTTCCGGTCATGTTGAAGAGGTGCTAGAAGCCGCTAAAAAACTGACATAACACACATTAGAGTTAAGCATAATTATGGCATATATTTACCCTCATAAACATTTACTTGATGTTGATATTCTAGGTGAAGAAGATATCCATGCCTTATTAGATGTGGCAGAAAAATATGTTACCATTAATCGCCAAAAAGATAAGAAACAGGCGATTCTGAAAGGTCGAACATTAATCAATCTTTTTTTTGAAAATTCTACTAGAACACGCACTTCATTTGAGTTAGCAGGAAAACGCCTTGGTGCTGATGTAATAAACATGCAAGCTAGCACATCATCTGTTTCTAAGGGCGAAACACTTCTAGATACTGCCGCGACACTTAATGCTATGCACCCTGATTTTATTACGGTTCGTCACCCTGAAAGTGGAGGAGTAGAACTACTATCACAACATGTTGAATGTAGTGTAATTAACGCTGGTGACGGACAGCACGCTCATCCAACTCAGGCCTTGCTTGATGCCTTAACTATACGGCGTAAGCGCAGTACTTTAAAAGGGTTAACTGTTGCCATATGTGGAGATATTCTACATAGCCGGGTTGCCAGATCTAACATCAAACTTCTTCAAATAGTTGGAGCAAATGTACGACTTATTGCTCCCCCTACACTTATGCCATCACAAGCCGAATCTTTAGGCGTAGAAACATATCATGACATGAAAAAAGGCCTATCTGGCGTAGATGTAGTTATGATGTTACGCCTACAAAGAGAGCGAATGAGTGGTTGTTTTGTTCCATCCGAAGCAGAATATTTTCACTTTTATGGATTAGATAGAAAGAAACTAGCAGTAGCTTCTGATGATGTATTCGTTATGCATCCAGGCCCTATCAATCGCGGTTTAGAAATTGATAGTGAACTTGCTGACGATATTGATCGTACAGTTATTTTACAACAAGTAGAAATGGGCGTTGCCATCCGCCAGGCAATTCTTGAACTATTGGCATAGCAGGAACTATTATGACACAACAGCAATGGTTTAAACCAGACCTCCGCCATAAAGGCAATCAACGCATTGCTTACATTAATGCACGTTTAATTGATCCTGCCACTGGCCTAGACCAGACCGGTGATCTGATTACTGAAGGAAATGTTATAACCGACTTCGGAAGCTCCCTCATTGGCGATACTAAACCAGACAACATTCAAATTATTGATTGTGGCGGACATATATTATGCCCTGGCTTAATTGATCTACAAGTCCATTTTCGTGAACCGGGTCAAGAGCATAAAGAAACCATCAAAAGCGGAAGCAAGTCCGCGGCGGCTGGCGGCCTAACATCAGTTGTATGTATGCCAAACACAAAGCCTGCAATTGACGACCCCGCAATTGTTGATTTTATCCACACCCGCGCTAAAGAAACATCCTATATTAACATCCATGTTTACGGCTCTATTACACGAGGGCAAAAAGGTACTGACCTTTCGGAAATGGGATTGTTAAAAGATGCAGGAGTTGTTGGATTTACCGATGACGGTCATCCAGTTATGAATGCTCAAGTTATGCGTAGAGCATTGGAATATTCTAGCATTCTTGATTTACCTGTTGCTCAACATGCTGAAGATATGTCTTTAGCAGCAGGCGGGTGTATGAATGAAGGAAAAACAGCAACTCGCTTAGGCCTTCGCGGCATTCCAAACATTGCAGAATCCATCATGATTGAACGTGATATTGCATTGCTAGAACTCACTGGTGGGCATTACCATGCCTTACATATCTCAGCTAAAGAATCTGTTGAAGTAATTCGCCGCGCTAAAGAAAAAGGACTTAACGTCACCTGCGAAGTAACACCGCATCACCTTTCATTAACAGAAGAAGATATAGGCCAATACCGCACATTTGCAAAAATGAATCCTCCATTACGCACCGAAACCGATGTAGATGCTCTAAAAGAAGGATTAAAGGATGGAACAATTGATGCAATTGCAACGGACCATGCTCCGCACGACCGCGAATCAAAGCGTGTCACTATGGATGCCGCAGCATTTGGCATCGTTGGCGTAGAAACCATGCTCCCTCTCTTGTTAGAACTTGTTCATAATGGAACCTTAACATTATCACAAGCACTGGCTAAAGTTACCTGTAATGCTGCAGACATCATAAGACAACCTTCTGGCCGTCTTGTTAAGGGCGCACGGGCAGACCTAACCCTTATTGACCCCAATATGAACTGGACAATAGATACTGATCAATTTTCTAGCAAATCACATAACTCCCCCTTTGATGGGAGGCATGTTAAGGGCCGCGCTATTCGCACTATTGTTGCCGGCCAAACCGTCTATAAATTAGGTTAATTGCTGCCATAATTATTTAGAACCGCCTGATGTTATAAGCACATCACGACATTACAACTAATTAAATCGGCTTTTGATAGGCTATCACATCTCCAGATACTATTTTCTACCCCCCTAACCATTGCTCAATTATTACAAACAAACCATCTCTATTTGCTTACATAACAGCAGCAGCCCACTTGACCAAACCATTCTAGAATGCAATAACCATACGATATTCTTCTATTAAAAAACACAGGGGATCTTCCTATGACTGCTCATGATGATAATTTAGTCTCTTCTCGCCTAGAAGATGGAAGCTTTTCTGATCACCAGCTTCTTGTAGGGCCCGAATTAGAGCCAGCATCTGGTCAAAAAGCAAAGCAACTAGTTGTACTACTACATGGATACGGATCTGATGGAGATGACCTTATATCGCTAGCTCCAGAATTTGCAGAATCTTTGCCTGATGCACACTTTATTGCTCCTAATGCACCGTTTCACTGCGAAATGGCACCTTATGGCTTTCAGTGGTTTAGTTTACAAGAATACACCCAGCCAGCCATGTTAGAAAAATCACAAATAGCCATCCCTATTTTAAACTATTTCCTTGATGAAACACTGAAGCGCCTAAATTTAACTGCGGATAATATGGCTCTGGTTGGATTTTCTCAAGGCACAATGATGTCTCTTTTATCTGCAACAAAGCGAAAACCGTCCTGTGCAGGAGTCCTTGGTTACTCAGGATCTTTTTTAGATGCTGATCCCAACCCAAATCAGTCTTGGTCTTCGCCACCTGTTTGCCTTATTCATGGAAAGTTAGACCCTGTTGTTCCCTTTAGCTCAATGAAAAATGCTGAACATGCACTAAAAACTATTGGCATTGATGTAGAAACCCATGCCCGCCCCAACCTACCTCATGGAATTGATGCCGAGGGAATTGAAATTGGCAATAATTTCTTAAATCGTATATTTAATAGTTAGAATTAATATTAGACAGTATATTGTAATAGAAGTTGAAATTTTACAATGGAGAAAGATCTATTTTTAGATTCATCATTACTTTTATACTAACGATAAACCTCGCTTTTAACATTAACGTTCAAGCAGAAGAAATAATGTCTAATGATAAATATACTCACGCTATCCGCCAACTGAACGCATTACAATATCAAGTAACCCAAGAAAAAGGAACTGAGCGCCCATTTGACAATCAATATTGGAATCATAAAGAGGAAGGTATTTACGTTGACATTGTATCGGGCAAACCTCTCTTTTCATCTCAAGATAAATATGACTCTGGCACTGGCTGGCCTAGCTTTACCAAACCTATTGATAAAGTTGCTATCGCCACAAAATCTGATACATCACTCGGCATAAATAGAGTAGAAGTACGCTCTTCTGAAGGAGATTCTCATCTAGGTCACGTTTTTCAAGATGGACCAAAAGATAAGGGAGGAACTCGTTTTTGCATTAATTCAGCCTCTCTACGCTTTATTCATAAAGATCAATTAGTTGCAGAAGGGTATGGTGAATATCTGAAACTATTTGTAAAAAAAGATAACAAGGCCAGCACACCAGCCTTGCAAAAGGCTATCCTTGCCGGAGGGTGTTTTTGGGGCATGGAGGAATTACTCCGCAACCTAGATGGCGTTAGCGATGTTCGTGTAGGCTATAGTGGAGGAGAAACAAAAAATCCTAATTATGAGCAAGTTAAAACTGGACTTTCCGGCCATGCAGAAAGCGTTGAGATAACCTTCAATCCACAAAAACTTTCTTATGAAACATTGTTGAAATTCTTCTTTCGAATACATAATCCAACCACTAAAGACCAACAAGGTAATGATATTGGAAATCAATACAGATCAGCCATTTTTTATACCAATGATGAGCAAAAAAATATTGCCTATAATGTGATTGCTTTAGCTAACAAATCAGCCGTTTTTGATAAAAAAATAGTAACAGAAATTACTAAATCAACAACTTTCTACCCTGCAGAAGAATATCACCAAGATTACTTACAAAAAAACCCATCCGGATATACATGCCATTACATAAGGAAAGAATGGACCTTCTAACTCCTCCCTATTTTAAAAATTCATTTAAAACCCACCTTGCTTTCTTAATAGTTTTTTAAACATTTTTGTTTTATAATTAATGCGTTCTTTCTTTCTGAAATAACATTAGATGTTTTTTTAGCTACAGCATTTGCATCCTGCATATGCTTTTCAATTATCATGAGGATATAAACAATGAACCGATTAATTTCTGTTTTAGTATTACTATGTGCGTCTGTTTCTGTTGCTCAAGCTCAAGGTCAAAAGGACTATTTAGCAGGTGGCAGTTTAGACATTGGTTATGGATTGGATGGTGTTTTTGTTGGCGGCGATTTACTTCCCTGGCAAACACGTTCATCTACAGGTTTGGGTATTGAAGGAAAGATCTATTACGACATTTCTGATATCCCCGGAAGCGACGATAGTGTTATTTATCATGAACTTCGTGGTAAAGGTTGTCTTGGAAACGAATTTTTCTGTGTTCTCGGCGGCATATCTAAGTCAAACTTCGGCGATAACTTTGGAAACATTGTAACTAAAGACCTAGGATTCAAATTCAAACTCCCCGTACAAGTTGTTGATGTTAGCTTTAAATATATCCATTCATCACCGTTTAACAACGATGATGGTGTAGATAAAGCAGACAGTTTTGTTGGTAGTGCATCATGGGATATTTCACAAATCGCCCCAAATACAGGTGTGTATATTGAAGGTGGCGTACGTAGAATTTCTTCAAGCGTACCAAACAAAGACGATGACTCTCGCGGTATTTTGAACACTGGTATACGCGTTCTGTTCTAAACTTTACATTTCTCCGGGCTGCTTTTGAGAAGAAAACTTCGGTTTTCTTTTCCTGCCCGGATTTGATTTTTTAACCTTCACTATTATTATTTTCTATATTCCCTCTATTTCTCTTCCCTTTCTTCCTCTTATTTTTTAGTTTATTTTCACCATTCCCTGATCCTTTTTTATCAAAACTATATCATTAACTATTTTTTAAGAAAAAAATACTTATAATGGTTACGTTTTTCGTCCCACGAACTACATAGTTTTTCTGGTTACAGCATTTGCAATCCTGCAACATGCTTTTTATTAAAGAGGAAATTTCAATGAAAAAATCAGCTTTCATGTTGTTTTTACTATTGCTTAACATCAATACAGCCAGCGCCGAAGCCTTTAACTTTCACAAGTATGGGTCAATGGCATATGGTTCAAAAGGCATGACGATGATGGGTAGCTGGATGTTCAAAACATACGAACAGCCTAACGTCTCCGCCGGTATTGAAACAAACGCTTCTTTTGGTGACTTTGATAGTAGAAGTGAAATTGTGCTCCATGGAAAAGCCTGTCTACAAAGCAACCCATTCTGCTTTTTAGGAGGTTTTTCACATCGCGCAACTTCAAACTCAGCTCCCTTCCATTCAGAACGTATGACAAATCTGGATATCGGCGCTCGTGTTAACTTCACCATCCATCCAAAAGTACGTGCTTCTTTGTGGTATATTCACTTAGAGCCTTTGAATAGCACCGACATTTTAAATGGCGATGTTATCCGAAGTGAGTTTTATGTTAATGTAGCACCCAAAATGCATATTATTTTAGGTTTTCAAGGTGATTATTACGCACTAAATGAAAACTCTGAAGATAAGCGCGACAAAATATATCAAGGATTTACGGGATTACATCTCCAATTTTGATATATTTTAGCAAGTAATATACCTAGGCGAGAAAGAGCAAACCTTTAACAAGGCCTCTTCCTCCCCTAGGTTTTTTTATGCCGCTTTACTAGAATTTTCTGCCACCACTTCAAACACTAGGCCACTCTTTCCAGCAGATACATTCACTTCGCACCCATCAGGAACATCTCCTTGCAAAATCATTGTGGCCAGCTCATTTTGCAATTCACGTTGAATCACCCTTTTCAACGGACGCGCTCCATATACAGGGTCATAACCTTCTGCACCTAACCACGCTATAGCCTTATCATCAACCTCTAATGAAATATCTCCCTTTTCATCGAGTCGATTGCTTAAGATAGACAATTGAACCTCAACAATTGTACCCATATCCTCTTTTTGTAAGCGATTGAAAAGGATAATCTCATCTAACCTATTGAGAAACTCAGGCCTAAAGGCAGATCGCACCACATCCATAACCTGATCTCTAGCACTTTCAGCCGGTTCCCCTTCATTTAATTGCGCCAAATACTCAGACCCTAAGTTAGATGTAAGAATAATAGTTGTATTCGTAAAATCCACCGTATGCCCCTGACCATCAGTCAAGCGTCCGTCATCAAGCACTTGCAGCAAAATGTTAAATACATCAGGATGCGCTTTTTCCACCTCATCAAACAACACTACTTGATAAGGGCGTCGCCGCACAGCTTCCGTTAGCGTTCCCCCCTCTTCATAACCTACATATCCTGGAGGAGCACCCACTAGCCTTGCAACCGCGTGTTTCTCCATATATTCAGACATATCAATTCGTAATAATGCGGCCTCATCATCAAACATAAACTCTGCCAAGGCCTTCGAAAGCTCAGTTTTCCCAACACCTGTTGGTCCCAAAAATAGGAATGATCCCATCGGCCGTTTTTCATCAGACAGCCCAGCCCTGCTACGGCGCAATGCTTCACTAACTGCAGAAAGTGCCACTTCCTGACCGATAACACGCTTACGTAAACTTTGCTCCATACGCAATAATTTTTCACGTTCGCCTTCAAGCATTTTTTCTACAGAAACACCTGTCCACCTTGCTACAATAGATGCAATATCTTCATCTGTTACAACTTCACGGACCATTACATCATCACCTGAATCCTGACCACTTGCTAATCTTGCGTCTGCCTGAGATATCTTCTCTTCGAGCTCTGGAATCACGCCATATGTTAGCTCTCCTGCACGCGCAAGATTACCTTCTCTCTGTGCAATTTCTAAATTTTTACGAGCCTCATCAAGCTGTTCCTTTACTTTATGCACGTTAACTCGCTTAGATTTTTCTCCTTCCCAAGCTTTGTTTAATGTATCCAGCTCTTTTTCCAGCACTTTCAACTCACTATTTAGCTTTACCAATCGCTCTTTTGATGCTTTATCTTTTTCCTTTTTAAGTGCCTCACGTTCAATTTTCATTTGAATAACTTTACGATCAAGCTCATCAATATTTTCTGGCTTACTATCTACCTCCATACGTAACCGACTGGCTGCCTCATCTACTAAGTCGATTGCTTTATCCGGCAAAAACCTATCTGTAATATAGCGGTTTGATAATGTTGCTGCAGCCACAAGTGACGCATCAGATATTTTTATTCCATGATGCAATTCGTATTTTTCTTTAATCCCACGAAGAATTGATATTGTATCTTCCACCGTTGGCTCAGATACATAAACAGACTGAAAGCGACGCGCTAAAGCAGCATCTTTTTCTATATATTTTCTATACTCATCTAACGTGGTTGCGCCAACACAATGCAGAACACCTCGCGCTAGTTCTGGCTTTAATAAATTAGATGCATCCATTGCCCCTTCAGAAGCGCCAGCCCCTACCAATGTATGCAGCTCATCAATAAATAAAACAACATCTCCTGATTCTTTAATTTCAGCGAGCACTGCCTTTAGCCGCTCTTCAAACTCACCTCGGAACTTAGCACCGGCAATTAAAGCTCCTAAATCCAGTGTTAATAGCCTTTTATTTCGTAAGCTTTCAGGAACATCCTCAATCACCATCCTTTGAGCTAACCCTTCCAGTATAGCGGTTTTTCCCACGCCTGGCTCACCAATCAGCACGGGGTTATTCTTCGTTCTGCGTGAAAGAACCTGCATCGTCCGCCGTATTTCATCATCCCGACCAATCACCGGATCTAATTTTCCTTCCCGCGCTTCTTTTGTTAAATCCCTTGTGTATTTCTCTAATGACTCATAGGCATCTTCTGCTGATGCACTATCAGCTTTGCGTCCTTTACGAATATCGTTCACAGCTTCCTCCAGTTTTTTCGGTGTTACACCTGCATCTTTTAATATTGTAGCAACCACGTTATTTTCTGCCAAAACGATAGCCTGCAAAACACGCTCCGTTGTAACATAACTATCCTTTGCCTGATTGGCTAACTCCCCTGCTTTATTTAGCACTGCCGCCAAAGCCGAATCAAGATAGAATTGACCGCTACCCGTCACACGCGGAATAGCTTTCAGTTCCTTTTCCACTCCCTTTTCAATTAAAGACAGTGCCCCACCACAATCAGACAATAAACGCACCGTTAGATTATCTTTCGCGCCAGCAATTGCGCCTTCCGTTAACAATGAATATAACAGATGGGATGTTGTTAACGCTTGATGGTTATTCTTCTGAGCATATTCCTGTGCACGGCTTAACGCTTCCTGCACGCTTTGGGTAAATTTTTCTACATTCATAACGTCCCCCTTACCACTTCAAAATATTCCTATAGTTAAGATATGGGGTTAGCAAAAATCAATTTCAATATGGCTATATAAATTTTATTCACCACAGGCTCCACACATTCCCTTTCTCTCCCCCCCCTCTACTCCATCTACTCCCTCTACTCCCTCTCTGCCCTTCTTGCACAAGAGATTAACCTTGCTTAACGGCAAATTTTCTGCCACAACATTACAGTTGCAAATCAACCCTTTTTGAAACAACCATGAAAAACTCCCCCCCACAAGCCCCGGAAGAAAGTTCAGAAGAAGTATATTCAGGTCATGGCATTACCTTACATGCTATGAAAGATGGAACTTATGTTAAAACACTAGCTTCAGGAGAGAAAATTACCCTCACCCCAGCAGAGGACAATCCGTGGTATAGGCTTGCCGAAAGAGGAAAAAACACTTGGAACCGTTGGGCCAGAACATTGCTTGATGAAGAACAGGCTAAAAAATATAATATTGCTGACCTAGAACCATTTTCGGATGAAGAACTTACACAATTAGAGGAAAAATGTGGCTTTGAAAAAAACACCTTACTCCCCTCAGATAGTAGAGTAAGAATTGACTTCTCCGCTTGCATCTTCTGGTTTCCTGTTGATTTTATTGGCTATGTTTTTCTCGGTTATACCGCCTTCACTTCCTCCCACTTTCAAGGCAGTGCCTATTTCAATTCTGTCCACTTTCATAGCATTGCCGACTTCACTTCCGTATGTTTCCAAGACTGGATCAGTTTCGATTCTGTCCACTTTCATAGCAATGCCCACTTCGCTTCCATACATTTTCATAACTACGCCGATTTCTCTGCCGCTATTTTTCATAGCAATGCCCACTTCACTTCCACATTTTTCTATACACCTGCTACTTTCACTTCTGCGCACTTTCATAGCAACGCCCACTTCGCTTCCGTATGTTTCCAAGACTGGATAAAATTTTCTTCTGCTATTTTTCATTCCTATTCTGATTTCACTTCCGCCCACTTTCATGGCGATGCTGATTTCAGCAACACTAACTGGCAGGATTCATCTCATTTCAAAAATTGTGAATTCCACTTACCTCCGCAATTTCATGAAAGCACCATCCGACAGGATATGTTCTTAGATCAAGCACATTTCCTTACCCCCGTAGACGCAGAATCTGAAGAATCGATCTCCTGCTGGCGGGTTTTACGGCTAGCCATGAATCAAAATCATAACCATGATATGGAGCTACGCTTCTTACAATTAGAGTTTGATGCAAAAACTAAAGGCCACTTCACCAAAGCTAAACAATTATTCAGCTCACTCTTCCCTTCCAAAACCATATCCTCCTCCTCTAGACATAATTTCTGTCAAAAAATATATCTAAGCCTTACTCATATATTCATTGGCATCGGCTTCCTTCTTTATAAATATAGCTCCGTTTATGGACAAAGCATCCTTCGTCCCCTTATGTGTCTCGGCTTGGCAACTGCTGGCTTTGCTGAGCTCTATGATTTTTTTGAACCACTGCATAGCATCGGCAATAAAATTAATTACAGCCTTGCCTTCAGCAACATGGTTCCTTTTGCTCCCTCGGGCAAACTCGCCACAGCATCCTTAAGTTCTGTCTTTGCAACTGGCATAACATGGGGCCTGCAACTACTCACTATCGGCCAAACTATAGTCAGTACCCTGTTCCTGTTTTTGATTGCACTAGGCCTACGCAACCGCTTCCGTATTAAATAGTAATATTATATACATCTCCCTGCTATAAGTTAGGCAGTGTAAATCCAATTTATATAGTCAAAAGAATAGAAACAAAAAACACAAAGCAACCTCCCCAAAAACTCCTCCAAATCTTCCCCAACACCCACTCCTTGTCACCTCTGCTCGCAACAATAGCTTGCTGCTTATAAAAAAAGTGACTCTTTTTCAAATTCGCTCTTGTCATTTCCACGCAAATAATGTAATAAGAGCGCCCTTGGTATAGGCTAGTATATATTTTGAGCGGGTGTAGCTTAATGGTAAAGCTCCAGCCTTCCAAGCTGGTCACGAGGGTTCGATTCCCTTCACCCGCTCCAATAACTCGGGATGATAGGAACCTCACCAGGCTTGCGGAATTCACTTTTGTGCGGACCGCAAGTAAATAAATTGCACATTAAAACAATATATTAATTGAGCATTGACAGGTAGAACGATGGCGAAAGAAAAATTTGAGAGGACGAAACCTCACTGTAATATTGGTACGATTGGTCATGTTGATCATGGTAAGACAACACTTACTGCTGCGATCACGAAGATCCTTGC
>Ga0316204_10002263_pt1 | contig 44686 bp, 42 predicted proteins | sample 6monrhotite_MG_2_FD_205661 | JGI IMG/M metagenome (GOLD analysis project Ga0316204, IMG submission 205661) | Microbial mat bacterial communities from mineral coupon in-situ incubated in ocean water Damariscotta River, Maine, United States -... | ecosystem: Environmental > Aquatic > Marine >... | reverse complement strand
TATACCCGCGTGCGGTTTCGGCGCCAAAAGGGAAGGTACCGTCAAGCCAGATACCCACCTCCGGTTGACGACCGCGCTTCAGTTCCTTGCCGAATCCCGGCGGAATTTCAATGGCAAAGGTCACCGCGGCCTTGCGCAAGCGGCTATCCAGGTCGCGGTAATTGTGTAGCGGCGAGCGTTGTTCGAAATAGCGCGAACCGGCGAAGTTTTCCAGGTAGCTACGGCTTTCCGGGCTCTGGTCACGATCAAGCACCGCATAGGAGATATCTTCCAGATCAAAGGTGATACCGTAGCCGAAGGCGATCATCAATATGATGGGGCCCAGCAGGGCGAAGGCGATACGGATCGGGTCGCGAACGATTTCCAGGCTCTCGCGGCGAGCGTAGGCCCAACCCCGGCGTGGATCAAATGGCGCACTTCGTGGTCTGTGCTTCGGCTGGGGAGTTTGAGGCGGACGCTCCAACGGTGTCGTCTCCGAGTCGACAGACGCTTCGCTAGCGGCCTCCTCCAGGTAGGCGATAAAGGCCTCTTCGAGGTTTTTGGCCCCGCGGGCGCGTATCAACTCGGCCGGCGTATCCTGGGCCAGTACCCGACCGGCATGCATGAGCGAGATGCGGTCGCAGCGTTCGGCCTCGTTCATGAAGTGGGTGGAAATAAAAATCGTGACGCCGTCCTCGCGCGAGAGCTGGACCAAAAGCTCCCAGAACTGGTCCCGCGCCACAGGGTCTACACCGGATGTGGGCTCGTCGAGGATCAGCATCTCCGGGCTATGGATCACCGCCACCGCCAGAGACAGGCGTTGCCGCACGCCCAGAGGCAGTTTTTCCGCCAGCTCATCGATCACCTCGCCCAGACCGAAGCGTTCGACCATCTCGCTCACCCGGACCTCGACCTGTGCCTTAGGCAACTGAAAAATGCGCGCGTGCAATACCAGGTTCTGACGCACCGTCAGTTCACTGTAAAGGGAAAAGGCCTGCGACATGTAGCCGACCCGCTTGCGCAGATCGGTGTCTTTGGCATCGACGGGTCGGCCGAACAGCTTGGCCTCACCCGCCGAGCTGGGCAGCAGGCCGGTGAGCATCTTCATGGTGGTGGTCTTGCCGCAGCCGTTGGAACCAAGAAAGCCGAAGATTTCTCCGCGCTCGATGCGAAAGCTGACGCGATCGACCGCAACAAATTCACCAAAACGGCGAGTAAGTCCGTCGGCCTCAATGGCCGTTTCTATTTCATGAGTCTGGCGAGGCGGGATGGTCAGGGCCTGGTGACGGCGTTTCTCGGTTGGCAGCAGAGCGATAAAGGCTGCTTCTAAATTTTGGCTACTGGTGCTGGATTTCAGTTCTGCCGGACTGCCGGTGGCCAGCACCTTGCCGCTATCCATGGCCACCAGCCAGTCAAAGCGCTCGGCCTCGTCCATATAGGCGGTGGCCACGATCACGCTCATGCCCTCGCGGCGAGCACGGATCCGCTCGATCAGCTCCCAAAATTGCCGCCGCGACAGGGGATCAACCCCGGTGGTGGGTTCGTCCAGGATCAACAAATCGGGATCGTGGATCAGGGCACAACACAGTCCCAACTTTTGTTTCATGCCGCCGGAAAGTTTGCCGGCGGGCCGGTTGGCAAAGGGCGCAAGGCCGGTGGCCTCTAGTAACTCGTGGATACGCCAGGCCCGCTGTTCATGACTGTGACCGAACAAGCGACCGAAGAAATCTACGTTCTCGAACACCGACAAGGTCATGTAGAGATTGCGCCCCAAGCCCTGGGGCATGTAGGCGATGCGCGGTCCCACGGCCATGCGGTTAAGGCTGCGGCGCATGTCGCGACCGAGCACTTGCACCGAACCGTCCTGGATTTTGCGTACGCCAGCGATCAGGGCCAACAGGCTGGACTTGCCAACACCGTCCGGACCGATCAATCCCACCATGTTACCGCTGGGTATCTTCAAATCAATATGGTCGATGGCGATCGTATCGCCGTATCGGTGCAAAAGCTGGGTAACTTGGGCAACCGATTTTAGGTTCATGGTGTGCTTACCTATTTCAGCCTAGATTAATCAGTTGGACGGCCTGTAGAGTGGTTTCGAGTGTTCGGCTAACAAAGCAAAAAAATGAGTTAATGGCGGGTCCTTAACGTTTTTTTTGCAAAGTTAGGCGGGCACTCGAAGCCGCTATGCAGGTTGTAGCGCCTTCACCGAATAGGTGAATTTTGGTTTTAGTGCAATTTACTTTGATTGCAATCACTTAGGTGTCCCTCGTAGCGGTCAACTGATTAATCTAGGCTCATCTGATCAGGCCATTCGCTATCCGCACCAATGCGGACATAGGCCTCACCGGGAACACCTGTCTTGCTTAACTCAACATACTTTTTCAAGAAGTCTGGTTGGATCTTGACCTTGATACGAAACATCAGCTTTTCGCGCTCGGTGCGGGTTTCCACTTCCTTGGGAGTAAACTGCGCCCGGGGGGCAACGAAGGTGACCCTGGCTGGAATAAACATATCGGGTATGCCATCGAGCACCACTCGTGCATCCGCACCAACAGCAAGTCTGGCTACCTGCTGTGTGGGAAGAAAAATAGTCATATAGACGTCAAGGGGGTCCAGCACCGTCAGCACCTTCCCTCCTGCGGGTAAAACTTCACCGGGTTCGGCTAAGCGGTACAGAACACGACCGGTGATAGGCGCTTTGAGGATACTGTCTTCTATTTGAACTTTGAGCAACTCCGTATTTGCTATGGCCGCCTCAATGGCTGCTTCTGTATTGGAGAGCTGGGCCCGCGCCGCTGCCAATGTCGCCTTGGCGGTTTGCACGGCAGTTTCATCCCGCTGCAATTGCTCTAGTGAGATGCTGTCGTTTTCATAAAGGCCCTTGGAACGTTCCAGATCCTTTTTTGACAAGGAAAGTTCGCTCTTGCGCTGTGCGATGACAGCGACTGCTGAATTTTTTTCCTGCCGGGCGCGTCGCACCTCGGCTTCGGCGCGACGAAGCTGTGCATCCAGTTCCTTGGTATCGATCTGTGCAAGCGCTTGATTAATTTCGACGGCATCACCTTCATTAACCAGCACAGAGGCAAGACGACCACCAAACTTCGTTGTGATATCGACTTCGACGGCCTCGATACGCCCGTTCCCGGACACAATGCCTGGTGGGAGCTCTGGCTTCTGAAAAATCTGTAATATAAATCCGATAGCAATTACCGCAATAGCTAACACCATTGCGATGGTTTTCCATTTTTTTGCAAGTCTACTTGCCATTCATGGACTCCACATTCCAGCTTCGTTTTTACAACGCTATTACGATATCGTGAAAAGGCCGGAGACACATCATATTTTTTATTATGCGTGCAACCTAATTATAGATTATGGACATCCCTGTAACAGCGTTTTATAGGCAACCTAGTAAAGCACAAAGTATGCGTAAAGGAGAATCGATACAAGTGTGTTCAATGATATTTATGTCGGATACCTCGATCATCCGCGCCTTCGACAAGGCTTGGAAACCCTCGGCTCGGTAGACCTCACAATCCCGATGCAGGTAAACCACATTCTCGCGGTAGGTATCGATACCCAAGCACACCACTTGCAGTTTGGCAGCACGTCTTTTTAATCATAAATGTGATTGAGTCAATCCTGCTCCATGCTTGGGTTATAGTCACCTTGCCGGGCTAGGCTGTTAAGACGAGCACGCTTGAGTAGCGCCTGTTGCGCTGCCTCGACATTTTCCGCTCGTCCGCCCCAAGCTTGTAGCGCAGGTTGTTGTAGCGCACGTCCATAGGAAATACTGAGTTGCCAGGGAGCATTGCCGCGCTGGCAGTTGATGGCATTAAGATTGAGGGTGGCTTCTTCCGGGCCCTGGCCGCCGGAGAGGAAGTTGATGCTGGGCACGGCGGCAGGTACGGTGCGACGCAATACTTTTAACGTTGCCTCGGCGACCTCATCTGGCTCGGCACGGCGATTATCTTTTCCTGGTAATACCATGTTTGGCTTGAGCAGCATCAGCTCCAGTATCACATGATGCCGATGTAACGCATGAAACACGGCATGTTGTACTGCCTCGGTGACTTCCGCATGGCGTTCGATATCGTGATTGCCATCCATGAGCACCTCGGGCTCGACGATGGGTACAATTCCTTCTGCCTGACAGGTCGCGGCATAACGGGCCAGCATCTCGGCGTTGGCCTCGATGCCGTGTTGTGTGGGTACGCGTCTGTCGATCGCACCGTCTATTGCATACACTTCACGCCATTTGGCGAAACGGGCACCTTTCTCTTTATACTGCATGAGCCGATACGCCAACCTATCCAACCCCTGCGTAATGAGATCACCTGGTGAGAGAGCCAACGGCCCCTTACCCTTGTCGACTTTGATACCAGGAACAATCTTTTGCGACCAGGCAACCTTGGGCAGTACCTGACCCTTGTCATCGTGCTGCGTCAACGTCTCTTCAAACAGGATCACACCGCTGATGTAGTCACCCAACCCTGGCGTGGTGAGTAGCAGCGAGCGATAGGCCTCTCTGTTAGATTCTGTGGATTCTACTCCGATGGGGGAAAAGCGTTTGGCCATGGTAGGCAAACTTTCATCAATGGCCAGAATGCCGCGCATGTCATCAACTACGTCAACAATGGTCTGTTGGAGTTCAGATCGTGTGTCCACATGAATCCCCTTTCGGCCTGCGCTACAGTAATAACCTTAAAAGACTAATCCTTGGTTTAAACCAGTAACGCTTTAAAGTATAGCTGGATTAACTTGTTACTGGAGATAATTTTGAATCGCCCTCGATTTTCTAGATCGAGCAACAGAGCAATCAGTGGCCAGTGCAGTGTTTGTGCAAATAGCTGGAGGTTCACTTCAGCGGTTACTGTGCCAGGCGAAAGTAATCGCGTTCGCCCCGTACGATTGCTAATGTCCGACTAACCGGTTTGATCAGGAAATTCTGGTTGGAAAACAGCGGCGTGTACGGCTCTCGAATTCTGATTGTTAATGGCAAAAAAAGCAGGAGTGACCTCAATCAATAATCTCGTTCTTAGTCCTGCTCTTAGAGGCAATCTTAAAATCGTTTAATTCGTAAGAGCAGGGCTAATTGCCACGTTATAACCTTGGCAAGCGCTATGGTACATAAATGGGCATCGGGTAAATCGAAAAAGTGATCAGCACCAAATACCGAGATCGTCCGACTACCAGGTTCTATTACATCGATAATACAAGCTTTAAAAGTTACGTTCAGTGTCCGTATGTCTTGCAGAACATGCACGAATTATCTTACTGACAGGCGCAGGCATGACCAATGAAGAGATTGGTTTCAAATTGGAGATGACAAGACAAAAGGCGGGGCGTTGGCGAGAACGCTATTCTGGACTCGGTCAGCGACCGATATTTTGTAAAAAGTGAGGCGTGGCCGAGAAAAACTCCATAAATTATAAACTGTTTGACGAGGTAGACTAGTGTATTTAACGTATTAATTGGCTTGGCTGCGATAATGCTTATTGTGCGCAAATGAACGAAACCCTCAGTGATTGAGGACAAACTCCTAGCGCAACAAAAAGGCGCCGTAAAAACCTGTGGTGGTTCGTGTAACGGTAGCGCTGTTTTTTCGATTGGCTCAGGTATTACCTTAGAGATCTCTCGCAGTGCAGTTCGCAAAACCTCACCCGCACAGCAACGCATGTCAGATCAGAGACACCTTGTTGGCTCGCGTTATGCCATGTATATCACAGCCTCGGGACCACGCAGCTTTTCTATCAAGGTGTTGATCATGCCTTTGGAAAGCGCATCAGAGAGTCGGGCATCCAGGTCACGTGGTAGATTGCCCATGCGCAGAAAATGAATCCAGCGTTCCAATACGATAATCAAAGCCAGTACGGAAAGCGATAGTAAAACCCAAACAACGGGCCCACCTTTTAATAAAAATAACGCACTCCCATCCATGGTCTATCTACCTTGCATGTAGGAAACAAACTACAAATATCTACTCTGCATGTAAGAAAAAAACTACAAATACACTGAAAATACATAACGTCAATTTGAGTCTAAAGGAGTAACGGAAAAGATGGAAGCGATATAGTGTCGCACTAGATGTGGCATTTTGTCGCGCGACACTATGCCACATTCCCGAATGACCATACAGTTGTTAACCTAATGACGTAGCCTGTTATATGGATTTATATCAGAGAGTTTAGGATAAACATCGAGGTTCCTTATGAGACTCCCCCCCCTAGTAGAACCATCAAGTGAATTGAGTAAAAATGAAATTTCGCGTTATAGCCGTCATCTGCTTATTCCCGATGTCGGCCTGCAAGGACAGCGATATCTTAAAAACAGTAAAGTATTAATAATAGGCGCAGGTGGCCTTGGTTCTCCGGTGCTGTTATATCTTGCAGCTGCCGGTGTTGGAACAATCGGCATTGCTGATTTCGATATCGTCGATGAATCTAATTTGCAGCGCCAGATTATTCATGGTCATTCGAATATTGGCCAGCCTAAAGTCGAAAGTGCTAAAGCCTCAATCAAGGAAATCAATCCTTACGTCAATGTTCAACTGCACGGTGAGCGTTTGGAAACCACCAACGTTAAAGACATTTTCTCCGCTTATGATTTGATTGTAGACGGTACGGATAACTTCGCGACCCGCTACCTCGTCAATGATGCCTGTGTCCTCACTGGCAAACCCTATGTATGGGGATCGATTTTCCGCTTTGAGGGACAAGCCTCTGTATTCTGGGAAGCGGCACCTGATAATGCCGGTTTAAATTATCGCGATCTCTATCCAGAGCCTCCACCACCCGAACTGGCACCATCATGCTCGGAAGGAGGTGTATTCGGTATTCTCTGTGCGTCAATTGGTTCGATCATGGCGACCGAGGCGATCAAACTTATCACCGGTATCGGTGAAAGCCTCCTGGGTCGTCTAGCTGTCTATGATGCCCTGGAGATGAACTATCGTTTTATCCCCTTAAGACGCGCACCCGAAAGAGTGGTCATCACCGAACTGGTTGACTATCAGGAATTCTGTGGTATGACCAACGTGGCAAGCGAAAATGACACTGTGGAGCCCATCCCTGCCATCAATGCCTGCGAGCTTAAAGCCTTGCAAGAAAGTGGTGCAGACTTCCAGTTAATCGATGTTCGTGAAACTGAAGAACGCAATATTGTCTACATCGCTGGCTCAACCCATATCCCTCAACGCTTACTCATATCCGGAGAGGCGCTCTCCCAATTCAAAAAAGATGCCCCCATCGTGTTGCACTGCAAAATGGGTAAACGCTCTGAAACTGTATTGATGGAAATGCAAAATCGGGGGTTCACCAACGTTAAAAACCTGACGGGCGGTATTATCTCATGGATCAATGATATCGATCAGTCACTGCCCAGCTATTGAGCAGTTTCCACATCCGATCCAACTGTTTATATGTTATATGTGAGGCAGAAGAATCATGCTGACGATACACACGAAACTTATTGACGCGATGCTCGATCAGGCACACAAAGACCATCCCATGGAAACCTGCGGCATCATTGTCGGTCCCAAAGGAGGCAATCGACCACTGCGCCTTATCCCCATGCGCAATGCCGCTCAATCGAGTACCTTTTTTACTTTTGATCCACAGCAACAATTGCAAATTTGGCGGGAAATGGAAACCCTGAATGAAGTACCTGTTGTTATTTACCATTCGCATACTGAATCACAAGCGTATCCCAGCCGTAGTGACATTGAGTTTGCCCATGAACCTCAATGTCACTACGTCATCATCGCAACGGATTCAAACTACAGTGATAAAATACGTAGCTTCCGTATTATCAATAACTCGGTAACAGAAGAGAGAGTTCACATCGTTAAACACTACCCACACCAAGAAGAGTCGGCAGTGCTAGCCGTCTAAACGGACTTCAAATAAACAAAGGAATTAACATGCAGATTACCGTCGATATCCCTACGATCCTAAGACCCTTGACCAATAACCAGAAGCGGCTTGAAATCAGTGCGGTTGATGTACGCGAAGCCATCGAACAGGTCGAACAGCAATATCCCGGTGTGAAAGAACGCTTGGTTACCGATGATCAAGTCCATCGCTTTGTGAATATCTACGTCAATGATGACGACATCCGTTTTAGTCATGGCCTTGGCACTAAGTTAACGACGGGTGATTCCGTGACCATACTACCTGCGGTAGCAGGTGGCTAAGGATGAAGCGTTTGTTAACAGGCTGCACGTTTACCAAGCTATCGTGTGCGCCCCACACAACGATCAGTAACTCGGTGGAGTATCAGGCCGGAGCTTTGGGTATAAACATCGCACCAGAAGCAATATCAGATCAGGATGATTATTGTTTTGAATTCAAAACGCCAGACACTTCACCCATCAGCAGCAAAATCCAAGGGTGGGCTGACAATTCTGGTTATGGGGCAACAGAGTTACTTGTTCAGGCCGCTTCCGGTTTGATGTCGGTACATGGCCGCGCCAGTGGTCAAGCTCAGGCGCTAGGTCTGAACTACGTATCGATCCTGGCTTCAACACTTGCACTCCAAGGAGCGCTGGCGGCGGCTATCGGTCAACTTCGTGGTCTTCGTGTGGCGCATAGCCAAGTCTCCATGGCCGGTGCCGCTTTGCTAGCAACAGGACAGTATTTGGCAGGCGCCACTGTGAGTGAAGCTCCGGAAGCCATCCTGCCTGGATGTACTTCTCCAAGTGATCGCCCTCCCTTTATTTCAGCCGACGGTATCATTTTTGAGTTGGAAACGCTTTCTGCCGACCCATGGTTGCGCTTCTGGAGTGAACTCGGTATCAGTTCGGAAACAGCGGGCAAAGGTTGGACCGGGTTCTTACTGCGCTACGCCAAAGCTATTTCACCGGTTCCTTCTATTATGGTGGAGAAGCTTGCAGCACTGGAATACCAAGCTATCGCAAAGCTTTGTGCCGCCACAAACGTTGCCATTTGCCCCGTTCGTTCCTTAGATGAACGCATGAGCGATGACGATGCCGCACAAATGCTGGAGCAAGGACCATGGCGCTACACTTCCCATTCGTCTTCATCTTCCCACGTGGTACCGATCAAACAGGTCAGCAATGAGCTACCGCTTAGCGGCTTAACGGTCATCGAATCATGTCGCCGTATTCAAGGCCCGTTAGCCGGCCACCTGCTTGCCCTGTTAGGTGCCGAAGTAATCCGTCTGGAGCCCCCTGGAGGCGACCCTCTACGCGGGATGCCACCCATGGCCGGAGAAGTGTCGGCCCGTTTTGATGCGCTGAATCGACTTAAAACCATCGTTGAGATCAACATCAAATCGACCGCAGGACAAAGGGAGATTAAGTCATTAGTAGAACAAGCAGATGTTTTCCTACACAACTGGGCACCGGGCAAAGCAAGCGCCTTGAATCTCAATGATACCGATCTGGCTCGTATCAATCCTTCCTTAGTTTATGCCTACGCAGGGGGTTGGGGTGCGGACGAGTCCGGCAGCAATGCTCATGATGCTTTGCCCGGTACCGACTTCATCGCCCAGGCTCACTCGGGCATTGCCCGTGAGATCGCTACTGCTTCTGATACCCGAGGCGGTTCGCTGTTTACCGTGCTGGATATCCTCGGCGGGGTAATCGCGGCACAAGGCGTTACAGCAGCGCTATTGCACCGCTGTATGAGCAATCGCGGCGTGCGTATGGACTCTTCACTACTGGGGGCGGCAACGCTGCTGTCGACAGATAAGCTTCACCAACGCGATGCATCGTCATCCAACAGTATAAACAAAAGTCCTATCGCTGCGGTTTATCACACACAGCAAGGAGCACTTGCCGTCGAGTGTCGCAACCAAGAAGAAGCGGTACGCATGGCAGAAATGCTTGGTTTAACATGGACGCAAGGAGATGAGGCATTTCCACACCAACTACAAAAAGCGCTGCTCGCAAAAACTGCCGCGCAATGGCTTGAAGCATTTGAACAGGCTGCCATCCCTGCCGCCGTTGTGGTTGAAGATCTTACCGAAGTACAACACAACCCGCATCTGCAACCAGAGTTGACGACAGGTGCGTACACGCAGGTGAGGTCTCCCTGGTTTTTTCAATAAGCAAAAGGAGTTGCATTATGAGTCAAGTCAACATTATCGACTTGGTCCCTAAGGCGGTACGACAGCAATGGATCAATGATGGCACCTACCCCAATCAGTCTGTTTACACAATTTTTTGTCAACATGCACAGCAGTTTCCTCATAAACCAGCGGTTCTCTCGCTTGATGAAACCATTACCTATGAACAACTCCTAGACAAGGTCAATCGTCTGGCTCAGGGATTAAAAACACTGGGTATATCACCAGGTGATGTGGTAGCTTACCAACTGTGCAACAGCTGGCGAAGCTGTGCCATTGATTTGGCTGTGGCAGCCTTGGGCGCCGTGGTCGCACCGTTCCCACCTGGACGCGGCCACCTTGACATTGTGGCACTGCTGCGGCGCTGTCACGCTTGCGCTATTATCATCGAACCAAAACATGGCGATACAGACCTGTGCCAACTCATCACGTCGTTTTGCTCCACCTTACCCAGTCTGCATGCCTTGATCGTTGATGGACCGCCTCGAGAGGCTTGGTACACATTGTCTGCACTCCTACAAAGCGAGCCGATAATATCCGAGCAACTACCTGCTGTTGATCCCGAATCTCCCGTGCGTTTCCTGATTTCCTCTGGAACGGAATCCGAACCCAAACTGGTGGCCTACTCACACAATGCCCTAATTGGCGGACGTGGCCGTTTCCTACAGCACGTACACCCGGAAGGAGACAGTTTTAGAGGAATGTATTTAGTGCCACTGGGTTCAGCCTTTGGTTCAACAGCGACCTTCGGCGTATTGTCCTGGCTTGGTGGCTCACTCATTTTATTACCACGCTTTGATGTGACCTCGATCATTCAAGCCATTCAGGCGTTGCGCCCCACCCATATTCTTGGCGTACCCACCATGTTTCAGCGCATCGCTGCCGACCCGACATTGGAGCAGGCCGATCGCGCAAGTTTATTCGCTATCATCAGTGGCGGTGCCATGGCTGATCCAGCCACTGTTGAACGGTGCCAAGCCGCATTCAACTGTGATTTTATCAGCCTGTATGGGTCCGCTGACGGCGTAAACTGCTATACCCGCTTTGTGGCAGGCGATACAACGCCCAACGCCAGCTGCGTTGGGCGCCCCAATCCAACAGTATGCGCCATCCGTATTGTTGATGCTGAAGGCCAGGAAGTCGTTCCAGGTGCCATAGGAGAAATCACCGCACGTGGATCGATCACCCCTATGCAATATGTCAACGCGCCGGAATTGGATGATAAATATCGGGATGCGGAAGGTTGGGTTTATACCGGTGACCTGGGTTATATCGACAAGACGGGTCATCTGGTGCTGGCGGGACGCAAAAAAGAAATCATTATTCGCGGTGGTGCCAATATCAGCCCTGTCCAGATCGAAGACATCGCGACCTCTCATCCTGATGTGGTAAGCGCAAGCTGTGTCCCCGTTCCCGATCCTGACTTGGGGCATCGTATCTGCCTTTGCCTCACGACCCAGGAAGGCCGTCAACGTCCTTCCCTTCCTCAGATGACCCGCTACCTGAGTGAGCAAGGACTGGAGGTCAATAAGCTGCCCGAGTATTTGCGTTATTACCGCCAACTGCCTTTAAGCCCGGCCGGTAAAGTGGATAAAAAACAATTGGCAGGTGAGATGTTGTTTCTGCAAACACCAAACCACATCAACCCTATGGAAGGCGTCGCTTCATGAACGGACAGGAAATGTTACCCAACCACAGCGAGTTAGCAAAATCACTGGCGACAGAAGTGAAATCATTTGTTGATACGTTTGTTATTCCCAATGAAGCACTGCTGATGGAAGGCGGAGAGGAGGCTCATACCCTGCATGCTGAGCTGATGACAAAAGCACGACATCACGGCCTATGGGGACTATATTATCCACTCTCTCACGGTGGCAAAGTCGCCTCGCTGGAAGACTACTTGGTCGTCGCCGAACAAGAGGGGCGTTCAGAGTTCTCTCAAGAAATCTTCGGCAGCCACTTCGCCCTGGACGCACATATGCTGCTCAAATTCGGCAGTGACGCGGTACATAATGATTTCCTTACTCCTCTGAGCAATGGCGATGTCATTCCCAGTTATGCCATGACTGAAACCGATCATAGCGGTTCAATTCCTGCTCTCATCAACACCACGGCACAACACAGCGATGGCCAATGGGTCATCAATGGCCACAAGTGGTTTATTTGCAATGCCTCCAAAGCAAGTTTTGTCACAGTGTTGGTACGCACCGCCGCCGAACATGTGTCCACCGACCAGGCGCTGTCGATGATTGTGGTCCCTACCGATAGCGACGGCTTCAAGGTTGAAGGCCAAGTCGAAATCATGGGGCGCTCCCTGGGTCAGGGCGAGATATCCTTTAACAACGTGCGTGTACCAAAACATAACCTGCTGGGTCAGGAAGGCGGTGGCATCGCTTTGATGGAACAACGCCTCAGCATCGGCCGCCTTTTGCGCTCAATGCACTGGGTGGGATTAGCACAACGCTGTTTTGATCTAATGGGCCAGCGTATCTATTCGCCACGAGGGCAATCCACCCGGCTAGCGGAAAAACAACTGGTACGGCAGCACTTCGTCGATGTTTACCGGGCTATCAGCAGTGCGCGCGAGCTGATTCGTATCGCCGCCCGTGGTGTAGATCAGCAACGGGCCAGCATGGTGGAGATTGGCAGTGCCAAAATGGCCGCCTCCCATTGCCTCTGCCAAGCGGCAGACTCGGCGATCCAACTCTATGGTGCCGAAGGCGTAAGCGATCTGACACCGCTCTCCGGCATCTATCGTATGGCCCGCACCACGCGCATCCTCGACGGTTCCGATGAGGCGTTGATCAGTGCCATCGGTCGTCGCTTGATTGCCGGTTACAAGACAGCGGACGAATACGACTTTGCCAACGGAGTGTTTCATGACACCTCACCACCTCAATTTCAACAAGCGTACTCCGCATGACAGGCACCCCCTCCTCTCACTCTGATGCAAGATGGGTCGAGATCTGGTTTCGTACCCTATTAGTTTGTGCCATGGCTCTACCCATGCTGGTTCTTTATACAGTCAGTGCGCTCGGCCCTTTCCTGGCTCCGGATCTCGGCATTGACCCAAGTCAACTGGCTTACCTCATTACCAGTGCCTTCGGTGTAGCGGCAATATTGTCACTCTGGGCAGGTGCAGTGGTGGATCGCATCGGCTCTCGCCGTGCCTTACAGCTGTTATTCTTAACCATCGCAGTCGCATTTAGTTTCACTTTCATCGCGCCTAATTTTGCAGGTCTGGTGGCAGCGGTTGCCATCTGTGGCATCGCCCAGGCATTAGCCAATCCCGTCACCAATTTATTGATCGCACAACGGGTTGCCGCAAAAAAGCGAGCCAAGCTGGTCGGACTGAAACAGTCCGGCGTACAACTTGCCGCCTTGTTCGCCGGTCTGGTGTTACCGGCTGTCGCGCTAACCTGGGGCTGGCGCAGCGCCTTCGGTATTTTGGTACCTTTAGCGCTATTGTTTGCATTCACAACCTACCATGTAACCCCCAAAGCACATGAGCAACAGAAGCAGGGTTTGAAACTATCGCGTCCTAACGCATTATTGTTATACCTGATGAGTATTCAATTCTGCCTGGCGTTAGCGCTCTCCGCTTTTGTTACTTTTCTTCCCACCTTTGCAACCCAGCAAGGTATGGCACCGGCTATCGCCGGTGCATTGATTGCGTTCTTCGGTGGAGCCGGGATGCTCTCTCGAATTGTGCTGACGCCCTTGACGGCCAAGCTCAAGGAAGAATCATGGATGCTGCTGGGTCTTAATGCGGCATCCGCGCTCGCAATTGCGGTAACCATGCAGGCTGCGCCGGGCAGCCATTGGCCTCTGTGGTTAGGAGCCATAGGAGTCGGACTCACTGCCGTGGCCACCAACGCCATTGCAATGAGCATGTTGATCAAAGACGCTGCCTTTGGTGTTGTGACTTCTGCATCGGCCTATGTCTCTGTCGCCTTCTTTGGCGGCTTTGCTCTGGGGCCTTTGATCTATGGCAGTGTCTTATCCACTAGCCCGGATGGTTCATTTTTGGGTTGGCAGATCACGATAGGCATCTTGATTTTAGCCTGTGTGCTGGCACTGCTCCTGGCTCGCAAACGGCATAAAGTACGTACGTTATGTCCCTGCTAGCACGGTCCGCCACATTGCTCAGTCGCGAGCAAATCAGCCATACGCTTCAACTTCTGTTTAATCGCATGGAACTGGTTGATGCCGCCTGTCCGAACAAATTTCCCATCTATTCAGCCAACACCACCAGTCGCTGGTTAGCCTCCTCGGGCGGCTCATGGATGGGGGGATTCTGGAGTGGCTGTTGGTGGCTGCGTGCTCAGCTAACGGAATCTTCGGCCGATCGTCGCAAGGCAGCGTTACTCTGCCAAAGTCTTAGCGATAAACTCGAAACCGACTCCCTTAACCGCACCATGATCTTCTGGTATGGCGCCGCCTTGGGCGCTCGCTGGTTCGGTGATAACGATGCCCGACAGCAAACTCAAAAAGCCATTGATGCATTGATTTCAAGTTATGACGAACAAATGCAATGCATCCCTTTAGGTACGGCGATGGGTGGCGGCAAGGACGGCGCACGATGTTTGAGTATTGATACCTTTTCCTCTCTGGTTCAACTACTCAGCTTTGAAACTTCCCAACATAACGAAGCCATTGCCCAACAGCATACTAATACTTTATTAAACGCTTGTTTTACGCAAGAAGGTGCATTCCATAGCCATGCTCGGTATAACCTTGAACAACAACACTTTCAGCCAACAGACGTGGCTGGTCAGTGGTCGCGAGGTCAAGCTTGGGGCATGTTAGGACTGAGTCAAGCTGCACAGCGATGGGGTGAACCCTATCTCAGTCAAGCACGCATGGCCTGTGAATATTGGCAAAACACACGCGCCGATGATGACCTGCCTCCCAACCAACTTGCTCAGGCGAACGGTGCTTGTGATCCCTCTGCGGCTATTGTCGCCGCCCTCGCCATGTTGACCCTGAGCGACCAGTGCTCTAACGGCCTTCAATGGCGAAAGATGGCTCATCGTCAAATCAGCAAAGTGATCCATAGCCGGTATTTCATCCAGCTTGAAGGCGAGCACGAAAACTCTGGATTGTTTTGGGGCTGCTATTACCGCACTCGTCCCGATACGGAGGAATGGGTGGAATCGCCTTGGGGACATTTTTTACTGATGACAGCGTTGGCCGAACTGAATCATCCTGCAACCTCGATTGAACCTAGATTCCGCAGTTGACCGCTTCAATAATTCGTTAAGTAACTGAGGACATTAAATATATGTGTTATTTGGAAACTCACTTAAAAAGTGACCACGCTACGACACGTATAGCACGTTTTTTATCGCAACTGGCGTCGTTACGAATCGTTGCAATAGCCAGCTATTACGCCTCATCGTGCCTAGCCACTCACGATAAAAAACGCACTCTACGTGCCGTCCAACTGCGGAATCTAGGTTGAACGTGACGCATAACGCATCAAACAAGGGTCGCAAAATCTGGTTATAAATGTCCGATGGGTGAGCAGTTTGAAGAAAAGATAGCCGTTTTTAATCGTACCAATGATCAATGATAATGTAATAGGCGAAGCCCAACCAGTCACTGCTGACAATAGCATTGCACCAGTCAGACAAGCCACCCTAGCCCTCAAGGCCTCCCTTGTAAGGGAGATTCTCTCAATCCTCATGCCACGCTAGCACAGACCAGTATCCAGAGGGCTCGACTCCCTAGATTCCACCTGCACCGGAATAACAATATTCGTGTAGCAAGCAGTGGGGAGCCAATCAGCCTCACAGGAGCGACAATATCAATACAGCCAACGAATGGCTTTCTCGTGCTAAGGAACGTGCACGTAATAACTTCCCGATTTGGCATCTCATCTTCAGCCCGTCTTCGCCCGTTCTTCAATCACAAAAACTCGAAATAGAAGCACTATTCCTGCGCTTTTGCTCAATCAGAACGAACGAAGACGCACTAAATCTGAGCGCCAAATCGGGAAGTTATTACGTACCCATTCCTAACCGCTATTAGAAATAGCAATCACTGATTAAATCGATTCACAACGACTTTTCCACCAGAAATCACAAGGCCTGGATACTCTAAAGCTTTAAGCGAATGTAACGGATTCCCTTTTATTGCAATCATATCGGCTGGGGCACCTTGAGCTAGCGTACCGAGTTGAGGTATCCCTAGATAAGCCCCCGATTTTGAAGTAGCAGCGCGCAGCACATCAATCGTCTGCATACCGGTCATTTGCATCATATACATCAGCTCTTGCACATCGATGCCCCACGGGATGTCGGGGTGTGCGATTTCAGCGCCATACAGTAGCTCAGCTCCCAATGCGCCGAGCGTTTTGGCATTTTGCGCAACCCCCTGGCACTTCGACAGAGTGTCGATCGTCGTCACAATCGTCACCTTCTGCGCCACAGCTTGCTGAAGCAGCGACTCGGGAATCGCCGCACACGGCATATGCGCCCACTCGTCAACACCAGCGTCGAGTGCAAGTTTAGCGCCCGTCTCTTCACCAATATGGGCGGTAACTTTACGGCCTTGTTGGTGCGCTTCATCGACAATCGCCTTGACAATATTCTCGGATAACAGAGGCCAGGATGGTTTGCCATGTTGCTTATGAGGCGCGTGGTCTTTTTGCGCGTGTTCGGGATCATGGTCAGCTTTATGATGCTCAGATTTATGATGCTCAGATTTATGATGCTCAGATTTATGGTGATCAGGTTTATGGTGATCAGGTTTATGGTGATCAGCGGCATGAGAACCCTTGGCATGTTTGGCATGTGGCGTTTGATGGCCAGGATGATGATGCCCACCCGACCAAGGCGCGCCCTTCTCACCACCAGGCTCCAAAGCGACCTTGATCACCACGGCTCCACCTGCAATCAGATCACGCACCGCTTTCCGGGCTTCATCCTCTGTGGCCACCGGAATCGCAATGTTATGCGTGCCGATTTTAGGAATGGGGTAGCCATTGGGCCCCGTGATGATAGGACCAGAAGTGAGTACGCGTAAGCTACCTTCGCCGCCATAAGGTTTGTGTAGAGGGCCACCTACATCGCGTAACGTGGTGATACCGTGACTTAACACAACCTCCGCAGGTACATCACGATAGCCAAGGTGAGCGTGCAACTCGATAAATCCAGGCAATAAGGTCGCATCACCCAAGTTGATCTGACGCACATTGCTGTCAACAAATTTATCGCGTAAATCGACACGGGTAATACGCCCGGCTTCTATCAGAACTGACGTATTAGTTCTCATCTGATGGCCATCAAACAGACGTGCCGCATGAATCAACACAGCTTCTGCTTCTGTAGCCTGAACCGTCGCCGTTGAAGAAAAAACGAGCGTCAACCATAAAAGCACCGTTATACCGAATCCTTCCCTGGTAACACAATCCTTTGTCTTATAACTTCTCATTACTGATCCTTTCCCGTTGCATAACGAATTAAAAACTAGCCGATACACCCAGCTGCGCACTGGCGCCAGCCATGGGATAACCGGGCTGGTAACTGTAATCGCTGTCAAATAGGTTGTCCACAGCAAGAAACAGCTCACCACGCTCGCCCAATGCTGGTACGGGATAGGCAGCACGTGCGTTCACTACCGTAAATGACCCTACTTCTTCAGTATTCGTCATAGCCGGATTACGGGCACGACTCAACGATAGCGTTTTAGATTGATACTGGGCATCCACAGCGAGTGACACTTTGCCTATTTTGCCATTCACACCTAAGGTTGCTGCTTCATCAGGCGTGTAAGGCAAGGTATCGATGTCCGGATCAAGCAAAGTGATTGCTACAAAAAGTCGCCAGTCGTCATTAATATCCTGGGTCACTGCCAGCTCAGCACCACGCATCTCATATTCGCCAAGGTTGATAAACTGTGGCGGTGGCGCGACGGCGGGCGGGAAGGCAAAGACGTAGCGGTTCTTGATCTCGTCTCTGAACAAGGTGATATCAATCTGGGTCGAATCCGAAACAAAGAACTGAGCACCCACTTCGATATGGTTTAGTTCTTCCGCTTCCAAGGTTTCCCAACTGGTTCCCAACGCCGGAATGTAGGCTGCCATCACAGGCGCTTCCAATCCTGGATAGTTGATACCGCGTGCGACATTAACAAACAACGTCATATAGTCGGATAACAAAGACAACCCAGCATGAGGTGCTGACACAGAATCGAACTCACTGTGCTCATAGTGACGTACACCAGCGGAAGGAGTCAGCGTCCAGTCATCATTAAGTGTAATGTCGTGGCTGACGGCTAAGTAGGGCGAGGTGATACGAAATGTATCTGTATCAAGATCAACCGGAGGGGACGCCGCATCTTCCTGTACTTCACCGGATAATCGATCGATATCAATGCCGCCAATCAGTGTGCCATTCTCCCAAGGGGACAAGGTTTCTTTCCAGCGCAAACCGCTCATTTCAAAATCGGCAAGCGTATCGGCAGGTTGATTCAGCCAGTCACCCTGACCACTGTTGCGATAAACGAGCAAATCACCTTGCCAATCATCATGTTGATGGGAAAGCTTCACGGCAACCATACTCGCCCTGGTATTGTATACAGCGACCTCTGCCGGCGCGGCAAAACGGTCGTCACCTGGATCTTTCGCTTCGTTGTCAGTATAGAGCATATTAACACCGACAGACCAGTGGTTATTTAACTGTTTGCCAATATGCCCCATAACATTCTTTAGCTCGCCATCTGCGTTGTCACGATGACCGTCTGAACGTGCAAAACCCTGGGCCAGCATAAAATCCCAATCACCCTTCTTACCTACCACGTCCACCTGTTCGATTATCGTGTTAAACGAACCGATGGATAGCTTGGCATTACCTTGAATACCTTCTTCAACGGCTCGTTTTGTTGTCAAACTTATGGATGCAAAATTGTTGCCGTTAATCTGCGGTTGAGGGCTTTTATAAACGGTAATGGAAGACATGGCATTGATCGGCAAGAGATCAAGCAAAGGGTGATTCCAAGTCCCCATATAAAACGGGATACCATCAATATAAGTTTTGATCTCGCTGCCCGGGCGACTGACTCCCATGCCACGAATATATACACTGCCGCCTTCCCTTCCCCCAAAGGAACCGACTGGGTTGAAACGTGAGATCTGTACGCCTGGCGTGCGGCGCAGGGCCGAAGCCAAATCAACAGCATTCTGATCACTGAGCTGTTCTTCCGTCACCATGGATGAGACAGTGGAAAAAGCATCCACGCTGGTCTCTTCAATGATCGGGCTGGCAACCACCTCAATGGTCCTGACCCCATCGGAGGAATCCTCAGCCATAACTGCGGTGATCGGAAAGGTTAATAATAATGTTAATGATAGCGAACGGTTTAACGGTGAAATCCTGAACCACGTGTCCATGTATCGTTGATTCATAATAATCCTCAAAATGATAGTTAACATTCTTTTATTGTTATATTTCTGTATAAATATGCATTCAGACTGACACTGAATACTTAGCCGACTATAACAACCTGTCGTTAGAATGAAGAGTGACATAATGTCGCACGACAAAGCGGTAAAGCACTTACAATTTTTACCGAATAAAATCATGGAAATACATGACTGCTCACAGTTATTGTTACCTCTGCGAGCAGCCAAAATAAGTAGATACCCTAAAGTCTAGCGGTATCATTACTCAAATAATCCTGCGAAAGAATTTCGACTCAACAAGAATTAACAACGTAAAACAGATATCAAAAAAACCATGAGGAAAAAGGGTTTGTCACTGCTTTAACTTGTCAATCTCGACATCCATTCCGCAGTAATTTTGCATGATTTTTTAATAATTTTATTGTTATCCTTGCCGATAGAGGTTATATTTCATGTTAGGGAAGAATACTAATCGAATGCTTGGATAAGCTGGAAAGGTATTTGCATCTTGGCTGTGTCTATCGGCGTGCTGATCTGGCTCAGTGGTCGAAAAGTGCTAACGGAAACCCTGCACGCACAAAAGCAAAAACACTGAATGCTATCTATACAAAGAAACGTCAGTACGCGTGCATACACGTCTATCAAAGACCGCTCCAGGCTCGATACAGGAATATGGAAAAAATGGCAGGGGTTGTACCGCAAACATATGACTTCGTATTTATTCAAAGCACCCGCGGCATCTGTTCTATTTTTGTAACACCATGGTCGCTTTTCCTGGAGAAATATCCGTGTATAACGAAGTTCCAGCATACGGGAAATAACGAGACTTAAAACATGTGGACTCGAATAGAAGAGTCAAATTGATTACAGGACTTTCCGCACAAGCTTTCTGATCACCATCCTGGACTCACCACCTTCATGTAAGGTTTCTACCTCCATACTGAACCGGCATCGCTCGTCCGCTGGCGTGACAACGGTGAAATCGTTAGCATCCGCGGCGGACTCCATCCGATGTCGGGCATATCCCGGGCCATACTTGCATGGCGGCAGACGCGTATTGATTAACGCCTCGATATTCGAGGCCCCCTGTATGTCACCGAAAGGTGAAGCCGTTGACCACACTGCATCCGGATGAAACAACCTGACCGCACCACTGGCATCTCGTCTGTCGATACAATCGAGAAATCGCATCAAAAGTAATCGCTTGGAGTTTCGCGCGGCATAGCTCGTGTGAAGCAATGCGTGCGCGCGAACGGAATTCGGTTCCTTCAATTCTGTCGCATACAACTTTTGAACATCCTGATTTTCATACGAACGTCGTCGCGATGCATTTTTGTCGACATCATAAATTGCCTGCATGCGCTTCTCCAGAACAAGCGGATTCATGGACTTGGGTTCGCCACCACCCAGACACCCACCAACACATGCCATAACTTCAACTGCGACGTACTCATCTCGCCATGTTTCAGTTTCCAGCATACGTTGCGCTGTTGCGATGCCATTGCATATGGCGACTTTGCCTATACCGGGAATCTCGGCTGTTTTCACACCCGCGCTTACACCGCGGAGCTGATGCCATTCCAACGGAAGTGAGTCCTCCTCGCCGATGAAATGGGAAGCGGTACGCACAATTGCTTCCATGACTCCTCTTGATGCGCCGAAGATTTGTCCAGCGCCTGTGCTTTCACCTAGCGGATGATCGAAACCACCCTCTTCCGATAGCGCATTAAACGCAATACCGCGCGCCTTGATCATTCTGGCCAGTTCGCGCGTGGTGAGAACATGGTCTATATCACCGGATACACCAGGCCGAACGGCCTCATCTTTCTTGGCTGTGCAGGGCATTACACTCACAACGTAGGGTTCTGCCTTGCCCTCTGCGAATTCAGGACCGAGCGCACGTGCAAAAGCTCCCCGCTTCGTGAGTGCGCCATGCATTTGCTGTGGTGATTTTGTCGTACTCAGGTGTGGCAGAAGATCAGGTCGGTTGATCTCAACCCAGTTTACCCACCCCGGACAGCAGGAAGTAAAAAGCGGTAACCGCTTCTGGTTCTCCGTTTGCATCCTTAGACGCGCCAGAAACTTTGTTCCTTCCTCCATGATCGTCAAATCAGACCCAAAATTGGTATCAAACACGTAATCAAAGCCCAGTTGTCTCAGGGCATTGATCATTCTGCCTGTGCTCACGGTACCGGGTTTCATTCCGAACTCTTCACTAATGGCAACACGCGTTGCAGGCGCAACCTGTACAGCAGATATACGTCTACGCGCATCAAGGGTATGAAGAACATCGTGCCAGTGTGGCGTCTCGATCAAGGCTCCGACTGGGCATACAAGCGTGCATTGACCGCAGGAGATACAGTTGGTGTCAGCCAGGGATTGATCGAAAACGGTGACGGGTAAGCGGTCTGAACCACGCTCTGCAAATCCGAATTTTTTAGATCAAGATTCAAAAAAGTAGGATATAAATCATAAATGCATTGATCCCAAATTCGTGCTCTATATAACTTTTGATTTTCTATACATCGAAAGATTTCAATACGAACAGGCCTAGCGATACTCCCAAATTCGAGAAGCATTTCATACGTATTTCTTAGCTCAAACAAGTTGTTTATGCCTCTATTACTCTTTTAGCGTATAACGTTAGCATCAGCCGCGAGCTTTAGCGAGTCGGTTGGATGCCCTGGTTAGATGGTTTAAGTTTGCAGTCAAGTTCCAAACATACCACTTTGTTTAATACCATCAAAAATGAACTGAACTGCCAAAGCAGACAGCAAAACGCCCATAATTCGACTTATAACATGCATGCCAGTGACACCGAGAAATTGATGAATTTTGCTTGCAAGCAGCAATGCGATTCCGGTGAGTAGCAAAATGACAAGGAGCGACGCAATAACAATTACTTGCCGTGCTAGATCTCCTTCTGCATTTGCCATCAATAGAATAGCAGCACCCATAGCACCAGGCCCTGCGATGAGTGGCGTAGCTATCGGGAAAATAGAAATATCCTGTTTCGATATCGCCTCGCGCTCTTCTTCGTCTGTTGTCGAAGTGCCGCCGGAGGCACGCGCGAACACCATATCAATGCCAATTAGCAACAGCAAGATCCCACCAGCCGCCCTCAATGCAGCTAGTGATATACCAAGACTAGCTAAGAGAAACTCCCCGATGAGAGCGAAAGTGACCAAAATTATGGAAGCAATCAACGTCGCGCGGATAGCCATTGACCGCTTATACTCTGGCGTTCCAGTCGCCGTCAGAGCAGCAAATACAGCAGCAACGTCTATTGGGCCAATCGTTGCAAAGAAAGTCGCCAGGGCTAAGCTCGCAGTTTCAATCATCCAATTATCACTAAAATATTCTCCATAACAAGACACCCACCTTACGTGTTGATCACTAACACCATAATAAGACACCCACCTTACGTGTTCACAAGCCAGCCAATCAAGCACAACATCCTTTTTTCGAATGGCTAAAAGGAGTTAACCATGCCAAAACCTCGTTATGCGCAAGTCGCGCTTGAGGCTACCCCTTATTATCATTGTGTTTCTCGCTGTGTTCGGCGGGCTTTTCTGTGTGGCAGTGATCAATTATCCGGCAACAGTTATGAGCATCGCAGGCAATGGATTGAAAATAAACTGCTGAAACTGGCAGGTATCTTTGCGGTGGATGTATGTGCCTATGCCATTAAGTCCGGCTGAGCAACAGCTGCTTGACAAGACTGTTGAGGAATGGCGTGAGCGGCTGATGGATATCAGCTGGTTTATGCGCGTCCTGAATGAATCCATTGCCTGTCAGGCCAATTTTGAAGATAACTGTACCGGGCGATTCTGGGAGGGCAGATTCAAGTCGCAAGCCCTATTGGATGAATCAGCCCTGGCGGCGTGTATGGCGTATGTAGACCTCAACCCGGTTCAGGCCGGTATGGCCAATAACCCCCGAGACCGCTGACCATACCAGCATTCAGAAACGATTCAGCCAGGCACAGAAAGCCGCACAGCCCAATCATCCGCAACAGCAAGAAAAACGATTGCTGATCTTTGCCGGAAACCCCAAAGAAGACATGCCCAAAGGTTTGCCCTTTCAGCTAACGGATTACCTTGAACTGGTTGACTGGACGGGCCGAATCATTCGGAAAGACAAACGAGGGACTATTCCCGATAACACGCCCCCTGTTCTGGATCGGCTCAACATCGACACAAGGCACTGGCTGTATCTCACCAAACACTTCGAGAGCCCCTTTAAAGGCATGGTGGGGTCAGTCAACAAACTCAAAGCAGTCTGCAAAAAGCTTGGCTACGAACGGACGCCGGGGAGGAATAGCTGCAAACAGTATTTTTCTGGCTGACAACGTTACCCTTAATCACGCTGAAATGCCGATCAGCGTATAGGAGAGGATCACGCATAAGCGCCTTTCGTGATGGTTGGGGTTTTCCTTACATTCCCTGACATATTTCCAGTATTTGACCCAAAAAAGCTGTTTTCTGGTGCGTAGATAACATCAATGAATTTGTTTGGCCAGTTTTTTCTTTGGGGTGGGCGTCCTGTTTACATCGCTCTCTCTTTGCAACATAAGATATCGGTGAGCTGCGGCCTACCCTGGAACATAGCGAAAGGGTAAGCCGTCAGCTCGATCGAGTTGTTAGATGATTAATGCTGTTAACGCTTTTCTTTCCCCATTGAAAAATGAACTGTCATAAGGCCATTTTCCAAGTAAGGCTTAGTAATATAAAGCTCGATCTCATTTGTGGAATTATTTTTGACAACATCTGCAAATAATCTCTCACCAATATGATTACCATTGACCATCACGGTTTTAGCTATAGCTTCCAGGCAAGCCTCTAGCGATGCGTCCTCTATCGCCGCTGTAAAGTCAATTGCTATCGTTGGATGCTCTTTTAGTATCAAGCAGACATCTACTTCACTGCCTCTTGGAATCCTAAAATCCGCAGGGAACTTAACGCGAATAACATTTTCCAGTTCATGTCCACTTAGTTTAGCTTCGTTCGCTGCTCCTAGAACAACCTCTCCCCCAAAAGCATATTTGGAAGCTTCGGTAAGTTTAAAGTTTACACCGGCCGCACTTACAGGTGTTCCATTCCGAAAAATGGCCGTTTCACTGAATCTTAATTGGCCTCGACCACTACCGATTCGTTCATTATAAAAATCTGAACCCGCACCAATCCAGGCCAAGATTTCACCCTCAGATTTTTTGGGTACAGGATCGATTCTTACTTTTAGTTCGGTATCGGTTGACCCAGGTTGAACCCTCGCGCATGCGCCCATTCCTCCAACGACGATGCAATTGTTGCGAATAAACTCGGAGAATCCGCTGCCTTTTAGTGTGATGATATCTCCTTCCTTGCCCTCCTTTGGCTCAACAGATTCTATCTTTGCTCGACGGCTTCTTAAATAAAACCCCGTTTTGTCCAGCTCTTCGTAGTTCATGTTCATCACCCATCTCCTTATGATTTACAAGTGGAAGCGATGCTTCCCGGTTTCTCGATGGGAACTACAGGCTACTCCCTATCGAATTCATCTAACGCTTAATATACGGCGTCCGCCGGATATCGCCTAGATAAGCGACGCTCCCTCAGACCCAAACGCGCAGCGCCACCACTCTGCCAGCACGCAAAAAACGCCGCGGAAAATTGTCCGAGTTAATTGCGCTGGTTAGCTGCATTCAAACTCGAAAATGCCACATAAAGTAACATAACAGATAATACCCTTATTCCCACAGAATAATGAAAATCAACCATGATATGGCTAAACAACTCACTTCCATACCTTATGAACTGATCATATGTCCCAATAATGAAATATATAAATATTGAAAACAGATACCACAAGATACACCTAGAGCTTAATTTAAAAGCCTTATATGACGCATATAAAATCACAGCCGAATTAATAAAAATCAAAGGTATTTTGTATATTGAAATACCAACCAATTGATAAGACATATCATCATTCATTAGAACGAAAGCAACACCTGCAAAAGCAGAAACTGCAATCACACCATAAATAATTGCTATCATTTTTATCAGTAATGTCATTATATTTTTCAGCTAACGTCTAAGCTCAGCCGAGAGGAATCGCGCAGCGGTGACGAATCGGCTGAAGCGCATTGTGTACGCCCAGCATGGGCATGAACTAATGAGGTGAAAGTCCTCTGTAGAAAGGTCACCATCAAACACCATGCTGTTAGTAGACGATAACTACTAGCGAAAGGCAAGGGCCTACCCGCGAGGAGCGGTCTGAAGGAAGCCGGACGCAAATCTGCGAGCTGATGAACAAGAACATCATATGAGGCGTAGGCTGAAGGCGAGATGGCACAAGACATCGAAGCCACGTGATCTAACGGCCACCGTAAATGATGCAGCAGTGCAGGGAAAGTTCATGCTCTTATCTGGGGAGATCTGCTTAACAAGCGATCGGTAGATAACCAGTGAGGCCACTGGTCGACCAAGCCTTGGCTTCTCAGCTTCCATCGACTGAGAAGAGCGAAAAGATGGAAACCGATAACGCTGACGGGGGCACTTCTCCATTTCGGATAGAGACTCCCACCCAAAACCAATAACAAGACACCCATCTTACGTGTTGACAAGCCAGCCAATCAAGCACAACATCCTTTGTTCGAATGGTTAAAGGAGTTAACCATGCCTAAACTCCGTTATGCGCAAGTCTCGCTTGAGGCTATCCTTTATTATCATTGTGTCTCTCGCTGTGTCAGCTCTTGAACAGCGATACCGCGTCTGCGGCATTTACAGCACCTGACAATGCTAACGGTGATAATGTGGATCTGATCTTTTGACTAACGGTGACGGATAACAACGGTGCACAAGCCAGTGATGAAGTTTCAGTTGTCGTTATGCCAGATGAGAACGCCAGCGGCCCGGGCAATCCGGATTTAGCGCCATCTGGCGGAAGAGGTGGAAGAGGTGGAAGAGGTGGAAGTTTACATCTTCTTTTTGTCGGTTTGATAACGTTATTTGGCCGCGTCGTTTTGAGGCGGCGTAGTCGTAACTTTTTAATCTCTGAGGGTTGAATTCCCCGGTACTTGCCTAGAGCCTATTTTTGGTGTCTAAAAGCGCCGATGGTTGGTGCGGCAGTGGAGGTATAGGAAGAATATCCTATATTTCCATAAGATCCAGAGTATCACCCGCCACATGAGGCACTGGAATTAGAATTATCACCTTATGGAAAAATCACTTTCACCTCAAGCCCGCTAAATGCAGAAGCGCCTAATTCAACCTTGGCGCCATGCAACTCAGCGATACGCTGCACGATAGACAAGCCCAAGCCACTGCCAGGCTGTTGACTGCCAGGCCGGCGGTAAAAACGCTGCATGACCTTGGCATAATCTTGCGGCGGAATACCGGGGCCACTGTCGGCCACGCTGAGCGCAACCTGATCATTTAACCTAAAAATGCTGACTTCGATGTGACCGTATTCGGGCAGGTAGCGGATTGCATTATCCACAAGATTCGTCACCAAGATAGCGAGCGCGTCCGCATAACCCACTGCCCACTGTTGCCTGCATGGTTCACTTAGGCCGATTTCGATGTGTTTTTTGAACGCCAACGGCTCCAGCTCGACAATCACCGCTGAGGCCACATCGCAAAGGTTGACCCTATTGCCATGATTCAATTCTTTCTCTGGATCCAAGCGTGCCAAAGTCAGCAACTGCTCGACAACCCGGGTTGCGGTATCTACACCGCGAACAACGCGCTGTAAAGCATCCCCCATCGTGTCGTTGTGACACAAACCTTGAGCGACCTGCGCCTGGGTTTTGATGCCCGCTAAAGGCGTTCTCAGCCCATGAGCCGCATCGGCGGTAAAGTGACGCTCTTTGTCGAACGCAGCCTGAACGCGAACAAATAGGCCGTTGAGGGAATCGACCAGCGGCTTTGCTTCAATCGGTACATAACGGCTATCAACCGGCTCAAGGTGCTCGGGCTCACGGTTGGCAACATCGTTAGCAACACGCCCCAAGGGCGCCAGCGCCCGGCCCACACCCCACCAAATCACCATTGCCAACAATGGCAAAGCGGCAAGTAGTGGGTAAAGCAGGCTCTGCGCAATAGCGTTTGCCAGTTTGCCGCGTATATCGATGCGTTCGGCAATAATAACCTTCATGGACAATTGGGGATGTGAAACAGAATAAACTCGCCATCGGTGGCCATCTCTAACGTGATCACTGAATCCCATTACATCAGAAAGCGGCTGACTTGGCGCGTTATGCGAACTCAATGCAAGCTCGCCGTTTTTCATCCACACTTGAAATACCAGCTGCTCGCGACGCAATGGACTGTCCGTCAGTAAGCTATCTGCTGAGAAATCATGATCCGGTTTCAAAATACTATGATCGAACGCACGTTGCTCTAACAGCTCATGGCGGCTGACCTCGAGCAATACGTTTGCCGATTGCGCAAGCTGACTATCCAATAATCGAGCAATTTCGTGACGGTTGTAAATATAACTGATAGATACTGCAAGGAACCAAATCAGCACAATCGCAGAGAGCAATATAAACAACAAACGTTTTCTTATGGAAGGGTTCATGGCATTTTATCGATAACATACCCGACTCCCCGTATTGTTCGAATTAGCTCTGCGCCGAGCTTTTTACGTAAGTGATGAATGTGAACCTCCACCGTATTACTGCCAATGTCATTATCCCAAGAATACAAACTTTCTTCCAAACGGCGACGCGACACAACTTTGCCCTTGTTTTCAAGTAAGGTTTCCAGAACAGAAAACTCTCGAGGCGAAATATCCACTTTTTCACCTGCCTGGGTAATCACATGTAACGCCGGATCGAGAATGAGCAGGCCATGCGTTAACACCGGCTCAGACCGCCCCCGATCACGGCGCAACAAAGCACGTAAGCGAGCACTCAGCTCCTCCAAATCAAACGGCTTAATGAGGTAATCATCAGCGCCACTATCAAGCCCCCGAACCCGATCGGCAATTGTGTCACGCGCGGTGAGAATCAATACCGGCAAATCATTTTTCTTGGCACGTATATCTTTTAACAGGCTGAGACCATCCCGTTTTGGCAGACCCAGATCCAACACCATGGCCTCATAGGTCATGGTCATTAGCGCCGCCTCCGCCGCATCGCCATCATTCACCCAATCCACCGCGTAACCGCGCTGCTTCAGTCCGGCCTGAATACCGTCACCCAGTAAAATGTCATCCTCAACCAACAGCAAACGCATCTGCTATACCCTTGCTCATCATCATTCTTATGAATGGAAAAAGACCAAGAGGGAATCCACCCCCTTGGCCTCACTTCGTACTAAACAAATAAACTTAGGGTGACTCGTGACATAAGGTACAGCTTACCTTCGTCCCTTTAGCCAGTCGAATTGTTTTGCTGCCATCAGCTTGTCGATCATCACTTTCCAGCACCCTATCCGTAGCTGTTTTTGAAAGTACGGTACCTTCGAGGTTCATCCCGTGACAGGCCTGACAACTGGCGGGATTCCGCTCGTAGAAGTCCTCATGCTCTTCATTCCAGCGCGAGTCGTTAACATTATGCATGCCATGCGGGCCTTCTAACGTCAACGGCAAGCTACCCGGGGCATGACACGTGCTGCATTCACTGATCGTACCCGCATAGCCTTGCAGCTGAATCGCCGTAACATTATCGTTATGGTTTAGATCCGCATTGGGCCAAATCGCATGCGGACTGCCGTGACAGGATGCGCAAGCAACCCCGCCGTGGCCAGTGCTATTACGATACAAGCTGCCAACTGGCTCGGCAAAACGGCTATTATTAGCTAGAAGCGGCGTTGCCGCAGGGTCATCAGACGAAAAAGCCTGACTCAAGATCAATTGGCTACCCAAGTGGTTCAGCGTATCACCCGTATGGCACGATTGGCATTTGGGTAAATCCTGCCATGGCTGACGCTTGCCCCCTGTTCGCAATTGAAATTCGCCACCCACCGCTAACATGCCGCCATGGCAATCCTGGCAAATCGCACCGGCAGTAGCCATCGCGCCACGAAAACATTGTGTCTTGATACCCGGATGACAGTTAAAACAGGTATCAATACCTTGTCCTGATACAATCGCTGGATTGTTCGCATCAGGCAAAGCATCGGCCAGCGTTTTACCATGGCGCTCATGGATAGCATGAGATAAAAGCGGTAACGAACGTTGTTGCCCCTGTGGCCCGCTGCCTGCCAAATCCAATGCCGGTGAATAGTGGCAATTCGCACATAAAACCGGTTGATTACTCATTAGCTGAGTGTTGTTTCTGGCATCATGTAGCAGCAATATATTTTCTTTATATTGCACCACCCCGTTAGATGCAGAACTCCAGGAAATGGCAACGCCCACACGACTGATCGTAGCATCATTCGCCGCTTGGCCGCCTGTTTCATGACAGTTCGAGCAATCCATCTCCGTTGAAACGGGAACCACTGTATCAATATGGCTTATCACTGATCCGTCGTCGCTATTGATGGCTTCAACACGAAACAAGGGATAATTATTTTGTTGGCCACTATCATCGGTGGGCGTGATCGGAATGCCCATCGCGACAAAACGGCTATGCTGTGTCTCATAATCCGCGAACAACTGCGGCCCATTGCTGCTGCTGGGCATTTTAGAGCCGGTCAATCCTTCATCCGGCGGCGCTGACACCCCGAACAAATCCAAAACATAGTCCCAGAAATTGGTTTTCCCGATACTAGTACTGTTAATCGAACCATCGCTATCCGCAATTGGCCGATAGTGTAAATTGACAACAGAGGGATCAAGCAGTTGAGGTTCTCCGTTGGATCCGCCCATGCGTATCACCTGAGCGTTTAAGTTATTAAACGGTGGCAGTATAGAAAATACTGAGTAATCATCATCCATGCAATGCATACCTAAATCATTGACCGCAAAAATTCGTGAATCACCACTGACGGGAGGGATTAACCCACCACCATCATTGCCACCATCATTGCCACCATCATTGCCACCATCATTGCCACCATCATTGCCACCATCATTGTCATCATCGTTGTCATCATCGTTGTCATCATCATTGTGACCATCGTTGTCATCATCGTTGTGACCATCGTTGTCATCATCGTTGTCATCATCGTTGTCATCATCGTTGTCATCATCGTTGTGACCATCGTTGTGATCATCATTGCGATCTCTAGCATCACTCTGTTCAGTCACTGTCACCGTATCATCCGATGTTGGTCTTGTACCCGAATCACTACTTTCATCACCACATGCACCGATTAAAAGCGAAATTAATAAATACAATGCCATCCGAATCGCATATCTTATATCCACGTTCATCGCCGTATCCTCCTTGCTTAAGGGAACCTATGCTCAATATATACACGGGTATTCTTAAGCGATCCTTAAAACAGCTCATTATTTTACATGCCTCTGTATTTTTCGAATGGTTAAAGGAGTTAACCATGCCAAAACCCCCGAGATTGCTGACCATACCAGCATTCAGAAACGGTTCACCCAGGCGCAGAAGGCCGCACAGCCCAATCATCCGCAACAGCAAGAAAAACGACGGCTGATCTTTGCCGGAAACCCCAAAGAAGACATGCCCAAAGGTTTGCCCTTTCAGCTAACGGATTACCTTGAACTGGTTGACTGGACGAGCCGAATCATTCGGAAAGACAAACGAGGGACTATTCCCGATAACACACCCCCTGTTCTGGATCGGCTCAACATCGACACAAGGCACTGGCTGTATCTCACCAAACACTTCGAGAGCCCCTTTAAAGGCATGGTGGGGTCAGTCAACAAACTCAAAGAAGCCTGCAAAAAGCTTGGCTATGACCGGACGCCGGGGAGGAATAGCTGGAAACAGTATTTTTCGGGCTGACAACGTTACCCTTAACCACAGTGAAATGCCGATCAGTGTGTGACTGACGCACACTAAAAGCCTAAATATCAAACGCCACGGGTATATTTCCGATATTTAACTCAAAAAAGCTGTTTTCTGGTGCATAGATAACATCAATGAATTTGTTTGGCCTATTTTTTCTTTGGGGCGGGTGTCTTGTTTGTTGTGCGCCCATCTATATATTTTGATAAGAAGCTTAGTATGGCTTCCTTGTATTGCATCGGGTTGTAATTGTACAGATTTCCGTGAGAGGCCCCCTCCACCTTAATAAATACCTTCGGGTGAGGCGCATTGTTAAACAAGAGCTGAGCTTCTTCAATTGTAGTTCTTTGGTCTTCTGTACCATTCATGACTAGAACGGGTGATTTAATATTTCTTATTGCATTTAAGGGTTGTAATTCTTCGAGGCCAACTCCTAAGCGTAGGGGAATTTGGTGATAAAAAAGGGGAGATAGCATTTCACCGGCAACACCAAACCGGATTTTGAGCCTATTTCTTACTGCAGTCTCAATGCTTGGGTAAACTGCTTCTAGTATATATCCATCGACTTCGATAGGCGCGTGGCCAAGCAAGCTCGCGGCACCACCAAGTGAACTTCCTATTGCAATGACCTTTCCGCAGTTCTTATTTTTTCTCAGGAACTTTAGAGATGAGCGAGCACTATTGGACTCCTTGTAACCGTATGTGATTTCTTGACCCGGTGTTTCCCCATGTGCCTGAAGATCGATAACAAGAGAAGAATAACCTTCATCTTTTAGAAATATTGCTCGACCTACCATTTCATTACGATTTGATCTTATACCGTGCATTAGTAATATACAGGCTCGATGTTCCGTCGCAGGGAAATACCAACCGCGCACATCTTCAAATACTACGTTTTCGGAAGAATGCTCGGATGGTGGAAGGCCTGCTTTAGCAAACACGGGAGATGATAACTCGCCTCCAGCAATCCATACGGAAACAAAGCCTACAAATATAAAAGTTATCAGGGTTGCAAAAATTTTAGTCATATACCCGTGGCGTTATGGATTTAGGGTTAAGTGTGCGTCATATTTGCTTCATGGCACCACCAAAAGTAGGCGCCCTGAGGCGACAGTAGGCGCTTTAGGCGAGGCGAAATGACGCGTAATAGTCACTCTACTGCAAGGAATTTCAACGTAGCCATGGAGGAAATAGGGCGTACAATTAACCCTAAATCCATAACGCCACGGGTATAACTAATAGTTAACCGCCGCTTTTGGTACGCCCTTCTCGGACGCAATGTTATGCCACAATACTTATATATTTGTTACCCATCTTTATTGGGCTCTGGCCTGCTTACTAAATACGTAGCTATTGCAACAAATAAAACGGCAATACCTACCAGCCCCCAAACATTATATAAGTGATGATACATTACAACCCAGCTAGCAATTAGCATTAACACTGCTATTACTTTACTTGTACGTGAGATTGCCCCCTGTTGCTCCCAATCAATAAGCAACTTACCTAAATGTGGATGAGCATATAACCAGCTATGTAAACGGTCAGAGCCTCTTGCTGCAAACCATGCAGTTAAAAGCAGAAAAGGAACCGTTGGCAAACCAGGGAGAAATATGCCCACTATTGCAAGGGCTAAGAAAAAATAGGCTAGTATTAATGCCACTAAACGCGCCATACGGCCAACCTACTATTTATCATTATTATTTACACAATTCTCAATCACTCGGATTAACTCAATGGTACATGCAAGGCAAACTATGGGTTATGTTGCATATGTAAAGAATTCCCAAGAACTTTGTTTGGCCCCTAGTGCTTTATACACTGACTGGGCTTCTATATTTCCTGATGAAGTAACCCATTGCAACCGGGCAGCGCCATTCTTCTTTGCGTAGTTTTCGCAGTACTTGATCAATTTTGTAGCAACGCCCTGCTTCCGGTATTCCGTTAATGTATATAGATCATTCATCACAGCGACCTTATTAATAATTGATGATGCATAAGTAAAGTACACTGTTGCAAAAGCTACCATTTGTCCGTCTTTTCTATACCCAAAAAGGCACCCCTTATCTGATGTCTCACTAAACTGAGAGAAGAACTTTTTGTTTTTCCAATCATCAACATTTTCAACTCTATAAAATTCCTGATATTTTCTTATCAATGGAAGCACTTCATCTAGATTTTCGCTATTAATTGGCTCTATCATCCACTTTCTCTTTTGCAACATAACGCCGTAAAAAGTCATCAGGGTCAGGTTTTGTGTTTTGCATTTTTTGTTAAGGCAAGAAATAAGACCTAGCCCCTTGTGTGCTTCTTCGTGCTTCGTAGTTCAGTATATCGTTTTTATATTGTTATAACTAAGGTGATTGCAATCGGCGCTCCTTGAGCGCCATCGATAAATCACGCACACTATGTGAATGCTGACAATTTCACAAATTTCTAAACGCTATGGCGACGCCCGGGCTCTGGCCCCTACTGATCTTCAGGTTCCTACCGGCGAAACTCTAGTGCTCATCGGCCCCAGCGGCTGCGGCAAGTCCACTTTATTGCGCTTGATTACGGGACTTATTCAGCCGGACTCTGGCGCCATCACCTTCGAAGGAACAGTATTATCGTCCCAAAATATTCTCCAGATACGGCAGCGAATGGGCTACGTTATTCAGGAAGGTGGTCTGTTTCCTCATCTCACAGTACGCGACAATGTCACCATCATGGCGCATTATCTCCGCCGTGATACCAGCTGGATTGATTCCCGTCTCACCGAGCTGGCCCAATTGGCGCGACTACCTCAGGAAATGATGAACCGATTTCCAGCTGAGTTATCCGGCGGCCAGCGCCAACGTGTCAGCCTTATGCGCGCACTGATGTTGGATCCGGATTTGTTGCTGTTGGACGAACCGCTGGGTGCGCTGGATCCTATGATCCGTTATGAACTGCAACAGGAACTTAAGACCATCTTTGCCCAGCTTGGCAAGACGGTCGTCATGGTTACCCACGACATCGCCGAAGCGGCTTTTTTCGGACACACCCTGGTGCTGATGCGAGATGGGCACATCGTGCAAAGCGGCCCCTTCAAAGAACTGGCCCACACACCGACCGAACCCTTCGTCGAACAGTTCATCACCGCACAACGCGCACCCATGATGCAACTCGTTGAGGCGCTCAGATGACTTTGAAACGAAGGATGGCAATGGTGCTGTTGGGATTTTGCGCCTTACTAACATACCCCGTTTTCAGTGCTGAAACGCCGGAGAGTATCACGCTTGGCTCCAAGGGATTTACCGAATCCGTCATCTTAGGAGAAATGCTCCTACACCTGACCCGGCAAACAGGCATCGAGGCCCAACATCAACGCCAACTGGGCGGTACAAGCGTACTATGGAACGCATTACTCAGCGGTGAGATCGATGCCTACCCCGAATACACCGGCACCTTGTTGCAAGAAATCCTGATCAAGGAAAACCTGCAAACCGAGGCTGAACTCAAGCAGGCCCTGACGGCACGTGGCCTGCGAATGACACCTCCGCTCGGCTTTAACAACACCTATGCCATAGGCATGAAAGCTGAGCTTGCCGAACGACTCAAGCTACGAACTATTTCTGATTTAAAAAACCATCCCGAACTTGTTCTGGGTTTCGGAAACGAATTTATAGATCGGGCCGATGGCTGGCCGGGTCTGCAGCAACGTTATCAATTACCGCAGCAAAACGTTCGCGCATTGGACCATGATTTGGCCTATCGAGGCATTGCATCAGACTCACTACAGGTCACTGATCTGTACGCCACCGATGCGGAAATAGCCTATTACAACCTCCTGGCGTTAGAAGATGACTTGAATTACTTCCCCGTTTATAACGCAGTCATTTTGTATCGTGCCGATCTTGCACAGCAATCCCCTGAAGTCGTGGCGATGTTCAATCGTCTTATCGGTCGAATTGATGTGCCGACCATGAGCAGAATGAATGCCCAGGTGAAACTGGACGGCGAACCCGAGTCTGCGGTTGCAGCAGGATTTTTGAAACATGCACTCAATCTGGAAGTGGATTATCGGATACAGACCGTATGGCAAAGGTTCTGGCAGCACACAAGTGAACATATGGTTCTCGTTAGCATCTCCTTGTCCGCAGCAATCCTCCTGGCTATTCCGCTAGGTATCTTGGCAGTACGACATGAACGCCTCGGCCATATCGTACTCGGCGCTGCTAGCATTATTCAAACGATTCCTTCGTTGGCGCTGTTTGTCTTTATGATACCGCTACTGGGTATAGGCGGGCCACCCGCGATAGTGGCTTTGTTTCTCTATAGCCTGCTGCCGATCATTCGCAACACCCATGCCGGACTCAAGGATATCCCGCTCGACATTGTCGAGTCAGCGCAGGCGCTCGGCTTACCGCCGCGAGCCAGGCTGCGCATCGTGGAGCTGCCATTGGCCACCCGCGCCATCCTCGCCGGGGTTAAGACCTCGGCGGTTATAAATGTAGGCACGGCTACACTCGCAGCCCTCATTGGCGCAGGTGGATACGGTCAGCCCATACTCACCGGTATACGACTCGATAATACTAGCTTGATACTGCAAGGTGCTATTCCCGCTGCAGCGCTAGCGCTGCTAGTGCAAGGATTATTTGAACTTATTGAACGTGGATTACTACCAAGAGGGCTTCGCATACAAACAAGCAGGGTGAAATCTGAAAATTGAAAAATCCCGTTCATTATTAATGAACGAAAATTTAAATAGCGCGCCCGGAGAGATTCGAACTCCCGACCGCCTGGAGCGTAACCTTGTTATGTGCCCTCATGTTTAAAATTCTTTTGATACTATCAAAATACTAAACTAAATTCGCATTGACAGCTACTGGGCATGGTGTCACCAAAGCCTAGCAATTGAGTTGAGAGGCGGCACGTCTTTTTGCGATGTCCTTCTCGAACAACTTGTTATACGTGCCCATCTATTAGCACACACCTGTTATTTTTGCTTAATTTTCGCAAATTTATTTTATGATTCGTGAAGAAACGAAATACTATTTGCACTCTTAATATCACCTGATTTCAAATGGCTTATGAGCTTAACTAGCTCCCCGTCTTGGAATTGTTTATATTCTGAGTCATTTTTTCTTATATCATCGTCACCGTAGTAATGAAAAAGATTACCGTATAAATCCGGAAATTCTTCCATTGAAAGAGCATCGACTCTCTGTTGAGCTTCCTCACAACAAAGCTCTCCAGCCAACAAGCTTTCCATAATTTCTAATAATTTATTTATCTCTGAATTCATATTTTAGCGTATAACGCTTAATATACGGCGTCTGCCGGATATCGTGAAAATAGTTGCATGCGTAAGGTATTGTCCGCTATATTGTTACTGGATACAATTTTTTATCCGCTTTCACTACCTACGACACCCAACAGAAATATCGAGACCATAGGTTTCCGAATTCCTCTCTTCTGGCCTGATCGCCAATAAATCGAAGACCATTTGAGCACCCTACTCGGCTTCACTTTTATCGAATCAATGCAATCAATGGGGCAAAGAGCAAATATGCGTATTTGCATTAATAGGGCAAGGCCAATAAAACACAATGGCGCATGCCTGACCCCTCTGTACTCAACAACCTGAATTCAATGTATTTACTTTCTTTTCATAAACTTCTCAAACTCATCTGTTGTAAGCGAAGACCCTTTTGCTATTAATTTGTCAATATCACTTCGCTGGGGCACCCTATATCCGACCCACCCAATTGGTTTATCCTTGCTTTCAATTTCTAAATACTTCTCAATTTCTTGTTCAATAAACAAGGCCTGCTCACTTGTTTTTAATCCGTCAATCAATACCGTATCTTTACCGTTTTTTGAAATAATATGAACCGAATATATAGGAAGGCCGCCCTCTCTTCTTGGCATTCTTTTTTGACTACACAACTGTTCAATATCCCCTACTTGGAATCTCTTATTCATACCAAATGGAATTGGCTTGCATTGAACATTCAGTGCATCCCTACTAACAAATATAATGGTTTTGTTGAGCCAACCTGCAATAGCATAATAAGTTAATGCTATACCTATTGCGACATGAAGAAGTGGAAATAATTTTTCCATTAACTCCGCATCAGCGTCCATATCTGAGTAAAAACCAAACACTGCGCCGTTCCAGATTATCACGAAAAATGATACGACTACTATTCCCGACCCAAACCACTTATGTTTAATTAACATATGGTCGCTGTGATGCTGAATATCCATTTTATCTGGCAAACCAATATCAACAAATTTATTCATTTATACCCCCCCCCGAAATAACACATTTTGTTACTGCTAACGCCAGCCACTTCCCATTATACATATCTCTTTTACGATAAATCATGAGCCAACTCCATAGCGCTCATATATTCCATCAATCGCCTAAAACCTCGCCATGTATTTTTCACCCCTGGCTCACCATCTCCTTTTCTCGCCAAAAAACCGCCTAATTGGGCCATCATTCTTGTGATCTCCCGTAAACTTGGTGCCTTCTTTGGTGGTTTTATCTTTTTATGCATGACGTAAATAGTCCGCCATTCCTTTTCTACAAATATCTTTTCACAGCTTTCATTCGGATATGAGCGGCTTGCCATCGTATACGATACCAACCCATGATCGTTTGAGCCCCTGACAGGTCATCAACAGGCAAACTGGTTAGCAACATCCATTCAATCGGTTTTTCTTTTTCTACCGGCTTTCTCTCTTTTCCGTAAACCGCATATACGGTGACTGATTTACCTTAAGGCTCCTGGTTGACCAAGCCTAGGCATACAGAAGTCATCGATCTGTATGAGAAAACAAGATGAAAATCGATAGCGATGATTGAGGCAACTCAATTATTGATTGAGCAGAAATCAGCAAACGGCATAGTAGCCAAAACGCCCATCGTAATGGTTGGGACACGGTGAAGGCCTGAACCTGAAGATCAGTGAGGAGCCTGTGCAGCTCAACTATTCCATGCCCGACCGGGTTAAGGAACGTTGGCGCAAAAGCAGTAACCAGCATTGGAGTAAGTCGGAGCATATCGGCCAGTTTGCTTTAAAACATCTTTGGGAAACGCCCTGTGCGGAGCCGCATGCAGGGTGTTGTGGGAGCTGGGGGTTAGAGACCCCCGGTTACCCGATTATATTTTTTCTTTACTTTCATATGCTTAACGAATTTCTTGTACTTGCCCACATGCGATATATACTTATTGGTATATATCGCATTACAGGAGAATAATATGAGTTCTAAAATAGCCAAAATTTTTATGAATGGCAGAAGCCAAGCAGTGCGCTTACCCAAAGAGTACCGTTTTGATACTGACGAGGTTTACGTTACTAAGCAAGGTCAGAATATTATCATTTCTCCTAAAAAAACAACTTGGGATGAGTTTTTTAATTCTAAACCTGCCTTTGACGATGATTTCTTAAATGACAGACAAGACTCGCAACCACAAGAGAGAAAATTTGATTAATGTACATGCTCGACACAAATATATGCATATATGTTTTAAAAAATCACTCCGATAAACTACGGCATAAATTTAAAGCTATAAAAAATATTTGTATTTCATCAGTAACATACGGTGAACTATGCTTCGGCATTGAAAATGGAGACATCTCCAGAAGAGAAGAGCGCTGGGTGCAGCTTGACCTTTTTACTCAAAGACTAATAATTGATCCTTGGGATGAAGATGCAGCTAGACACTATGGTTCTATTAGAGCCTTACTTAAAAAACAAGGTACTCCAATTGGCAATAATGATCTCTTAATTGCATCTCATGCTCGAAGCCTGAATGCTGTATTGGTTACAAACAATATTCGAGAATTCAACAGAGTTCCTGACCTTTCTTTAGAAAATTGGGTATCTGAATAAACTATCAAAAAAATATAACGCTTAATATACGGCGTTCGCCGGATATCATGAAAATAGCTGCATACGCCGGATATTGTCGGGATATAGGGTGAAAATACGGCTTTGTAATTTGTTGAAAATACAGGGGTTTAGTGCTCATTCAACCAATATCCGCCTAATATCAAGGCGCACTGTTTGACTTCATTATTTTCATGACATTCAATAATACTGATTATATGAACAGCAATAAGCGAGAAAACAATGCAAGGATCGTGATTAATGGAAACAGGTGAAGCCGCCATTAAAATACGACTTCACAGCCGTAAAACTGAAAAAGCATATTGTTAAAAGCATATTGTTACTGGATACAATTTTTTATCTGCTTTCACTACCTACGACACCCAATAGAAATATCGGAACCATAGATTTCCGAATCCATCAGCTTTCTGGTCATCAACCAATAAGTTTCTGCCTCTACCCAAAGCCAGGTTTTGAGCGATTTGCCAGTTTTGAGTCTTTCACTTCCTCAAATCCATGCCTTGTCATCACGATATCCCATAAACAAATCTTCTGGCCTGATCGCCAATAAATCGAAGACTATTTCAGCACCCTACTCGGCTTCACTTTTATCGAATCAATGCAATCAATGGGGCAAAGGGCAAACATGCGTATTTGCATTAATAGGGCAAGGCCAATAAAACACAATAGCGCATGCCTGACCCCTCTCCCCAGGGCAATCCCTTGTCGGCATTACGCCTCAAAATACTGATTTTTTCAATGTCATCCCCTTCTGCCAGCCAGGCAGACCAATCAGCAATCTGCGCTAACTGGCGTTGCCAAGCGACTTTTCGACTCAAAAGCTCATCTTCTCGCAGGTGACAGTGTGCTGCTGCGCTGGACCATGGATATCGTTCGCACTTCCTCACTATTCCAGCCCTGACAGGATTGCGCTCAACATAGCGAATAGCAGCCCATAGATAGGCTTCATCAAGCGGGGAGGAAAAATATCGACCTTGCCAAACATGTCCCTTCCAACCGTGTTCTCGATTAAGTCGTTGAGCATAACGCATATGTAAGGGCTTGAGGACCGCCTGAAGCCCATCCTCTGTGCTCGGAACAACGATGAGGTGGATATGGTTAGTCATAAGACAATAGGCGATGATGTCCAGCTTGTGCTTTTGACTGTATTCTTTCAGCCAGCTGAGATATATCTGCCTATCTTCATTCGAGTAAAAAACATCTTCACGACGATTTCCACGCTGGGTAATGTGGTGAGGCACACCGGAAAATACTGTTCTCGCTACTCTAGGCATACGGAAAGGGTAACACAATATAAAATAAAGGGTAGCGTCCCCTTTAACTCTATTTGTTTGTATTAATCAAAGGGAATGCCGGTCATTTTGGATATATCCCTTAAGCTCTCTGTTACCGGTAATATCAAGGGTATGCCTTGTTCCCGCCGGAGAATCTCGTTTTGCCGCTCCGGGTCGCCAGGAATGATGGTCCCCTGTGTGCCATGTACTGGTTTGGTGGTACGCAATACCTGGATGTAGTCGTCGATTTGCCGCTTGAACTCATTGGCATCAATAAAGGCATCGATACGCATTGCCCCAAAGAAATGGCCAATTCCTTTGCCCACACTTCGTTCCGGCATAGATTGTTGCAGTGCGAATGGTGGAGCAAAAGGCCCCCAATTCGCGCCACTCAACACAGAACATAAGACGTCGGCCATAAGGCCAAGGCAATATCCTTTGTGACCTCCACGCTCCCGCTCGGAACCAAGGGGAGAGAGCGCACCGCCCTCAATCATACCTTCCGGGTCGGTACAGACCTTACCCAGGTCATCAATCGCCCAGCCGTCTGGGATGGCTTCTCCCTTGTGTTTGGCCATTTCAATTTTTCCGTAGGCAACGGCACTGGTGGCCATGTCGATGACGATGGGTGGTTCTTTTAGTCCCGGAAAGGCGATAGCAATGGGATTAGTGCCCAGCATGCGTTCTGCTCCCCAGGTGGGGGCCACAAGTTTGGTGGTGTTGGTCATGGCCCAGCCAATCAAATCTTCCTCCAGCGCCTTGAGCACATAATACCCTGCAATGCCAAAATGGTTGGTATTGCAGACAGATACCCAGCCGGTACCAATGGCCTTACCTTTGTCCATGGCAATCCGATTGGCCTTTGACGCGATAACCAGCCCCAGGCCGTTATCACCATCCACTGTAGCTGTACTGGGGGTTTCGCGGATAATTTTAATTTCAGGTTGGGGATTGATTCTGCCGGCACTGAGCAAATCAACATAGGTATGCAGGCGTGCCACTCCATGAGATTCAATCCCGCGCAGATCGGCTGCCGCGAGCACATCGGCGGCCTGCTCGGCATCCTCTTCAGGTACACCATAATGCATGAATACATGACGGCAGAATGTCTTGAGGAATGCGCTGGAGTATATATAGACTGAATGTTTTTTCATGAATGTTTGCTAACTGTAGCTATGTTGGATATTGCAGGGTCATTCACATGATGTAAGTGATTTTGAAACAACGATGTTAACCCTCTGTTGCGAATGCTAGCAATGTAATAATTCCCTCAATTATCAAATAACAGGATGAGTGGCGGTATCTCCCTATAGCCACTGAGCCTGAAAGCAGCCCAGACTGCTTCTGGATCGTTCGCATAGGCCACTACTCCTAAGTTCATTGGCGTGACCTTTATGATCTGTTCACATAACGCTTTTCTTAATGGGCCGGTTCTATTCACTCAAACAGGTCGCGAATTTAAAATATGCCACTTACTTAAAAAATGGTGTGTTAGCCGATCTCATTGAAGTGATGGTTATGTTTTAATTTAGTCAGCTAAATATATTAAAAGTTGTATCTCATTATAACAACTAACTACCACACAAATAATTTCTATAAAAACTACTAGATCTTCAACTATGTCAGATATACGGCCGAAATAATTAAACTTACCAGAATATTTTTCAGAAATATCCTCACGCAATGTTGACCACACATCTAGAACTAAGTCCGCCAGGCCGACCTCACTTCCCCCTGTTCCATTCGCACTTAGTAAGTAAAGGAATCTGACGAACTCCTTGAACAAAAATAATAAATAAAAGACGTTGATAGTTGGAAATACAAACGATTCAAGAACATTTTCACTTTCTAAGTTAGAGTTTAGTATTGCATACGTGCCTAGCCATATAAATAATATTCTGAGCATTACTTTTGTTGGTCTTTAAACATAACGCTTAATATACTGCGTCCGCCGGATATCGTGAAAATAGCTGCATGCGCCGGATATTGTCCGCTATGGGGTTGATATCCGGCTTACGCCGTCTATGTCTTTTTTATATTTTGAATTTTCTCTCATAATGCCGTGATTATTAAGCACTTTTCAAACCTGCACAAGAGGCATGGATAAATATCCGGCGTACGCCGTGATATTGACGGTTTTGGGGGCTTTTACGGCATACGCCGGATATCGTCGGGATATAGGGTGAAGATACGGCTTTCTAATTTGTTGAAAATACAGCAAGAATAAGGGGACACAATACTTATTTGTTATCCCCATCGCCCTTCGGACCCGGTTTTTTCTTTTTCAAATCTCTATGCAAAAGACGCTCGGCTTTTTCGATAAAACGTTCACTGCCCAAAGGCCTGCCCGTTCGCCCATGCTGTTCAAATTCAATTCCTGAACTGCCTTGAGATTCTTGCAGGTAAGTTTTCCAGTCACCGGTCAGAGAAAGCAGTTTTTCCGGCAGGATAATTCCCCGGCTGTCTTCCCCAGCCAAATGAGCATGCACGCTACTCCAGCGATAGTCCCAGGCTTTTTTCACCAGCCCCGCTTTCACCGGATTTAATTCAACATACGCTGCCGCTTTTAGCAACCAGTCTTTATCCATCGGGTATGAGCAAGCCTCCCTTGCCAGAGGTAGCCTTTCCAGTTTTCCCGTAAATTGATCATCCGAGTGTATCGACGATGGACTTCACCAATGGCTTTTCCCAGATTCGATTTCTTTTTGGGTTTGACGATGAGGTGGACATGATTCGTCATCAAACAATAGGCCCAAATTTCGATACCTTCATGCGCACACCATTCAACCAATAACTCAAGATAATGCTCATAATCACGATCAGTGAAAAACACATCTTGACGACGGTTGCCGCGCTGGGTGATGTGGTGCGGATACCCGGGTAATACCACTCTTGCTAATCTGGCCATGGATGGAGGATAATACAATTAAGTATTGTGTCCCCTTATTTCGCTAAAGGTCCGTATCGTTTGGCACGAACACTCGCCACGCAATCGGGAATGACTAATAAGTGGTTAGCGCAACAAGGGCTCGTCTCGGTAAGAGATCAGTGGATTAAGTTTCACTATGCTTGACGAACCGCCCGGTGCGGACCAGCATGCCGGGGTGGTGTGGGGACTGGGGGTTAGAGACCCCCGGTTACCCGATTATGTTAATTTTCATACGTGCGATTCAAATTCACAAAGATCCTCTTTTCGCATTGAGAGGTAACCTTTGTGTGAAACTATAAGGTGATCTACAACTGGAACATCTATTACGTTACCTGCCGCTATTACCTTTTTAGTAAATCTAATGTCTGCTTCTGATGGTTGTAAATTCCCACTTGGGTGGTTGTGAGCGAGTATTATTTTGGTGGCTCCAAGCATTAATGCATTTTTAAATATTATTTTTGCATCGACCTCGCTTGATGTTTGCGTGCCCGATGAAATCACCTTAAATCCAGCCACTTCATTTGAGACATTCAAAACAAGCATGATCATGTGCTCCTGGTCGTCATCAAGTTGACGATAAAGAGATTTCAATATTTGATGAACATCATCTGGACTTTCTGCCTTTGGGTTCTCATCTTCCAAAGGATCAGCTATATAATCTTGTCCAAGCTTTAGTTGAACGGTCTTTAGTCGCTTGGTATATACAGTATCTATGTTGTTGTAGTTTTTCATGTTCTGATTGTCTCAGAGGTTGATTTAATATTTATAGTGCATATTAACATACGCGGAGTTTTATAAAACAGTCACGGTAGGAACGCCGATTCCTCAGTGCTCCCCGCAGAGATCCCCGCATGAAGTTTTCCCTCACGGGGTTCCTCGGTTGTACTCGCTGTTTCGCAGTCAACAAAGACTTCACAAGTCTACCACCAAACCTTCGTTAGTGCTTTCTTTGCACAGCACTCAGGTGTTGGTATGGCCTGATCGCCAATAAATCGAAGATCATTTCAGCACCCTACTCGGCTTCACTTTTATCGAATCAATGCAATCAATGGGGCAAGCATGCGTATTTACATTAATAGGGCAAGGCCAATAAAATACAATAGCGCATGCCTGACCCCTCTCCCTGACGACTTTACCCTTGTGGTAAAGAGTCAGCGCGCAGGCAAACGCGTACTACACAGCATCAGCCGATACTTGGAAAACCGTTTGAAGCTGGTGGTTAACACCGCCAAAAGCCACGTCGTGAAAACCACTGAAAG
>Ga0316204_10002262_pt1 | contig 44690 bp, 29 predicted proteins | sample 6monrhotite_MG_2_FD_205661 | JGI IMG/M metagenome (GOLD analysis project Ga0316204, IMG submission 205661) | Microbial mat bacterial communities from mineral coupon in-situ incubated in ocean water Damariscotta River, Maine, United States -... | ecosystem: Environmental > Aquatic > Marine >... | reverse complement strand
TAGCGGTCCTTCTGCCAGGCGAGTCGCGTGATCCCAGCCTCCTGCAGGATGAGCTTGAGCCGGAAGGAGCGCAGCAGCTCTTCGGCCTCGTCGGGGATGCGGCCGAAGCGATCGCGCAGGCCGTCGCGATACTCCGCCTGCTGCTCGAGCGTCGGGAGCTCGGACAGCTCGCGCAGGATCTCGATGCGCGAGTGCACGTCAGGGATCCAGCGATCCGGCAGGAAGGCCTCCAGACCGAGCTCCAGCTCCACGCCTCCAAGCGTGGGGTCCTCGGCCGCGACCTCCTCGAGGGAGAGCCCGTCCTGAAGGCGCTCGACCGTCGCCTTCAAGAGCCGGCAGTAGAGGTCGTAGCCGACGGCGCCGATGTGCCCCGATTGTTGCGGACCGAGCACGTTGCCCGCGCCGCGGATCTCGAGGTCCTTCATCGAGATCTGGAAGCCAGCGCCGAGGTGGTTCATCTCCTCGAGTGCCTTCAGTCGTTCGCGCGCGATGTCGCGAATCGGCTTCGTCTTCTCGATCAGGAGGTAGCAGTAACCGCGCTGCGAGCCCCGCCCGACGCGTCCGCGCAGCTGGTGCAGCTCCGACAGACCGAAGTGGTCGGCGTCGTGGACGATGATCGTTCCGGCTGCAGGGACGTCGAGCCCCGATTCGATGATCGTCGTGGCCACGAGCACGTCGGCGTCGCCCTTGGTGAACACGCGCATGACCTGCTCGAGCTCGCGCCCGGCCATCTGGCCGTGACCGATGGCGTAGGTGCACTCGGGGACGAGCTGCTGGATGCGCTGCGCGATCGCGCCGATCGACTGCACGCGGTTGTAGAGGTAGAAAACCTGCCCGCCGCGGTTCTTCTCGCGCAGGATCGCCTCTCGCAGCTCCTGCTCCTCCTCCACGTACGTCAATATCGTGTCGATCTCCTGGCGACCCTCCGGCGGCTCGGTGAGCGCGGAGATGTCGCGCACGCCCGAGAGCGACATGTGCAGCGTGCGCGGGATCGGAGTCGCCGTCAGCGTGAGCAGGTCGACCTGGGCGCGCAGCTTCTTGAAGTGCTCCTTGTGCGTGACGCCGAAGCGCTGCTCCTCGTCGATGATCACGAGCCCGACGTTGTCGAGCTGGACGTCCTTCGAGAGGACGCGGTGCGTCCCGATCAGGATGTCGACCTGACCTGCGTTCGCGCGCTCGACGACCTCCTTGCGCTTCTTCGGGGGCACGTAGCGCGAGAGCATCTCGATCTCGATCGGGAAGTCGGCGAGCCGCTGGCGGAAGGTGTCGAAGTGCTGGTTCGCGAGCACCGTCGTCGGCACGAGGACGACGACGCGCCCGCCTGCGTTTGCCACGCGGAACGCCGCGCGGATCGCGAGCTCTGTCTTTCCGAAGCCGACGTCGCCGCAGATCAGGCGGTCCATCGGGCTGTCCGAAGCCAGGTCGGCGGCGACCTCCGCGTCGGTGGTCAGCTGGTCCGGCGTCTCGGTGTAGGGGAACTCCGCGATCATCTCGCGGACCATCTCGTCGTCCTGGCCCCAGCTGTCGCGGCGCTTCATCATGCGCTTCGCGTGGACCTCCAGGAGCTCGGCGGCGAGGTCGTAGAGCGCGCGCTGGACCTTCTCCTTGCGCTTGCGGAAGCTCGTGCCGCCGACCTTGTCGAGCGCCGGGGCCCCGGCGCTCGTGCCGATGTAGCGCTGGACGATCTCGATGCGGCTGACCGGGACGAAGACAGCGACCTCGTCGGCGAACACGAGGTGCAGGTGCTCCTCGGTGCCCTCGCCGCGCTCCATCTTCTTGAGGCCGTGGAAGCGCGCGAGCCCGTGCACCGCGTGCACGACGTAGTCGCCGATCTTCAGCTCGAAGAAGCTCTGGATCGCTCGCGTGCGGTGGGCCTTGGTCTTCGCGGTGGCGCCGCCGCGGCCGATGATGCCGACGAGCTCGCGGTGCCCGACCACGACCAGCGGCCCCGGGTTCATGCGGAAGCCCTTGCCGAGCACGCCGACGGCCGTACCGATGCCGTCCGTCCCAGCGCGCTGCGCCATCAGCTCGTGAAGGCGCTTCTCCTCACCTTCGGTCTGGCAGACGACGACGACCTCGCCCCCGGCCTCGACGATCTCGCGCAGCGCGGCGGGCGCCTCGGTCATGCCGACCGAGAGCGCCTGCACCGAGCGCGTGTCGAAGTTGACATGGTCGGCCGGCAGGCTCGCCAGCTTCAGGTGCTTGCGCTCCGCGACCTCCGCCGCGAGGTGCAGGAGCGCCTGCGAGTGCTCGGCGCGCTGGACCCTGAGGCCCTCGGCGACGTCCTCGATGCGCAGCGGCTCGACCTCGACGTAGCAGGCGCTCTTCGCCAGCACGCGCATCGGTTCGACGTGGCCCTCGTCCTCCGTCGTCGCGGCGTCGTTGACGAGGCAGACCTCGATGGCGTCGAGTGACTCGACGCTGCGCTGGTCCACCGGGTCGAAGGTGCGGAGCGACTCGATCTCGTCGTCGAACAGCTCGATGCGCAGCGGCAGGTCGGCTGCGAACGGGAAGACGTCGAGGATGTCGCCGCGCAGGCTGACGTCGCCCGGCGCCTCGGCGAGGGGCTGGCGCTCGTAGCCGCCCTTGACGAGCCGCGCGATGAGGTGATCGGCGTTCAGCCGCTCGCCCACGGCGAACGAGAGGAACTCCTTCTCGATGTCCTTCGCGTTCGGGATCGGCTGCAGCAGCGCGAGCACGGAGGTCACGACGAGTCGCGGACGGTTCTCGGGGGCGCCGACGAGCTTCTGCGCGACCTGCAGCCGCTGGCGAACGTTCTCGAGGTCCGTGTGAGCCTTGCTCGTGCCCGCGGAGAAGCTCGTGCGCGCGGGGAACCACACCGGGTCTGCGCCGAAGAAGCGCAGGTCGTCGGCGAACATGCGCGCCTCGACCTCGGTCGAGCAGGCGACGACGAACGGCTCGGGGCGTGCTCGCACCAGCCCGGCGACGAGCAGCGCCTGGGACGAGCCCCACAGGCCGCCGACGCTCGCGTTGCCGTGCGTCTCGAGGCGCTCGCGAACGCGCGCGAACTGCGGCAGTTCGCTGAGCGTGGCCAGTCCCGGCGGGGTCGCGGCCTCGCTCGTCACGCGTCGACCTCGACGCCTTCGTCCTCGAGCACGAGGAGGGCTTCGTGGGCCGCCCAGCGTTCCGCTTCCTTGAGCGTGCGGCCCCAGGCGCTCGGGAACTCCCGGTCTCCGGCCTGCGCGACGACGAGGAAGGCGCGCGCGTGGGAGCGGCCGAAGTCCTGAACCGCGCGGTAGGTCGGAGGCTCGCCCCAGAGCTTCTGTGCGAGCTGCTGCAGCTCCTGCTTCGGGTTCTTCGGGGCCTCGCGGTGCAGCGGTTGGTCGAGGGGTTCCGCCAGGGTCTCGAGGATCCACGCGCGCGAGGCTTCCATCCCGGCGTCGAGGAAGAGCGCGCCGACGAGGGCTTCGTACAGGTTCGCGAGCACCGAGCGCGGAAGGGTGCGTCCGCGCAGCCCGGAGCCGACGCGCGCGTGGCGCTCGATGCCGAGCTCACGCGCCGCGTCCGCGAGCGCGCGGCGCGAGACGACCTCGGACTTGAACTCCGTCAGGGCACCCTCGTCGAGGTCCGGGTGCCGGTGGAAGAGCGCCTCGGCCACGATCAGGTCGAGGACGGCGTCCCCGAGGAATTCGAGCCGTTCGTTGTTCGCCGCGCGGCCCGTCGAGGCGTGCGTCAGCGCCAGCTCGAGCCAGCGCTCGTCGGCGAAGTCGTGGTCGAGAGGCGCCATCGAGGCGAGTATAGGCCGAGCCTGCCCCAGTCCGCGGAAGACCACGAGTTTCGCGCGGGGTCCCGCACGCGACTTGCGGAGCCGCGCCTCCGGCGGACAATCAAGGGATGGACGAGGGCTACGAACCGCGCGAGGACGACCACCTGGTCGAACCGATGTTCGAAGCGCTGCGGCCGCACGTGCACCCGCCGGAGATGGAGCGGCCCTCGCGCGGCGACCGGGTCGTCATCTGGACCTTCCCGTTCGCGGCGCTCGTGGCTGGCGGGCTGGCCTGGTGGCTGCTGCGCTGAGTCCGCGCGGGGCGCCATCAGCGGAGGATGGGGCCTGCTGTGGGGTCGCCGCTGGGCGGCCCGGGCGCCTCAGCCGAGCGCGCGGCGCGTGCGGGTCGCCTCCGCCAGCTCCCGCAGGACGGGGAGGGTTCGCTCCCAGCTCAGGCACTTGTCCGTGATGCTCATCCCGTAGGCGAGGCCCTGCGCGCTCGGGTGCGGCTGGTTGCCGTCCTCGAGGAAGCTCTCCAGCATCACGCCGAAGATCGCGGCGTCCCCGGCAGCGATCTGCTCGGCGACCGCGCGGGCGACGGCCGGCTGGCGTCCGTGGTCCTTGCCGCTGTTGGCGTGGCTGCAGTCGACGAGCACCCGAGCCGGTAGGTCGGCCGCGGTCAGCTGCTGCGCGACCGCGGCCACGCTGCTCGAGTCGTAGTTCGGTCCCCCGTGGCCGCCGCGGAGGATCACGTGGCAGGCATCGTTGCCGAGGGTCGAGACGATGGCAGCGACGCCTTGCTTGGTGACGGACAGGAAGTGGTGGGGGTGGCGGCTCGAGCGGATCGCGTCGATCGCGATCTGCACGTCGCCGTTCGTGCCGTTCTTGATCCCGACCGGCATCGAGAGGCCCGACGCGAGCTCCCGGTGGACCTGGCTCTCGGAGGTTCGTGCGCCGATCGCGCCCCACGAGATCACGTCCGCGATGAACTGCGGCAGGATCGGATCGAGGAACTCGGAGCCGACCGGCAGGCCGAGCGCGGTCACGTCGAGCAGGAAGCGGCGCGCAGCGCGCAGGCCGCTGTTGATGTCGAAGCTGCCATCGAGGTGGGGGTCGTTGATGAGCCCCTTCCAGCCGACGATCGTGCGAGGCTTCTCGAAGTAGACGCGCATCACGATCACGAGATCGCGCGCGAGCTCGTCCGCGACGGCGGCGAGCCGCCTCGCGTAGTCGAGTCCTGCCTCGGGGTCGTGGATCGAGCAGGGGCCGACCACGACCAGGAGGCGGTCGTCACTCCCCGCCAGCACGTCACCGATCGCCTGGCGACCGTTCGCGACGACCTCGGCGCCCGCGTCGTCGAGACGCAGCTCGTCCATGAGGATGGCGGGCGGCAGGAGGGGGCGGAGCCCCTCGATGCGGAGATCGTCGGTCTGGAAGTGCATGGTCGCAGAAGCCTACCTCGGGATCCCCTGGGAAGCCCGCCGCCGGCTCGAGTGTCCCGCCGGGCCCGGTAGCCCGGATCGCCGCTGGATCCTGGAGAGCAGCTCCACCGGGGGCAGGTCAGCCCACCGGGTAGTTCGCGCGCGGCGAACGGCCGCGCAGCCGCTCGTACTCCTGCTCGGCGAAGCGGTCCGTCATGCCGGCGAGCCAGTCGCAGATCGTCCGCTCGAGCCCGTGCTCCTCGATGCGCTCGAGGTAGAACGGGGCCATCTCGGAGGGTTCGGCGACGTAGGCCTCGAACAGCGCGCCGAGGACCTCGCGGGCGTAGCGCGAGAACTCCTCGAGCAGCGCATTGCGGTAGACGCGGGCCCACAGGAAGCGCTGCAGTTCGGCGATCGACTTGCCCATCTCGGGCGAGTGGCGGATCTGCATCCGCGGGAGCTCGCGCGCCTCGTTGCTGGTCGTCGCACCGGACGCGCTCAGGCTCGCGTGCGACGTCTCGAGCAGGTCGGTGATCGTGATCCCGAACAGCTGGTTCGAGAGGCGCACGCGCACGAGGTTGCGGTCGGTGGAGTCGTCCAGGAACCCGGGGTGGCGTTCGCGCGTCTCTTCGATCGCGCGCCGCCAGAGCCCGCTGGCCTCTTCGATGGCGGCGTCGTCGAAGATGCCGTTCGCCAGGCCATCCTGGATGTCGTGCATGTTGTAGGCGGTCGAGTCGGCGAGATCGACGACCTGGGCCTCGAGCAGCGCCTGGCGCGCCTTCGGGCGGAACTCGTCCGGCCAGTCCTCGTCCTTCTCGTGCTTGAGCAGCGACTCGCGCACCTCGCGTGTGAGGTTGAGCCCCGCGTAGTCCGGGTGGCGGCGTTCGAGCTCGTCGACGACGCGCAGGACCTGCGCGTTGTGGCGGAAGCCGCCGTAGCCCTCCATCAGCCCGTTGAGCGCGTCCTCCCCCCGGTGGCCGAACGGCGGGTGGCCGATGTCGTGGGCGAGGGCGATCGCCTCGAGCAGCGACTCGTTGAGGCCGAGGGCCGTGCCGACCGCGCGGGCCACCTGGGCGACCTCCAGGCTGTGGGACAGGCGCGTCCGCTGGTGGTCGGCCTGACGGTTGATGAAGACCTGGGTCTTGTACATCAGCCGCCGGAAGGCGGTGCAATGGACGATCCGGTCCCTGTCACGCTCCCAGCAGGTTCGCAGGGGGTCGATGGACTCGGAGAAGCGGCGGCCGAGGCTCTGGTCCGCGAGGGCGGCGTAGGGCGCCAGGCGCTCGTGCTCGGCGGCCTGCTTGGCGGCGCGGTCGATCGGGAGCTCGAAGCTCGTCATGCGGGACTTATAGCGCGATGGGGCGCCGGGCGCAGGGGCCAGTGGGGGAGGATCCGAAGGGGTCGGGGAGGCAGGTCCCAGGGGGTAGGACGTCGCACTTGCCGACTGGTACCTCTCGGAGGGCGAAGACCGTACACTCCCCGGCTCGATTCCCCCCGGAAGACCACCGTCAACCACCCCCGCAGCGCCCATGAACATCGTCTTCAGCGAGCAGGCCGAGGAACTGGCCGGGATCGCGCGCAAGATCGCCGACGAATACGTCCGCCCGAAAGCCGCCAAGTACGACAAGGCCCAGGAGTACAACGCGGAGGCCGCTCAGGCCGTCGCCAAGGCCGGCCTGTTCAAGACCTTCATCCCGAAGGAGTACGGCGGCCACGGTGCCGGCATCCTCGCGCTCGCACGCGTGACCGAGGAGCTGGCCAAGGCGGACTCCGGCTTCGGGGTCGCCTTCGCGGTCAACGCCCTCGGCTCCTTCCCCATCATCCTCGGCGGCACCGAGGAGCAGAAGAAAGAGTGGCTGCCGAAGATCGCCAACGGCGAGAAGTTCGTCGCGTTCTGTCTGTCCGAGAAGTACGCGGGCTCCGATGCGCAAGGCCTCTCGGTGACCGCTGTCGAGGATGGTGACGATTACATCATCAACGGCGAGAAGAAGTGGACCACCAACGGCGGCGTGGCGGACATCTACTCCGTCTTCTGCGTCACCGACCCGACCTCGAAGTCGCGGCGCATCAGCGCGATCGTCGTCGAGAAGGGGACCCCCGGCTTCGAGGTGAAGAAGATCGAGGACAAGATGGGCATTCGCTGCGTGCCCGTCGTCGAGACGCACTTCGACAACGTCCGCGTCCCGAAGAGCAACCTGATCGGCGGCCGCGCCGGCATGGGCTTCAAGCACGCGATGGCCACTCTGGACTACGCCCGGCCGGGCGTGGCCGCGCAGGCGGTCGGGGCGGCGCAGGGCGCGCTCGACCTCGCCAACGTCTACGCCAACCGGCGCAAGCAGTTCGGTCAGCCGATCTCGTCCCACCAGATGGTTCAGTCCATGCTCGCCGACATGGCGATCCAGACCGAGGCCGCGCGCTGGCTCGTCTACCGCGCCGCTTCGGGTATCGACAAGGACCCGAAGGACTCGACCAACTCGAAGATGGCGGCCATGGCCAAGTGCTACGCCACCGACGTCGCCATGAAGGTCGCGACGGACGCGGTCCAGGTGTTCGGCGGCTACGGCTTCATGGAGGACTACCCGATCGCGAAGTACTTCCGCGACGCGAAGATCCTTCAGATCTACGAGGGCACGAACCAGGTGCAGCGCATGGTCATCGCGCGTCACCTGATCCGCGGGGTCGCCGATCTGGATCACCTGCAGGAGTTCATCCCGCACGAGACTCAGCTGACCTACCGCGAGCCGGAAGAGGCCGTGGTGAACCACAACACCTGAGCGTCGCGGGTTTCGGGCCCACGCGCCCGCCGAGCCGCCGCTGCACGACGGCCCCCTGGCCCCTCATCGGGCTGGGGGGCCGTTCTCGTTCGGGGCGAGAGGGTCGCGGCGGAGGCCTCGCCGGGAGGTCCTCTCGGGGGTCGGCCCTGGGCTCGAGCGGGCCGCGCGAGGCCGGCGGCCCCCGCCTGCTGCGCTCGCACCTCCCGCCGGGCGGCGGGCCGGCGCGGCATCCGCGGCGGGGGCTCCCTACCTCTTCGACTCCTTCCCGCGAGGTTCAGGAGCCTCCTTCTGAGGGGGGGGGCTCCTTGCCTGTCCACACCAGCTGCCCTTCGCGGAGGGGGCTGGGGGCCCCCGGGGGCGGCCTCCCCGGAGTGACACGGGTGTCGTGACTTCAGGCAACGGGCCGAGGGCCAGTGACGGCCGCTTTTACTGAGTACGCCCCGTGTGAGGAAAACGTCGCGTTCCGCGGAGGCTCGGTTTACCCTCGAAAGCCTATGGACCTGTGCGGTTGGTGGCGGTTGAGCCCGGTTCTCGGGCTCCTTCTCTTGCTGGGTTGCGGTGATACCGCACACCCGGAGGTGCCCGTCCTTCCCGCGACCCTCGAGACGTTCGATGCACGGGTCGAGGCTTTCCTCAAGGAAACCCACGTCGCGCTTCGTGACGATCCGGCGGATCCCGACCGTTGGGTCGCAATGGGCAAGGCGTTCGAAGCCCATCAGGTTGGCGACGCCGCCGCGGAGTACTACGCCGGCGCGCTGGCGATGCGTCCGGACGAGGAGCGCTGGTGGTATCGACTCGCGACCGCGCGGGAGATGTCGGACGACCTCGACGGGGCGCGCAGCGCGATGGACGAAGTGGTCGTGCGTGAGGCGATGTACGCGCCGGCGCACTGGCGCATCGGCTACTGGGAGCTGGACGCGGGTCGCGCAGACGAGGCGCGCGCCGCCTTCGAGCGCGCGCTGGTCGCGGATCCGAACAGTACCCCCGCCCACCTCGGTCTCGCGCAGGTCGATCTGCAGGACGGGCACCCCGAGCGGGTGGTCGAGGCACTGCGCGGGAGCCCGATCCTCGACGGCGCGAACGGCCCGTACGCACTGAAGCTCCTCGGCACGGCTCTGCAGCGAGAAGGCAGCACCGCGGAGGCGCGCGTGCTGCTCGAGACCTACCACGAGGCGAAGCCCGCCTTCCGCGATCCGTGGAGCGAGGAGCTCGCGGGCTACCAGCGCGGCATGGCGACGATCAACCGGCGCGCGCGCGCCTGGATCGCGGCGGGGAGGGCCCTCGAGGCCATCCGCCTGCTCGAGGACGCCCGGGTGGAGGAGCCGGATCACATTCCGATCCTCCGGACCTTGGGCGCCGCCTACTCCGTCGTCGGGCGGACCCGCGCTGCGCAAGAAGTGCTGCGTCATGCGGCGCTCCTCGACCCCGAGAACCCGGAGCTGCGCGTGGACGCGGCCTGGGCAACGGCCATGTACGGCGATCTCGACGAGGCGATGGTGGAGGCGGACGCGATCCTCGCGACGGACCCCGACTGCCACAAGGCGCATGCGCTGCGCTCGCGGCTGTTCCTGGATCAAGGGCAGCCCCGCGAGGCCATCGCCGCCTGTCTCGCCGCGGTCGATCACGGCGCGCAGGAGCCGGCGCTCCTCGTGGACATCGGTAAGACCCAGATCGAGCTCGGGGAGCTGGAGGGAGCGGCTCACAGCTTCGCGCTCGCTTCGGGTCAGGATCCTGCGCTCTTGCCGGCGTGGATCGGGCGCACGATCGTCGCCCTCGAACGCGGGCAGATCGAGGAGGCGCGCGACGCGCTGGGCCGTGCCCGCGTCCTCAATCGAAGTCAGCCCGCCGAAGGAGAGGGGGCGATTCTGACCGTCCTCGAAGACCGCCTGACCGAGCTGGAGGGGGCTCGCACCGAGAGCGATGAGTGAGGGCGCGCGTACTCGAGGCGTGGTGAGAGCGGCCCTTGCGGGCGCGCTCGCGGCCTGGTGCTGCGGTTGCGGGGGAGAGCCGGGAGCGGGCTCGACCTCCACGGACGCAGCCGGCTCGGAGGAGGAGGGGACGCCCTGGTTCGAGGAGCGCGCGCGCCTCTCGGGGCTCGAGTTCCGCCACTCCACCGGCGCGTCGGGCGGGTACCTGTTCCCCGAGACGCTCGGAGGTGCAGTTGCATTGTTCGACGCCGACGGCGACGCGGACCTCGACCTCTTCCTGGGACAGGGCGGGTCCCTCGCCGGCGAAGAAGGAGCGGAGGGGCGCCACCGCCTGTTCGAGAATCGCGGAGCCGGGTCGTTCACGGACGTGACGGAGGGCAGCGGCGTCGACGTGCCGGGCTACTCGATGGGCGTCGCGGTCGGGGACGTGGACGGGGACGGGCTCGAGGACCTCTACCTCACGAACGTCGGGCCGAACGTCCTTCTGCTCAACCGGGGAGGCGGACGCTTCGAGGACGTGACCGAGGCCGCGGGCGTCGGCGGCAGCGAGTGGAGCACGAGCGCCTGCTTCGTCGACTACGACGTCGACGGCGACCTCGACCTGTTCGTCTGCAACTACGTCTTCTGGAGCCTGGGTTCGGACAAGGAGTGCTTCGAGGCCTCTGGTCGGCGGACGTACTGCGGTCCGCATAGCTACAACGCGCCGATCCCGGATCGGCTGTATCGCAACGAGGGAGGGGGGCGCTTCGTCGACGCCTCCGCCGACTCGGGCATCTCGTCCCGTTTCGGGAACGGACTCGGGGTCGTGGCCGCGGACTTCAACGACGACGGCCTGCCCGACTTCTTCGTGGCCAACGACCGCGCAGAGGACCAGCTCTGGATCGGACTCGGCGATGGGACCTTCCGTGACGATGCTTACCTGGCGGGTGTGGCCGTCGGGAGCGACGGGGCGGAGCGCGCCGGCATGGGGGTGGACGCGGCGGACGTCGACGACGACGGCGACACGGACCTGATCGTCGTGAACCTCCACGGGGAGCTCGACGGCTTCTACCGCAACGAGGGCCGCTACTTCGTCGAGTGCACCACCGAGGTCGGGATCGGGGCGGTGACCCGCAAGTACACCCGCTTCGGAGTGGGCTTCGTCGACTTCGACAACGACGGAGACCTCGACCTGTACGAGGCCAACGGACGTGTGACCTTGGTGGGCAAGACGTTCGACGAGGCCGACCCCTTCGCCGAGCCGAACGCTCTGCTCGAGCGCACGGAGGGGGGCAAGTGGCGGGCCGTTCAGCCTGTCGGTGGAACGAGTCCTGTCCTCATTCACACGAGTCGAGGGGCGGCCTTCGGCGACGTGGACGGCGACGGTGGGGTCGATATCGTCGTGGCCAACTCCTCCAGCGCGCCCTATCTCCTGCTCAACCGCGTGGGGGAGGGCGGCCATTGGCTTCGCGCCCGCGCCGTGGCGCAGTCCGGTGCCGCGGCTCTCGGTGCACGGGTGACGCTCGCCGTCGGTGGCCGAACGATGCGACGGGACATCCGGGCCGGGTACAGCTACTGCTCGAGCAGCGAGCCGGTCGCGCACTTCGGGTTGGGGGAGGCGACCGGCCAGCTCCACCTGGAGGTCCGCTGGACCGACGGGAGCCAGGAGGGCTTCGGCCCCTTCGCCGTCGACCAGCAGGTGACCCTCGTTCAAGGCGAGGGAAAGCCGCTCTAGCCATCCCCCCTTCGGGCCCCCGGAAGGGGCAAGAGTGGGGGGGGGTGGAGGGCTGCGAGACGCGCCTGCGGTCCTCTCGCGCCTCGACGGGGAGGTGCGAGACCCGGGCGCGGTGGCCCGGTTCCGGGAGGCCCAGGCCCGTGGAGACCGACGTGCGGGCTGGTGCCTGGTGTCCGCGCCTGCGGCCCGGATCCAGGCGAGTCCCCCGGGTTCGGCGGCGGCCTTCCGCACGTGGGGGGGCGCAGGGCCCCTCGCCACGGCGGGCCTGGGCGCGGGACGGAATCCGAAGATCTCTCCGAGTTCCAGGCGGAATCCGGGCTCGGACGCCTCCAGCCCGCGTATGCAGCGGCCACCACGCTTCCCGGCGTCGAAAAGGCCGATTTTGGGGCTTGGGTCCGCAAGTGCATGATTAGAAAGTCTCAATTTACTGCGTAACAGCGGGGAACCGAGGCATGTAGATCGGTGTCCAACCCCCCGAAGGCAGCAGTTTTCGCGCGCCGCCGCAAACGCTCAGGCGGAGCACGCGTAAACCTACCTACCAACAGGAAGGTTGGGGCGGCGCCGGCCGCTGAGCCCACCACGGCAGGCCACTCGGCCGGTGGGAACAGCAGCAACCAGCGGCAGCGACCTCATCCAGGCAGGAGTCCCGGGCGAACCCCAAGTGCCCGGGCAAACGGCAACCACCAGCAGGCAGGCACATGACCCACCAGATTCACACTCACCGACCATGACACGGATGGCTTTCCCACTCCTCTCAGGACCCGACCCCACTGCGGGCGCTCTGGTCCTGATCCCACGCCCCAGCCCGTAGAGCTAGCGAACGGTTTCACAGCGGCCGCTCGCGCTTACAGCTCGCTCCCCCCCACACCCCCCCGCTGTTCGGCGCAAACCTGGAGACCAGACCGTGAAGAACGCCATCATCAAACAGCACGCCTTGGACGGGCAATTGACCCGCTTGGCTCAGTCCGTCGAGGACTACGACTCGCAATTGAACACCCTGGTCGCCGGCTACGACGGCAAGGGCAGCGACCTGGAGATCCACGACCCGGAGTCCTGGCGTCGTGACGTCGGCTCGACCACCGAGCGCCGCTCGCAGTCGATCGAAGAGCAGTTCCGCCAAGAGGTGGACCGCATGGAGATCCAGAGCCGTGAAGACGAAGCCTGCTTGGCCCGTCGCATCGAGTTCGCCCGAGTTCGCTACGAGCGAGCCCTGGAGCGCGCCGGAATCGCCCCGGAGGACATCGCAGATCAGCTGCCGAAGGCCCCGGAGGCCGGCGGTCGCGCACAGGCCGGCGAGACCGCCTTCCCGGAGGAGGTCCTGCGCCGCTGGAACGAGCTGCACGCGCTGCGCACCGAACTGGTCGAGCGCAACCTGTACCTGGTGCTGATCAATGTGGAGCGCTACGCCCACACCCGTGTCAGCCGCATGGACCTGATCCAAGAAGGGGCCTCGGTGCTGTTCCGCGCCGTCGACGGCTTCGACTGGCGACGGGGCCTGTTGTTCCGGACCTACGCGGTGCACTGGCTGAACCAGGCGTTCCGCAGCTTCCTGTACAACCACGGCAACACCGTCCGCGTGCCCGTCTACCTGCAGAAGGCCATGAAGCACGTCCGCGATGCGGTCGAGCGTCTGGGTCACCTGCCGCATGACGCCAAGACCATCGCGGAAGAGACGGACCTGGGTGAGAAAGTGGTCGAGTCGGCGCTGGGCGCCTCGCGCTCCACGCACTCGATCGACTCGACCCTGGGCAACTCCGACGACGGCGGACTGTCGCTGCGCGACACCCTGGCGACGGACGAACCCGACGGTCTGTACAACGCCAACATGGAGGACGTCAGCCTGCAGGACGGCGTGCAGATGGCCCTGGAGCGGCTGAGCGAGCGCGAGCGCTTCGTGATCGGCCTGCGCTTCGGGCTGGAGGGTGGCGAGGAGCACACCCTGGCCGAGATCGCCGAGCAGCTGGGCGTCAGCCTGGAGCGGGTGCGCCAGATCCAGGTGCGTGCGATCGCGAAGATGAACACCCCGGGGCTGCGCAAGGCGGTCGACCCCTTCCTGGTCTAGACCACCGCGGGCAGCGCCCACCGAACTCTCTCCTCTGGGCCCATGCGGCGACCTTCGGGTCGGCGTGTGGGCTCTTCCCGTAGGGGGCGTGTCGGGGCCTCGCGCAGGCCTGAGGGGCAGCGCCGGGAATGCGCCCTTTGGCTGGAGTTGGGCACAGCGGCTGCCCGAAGACAGTGCGAGACCCCGATCGGGGACCGCGCCCACCCCGTGCGTGAAGTCCCTCCCCGGCCGGCTGACTCGATCGCCTCCCCATGAACGCTAGTGACTCCACACCCACGCCCGATCCTCAGGTCCTCGACCTGGCCGTGATCGACGGGCTTCGCGAACTCGGTGGCGAAGAGGACCCGCAGCTCCTGTTCGAACTGATCGAGCTGTTCCTCGAGGACGCGCCAGCGCGCTTGGCCGAGATGGAGGAGGCGCTCGACACGCAGAACCTCGACGGCATGCGGCGCGCGGCGCACACGCTCAAGTCGTCATCCGCGAACATGGGGGCTGTCACGTTCAGTCAGCTCTGCAGGGACCTCGAGGCCGCCGCGCGGGCGAGCGACGCCTCCGCCTTCCGCCAGAAGCACGGGAGCTGTCGCGGCGCTTATCAGGCGTTCGAGGCCGAGCTGCGGCGACTCCGCGACTGAGCCCGACCGCGCTTCACCACGACCCGCCCGACTTCGAGAACCACCCCCCCGAGTTCACCGCCACCGATGCACACCAACACCTTCGAAGAGCTGCGCATGACCGGCCAGCTGCCCACGCCCTCGGGCGTCGGCATGCAGATCCTGCGCTTGACCCAGGGGGACGACTTCTCCACCGAGGAGATCAGTCAGGCGATCGCCGCGGACTCCGCGCTGACGGGGCGGCTCCTGAAGATCGCGAACTCCGCCGAGTCCGGCGCGGTCGAGCCCATCACGACCATCGGTGAGGCCACGATTCGCCTCGGCATCCGCACGGTCCGGAACATCGCGCTGGGGCTCTCGCTCGTCGCGTCGAACCGCTCCGGCGGCTGCGCCGACTTCGACTACGACTACTACTGGTCGCTCTCGCTCGCCCGCGCCGTCGCCGCGCAGCGGCTCTCGCGAGTGCTCGGTGTCGGTGTGCCGGCCGAGATGTACATCCTCGGCCTGCTCGGCACCGTCGGCTCCCTGGCGCTCGCCAGCGTGCACCCCGAGGCCTACGGCGAGATCCTCGACGACGCCGCCGTCCGCACGCCCTCGGACTACTGCCAGGCAGAGACCGAGCAGTTCGAGATCAACCACCGCGAGATCTCCGCGTGCATGCTGCTCGACTGGGGACTCCCGAACGAGTTCTGCAAGGCCGCGAGTGACTTCGAGGACTGCGACCTCGAGGCCATCGAGGACGGACTCGACGACCTGACGCTGGTCCTGCGGGCTGCCGACGTGATCGGCGCACTGTTCCTCGCGGACGACGACTCGGATCTCGACGTCTGGCACCGGCTGGTCTCCGACTTTCGCCAGCTCGAGCGGCTCTGCGGCATCGAAGTGGAGGAGTTCCACAAGGTGTGCAACGCCACCGCTTCGGAGTGGCGCGAGTGGGGGCAGGTCCTCGGAATCCCGACGGCCCGGCAGGCCAACTTCGACGAGCTGGACGAGGCGGTCGAGCGCGCCGTGAAGAAGGGGACCGGAAGCCCGACCCTCGAGGCCGCCAACGAGACGCGGAAGGCGACGCAGCGCTCGACTACGCAGTTCCTGCAGGCCGGCAACGACGCACTGCGCATCCTGGCTGTGGACGACGATCCGGTCACGCTCAAGATGCTGGAGCGGCACCTGATCAAGGCCGGCCACCACGTCACCACGGCGCGCGACGGGGAGTCGGCGTTGCGCATCGCTCTCGAGGAGTGTCCGCAGATGGTCGTGGCCGACTGGATGATGCCCGGGCTCGACGGCATCGCCCTGTGCGAGTCGCTCAGGCGCATCCCGACGGGGCAGCGGATCTACTTCCTCCTCCTGACGGGCAACGAGGAGGAGGACGGCATCGTCCGGGCGTTCGACGCGGGTGTCGACGACTACGTGACGAAGCCGTTCAACCCGAGGATCCTGCTCGCGCGTATTCGCGCCGGGCGCCGCATCATCTCGCTGCAGACGCAGGTCGAGAGCGAGAAGCGCAAGCAGGAGAAGCACATGATGGACCTCCAGGTCCTGACTCGGAAGCTGCGAGCGGCGGCGCTGACCGATCCCCTCACCGGCCTGTCGAACCGGCGCTATGCGATGAAGCGCCTCGGTCAGGCCTGGGAGGCCTCGAGTCGAACCTCCAAGCCGGTGTCCGTCATCAGCATGGACATCGACCACTTCAAGAAGATCAACGACTCCTACGGCCACGACGCCGGGGACGCCGTGCTGCGGGAGACCGCAACGATCTTCTCCGAGTCCTGTCGTGAGGAGGAGGACGTCTGCCGCGTCGGGGGTGAGGAGTTCCTCGTCATCTGCGCGAACTCCACTGCCGAGGAGGCTGCGATCGCCGCAGAGCGGCTGCGCACCGCGGTCAGCGCGCGCCCGATCCGCTGGCAGGAGACCGACCACCACGTGACGATGAGCCTCGGCGTCGCGGAGCGGACGATCGACATGGAAGACTTCGAGCAGCTCCTGAAGGCCGCCGACCAGGCCGTCTACGCGGCGAAGGAAGGGGGGCGGAACCAGGTGGTCGTCGAGGACCCCGGTTCACCGCCGTTGCGTCGCTCCGCCTGATCGACGACCGGCGCTGCTCGCGCGCTCGTCGTCGCCGACGATCGCGCCTTCCTCACTCGATGAAGAACGGGCTCGACCAAGCGAGTCCGCCATCGCGCTGGACGACGCGAACGTAGACGAAGTCGCCGGCGACGAGGCCTTCGAGCTCGGCGGCCAAGCCGAGCTCCCAGAGGCCGTTCCCATCGCTCGTGAGGATGGGAGCGCCGCGGCGAATGACTTCGACGCGCTCGAGCTCTGCGGTGCCCGCGACGCGTAGCGTCAGCTGGGCGGGGTTCGGGAGCTCGTTGGCCTTCACGGTGCTCCCCATGCGGTGCCCATCCAGCCCGACCTCCAGCAGGATCCGGGGCCCGCTCGTGGCGTAGGTGCGTCGAGCGCGAAACGCCTCCAGCAGCGAGGCGGCGTCGACGTGCTCGGCCCGCACAGCGGCGAGCCCGCCGGTCCCAAGCCGCACGGGCGCGCGACGTCCGGAGGGGTCGGGGCGCGTCGTCCGGTACCCGGCCAGGGGGGAGAGGTGTGCGTGCCCAGGGTGTCCGTCGTGGCTATCGCCGCTCCCGACGAAGCCGAGGCGCAGCCCTCGCTCGAGCTGATCGCGGACGTAGTTGCCCGGGATGCCACCGCGGATCCCGGAGGGCGAGTCGGCGGCCTCGCTGCTCCCGTGCACGCTCATGACTTCGGTCACCGGCTCGAGCACGGGGTCCGGCTCGAAGGACCAGTCGGTCGCGACGGGCGCGCCTGCGGAGTGGTGGGCAAAGGTCAGCGCGTCGCGACCCGTGAGCGCGTCCCACAGCTCACGGGGCGTCGTCGTGCTCGCTCCCACGGAGCTCAGCACCTCGCCTTCGCCGTCGAAGTAGACGACGTGGCGATGGCCGTAGAGCCAGCTCGTCCATTCGTATCCCAGCAGCGCGACGAAGCGGCCTGGCTGGTCGAACGCGTCGACCTCGGCCTGGATCTCGTCCCAGATCTCCGGATTCGCGTCGAGGAAGCGCACCCCGAAGTGGTCGTGATCCGTCAGCACCGCGAAGTCGAGACCGGAGACGTCTCGCGCGTAGGCGTAGTAGTCGTGCGGCGTCCCTGTTCCGTCGGAGTGGTTGGAGTGACCGTGCAGGTCGCCCCATAGGACGGGGGCGAGCCCGTCGCCGACCCGCAGCGGGTTGCTGAGGGCATCGATCTCGAGCGCGTCGGTCTCGAGCCACGCGCGAACGCGGAAGAGCCCCGGCGAGGGCGTTCCGATCGGGACGCGTAGCACGCCGCCATCCGCTTCATCGAGGGCGATGCTCGCCGGCAGTCCGAGACCACCGGGCTGTGACTCGAGCTGCACTTGGCCGCTCACGTGGCAGCCTGTGCTCGCCATCACGTCGAGCACGGCGAGGGTTAGATAGGCCTCGCCGCCGACGGTGGCGGTGCTGGTCAGGGTCGCCGTGAGCCTCGCCGGCGGTCCCGCCAGGACCTCGATGGTGGGGGGCGCTTCGACGAGCTCGGAGACGCCGTCGCCGTCACCATCCACCTTGAACCAGAACGGCGACCGCGACTCGGCGTAGTCGTCCGCGCGTGCGCCGAGCGATCCTGCGCCGTACACGACCTCGATCGCTTCACCCGCGGCGAGAGAGCGCCCGTCGACACCGATGCGCAGCAGATTGCGGTCGACGGTCTCGAGGGCGAGCTGCACGCCATCAGCGGAGGTCGTCGCCGTCGTGAATCCCGGGTGGGACTCGCTCCGCGGCTGCGGCGTGCTCCAGCCCCAGAAGGGCGGTACGAGCAGGAACAGGGCGCCTCCCTCGGCGATCCCGTGCTCGCCGGCGACGAACTCGAACGTCCAGCGGCCGCTGGCGCCTGCAACGACCGAGCCGTCGTCGCCCTCCGCGAGGACCAGCCGCGCGCGGCCACCTCCGTCGGAGACGTGGCGCTCGGTGCGCAGGTCCTCGAGGAACTGCTCGTGAACGCTGCGCTGGGCCGTGGAGGGTCGACCGCTGTCTCGAGCCGTCGACTCCCCGTTCGACGGGGGGCTCTCGCTGCAGGCGGCGACGAGCAGCAGGCCGAGTGAGACGTTCGCGAAGAGGCGGAGTGCGCGCATGGAGTCAGTCCGCCCGTCGTCGCGCAACGCAGTAACCGAAGCGATGGGGGAACGGGATGGGCTCGCCGGAGGCTCGCTCCGGCAGGCGCTCGGCGAGCTGGCGATCGAAGGCCTCGACCTGCTCCGCCGAGAGGCTGGCGGCGATCCCCGCGCTGGCGCGGATGCGGCCGCGCCAGGCCTCCGCCGTGTACATGGCGTCGCAGCGCTCGTAGTGGACTTGCAGCACCTCGAAGCCACCGGCGATGAGGTCGCGCTCCCACTCCGGATGTGTGCCGTCCTGACCGCCCATGTGCCAGGCCGGGTTGTGCGCCAGGATGAGCTGCTCGGTCGCTTCGACGAGACTGCCCTCCAGGGGGAGCCAGTCGTAGGAGGCCAGGACCACGTGGCCCTCCGCCGAGAGGAGTCGATCCAGCTCGGCGCATACCCGTACCGGGTCGAACCAGTGCCAGCACTGACCGGCGGAGACGAGGTCGTAGTGCCCCGCGGGAAGCCCCGTGGCCTCGGCCGTCGCTTCGCGGGTCGTGACGCTGAGACCACGCGCGGCCGCGGCGCTGCGCAGTTCGTCCAGCAGCGCGGAGGAAGGATCGAGCGCCGTCGTCTCGGCGCCCAGGGCGGCGAGCTCGAGCGCGAGAGCGCCGGTTCCACAGCCGAGGTCGAGCGCGCGCGGCGCATCGGCGAGCAGACCGAGCTCCACCAGTGCGTCGAAGAGCTGGGGCGGGAATCCCCGCCGGTGGCGGGCGTAGTCGGCGGAGGTCCTTCCGAAGTCGATCTGCATGGCGGGACAGCGTGAATCCCTAGCTTAGGCGATTCCCCCGTCGGTTTCTTGCGGGGTCCTTACCCCCTCGACCCTCCCCGCTGCGCACACTCTCCGCCCTACCTACCCGCAGCCCTCGATCCCTGAAAGTGATGCGACTCCTACCCGTTCCCCACGCCCTGCTGCTCCTCGCCGGAGTGGCCTGCGCCACAACCGACCCCGCTCCGATTACCGAGCCCGCCGCGGCGACCTCGGCCGAACCCGCGCCGGCCGCGTCGCTGGTCTCGTTCCAGGAGCGCGCGCCGCACGCCGGCATGATGCGCTACCCCGCGATCAGCGAGTCGCGCATCGTCTTCTCCTACGCCGACGATCTCTGGACGGTCGGCCGTGAGGGCGGACTGGCTTCCCCGCTCGCCAGTCCGGCGGGCCTCGAGACCTACCCCCGCTTCAACGCGGCCGGGGACACCATCGCGTTCGTCGGGAACTACGACGGCAACTCCGATCTGTACACGGTGGCGACGGCTGGCGGCGTTCCGCAGCGCGTGACCTACCACCCGCAGCGGGAGACGCTCTGCAGCTGGACTCCGGACGGCAAGTTGCTGTTCCACGGCAGCGGCCTCTCCGGGCTCGGACGACAGCAGCGCCTGTTCACCGTGGCGCCGGAGGGCGGACTGCCCGAAGCGCTGCCCATTCCCTACGGCAGCTTCGGCGCGCTCAGCCCCGACGGCAACCGCCTCGCCTACTCGCCGATGAACCGCGTCGGCCGCACGTGGAAGCGCTACGCGGGTGGGCTCGCGAGCGATCTCTGGCTCTACGACCTGACCTCGGGTGCAGCGGAGCGGTTGACCGACTTCGAAGGCACCGACGTCATGCCGATGTGGTACGGGGACACGATCTACTTCGTCTCCGATGCCGGGCCGAAGCACCGCCAGAACCTCTGGGCGATCGACACGACCAGCGGCACGCGTCGTCAGGTCACCGAGTTCGACAACGACGTGCGCTGGCCCTCCATCGGCGCCAACGCCATCGTGTTCGTCGTGGGCAGCGAGCTGCGCGTGCTCGACCTCGTGACCGAGGAGTCGGCCGCCATTCAGGTGCGCATTCCGGGCGCACAGCCCCAGCTGCGAGCCCAGGCCGTCGACGCGTCGGAGTTCATCGACGGCGGCACCTGGCACATCTCGCCGAACGCCAAGCGCTTGACCGTCGAGGCTCGCGGGGACCTGTGGACCCTGCCCGCCGAAAACGGCACGCCGCGCAACCTGACGCGCACCAGCGGCGTCGCGGAGCGCGAGCCGACCTGGAGCCCGGACGGGCGCTGGATCGCGTACATGTCCGACGAGACCGGTGAGTACGAGCTCTTCGTTCGCCAGTCCGATGGCAAGGGCGAGCCGCGGCGCGTGACGACCGACGCGGCGCCGTACCGCTACTCGATCGGCTGGTCGCCGGACTCGAAGCACATCTCGATCCTGGTCAAGGGGGGCTTCCTCAAGCTCGTCGACGTCGAGACGGGCGCCATCACGGACGTGGACGAGGACCCGATGGCCCAGTATCCGGCGGTGATGAACGCGACCTGGTCGCACGACAGCGCCTGGCTCGCCTACACCCGCACCGGCGTGACCTCCAACAACGCCTCGGTCTGGCTCTACGACGTGGCCGCTGGGGAGAAGCACCAGGTGACCTCGGACTTCTTCAACCAGAGCGACGTGGCCTTCGACCGCGAGGGCGACTTCCTGTACTTCGTCGGTCAGGGCAACTGGAGCCCGACCTACTCCTCGGTGGACTCGACTTGGGTCTACCGCAGTGACGGGGTCATCCACGTCGTTCCGCTCCGCGCCGACGTGGACTCGCCCTTCCTGAAGGAGATCGACGAGGAGACGTGGGAGGACGACGAGGACGCCGAGGACGCCGAGGACGATGAAGAAGGTGACGACGGTGACGACGGTGAAGAAGGCGACGCTGCTGAGGACTCCGACGGAGGAGACAGCGACGACGAGGAGGCTGACGGCTCTGACGAAGACGAAGCAGAACCTCTGAAGATCGACATCGACGGCTTCGAGCGTCGCGCGATTCGGCTCCCCATCGAGCCGGGCAACTTCGGCAGCCTCGCCGTGAACGACAAGGGCGCGCTGCTCTACGTGCGCGCCGGGGACTCCTCCGCCGACGTCAAGCTCTTCGACGTCAACGCGGACGAGCCCGAGGAGAAGGCCGTGCTCTCCGAGGTCGGCGGCTTCGTCCTCTCGGCGAAGGGCGACAAGATGCTCTATGCGAAGGGAGGCAAGCCGCACATCGCCGGCGCGACCGAGGGCGCCAAGGGCGAGGCCGTCTCGACCTCCGGGATGGACGTGTCGATCGAGCCCCGAGAAGAGTGGGCGCAGCTGCTGAAGGACACGTGGCGGATCTACCGTGACTTCTTCTACGTCGACAACATGCACGGCGTCGACTGGGACGGTGTCTACGCGAACTACGCGGCGATGCTCGAGCACGCGGCCAGTCGCCGTGACGTCGGCTACCTGATCGGCGAGTTCATCTCCGAGCTCAACGTCGGCCACGCCTATACCGGCGGTGGGGACGTGGAGGGCGGCCCCTCGCGGAACGTGGGCCTCCTCGGCGTGGACTTCGAGCTCGACTCCGGGGCCTATCGCATCGCGAAGATCTACGAGGGCGCCGAGTGGGACAGCGATGCGCGTGGCCCGCTCAGTCAGCCCGGTGTCGACGTCGCCGAGGGGGACTACCTCCTCGCAGTGGACGGTCAGCCGCTCGATGCAGCTCGCGATCCCTGGGCGGCGTTCCTCGGCCTCGGCGGGAAGGTGGTCACGCTCACGGTCAGCACGAAGCCGACCCTGGACGACGACGCCCGTGAGTTGGTCGTGCCGACGATGCGCAGCGAGGGCGGCCTCCGCTACCGCAACTGGGTCGACGCGAAGCGCCGCTACGTCGAAGAGAAGTCGGGTGGTCGCGTCGGCTACATCTACGTGCCGGACACGGGCGTGCGCGGCCAGAACGAACTGGTGCGCCAATTCCACGCCCAGAGTTCGATGGACGCGCTCATCCTCGACGATCGCTGGAACGGTGGTGGCCAGATCCCGACGCGCTTCATCGAGCTGCTCAACCGGCCGCTCGTGAACTACTGGGGCCGTCGTGACGGCCGCGACTGGACCTGGCCGTACGACTCGCACTTCGGACCGAAGTGCATGCTCATCAACGGCGCCGCCGGCTCCGGTGGAGACGCCTTCCCGGCCTACTTCCGCCAGGCTGGCCTCGGCAAGCTGATCGGCATGCGGACCTGGGGCGGCCTCGTCGGGATCTCGGGCAACCCGGGGCTGATCGACGGCGCGCGCATCACCGTTCCGACCTTCGGCTACTACGACTCGGACGGGACGTGGGGGATCGAGGGCTTCGGCGTGCCGCCGGACATCGAGGTCGTCGACGACCCCTCGAAGATGGCGGATGGCGGCGACCCCCAGCTCGACGTGGCGATCGCGGAGATGCTGTCCGAGATCGAGGCGAACGGCTACAAGCCCGGCCAGCGCCCGGCGGCGCCCGACCGTAGCGGCATGGGCATCACCAACGAGGACCGCTAGCGGCCCTGGCGGCGGGTCGTGCTAGCGCACGATCCGCTCGCGCCTCCAACGAGAGAGACCGGGGAGTCCGCTCGCGCGGACTCCCCGGTCTCTGCATCTCCACTCCCTCGGCGCGGTCGGAGCTTCCGCTTCGCGCCGAGTTGTCTTCAGTTCGCGACGAGCTTGCCCTGGCTGTCCAGCGCGCGAAGGTCGTCGTTGCCGCCGACGAAGTTGCCATCGATCAGGATGATCGGCACGGTCCCGTGGCCGTACTCCTGCTTCTTCGCCCGCAGTCCCGCGGGGTCGTTGTCCATGACGTGATTGGTGAACTCGATGCCCCGCTCTTCGAGGAGTCGCACGGCGGCGACGCAGAACGGGCAGTAGCTCGATGTCCAGAGTTCGGCTTTCATGACTTGTGTGCCTCCTTAGTCGGTGTCGGTCTTCGTGAGGGCCTGCGATTCGTGACCGGAGCTCGATTCGAGGCTTGCCCGCTCATCCTTCGGCCGAGTCGTCCACAATGGTGGGCGTGGCAGGAGAGTAGGCTCGAGTTGGGCTCTACGGAAGGCCGGCGTCCTGCTCCCATCCGCCGCCCTGTTCACGCTGATCACCATGCCTGATCCTCTCGCGCTCGCCCTCGTCGCTATGGTCGTCGCCCTCCCGACGCCGATCCCCATGCAGCACCAAACACCCGCCGGGGGTGCTCCGCAGCACCCGGCCAACCACCTCGCCGGCGAGACTTCGCCGTACCTCCTCCAGCACGCCCACAACCCGGTGGACTGGTACCCGTGGGGACCGGAGGCGCTCGAGCGCTCGAAGAAGGAGGACAAGCCGATCTTCCTCTCGATCGGCTACTCCGCGTGCCACTGGTGCCACGTCATGGAGCGTGAGTCGTTCGAGAACGAGGCCATCGCGGCCGTGATGAACGAGCACTTCATCAACATCAAGGTCGATCGCGAGGAGCGCCCGGACATCGACTCGATCTACATGAGCGCGGTGCAGCGCATGACCGGGAGCGGGGGGTGGCCGATGTCGGTCTTCCTGACGCCCGATTTGAAGCCGTTCATCGGAGGGACGTACTACCCGCCGACGTCGGCCCACGGCCGGCCCGGCTTCGAGGACGTGCTGCGCTACGCGCACGACGCGTGGATCAACCAGCGCGAGAAGGTCCTCGAGGCCGGCCAGCGCATGATGACCGAGCTCGAGTCGATGTCGACGAACGACACCTCGGGCAAGCTCCCCGACCGCGAGCTGCTCGCCACGGCCGTCACGACGAGCCTGCGCGGCTACGACGAGATCCATGGAGGCTTCGGCCAGCCGCCGCGCTTCGCGCCCAAATTCCCGCACTGCACGCAGATCTCGTTCCTGCTGCGCTACGGCAAGGTCGCCGGCAACAAGTCGGCGCTGCACATGGCGGAGTCGACCCTCCAGCACATGGCGCGGGGCGGCATCTACGACCAGGTCGGCGGCGGCTTCGCCCGCTACTCGGTCGATCGCGAGTGGACCGTGCCGCACTTCGAGAAGATGCTGTACGACAACTCGCAGCTCGCCGCCGTCTACCTCGAGGGTTGGCAGGCGACGGGGGACTCGTTCCACCGCGAGATCGCGCGCGAGGTCCTCGACTACGTCCTGAAGGAGATGACGAGCCCGGAGGGCGGCTTCTACTCGACCACGGACGCGGACAGCGAGGGCGAGGAGGGCAAGTTCTTCGTCTGGAGCCTCGACGAGCTGCGCGAGCACTGCGGCGAGGACGCAGACGTCGCGATCGAGTGGTTCGGCGCCTCGGCCGGCGGGAACTTCGAGGGCCACAACGTGCTCACCGCGCGCACGACGCTCGCTGCCGTCGCCGCGAGCCAGGGCAAGACCGAGGCCGACGTCCACGAGGCCATCGAGCGCTGCAAGCAGAAGCTCTACGCCGTGCGCGAGACGCGCATCCACCCGCTGCTCGACGACAAGATCCTCTCCTCCTGGAACGGCCTGATGCTGCGCGCCTTCGCGCGGGCCGCCGTCGTGCTCGACGAGCCGCGCTACCTCGCCGCGGCTCAGCGCAACGCGACCTTCCTGCTCGAGATCATGCGCCGCGAGGACGGCAGCCTGTTCCGCACGCGGCGCGAGGGGAAGGCGCACCTCGACGGCTACCTCGAAGACTACGCCTTCGTCGCCCAGGGCCTCTTGGACCTCTACGAAGCCGACTTCGACCCGCGCTGGCTCGCCGCCGCGATCCAGTTCCAGGACTACACCGACGAGCACTTCGTCGACCCGAAGGGCGGCTACTACCAGACGCCTGACGACGCGACCGACGTGCCGGTGCGCATGAACGAGACGAGCGAGAGCAGCATCCCGAGCGACATCGGCGTGGCGCTGCTGAACGCGGCGCGCATCGCCTTGCTCGAGGGGGACCTCGAGCAGCTCGGCTTCGCGAAGGCCGGGCTCGCCGCGCACGCGGGCTCGATGCGCCGGTACCCGCCGGCCTACGGTCAGCTGCTGCTCCTCACGGACTTCCTCACCAGCGATCCGCCGGAGGTCTACGTCGTCGGAGAGCGGGACGACCCGCGGGTGATCGCGGAGCTCGCGGCGCTGCAGACGCAGTTTCCGCCGGCGCGCGTCGTCGCCCTCGTCACGCCGGAGAACCGGGAGGCGCTTGCGAAGCTCCTCCCCGCGCTCGAGGGCAAGGTCGCCCAGGGCGGCGCGCCGACCGTCTATCTCTGCCACGCCGGGGTCTGCGAGGCGCCTCGCGTCCTGGAGTAGGGCGCCGCAGCCGGGCAGAATGCCGGCGTGAGCGAGACCTCGAACACGCCGTCCGCGGCCGCGGCCGCGGAGGCTGAGGGCCTGCCGGTCCTCCCCGGCAGTCCGCGCCGCGCGTTCCTGCGCGTCGCGCTCCCGATCGTGGCGGGGGGCGTCGCGCTGCGCTTGCTCCTCCTGTGGCTCGCGGGGGAGCCCGCGCTCCAGAAGGACGAGTCGGGGTACCTCTACCTCGCGCTCGCCTGGGAGCGCTTCGGCGTCCTGCTCGACGCCGAGCGCTACCTGTGGCCGCCGGCCTGGCCGTTCGTCCTCAAGACCTGCTTCCAGGTCTTCGGGCGCGACGCGCTGGTGGCGGCGAAGGTCCTCGAGTGCGTCGCCTCGGCCGCGATCGGCCTCGGGATCCTCTCGATCGCCGATCGGCTCGGCGGGCGGCGGGCAGCCCTGTTCGCTGGAATCGCCTGGGCGCTCTACCTGCCGCTCGCCGCGTTCACGCACATGCTCTGGAGCGAGCCGCTGTTCCTCGCGCTGCTCGTCCCTGCCGTCGCGCTGCTCGTCGGCGCCCAGCAGTGCGCCCCCCGCGGCGCGGCGCAGCGAGGGCTCATCCTGGCGGGGCTCTTGTTCGGCGCGGCGCTCCTGACGAAGGAGGTGGCCTTCTACCTCGCACCGCTCCTCGCGCTCGGCGTCCTCGGCTCCTGGCTGCGCACGTCGCCGGTGGAGGGCGTACGCCGCGCGAGCCTGTTCCTGCTCGCCGTGGCGGCGGTGATCGCGCCGTGGACGATGCGCAACCTCGACGTCTACGGCCGGCCGGTGCCGGTCGGTATCAGCCTCGGCGAGAACGTCTACCACGGCCTCAACGCCCGCTACGTCAACTTCGACCTGGCGCCGCTCGCGCGCAGCCCGCGCGTCACGGAGCCCCTCGAGCGTCTGTCGCGGCGGACCTTCGTCGAGACGGATCCCGCGAGCCTGTGGGTGCGCGACGAGGCGACGCCGAACACGGCCGAGCGTTCCGGCGTGCACGTGGCGCGCGGCCTGGGCTGGCTGCGCGCGAACCCCGGCGACTTCGCGCGCACGCGGCTGAAGAAGCTCGCCGACCTCGTCGCGCCGACCTGCTTCTTCGTGCGCCATCAGGCGCTCGCGATCTACTCCGGCCCGCTCGGGGCCGAGGGGACGCGGCAGGCGCTCGTGGCCTGGGCGGTCGCTGCTGCAGCGCTCTTGCTCCTGCTCGGTTTGCCGGGCTCGGTCCATCTCGCGGGCCGGGTGGGGACCGTCCCCGGCGCCTGGATCCCGCTCGTCTGCGGCGCCTACTTCGTCGGCACGAGCTTGCTGGTCAGCATGTCGCGCTTCCGGCTCTGTCTCGTGCCGTGGCTGATCGTGGGCGCCGCCGTGCTGTTCGCCACGGAGCGCCGCGATCGCCTGGCCACGACGCCTGGGCGACTGACGACCCTGCTCGCGCTGGGAGCCCTGGGCTTCCTGTGGTGGATCGACTGGCCCGAACTCACCCGCATCCTGGAGCTGGCATGGGCGCGCTGACCGACGACGAACCGACCGTCGACCTGGGGCCCTGGCGCGGTCACCTCGTGCTCACGGCCTGGCTGGCGGTCGTCGTGATCGTCGGGCTCGTGCGCGCGCGCGACGTGGACGAGCTCTGGGTCGCCTTCGTCGAGGGCGAACCTCGGACTCAGCTCGAGGCCGCGGCCGCCCTCGCGCAGCGGGCGTCAACCGAGGCCCTCGCCGAGCGCTTCCCATCCGCCCTGCTCGAGTCCGATGACGCGCGCCTGCGGGAGCTCGCCTTCACCTCGCTGTTCACGCGTCGCCCGGAGACCCGGCTCGGTGAGGCCGAGCTGCGCCTGGTCGATGCGGCTACGCGACCCCGCGCCACGTTCTGGTGGCGCAACCGCATGACGACGCCGGGCCGCGTGACCCTCGAGGATCTCGATCGCTGGTTCGCCGCGCCGCCCGAGTGACGCGCGCGCCCGACGCTCAGAGGCCGTAGCGCGACCAGAAGGCGCGCGCCGAGCGCTCGTCGGTGTGCACGAGCAGGACGACGGACGCTCGCGGCGGGAGCCCGGGCACATCGCGGACAGAGCGCACCTCGACGCGCGTGCAGCGCAGGAGCGGCGCCTCCTCCGCGTCGCGGAAGACGGTGGCGTGCATCTGCCGAACGGCCTGGTCGAAGGCCGGCCCCTGCTGCGGCAGCGCGATCGGGGCGTAGAGAACCTCGTAGAAGGTCGGTGCGCGGTCCTCGAAGTACGCGCGCGGCACGCGCTTGTCGTGGCCCGCGGTGCCCGAGCCGGGCTCGACCTCACGCGCGGCGACCTCGCGGTTCACGAGGCCGTTCCGGTCGAGGATGGTGACCTCGGAGTAGTAGGCGACCGCGCCGATCGCCCCTCCGGTCCACGTCTCCTCCGGGCCCGAGACCGCGGCGAGGGAGTGGCCCAGCCAGGTGTTGCGTTCGGTGTTCGCGGCGCCGGTGGTCCAGCGCTCCCACTCGGTCTGGTAGCCGATGCGGAACTCGCGGAAGTAGAGCGCCTCGCGCCACGCGCGCGGAACGAGGGCGAGGTCCACGAGTGGCAGGGCGGCGACGGCGATCGCGGCCACGCCGAGTCCGAGCCGAGCGCGCGCGCCGAAGCGCTCGAGGCCCACGGCGAGGAGGACGGCGAAGAAGGCCGACGCCGGCGCGAGGAAGCGGAAGAACGGCATCCAGTCGCCGCCGGTCAGCACGCTGTAGTCGAGCGCACCGCCCGCCATGACGAAGGCGGAGATTGCGAGGGCGCGGCGGCGGCCCTGCCCGGCGGCGAGCGGCGCGAAGAGGGCAGCGACGGGCCAGACGAAGAGCAGTCCCCAGGTGGCGAGGCCCTTCAGGCCGCGGACGAGCGTCGCGCCGGACAGGCCCGACTTGGCGAGCACCGTGTTGGCGACGAGCTCGCCGTAGACGACGTGGCGGATCGCCAGCTGCGCGGCCAGCACCGTGAGGGAGACGCCGAGGAACAGCGCGACCCGGCGCTTCGGCAGGTCACGGCGCAGCGCGACGAAGGCCGCGAGCCAGAGACCGCCGATCCACAGGAAGCCCTCGACGCGCGTCAGGATCAGCGCGCCGCCGACGAGGCCGGCGAGGAGCCCGAGGCGAGTCTCGGCGGAGGTCCCTTCGGTTTGATTGGAGTCGACTCCCGCGGGTTCGGCGACGAGCAGCGTCCAGGCGCCGAAGAGCAAGAGGCCGAAGAGCGCGGTCTCGAGCCCGCCCGTGGCCCATACGCCGAAGACGGGGTAGGCGGCGAGCGCGAGCGTCCCGAGTAGCACGCTCGAACCGTCGAGCGCGAGGCGCTCGGCAAGGAAGCGCCGCACGAGGACGACCGTCCCCGCAGCGCTGAGCACCGAGAGGACGCTCGCGAAGGTCTCCGGGGCGAGGCCGAGCACGCGGCCGAGCGCGAGCAGGGCGACCCAGAGGAAGTTGCTGTAGCCCTCGACGGGCTCGGCTCCCGGGGCGAGGTCGTAGACGAGCCCCTGACCGGCCGCCCAGTGGGCCGCGTAGCGGAACGAGATGAACGCGTCGTCGATCAGGAACGCGCTGCGCCAGACGACCAGGCCGAGAACGGCGAGCGCCAGCGGCAGCGCGACACGTCCCGCGAGACGCGCGGCGGGGGAGTCCGGCCCGCCGGAGGTCACTCGTCGGCGAAGGGGCAGGCGACGAAGTGGCCGTCGCCGTTGTCGGTCAGCGGGGGGACGTCCTCGGCGCACTCGGGGCGCGCGATCGGGCAGCGCGTGCGGAAGCCGCAGCCGGTGGGCTTGGCGAGCGGCGTGGGGATGTCACCCTCGAGGATCGTTCGGTCGGCGCGGTCGGAGCGCGGGTTCGGCTGCGGGACGGCGGAGAGCAGCGCCTTCGAGTACGGGTGCCGCGGGTTCTTGTAGACCTGGTCTGCGCTACCGAGCTCGACGATGTTGCCGAGGTACATCACCGCGATTCGATCGGCGATGTGGTAGACGACCGAGAGGTCGTGCGCGACGAAGATGTAGGTGAGCCCGAACTCGCGCTGGAGCTCCTGCATCAGGTTGATGACCTGCGCCTGGACGGAGACGTCCAGCGCGCTGACCGGCTCGTCCGCGATGATCAGGTCGGGGCGCGTCGCGAGCGCGCGGGCGATGCCGATGCGCTGGCGCTGGCCGCCGGAGAACTCGTGCGGGTAGCGCTCCGCGTACTGCGGCTGGAGTCCCACGCGATCCAGGAGCTCCAGCACGCGCTGCTTGCGCTCCGGCTTGGAGAGCTTCGTGTGGATCTTCATGGGGCTCTCGATGATCTGCTGGACCGTCATGCGCGGGTTCAGCGACGAGAACGGGTCCTGGAAGATCATCTGAACGTCGGCGCGGTACGGCCGCATCTCGCTGCGGCCGAGCCCGTTCAGGTTCTTCGGCGCGAGCTCCGCGTGGGAGCTCGGGTTGAGCAGCACCTCGCCCGAGAGCTCGACGTCCGGGTACATCGGCTTGTGCAGGTTGATCACTGCGCGGCCGACGGTCGTCTTGCCCGAGCCGGACTCGCCGACGAGCCCGAGGATCTCACCCTTCTGGAGCGTGAAGCTCACGCCGTCCACGGCCTTCACCGTTCCGACCTTGTGACGCAGCACGCCCCCGTAGACGGGGAACCACACCTTGAGGTCCTTGACCTCGAGCAGCGGCTTCTCGGCGGCGCTCATGCCTTCTCCTCCACGAGGTGGCAGCGCACGCAGTGGCCATCGGCGACCTGGTGCAGCTTCGGGATCTCGGTGCGGCAGCGGTCGACGACCTCGGGGCAGCGCGTGTTGAAGCGGCAGCCGGTGGGGAAGTCGAAGATGCTGGGGACGTTGCCGGGGATGGCCTCGAGCGGCTTCCCCTTGTCCTGCATGTGCGGGATGCTGTTCAGCAGGCCGCGCGTGTACGGGTGCTGGGGGTCGTCGAATATGTCGATGACCGACGCGACCTCCTGGATCTGTCCGCCGTACATCACGATGACGCGGTCGCAGGTCTCTGCCACGACGGCGAGGTCGTGCGTGATGAGCAGGATCGAGGCGCCCTGGCGGCTCTTCTGCAGGTCGGCCATCAGGTCGAGGATCTGCGCCTGGATCGTCACGTCGAGCGCCGTCGTCGGCTCGTCCGCGATGAGCAGCGCCGGCTGACAGATCAGCGCCATCGCGATCATGACGCGCTGGCGCATGCCGCCGGAGAACTGGTGGGGGTAGTCGCCCATGCGCCGCTCCGCGTCCGGGATCCCGACCTGCGTCAAGACCTCGACCGCGCGGCGCTCGGCCTCCTGCTTGGTGGTGCCCGCGTGGAAGCGCAGCGCCTCGGCGACCTGCATCCCGATCGTGAAGACCGGGTTCAGCGACGTCATTGGCTCCTGGAAGATCATCGCGATGTCGTGGCCGCGGACGGCGCGCATCTCGTCGTGACTGAGCTTTAACAGGTCCTTGCCGCGCAGGAGGATCTCACCGCCGGCGATCTTCCCGGGGGGGTCGGGGATGAGCCGCATGATCGAGAGCGACGTCACCGACTTGCCCGAACCGGACTCGCCGACGATGCCCAGCATCTCGTCCTCGTAGACGTCGAAGCTGACGTCGTCGACGGCGTGCGCCTCCTTCCCCTCGACGAGGAAGTGCGTGCGGAGGCTCTTGACCTCCAGGAGCTTCTTCTTCTCGGCACTCATCAGCGCAGCCTCGAGAACACTTTGGGATCGAACGCTTCGCGGATCGCCTCGCCGATGAACACGACCATCATCAGGGTGAAGAACAGCGCGGTGAGGGGGAACACGATCAGGTGCCACTTGGCGATGTTCTGAAGGCCCTGGTTGACCATCTCGCCCCAGCTCGGCGTGGGGGCGGGGAGCCCGAAGCCGAGGAAGTCGAGCGCCACCAGCGACGAGATCGCGGCGACCAGCGCGAACGGCGCGAAGCTCACGATGGGCGTCAGCGCGTTCGGCAGGATGTGCCGGAACATGATCGAATTGTGCGACTCGCCCGTGGCGATGGCCGAGGCGACGTAGTCACGAGACTTCTCGCGGTAGACCTCGCCGCGCATGTACAGGCTGACGTTCATCCAGCGGAAGACCGCCAGGATCAGGACGAGCACCCACACGTTCGGCGTCACGATCGAGCTGATGATGATGACCGTGTAGAGGAACGGCAGGCCGCTCCAGATCTCCACGAGGCGTTGACCGTATATGTCGACGCGGCCACCGAAGTAGCCGAGCACTTGCCCGATCGCCATGCCTATGAAGTACGACAGCAGCACGACGCCGATCGCGAAGGTGATCGAGATGCGGAAGCCGTAGACGAGCCGCGCGAAGACGTCCCGGCCGCGGTTGTCCGTTCCGAGCCAGTGGCTCGCCGTGGGGGAGTGCGGCGGGCGCCCGGGGAGGTCGGGGTCGTCGAGCAACGACTCGTTCGGGTGGTAGGGGTACAGCGGCATCATGACCCAGTTGTCGCCGTCGGCTGCCTCGGTCGTGCGCGCCAGCTCGCGGTAGTCGACCTCGCCGATGATGCGCTGCCCGAAGTCGCGCGCCTCGTTGAAGTCGCCGAACGCGGGGAAGTAGAGCTCCCCCTCGTACTTGACGACGAGCGCCTGACTGTTGATCAGCAGCGGGCTCGCCAGGCTGATCAGGTAGAGGGCGATCAGGGCGATGAAGCTGTACCACCCACGCTTGAGCGTCTTGAACTTCTTCCAGCGGCGCTGAAAGACGGACAGCGACTTCTTCGGCTTCGTCTCGGACATCGCGGCTAGTTGAAGCGGATCCGGGGGTCGACGAGGACGTAGAGCACGTCGCTCAGGATGTTGCCGATCAGCATCAGGAAGGTGTTGATCACCAGCACGCCCATCACGACCGCGTAGTCACGGCCGATGATCGAGGTGAAGCCGAGCAGGCCGAGCCCGTCGATGTTGAACACCTTCTCGACCAGGTAGCTGCCCGCCATGATGAGCGAGAGCGCGTGGCCGAGGCCCGTGCAGAGCGGGATCAGCGAGTTGCGCAGCGCGTGAACGAAGATCACGCGGCGCTCCGAGAGCCCCTTGGCGAAGGCGGTTCGAACGTAGTCCTGGCCGAGGTTCTCCATCAGCGAGTTCTTCGTCAGCACCGTCAGCGTGGCGAAGCTGCCGATCGAGTACGCGATCACGGGCAGCACCATGTGGTGGATCGAGTTCGTGAGCTTCTCCCAGGCGGAGAACGACTCGTAGTTGTCCGCGTTGATCCCGCCGAGCGGGAACACGTCCCAGAACGAGCCGCCGCCGAACATGACGAGCAGCACGGCGCCGAGCGCCCAGCCGGGGATGGAGTAGCCCATGAACACGAGCGCGCTCGAGGCGAAGTCGAAGTTCGACCCGTGCCGGATCGCCTTCAGGACCCCGAGCGGGATGCAGATGAAGTAGGCGAGCAGGAAGCCCGTCAGGCCGAATCGCAGGCTGATCGGGAAGCGCTGGACGACGAGGTCGATGACGGGGACCTCGTACTTGTAGGAGGTGCCGAGGTCGCCGGCGAGCAGGCCCGCCCAGGTCTTGCTCCAGACGTCGGGCGCCTCGATCACGCTCGCTTCGCCGCCTGCGGAGGTGAACGCGTAGAGCGGAGCGCCGACGGCGATGCTCGTCTCTCGCTCGGCGTGCTGTGTCGTCACCACGCCCTCGCTGGGCGCGAAGATCTCGCGCGAGACCACGGTCGCCTTGAGTCCGTCGTCGCCGGCGACGCCCGTCATTCGCACGCGGGCCACCGCGGCGCCCTCTGCGACGCGCTCGCCGGGCTCCACGTACCAGCTCAGCACTTCGACCTGGTCGACGCTGTCGCCGAAGACACCCCGCTCGCCGAGGTTCAGCGGGCCGAGGAACTGCAGGTACTGCTGCCAGAGCGGCCAGTCGAAGTGGTAGTACTTCTTCAGGCTGGCGAGCGCTTCCGGCGGGATGTCGACGGTGCTCTCCGCACCGCCTCCGCCTCCTCCTTCGCCGCCGCCGGCGCCACCCGACTGCAGCTGCATCATCATCTGATCGATCGGTCCGCCCGGTACGAAGCGGGTGATCGCGAAGACCAGCATGGTGATCCCGAGGAAGGTCGGGATCAGGAGGAGGAGGCGTCGAGCGAAGTAGGCAGCCATGGCGGGGAGGATCGAAGCAGCGACGCCGAGCTCCGCTGGGCGGAGCTCGGCGTCGCGTGGGCGGGGGAGGCTACTGGGCGTTCGCGGCGTTGTAGCGCGGCCAGAACTTGTGCTGCACCGGTTCGGTCTCGAGCTTCATGCTCGGGTCCTTCTTGGCGGCCTCGAGAGCCTTCTCCTTCTCCGGGTCGACCCACCAGGAGTACATCATGTCGTCGCGGTTCTGGTAGCGCCACACGCCGAAGTTGGGCTGGGCGAACTTGTTCCAGTACATCACGCGCTGACAGGGTGAGAACCAGCCGAGCGCGTACGGGTGCTGATTGAAGATCAGCCCATCGATCTCGCGGATGATCTCGATGCGGCGGTTCACGTCCAGCTCCTGGTCGTACTCGTCACAGAGCTCGTCGACGCGCGGGACCCTGAAGCCCGTGATGTTGTTGTTGTCGACGACCTGCGAGAGGTTGCCGTGGTACGAGGTCTCCGGGTTCGGGAAGACGAGCGCGCCCCAGGCCATCGATGCCGTGTCGTACTTGCGCTGCCGCACGTTCTGCCAGTGCGTCGCAGGATCGAGCAGCTTGAGGTCGAGCTTGAGACCGGCCTTCTTGCAGTCCTCCTGGTAGATCGTGAGGCTCGGCTCCTGGAGCTTGTCGCGGTAGGTGATCTCGATCTCCAGCCGTTGACCGTCCTTCACGCGGTAGCCGTCCGTGTCGGTCTCCGTGTAGCCCATCTCCTCGAGGAGCTCGACTGCGGCGAACGGGTCGTACTCGAGCAGCTCGTTGCCCGCGTTCTGGTACGTCCCGCCCTGGTAGTAGCTCTGGAGCGCGCCGTACTCGTTGAAGAAGAGCTTCTCGATGAACTGCGGGCGGTTGTAGAGGTGGCCGAGCGCCTTGCGCATCCGGATGTCGTCCAGCGGCTTGCGCGTCATGTTGAACGCGACGCCCGAGGCGCCGATGGGCGCGTCGTTGAAGAACTTGTGCTTCTGGATCAGTCCGCGCTCGATGCCGTCGACCTTGCTCGGCACGCACTCCTCGACCCACCACTGTGACTTGTTCACCCAGAAGTAGTCGATCTCGCCCTTCTTGGCCTTCTCGAACGCGAGGTTGGAGTCCTGCACGACGAGGAAGTGGTACTCGTCGAAGTTGTAGAGTCCGGTCCAGGCGGGGTTGTCCTTGCCCCACCAGTCCTCGCGGCGCGACAGCGTCAGCGACTTGTTCATGACGACGTCGTCCTCCTCGAGCGTGTAGGGGCCGGTCGTCACGGTGTGCTTGTTCTGGAACTGCTTGAGGAACTCGTCGCCGGGGATCGAGATCTGGTGGGCGGGGAAGATGCGCATCGACGCGCTGAAGTAGAGGAAGTTGCGCCAGTTCTTGTCCTTGGCGGAGACCTCCACGATGTACTTCGACTTCGCCACCGGCTCGTTCAGCTTGCCGTAGACGAGCTGGCTGGACGGGAACAGGATCCGCTCGTCCATCAGCAGCTTGTAGGTCGCGAGCACGTCCTCGCTCGTCACCTCTTTCCCGTCGCTCCAGCGCGCCTCCGGGTTGATCCGGAACTGGAAGGTCATCCCGTCCTCGGAGATGTTCCAGTGCGTTGCGAGCTGCGGGATGAACTCCAGCGTGTTCGGGTGGGTCATCAACAGGGCCTCCGTGCAGAGGTCGACCGCCCGGTAGTTGAACGTGACGTTGTAGTCCTTGCCGAGCAGCCGCAGCGTCGCGGGCCAGCTCGGGATGTGCATCGTGATGCGCCCGCCCTTCACCGCCTTCCCGCTCCCCAGCGCCGGGAAGGTGAAGTTCGACTCCCAGCCCTCGCCGGTGAAGCCCGGACCGCCGTCCTCGGCCGAGACGCTCGCGTCACCGGCCTTCGGGTTCCACGCGTAGGTGACCTCGGGGATCTCGAGGTCGTAGGACTCCGGCTCGTACTCGGGGACCTCGCGGCCGTCATCGAGGGGGCCGTTCATCCCGCCGAGGGGAGAGGCCGCCGCTGCGCCGCCCGGTCCGTCGGCTCCGCCCTGCTCGGACGCGGCGCTCCCGCCGGAATCGCCACTCTGTCCACCACTGCCGGAGCTGTCTCCACCTCCGCAGCCTCCGAGGAACACGAGTCCGGTCGACAGGACGATCGGGAGGGCGTGGAGGAGGAGGGGGCGTCTCATGGGGGCTGTGGGTGGGTGATCGGGAGGGGGTCTGGCGTCGGTGGTCGACGGGGGGCCAGGAGTCTAGCGCTTCGGCCTCTCGGTCGCACCGCGCAGGGGCCGCGCGACGTCGCCGCCGAGCTGGCGGTGCGCTTCCGCACCGTCGAGGGCCTGACCTTCGCCGGGATCTTGTTCCCCCGACCACGACGACCCGGTTTTCGGCGCCCGCCGGCTCGCCTCCGCGGCGCGCGCCTTGCCCGAGCACGTGCCGCCCGCGTAGCGTGTGCGGCCACGCGGGCCCTTAGCTCAGTCGGTTAGAGCAGGCGACTCATAATCGCTCGGTCGCAGGTTCGAGTCCTGCAGGGCCCACCATGGCTCGGTCCGCGGAGTCCGAGTCCGGCTTCCGGGGTGTCGGAGGGCGGCGGGACAGCGGGCGCCGTCGACGGTCGATCGAGCCCCCGGGGGTGGGGGCCTCGGCCGGCGAGCCCTGGGGAGTACCTACCGAAGTTCCGGAGACGACCGGCTCCCCGCGTGCCGTACCGTCTCCTGCCTCCAGGGCCCAGGGACTCGGCTCCGCTGTCCCAGGCAACGTCCGCGTGACCATGAACGAACCAGACGAACAGCGATCCAGCGAAGCGGCCTACTTCCCGGTCTCGTGCAGCAAGCTGGTGGTCCTGTCCATCTGCACGCTTGGCCTCTACCAGATGTACTGGGCGTGGAACTGCTGGGAGTACATCAAGGCCAGAGATCGCAAGCGCTTCAATCCGGCGTGGAGGGCAGTGCTCGTCACCCAGGTGGTCTTCAACTTCCTCCTGTTCTGGGACGTCTTCCGGACCACGGGGCACGCGAAGCTCTTCTCCTTCGCGTGGTCGCTGTTCCTCGGCCTCGCGTACGTCGGATTCTGGATCCTCTCGTCCGTCGAAGAGGCACGCTGGGCAGTGATCGGGCTCCTCAGCTGCCTTGCGTTCGTCCCCATCCAGTTGCAGATCAACCGCTTCAACGCACGCGAGCACCCCGGGCACGAGCCCAACGCGAGCTACTCGAAATGGAACATGGCGGCGGTCCTGGTGCTCGGACCTCTCGTCGTCCTGGCCACGATCAGGGTGTTTCTGTCGGAGTCCTGAACGCACTGCGCCATAGCGCGCTCCGGCGTTCGCCGTCTCACCGGCCGCTCGGCCAGCGGTAGACCTCGATCACCGGTCCCTCGCTCTCGGCCTGGAGGACTCGCCAGCTGCGGTGGATACGCTCGGAGATCGTCTCGACCTGGTAGCCGATCGGCTGGTCGCTGCGTTCGGGGTCGCGGTCCGGCGAGAAGCGCGCGAGCCGTTCGCCGCGGGCGAGCAGCGCGTCGCGCAGGTTCTCGAGCAGCGGGTGGTTGCGGCCGCCGACGAAGACCTCGAGCACGATGAGCTCGGCCTGCAGGGAGTCGAGGTAGGCGGCCGGGCGTTGCTGGGCCCACGTTCGATCCGCCTTCGTCCGCAGGTCCATCCACGCGAGCTCGACCTTCGGCCCGGGCGAGTCGCCACCGAAGGTGCGGAGCTGGTAGTAGGGCCAGAGGGACGCGCGCAGGTGCATCTGCACGCGGCCAGGCAGGTCCGTCGTGTCGTGGAAGAGGGGCAGGCAGGTGGACGGCGTGAGCAACACGGAGCGCGTCCGCGGAGTGTCCTCCTGCGCGACCCAGGCGGCAGCGCGCTCGTAGGTGCTCGGGGCGGCGCGTGCCTCCGCGAGGTGCAGCGCCGCGAGCGCCGGATAGCCGATCCAGAGCCCGACGAGCAGGAACGCGCCGGTCAGCCTCACCCGCGCGCGCGGCCGCGCCGCGCTGCTGGACGCAGCCCGCGCCCACGTGACGACCGCGCTCAGGCCGTACGCGCTGAGCACCGCGCAGAACGGCAGCAGCGGCAGCAAGAAGCGCTCGTAGCTGCGCTGGTACAGACCGATGACCACGAAGTAGGGCACGGCGTAGGCCAGGACGATCCAGAGCTCGGCGCGAGTGGCGCGGCGAGGGCTAACGCTGCCGCGTAGCCGCTGGACGAGGGCCACGCCGAGCCCGAGCAAGCAGCCCACGAAGAGCGCCGGGTCGTGCGACCAGAGCTCCCACAGCATTGTGGCGAAGCCGCGCCCGTTGAAGAGGTCGAGGAAGATCAGGTGGCCGGCCTGGTGCACGGTCGTCCCCTTCAGGTCGACCTCGCCGGCGCCGGCCGGGTCCCCGGCGAACAGGAACGGGTAGCCGCCGAGGATCGCGACGGCGAGGAGTCCGAGCGGCAGGAGCAGCGGCAGCTGGGCGGGCAGCGCGGCGCGCTGCCCGCGGCGCCAGGCGTCGCGGCTCACCAGGACGTGCGTGAACGCGAGGGGTAACAGGGTCGCGACGCCGCTCTGCAGCGAGGCGACGGCCAGTGCGCAGCCCGCGCCGGCCAGCGCGTAGCCGACCGCGTCGCGCCGCCGGTGCAGCGCGAGGCAGCCGAGCACGGCGAGCGCTGGGAAGGCGACCGCGGCGCCGTGTGGCCTCGCCTGGGCCGCGAACCACAGCGCGAGCAGGCTCGTCACCGCGGCGCTCGCCGCGAGCAGGGCGGCGGGGCGCGTGAGGAACACGCGCCCGAGCAGGTAGGTCGCCGGGATCACGAGCAGCGACAGCAGCGCGACCGCCCAGCGCACTCGCAGGTACGGCGCAGCGGCGCGCGCGAGGTGCTCCTCCTGCGATGCCTCGCGCCCGAGGTCCCACGCCTCGCGCGTCGTCAGCGCGCGCGTGGCCCAGGCGACGAGGTGCGGGTACTTCCCGTAGTTCGGGTCGCGCTCGGGCGCCTCCGCGCCGCGCTCCATGAGCTCGACCTGCACGACGATGTGCGCGTCGGGTTCGACGTGCGCCGGCAAGAGGTGATCGAGGCCGCGCGTCCTCAGGAGCCCTCCGACGAGCGTCAGGCCGAGCAGCGCGAGCAGGGACAGCAGAGCGGAGCGGGACATGACAGTCCGGGCCGAGGAAGAGAGCAGGTGCGAGCGAGCGGCGCCGGGTGCGAGCCCGGGGAGGCCGAATCGAGCCTACCGCAGGGCCCCGTCGACGCCTCGGCCCGGTCGGCGGCAGGCCCACGAGCTCCTTCCCGAGGGGGGGTGAGGCGCTCGGCGGCGGACCCACGGCCTAGCTCCAATGCGGGCTAGATCGGCTCCGGAGAGAGATATGGGGTGAATTGTCGATCGATCCAGAGGGGGCTTCTTCTCGATCCTCTGCCTGAGCTCGCAGCTCGCCCCTATGACACGACTCGAAGACGTCCTCGCCGGCATCGATCGGCTGGAGCCCTTTCCCCGCACGGCCGTGCGTGTGCTGGAGCTCGCGCTCGGGGACGCCGCCTCCAGCGAGATCGTCGCGGTCATCGAGCAGGACCCGGTGCTGACGGGCAAGGTGCTGAACCTGGCGAACTCGGCGAGCTCGGGCGCCAAGGTCGAGATCGAGTCCGTGTTCGCGGCGACCAACCGACTCGGGACCAAGGCCGTCGCCAACCTCGCGTTGACGAGCGGTGCCTCGTCGGTGTTCCACGGCTACGGCAGCGCGACCACGCGCTCGAACGAGTCGCTGTGGATGGAGTGCCTGTACACCGCGTGCTTCGCGCGGCGGATCGCCAGGGACGACGGGCGTGTCGACCACGAGCTGGCGTACACCGTCGGCCTCATGCAGAACATCGGGCACATCGTGCTCGACCGCTTCCTCGACGAGGAGCGCAGCCAGATCGCCGAGCTGATCGAGGGCGGGCGCGACCTGCTCGCGGCGGAGCGCGCGGCGCTAGGCTTCGATCACGCGCAGTGCGGCGCGCTCATCGTGCGCCGCTGGGGCTTCCCGCGGCGCCTGGTGCGCGGGATTCAGTTCCACCACTCGCCGAACTCGGCGGGGGACGAAGGGCTGCTGTGCACGATCACCGGGCTCGCGGAGGAGCTGGCGCTGCAGCTCCTCGCCGGGCACGACGGCCGCCCGGCCTACATCGCCTCGCACCGCAGTGAGGACATCGTGCGCCCCGCGGAGGAGGCGCTCGCGGAGCTCGAGGCGCTGGTCACGCAGGACATCGCCGATCTGAACGAGTAGTCGCGTCGGCCGAGCGACCGCAGCCTCGATCGCCGGCAGTCGCCTATTTCCCGATCAGGAAGTGCGCCACGTCGCCGTCGCGCATCACGTAGTCACGGCCCTCGACGCGCAGCTTGCCCGCGGCCTTGATCGCCGCCTCGTTCGTGTGCTCGACCAGGTCGTCGACCGAGTAGACCTCGGCGCGGATGTAGCCCTTTTCGAAGTCCGTGTGGATCACGCCGGCTGCGACCGGGCCCGTATCGCCCTTGCGGATGTTCCAGGCGCGGATCTCCTTCGGGCCCGCGGTGTAGAACGTCTGCATGCCGAGCAGGTCGTAGGCGTGGTGGATCAGGCGGGTGAGGCCCGACTCCTCGAGGCCCAGGTCCTCGAGGAACACGGTGCGCTCCTCCGGGTCCATCCCCGACAGCTCGCCCTCGATGTCGCCGCAGAGGACGACGACCTCCGCCTCGGTGGTCGCGGCGTAGTCCTTGACCGCCTGCACTTCGGGCGTGTCGCCGTCGAGTTCGTCGTCGCCGACGTTGCAGACGAAGAGCACCGGCTTCATCGTCATCAGGAACAGCGGCTTGAGCATCGCGCGCTCGCTCTCCTTCCACTCGAGCGCGCGCAGCTGGGTGCCCTGCTCGAGGGCCGCGTGGGCCTTCTCGAAGCAGGCCTTCAGCGCGAGCGACTCCTTGTCGCCCGAGCGGGCCTTCTTGGAGACGCGCTCGATGTTGCGGGTGACCGTCTCGAGGTCGGCGAGGGCGAGCTCCAGCTCGATGATGCCGATGTCGCGCACGGGATCGACGCCGCCGTGGACGTGGACGACGTCGCCCTTCTTGAAGCAGCGAACGACGTGCGCGATCGCGTCGACCTCCTTGATGTTCCCGAGGAACTTGTTGCCGAGGCCCTCACCTTTCGAGGCGCCCTCGACGAGGCCGGCGATGTCGACCATCTTGAGCGCGGCGGGCAGGATGCGCTGCGACTCGATGAAGCCGCGGATCACGTCGAGGCGCTCGTCCGGGACGTCGACGATGCCGATGTTGGGCTCGATCGTGCAGAACGGGTAGTTCGCGCTCTCGGCGCCGGCCGCGGTGACGGCGTTGAAGATGGTCGACTTGCCGACGTTGGGCAGTCCGACGATTCCGCAGGCGAGGCTCATCGATGTGAGTGGGGCTCGGAAGAGTTCGTTCGGGAGGGGAGAGCCGCGCAGTCTAGCCTCCGCCCCGGGAGCCGTCCCGGGCCCCTTCCGGAAAGCCCAGGCCAGGCGAGTCCTGCAGGACCCGCCTCCTCGCGCCGAGGGCAGCAGGGGCTGCGCCCCAGCCCGCGGCCCTCCCGGAGGAGCCGCCGCGGGCGTGGGGACCCGGCTCAGGGGAACAGCTCGGCCTCGATGGCCGAGGACGTGTTGAAGCCCGTGCCGCACGGCCCCGAGACGTCCCGGTACCAGACCTGGAGGATCTGCGTCTCGCCGACGCCCCAGCCGCCGAGGGCAGCCAAGCCCGGGCCCCATGAGGCCGAGCCCCCGGCGCTCGCCAGGCGCACGCCCAGCCGCTGGATGGGCCCGCCGGCGCAGCGCAGGCCGTCGCCGAACGCGACGCCGGCACCTCCGTTCAAGAGCTGCGGGCCGGAGAACAGCAGGCTCGGCACACCGGGCGGCAGCCCGGCGCAGAACACACTCGCGTCGTCGGTCGCGATGCTCGTGCTCCCGAACCAGCTCGGGACGGCGCCCACGGCGGTCGAGTTGCGGCACCCGCCGTTCAGCCCTCCGCTCGTGTTGCCGCACGGGCAGAGCGATCCTGGCATGTTGCCAATGCAGACGATCTGCGGCGGCGCCGGCCAGCGGCGCGTGAACACGTCGGAGAATCCGTTCGGGTCCCCAACGACCAGGTTGTCCGCCGCGCTGGCGAAGACAACGGTCAACCCGTCGCCGCTGACGACGGGGTAGAACGAGATCTCGTTCGCGTTGCCGAGCGGCGCGGTGCTGCGGCTCACGAGCTCGGTCACCCCGGTCGCCAGGTGGTGGATGAACACGTCCTGGTGCCCGTTGTTGTCGTTCGGGACGAGGTTCGTCGCGAGGCTCGTGAAGACGATGTGCTGGCCGTCCGCCGAGAGGTGGGGGTCTTCACTGGCCCCGTTGGCCTGAACGCCGTTGGAGTCGACGCTGACGCGCCGGATCACCCCGGTCGAGATGTCTTGAACGAAGATGTCGGTGAGGCCGTTCGTGTCGCCCGGGACGAGGTTGGTGGCCTCGCCCTCGAAGGCGACGAGCCCGGCGTCCGCCGACAGTGAAGGCCAGGCCGCGTCACCGTTCGACTGCGCAGGGCCCGTCGGCTGCCCGATCCTTGCAACGCTGTTCATCTGCAGGTCGTAGAGGAACAGGTCGCCGATACCGTTCGTGTCGCCGGAGACGAGGTTCGTCGCGAACGAGACGAAGACCACGTGGGTCCCCAGTTCGTTGATTCGCGGCGTACTCGAGTTCGCGTTCGCCTGGAGCCCCGTGGGCAGGATGGTGAGCGCCAGCGTGCGGTTCAGCAGCCGGTCGCGCAGGAAGATGTCGCCGTTCCCGTTCCCGTCGAACGAGACCAGGTTGTTCGCGAGCGACCAGAAGACGACATAGCGCCCATCCCCCGAGATGCTGGGGCCCGACGAGGCGGAGTTCCCCTGCGTGCCGGTGTTGCTGACGCTGACGCGCTCGGTCACTCCGCTCGCCACGTCGCGCACGAAGACGTCCTCCTGGACGTTCGAGTCGCCGACGACCAGGTTGTCGGCGTGCCCGCTCCACGCGACGAAGTTCCCGTCGGCGGAGATGTCGGGAAGGAAACACCAGTCGTTCGCCTGGACGCCTGCCGGCCCAAGGTTGCAGCGCACGATGGCGCCGGTGTCGAGGTCGAGTCGGAACACGTCGATGAGCGCGTTGGTGTCACCGAGAACGAGATTCGGCGCCTGCGACATGAATGCGGTGTAGCGCGCGTCCGAAGTCACGGCTGTTGCGTGAATCGGGCCGGTGCCGGAGGCGGCGTTGCCCGGACCGCCACCGGGGGCGCGGCTAACGAGCTGGGTCAGGCCACCGTCGCCGGCGATGGCGGGCGGTGCTAGAGCGCCGAGGGTGAAGGCGCTCAGCGTGATGGTGCCGAGGGTGACGGGGCCAATGGGTGCGATGCGTCGCATGGGGCTCCTCCTTCCGAGCTGGGATACGAACATTCGAGCGGTTCACCTGCGCGCAGGCGCTGGCCGTGTCAACTCTCCTGTACGCACCCGAATGACGAAAGGGCCTCGCCGCGAAACCCTCAAATGCACCGAGCTCAGGGCGTCTTCAGCGGACCTGCGATCACCCGCTCGAGCGTCCCGTCGGGCGCCAGCACCAGCGTCGAGGGGATCGGCAGGCGCTCGATGTCGACGACTTCCTGGGGCAGCCCGAGGCCGTCCTCGCCCGTCTTCGTGGAGCCGAGGTAGTAGCTCGGGAACTCCGCGCCGCGCTTCGCGAAGATCGCCTGCGCGCGGTAGACGTCCGTGGGAGCGTCCATCGAGAGCGCGACGACGCGCGCGCCGTCCGACTCGTGCAGCTCCTGCAGGTCGGGCAGCTCCTTGACGCACGAGCCGCAGTAGCTGGCCCACAGGTTCAGGTAGAGCGTGTCGCCGCCGGCGAGCGCCGCGAGGTCGAGCACGGCCTCTTCGCCCCGAGGGTCGAGGACCGCGAGCTTCGCCGGCAGCCGGTCGCCGACCGCGACGCGGAAGCCGCGCGGCAGCGGGTCGGGCAGCGCGGCGGTGCGCGCGGCGATGGCCTGCACCTCGCCCGCACCCTCGACGAGGAGCGCGCGCGCTCCTGACTCGAGAACGCCGAACGATTCGAGCTCGCCGGAGGCCCAGCGCACGCTCACACGCGCGGTTGCGGCGCCGCCGAGGCCGAACACGAGCTCCGGCGCCTGGCTCGAGGAGAAGCCCGCGCCCCGCGAGAGCGTCTGCGCGGTGGTGCGGTCGCCCACTTCGACGAGGACGGTGGCGCCGATGGCCTCGTACTGCGAGCGAGTCGCCCGCAGCCGCAGCTTGACGAAGCCGTTGGCGGTCCCGACATCGTTGCGATAGAGCGCGTGGCGCTCGCGCTGCAGCGCGTGCACGAACAGGTCGACGTCACCGTCGTCGTCGAAGTCCGCCGCGATCACGGCGCGCCCGTCGTTGGCCGAGTCGGCGCTGGAGAGGTCCGAGAGATCGACGTGCCCCGAGCCCGCTGCGTTGAGCCAGACCTTGTTCCGCTCGTTGCCGCTGAACGAGCGGCCCGCGCGGAACATCTCGGTGTTGTGCCGGTCGAGGTAGTTCGCGTTGCCGACCTCCTCGGGCTCGAAGCCGAGCTCGACCGGCGCGCTCGCTTCCTCCTTCGCCCCCTGGGTCTCCGCTACTGAGGACGCCACCACGTGGCGCCAGTAGGTGCTTCATGTGTCGAACGGCTGGTCGCCGGTGACGAAGCCGTTCGCGAGGTAGACGTCGAGGAAGCCGTCCAGGTCGAGGTCGCAGATCGCGGGGCTCCAGGCCCAGCTGCCGTTCAGGCCGCCCGCGTCCTTCGGGCGCCGCTCGAAGGTGCCGTCCGCGCCCTGCAGGAAGATCGAGTTCCCGGCCGCGAGCTTCTTCAAGAGCGCGTGCGTCTCGGGGTCGAGCTCGTCGCCGAGGCGCGCCAGGATCCGGTTCCCGGCGGTGGAGGACATGTTCGAGACGTAGAGGTCGAGGCGACCGTTCGAGGTCAGATCGCCCCAGGCGACGCCCATGCCGTTTCCGATGTCGTCGACGCCGAGGGCCGTCGCGACGTCCTCGAAGCTGCCGTCGCCGCGGCTTCGCCAGAGCTGGTTCGTGCCGTAGTCGTTGGCGACGTAGAGGTCCACGTCGCCGTCCTGGTCGAAGTCGGCGGCGGCCGAGGCGTAGGACCACGAGGTGCCTCGCATCCCGAGGTCGCCCGCCACGTCGACGAATCCCTGGCCGCTCTGGTTCT